>Ga0334882_1000491_pt1 | contig 60916 bp, 53 predicted proteins | sample GraSluR1_MG_5_FD_207226 | JGI IMG/M metagenome (GOLD analysis project Ga0334882, IMG submission 207226) | Sludge microbial communities from methane-producing bioreactor in Wageningen University, Netherlands - Granular Sludge_15_04-R1 | ecosystem: Engineered > Bioreactor > Anaerobic >... | reverse complement strand
CTACCTCTATTTCAAAGACAGGGAGGAGATCTTCTATTCCCTGGTGCTGCGGGGGCAGCTCCTTCTTCTTCAGCGGCTGAAGGAAGCCGCCGGAGAGGCAAATCAGACGGGCCGGACCCTTTCTTCCTTCGCCTGGGGGTTTTTCCGCTTCTCCCACGAGAATCCGGAATTCTTCGAACTGATCATGCAGTACGAGACCAGAAGACATACCTACACCCTGGGGCACATGGAAGAAGCATCCTCCCGGGCGGAATGCCAGAATCTCTCGGTGGAACAGGGTGAAATCCTCACCCAAGCTTTGGAGAAAGACCTGAAGGAAGGCCGAATCCGCTCCTCCCTCACCGCCCGGGCCCTGATGCTGCTGCTCTGGAGCCAGACCTTCGGAGTCATGCAGGCCCTTCTGATGCGGAAGGAAGCGTTTTGCCAGGTGTATGGGGCTGATCCGGAATCCTTCTTTCAAATCTTTATAGACGGAGTGGAAAGGGCTCTCCAGGGCAACGACGGATTAAGCCGCCCTTCCTGATGAGCTCCCCGGGATCCGCGGATTTTTGCTTTTTTACCATTTATCCTGCAGAAGTATTACAATGGGGGATATGAGGAAATTCGATTCCCGGTTTTTCGGCATCAAACTTATCCTCTTCACGGTTTTTCTGGGGGCGCTCATCATCTCCTTTGGGGAGTTGGTGATCAGGACCGACCTGACCCGGGAAGAAAGTCAGCGCCGCAACGCCCTGATGACTTCGGGCTACCTGATTGCCCAGGACATTCAGAGAAACGTCTCCGAAGCAATCACGGCGGTGGAAATTCTGGCCACTTTTTTACAAGCCAACAACCTCGACCCCTCTGACTTCGAACGATGGAGCACGATTATCCTCTCATCGGGAAAGACGGTAACCACCCTGCAGCTTGCCCCGGGAGGGATCATATCCCGGTGTTACCCCCTGGGGGAAAATGAACAGGTTTTGGGCCACGACCTTCTGCAGGACGAAAGCCGCCGTTCCGGAGCCCTGAAAGCCATCGAGAGCCGGCAGCTCACCTTTGTAGGACCGGCCAGGCTTATCCAGAACGGCCAGTGGGGGGTCATCGCCCGCAAACCGATCTTTGACGGAATCGGTGAGGAATCTTCCTTCTGGGGATTCGCCATTGCGGTGATGATGCTCGATGACATCCTTCCCGCCCGGCTGCAGCAGATGGAGCGGGATAAAGAAATTTTCATTTCCCTCAAGGGGGATAATCCCGATGCGAAGGGAAATGATCCTTTCCATGTTTCACCCGGTTTTAACGAAGCTCAGAGCCTGTCCCTCGATATCAATGTCCCCAACGGGACCTGGCAGATAGCTTTCAGCCTGCCATCCCTGGACCGGGCCTACCACCATCTCTTTCGGGGTCTCTACGTATTCTTCATGCTGGCCCTGGGAGGATACATCGTCTCCCAGCAGATGTATATCCGGAAAAAAGGTTCCGAGATCACCCGTTTAAACAACCAGCTTCTGGAGCTTTCCCTCAGGGATGACCTGACGGGCTGCGGCAACCGGAGGGCCCTCATGGAGGCGCTGAAAAGGCAGATCGCCGAAGCCCGGCGGTACGGTGAGGTTTTTTCTGTAGCCATGATGGACATGGATTACTTTAAGAAGGTAAACGACCAGTTCGGCCACCCTGCGGGGGACCGGCTGCTGTTTCATTTTGCCGCCACCCTTAAAAAATCGATCAGGAAAAGCGATTCCCTGTTCCGCATCGGGGGAGACGAGTTTTTCATGATCTTTCCCCGTACCGGTCTTGACCAGGCGGTGGCCATCCTGGAAAAACTGAGGGAAAAGCTCGGGGAATCCCCCTGCCCCTGGGAAAATGTGCTTCTCAGCCTCCCTGTATCGGTGGGGGCGGCGGAGTTTGAAGAACCGGAAACCCTGGAAAGGCTGATGCAGCGGGCCGATAAGAAGCTTTACGAGTCCAAAACGGCGGGCCGCAACATCACCAGTTCCTAAGCCGCCGATCTGCAAAATTTGACAGAACCCCCGCTTTCCGGGATAATTACCTTCCCAATGATTGATGATATCGTCCTTTTGAAATCCCGACCGAGGCGGAACGGCCATGAAGCTGCTGGTATTTGTATTAAACAATGAAGAGTTTCTCGAAGAAGTACTGGAAGCCTACGTGGAAGCCGGCGTGGCCGGCGCCACCATCCTGGATTCGGAAGGGATGGGCCGGTTTCTCGCCTACGAGGTTCCCCTTTTTGCGGGATTCAAGGAGTTCATGAAGGGCAACAGACCCTACAACAAAACCATCATCTCCGTCATCCGGGATGAAGGGGTAACGGAAAAACTCAAGAAACTGATCGACAACATTGTGGGAGGCCTCGATAACCCCGGGACGGGAATCATGTTCACCGTTCCCGTTGACTGGGCTTCGGGGCTGGTTCCGGAAGAGGAGGAGATTTGACCATGCTGACCATTCATTCTTTACTGACCCCGGAAACGGTTCTGATCAATCCCGAAGCAGAAGACAAAGCGATGCTGGTAAAAATGATGATCGCCGCCCTGGGTTCATGTGGCAAAGTCACAGACCTGGAAAAACTATACCTCGACGTGATGACCAGGGAAGATTTATCCTCCACCGGGCTGGGATACGGCTGCGCCGTCCCCCACGCCCACTCCGATGCCGTCACCGATACGGTTATCGCTGCGGTGGTGACGGATCAGGGAATCGATTTTAACAGCCCCGACGGTGATCCCGCCCGGCTTATCTTCCTTATCGTGGGACCGAAACACCATACCCGGCTTCACCTGAAGCTGCTGTCGAAGATGGCCCGGTTTCTCCACGACCAGGATTTCCGGGAGAATCTGAAACAGGCCCGGACTCCCGGAGATTTCCTGAACCTCCTGACCGAACGGGAAGACTAGTATGCGGGCCCGGACCGCCTGGGCGGTTACCAGGATACTGCTGACCGCCGTAGCCCTCTTCTCCATCTGGCTTATTTTCACCTCCAGCCTGGAACTTTTCTCCCTGGTGGCGGGTTTCATTGGGTCCCTGGCCATCTCCCTGATGACTTACCGGGTTTTTATGGCGGAGCACGAAGCCTCCCTTCACTCTTTTCTCCCCCGGCCCCATTACCTGATCCTGTTTTTTTTCATTCTGGTGTACTATCTCTACTCTTCCAGCATAAAGATGCTCATCACCATCATCCGGGGCAACCCCAACCCCCGGATCGTCCACTTCCGCACCCGGCTTCGCTCCGACCTGGCCCGGATGGTCCTGGCCAACTCCATTACATTTACACCCGGAACCATTACCCTGGATCTCAACGACGACCACCTGACGGTGCACTGGTTTTTCTGCAACACCAGCCATTCGAAACTGGCGGGAGAGACCGTGAAAGGACGGATGGAGAAGCACCTCAGGAGGGTCTGGCAATGAGGCATCTCCTTCTTGATTTCATGCAGTGGTTTCTTCTGGGCTGTGCCGTTTTATGCGTTCTCCGGATGACCACAGGAAAGACCGCGGCGGACAAACTGACGGGCCTGAATGTCCTTTCCGGGGTGGTACTGGCCTTTCTGGTTTTACGGGGGGTTCGTCAAGGCAGGGCCCTCTACCTGGATGTGGCCCTGGTCTATGACATTTTCGGATTCCTGGGATTTCTGGCCATTGCTCACTTCCTGGAGGATAAAATATCCGAAGGGAACGACCGGGGAGGGCCCCCGGCATGATGGAAACAATCCGGATGACCATCGCTTTCCTCACCTTCGGTTCCGCAGTAATATTCGGGATTGCCGGAATTGTGGGGCTTTTCCGCTTTCCCGACCCCTATTCCCGGCTTCAGGCGGGGTCTCTCTGCGGCACCACCGCGGTCTTTTCCACCTTCCTGGGTGCCCTGGCTTTATCCCCCAACTGGGCCATGGCGGCCCGGATTATCATCATCGGGTTCTTCTTTCTGGTTTCGTCCCCCACGGGGTCCCACATCGTGGCCCGGTTCGCGTGGAATTCCGATATCATGCCGTGGAAACCCCCGGCGGTTCCCCTGAAAAAGAAAGACCGGGCCAAAAAAATCCGAAGGAAAAACCGCCGGGGGAAACAGGCCGGCGATGGACAGGAGGAGACCCCATGACCACCCTTATCCTGGTGCTCCTCATCATCCTCGCCCTCTACACCCTGCTTTCACGGGATCTGCTCCACGGCACCATCGCCCTTTCGGCGGTTAGTCTCCTTTCGGCGATTCTCTTCTACTACCTCTACGCCCCCGATGTGGCCATCACCGAAGCGGCGGTGGGAGCGGGCGTCTCCACGGTAGTCTTTGTCTGGGCCATCCGGGCCACCGAAAGGAGGGATTCGGGCAAATGATGAAACGACAGAGGGTTATCTCTTTTCTGCAGACATTCCTGGCCCTGGGAGCGGTCCTCGCCGTGGTGATACCGGTTTTCCTCTCCGATTTTCCCTGGCCCACCTCTGCCCGGGACTACCTGGAAGCCCACGGCGTGGCCGATTCGGGGGCCCGGAATCTGGTGAGTGCCATCTACCTGGGATACCGGGCCTTTGACACCCTGGGGGAAACCATCGTCCTTCTTGTGGCGGTGAGCGGTACCATAGGCATCATAGCCCAGTCGGGGGTATCCCTGGCCCGGGGCTTCGGCGAGGAGGCTCTGGACAGGAAAACCGCCAGCCCCCGGCTCCGCCACCGCCGTACCGAACTGATCGATGTGGTCACCGGGAAACTGGGCCCCATCGTCCTGATCTTCGGCCTCTATGTGATGCTCTTCGGCCATCTCTCCCCGGGAGGGGGCTTCCAGGGCGGGGTGGTAATAGCCTCGGGGATTGTCTTTATCGCCCTGGGCAGTAAAAATGAAGATTCCACCCGGCTTCAGGAAGCAGGGATGCTGGCCCGTATCGAGGCAGCGGGTTTCCTCTCCCTGATCCTGGCGGCTCTGTCGGGGATGGTCACCGGTTCCGGCTTTTTTGGTAACCCCCTGGCGGGGATGGGAGCCTCACCGGTAAGCTACATTGTCATCCTGAACGCGGTGATCGGACTCAAGGTGGGGGCGGGAATCGGATTCATGTGCGTGGCCATGATGGGAAGGGTGGAATAATGCTTGACCGCCTCCTGCTGCTGCTGCTCTTCCTCATCGGTTTCTGGGGAATCATCGCCCGAAGGAACATCATCAAGAAAATTTTCGGTCTCACCATCATCAACAGCGCGGTGGTGATTCTATTTATCCTGGAAGGTTCGCGCATAGGAAACAGCACCCCCATCATGTCCTCTGGAATCGCTGATGTGGTGGATCCCGTACCCCAGGCGCTGATGCTCACCGCCATTGTCATCGGCGTCTGCATCACCGCCCTGGCCCTGGCCATGGCGTTCCGGCTTTACCGGTCTGCCGGAACCTTCGACATCGATGAAATACGAAGGAAGATCCACGATGAAGCCTCCTGACATCATGATGGCCCCGGTTTACCTTCCCATCCTCGGTGCCGCCCTGGCCTTCTGCGCCAAGGCGTTCTTCCAGGGACGGCTTGGGAAAGGGGTGGAATATGCGGGAGTCTTCGTCGGCCTGGGCCTTCCCTGGCTCGCCCTGGCCTGGGGTCTTCCCCTGGTTCTTTCCGGGGAAGCCCTGCAGATCGTCATGGGAAACTGGTTCGGCGGAGTGGGGATTCTCTACCGCTTTGACGGCCTGGGGTGGCTGGTTATCCTTCTGGGATATTCGGTGGCCACCGCCGCCTACATCTACGCCCTGGGAGCGGGACCCCGGGGGCCGGGATTCAGCGGCATCTTCCTGATCCAGACCGCCGCCCTGGCCGCCACCGCCATGACGGTGGACCTGTTCAACCTCTTTGTCTGCCTGGAGGTGATGGGCATCGCCTCCTACATCCTGGTGGCCAAATCGGAGAAGCCCGGAGCATTTCTGGCTGCCTTTTCCTACCTGATGGTTTCCGCCACGGCGATGGTTTTTTTCCTCATCGGTTTTTTCGGCCTTTACCGGCTCACCGGAGCCCTCTCCTATCAGGGCATCGCCGAGGGACTGCGGTCCCTCCCCGAAAACGGCGGGATCATCGCTTTGGTGTCCCTGAGCCTGGTGGTGGCGGCGGTGGCGATCCGGGTGGCGGTGATGCCCCTCTACGGCTGGCTCCCCGATGCCCATGCCCTGGCCCCCCATGCCATTTCGGCGGTCCTTTCCGGGGTCCTCATCAAGACCCCCCTCTTCGCCCTGTCCCGGATCCTCATGGTTCTTCCGGCAGGACCCGAGGCGGGACGGCTCATGGGTTACGCCGGAGCGGTCACGGCCCTGGCGGGGGTCACCATCGCCCTGGCTCAGAAGGATACCAAACGGCTCCTGGCCTACCACTCCATCAGCCAGATCGGCTACGTGGTGGCCGCCTGGGGAGCCGCCCTGGCCCTGGGAGTTCACACCCCCGCCGGTCTGGCCCTGATGACCGCGGCGTTTCTCCACGCCCTCTACCACGCCCTCTTCAAGGGACTCCTGTTCCTCACCATCGGAACCACCACCGACCTGGCGGGAGAGCGGGATGTTTACCTCCTCCGGGGGGCGGCGGGGATGCTCCGAAGGGCGGGAGAAAAGGTGCCCGTTACCCTTGTTTCTTTCATCATGGGAGCCCTGGCCATTTCCGCCATTCCTCCCCTGAACGGGTACGCCAGCAAAGCGGCCCTCTCCTATGCCCTGAAAGGAACCTGGCAGGACGGTTTTCTCTTCCTGGCGGGGATCGGGACCACCGCCTCGTTCATCAAGCTCTCCCGCATCTACTGGCCCGTCCGGAAGAGGGCCCCGGCTCCGGCGGAATCCGCTGCGGGAAAGACGATTCATCCGGCTGTCCAGTTTTCCCAGGGCCTTCTGGCCCTGCTTTGCCTGGCCGGCGGCCTGGCGGGCCCTCTCCTCTCACGGTTTGTCATGACTCTCCTGGGGGGGGACGCTTCGCCGGCGGCGTCCCTGCCGCCCCAGCTTTTTTCCCTCCAGAATCTTCAGAAAACCGGTTTGGTTGCCGCCGGTGGGATCATTCTGTTTCTCCTGGCCTCCACGAAGCCGGGAAAAGGGCTCATGCATTTGATCCGCCGGAGACCCCGAGGGTTCCAGGGCCTTTTCCTCTCCTTCACCCTGGGGCTGGCGGGTCTGTCCCTCTGGCTCTTTTTTCAAAGCCGCCCTGTGGGCTGGTAAATCCCGGCGCTGCCGAAAAAATAGGGGAGCATCGTTACCATGAAAGACAAGATAAAAGCCGTCATCGAGAGCCTCACTCTGGAAGAGAAAGCCTCCCTCTGCTCCGGCAGGGACTTCTGGAACCTCCGGGGGGTGGCAGCCAAGGGGGTTCCTTCGGTGATGGTAACCGACGGGCCCCACGGCCTGCGGAAGCAGGAAGGGAGCGCCGACCACGTCGGGCTGGGCCATAGTGTTCCCGCCACCTGTTTCCCCACCGCCTCGGCCCTGGCTTCCAGCTGGGACACGGAGCTGCTGACCCGGGTGGGGGCCGCCCTGGGAGAGGAGTGCCGGCAGGAGAAGGTGGCGGTGCTCCTGGGCCCGGGGATCAACATCAAGCGCTCTCCCCTCTGCGGCCGCAACTTCGAATACTTTTCCGAAGACCCCTTCTTAAGCGGCAATCTCGGGGCCGCCCTGATCCGGGGTGTGGAGGGGCAGGGAATCGGTACGTCCCTGAAACATTTTGCCGTGAACAACCAGGAAAGGCGCCGGATGACCATCGATGTCCGGGTGGATCAACGGACCTTGAGGGAACTGTATCTGTCGGGTTTCGAGATCGCCGTGAAGGAAGGAAAACCCCGGACGGTGATGTGCGCCTACAACCGGCTCAACGGTACCTACTGCAGCGAAAACAGGACCCTCCTGACGACTATCCTGAAAAAGGAATGGGGGTTCCCGGGGCTGGTGGTGACCGACTGGGGAGCCGTTAACGACCGGGTTAAGGGTCTGGAGGCGGGACTGGATCTGGAAATGCCCGGCACCGGGGGCATGAATGACAGGCTTATCGTCAGGGCGGTACGGGAAGGGACCCTGGATGAAAAAATCCTGGATGCGGCCCTGGAACGGATCCTCGGGGTTGTTCTGGAAACGGCGGAAACCTTGAAAGAAGATTTCACCTGCGACCCCGATGAACACCACCGGCTGGCCCGCAGAGCCGCCGCCGAATCGGCGGTGCTGCTGAAAAACGAGGGCCTTCTGCCCCTGAAAAAGAATTTGAAAATCGCCGTCATCGGTGCCTTCGCCAAGAAGCCCCGGTATCAGGGCAGCGGCAGCTCCCTGGTGAACCCCCGGAAGCTGGATACCCCCTGGGACAGCATCCGGGAAATCTGCGGTCCCGAGGCTGCGGTCACCTTCGCCGCCGGTTACAACCTGGAAACGGAAGAAGAAGACCCGGCCCTGGTGGCCGAAGCGGTGGAAACTGCCCGGGGAGCCGAAGCGGTGCTGATTTTTGCCGGCCTCCCGGACATCTGTGAATCGGAAGGGTTTGACCGGATCCACCTGGATATGCCCGCCGGCCACAACCGGCTGATCGAAGCGGTGGCGGCGGCGAATCCCCGGACCGCTGTGATCCTCTCCAACGGCGCCCCGGTGCTGATGCCCTGGCTCGACCGGGTGGATGCTGTCCTGGAAGGTTACCTGGGAGGGCAGGCCTGGGGATCCGCCGCCGCGGATATCATCTTCGGCGAGGTTAATCCCTCGGGAAAACTGGCGGAAACCTTTCCCCTGAAGCCCGAACAGGTCCCCGCTTCCCCCAACTTCCCCGGCGGCTCGGCTTCGGTGGCCTACGCCGAATCGATTTACGTGGGCTACCGCTACTTTGATACCGCGGGCGAGGAGGTTCTCTTTCCCTTCGGCCACGGCCTGAGCTACACCAGCTTCGATTATTCCGGTCTCTCTGTGAGCCCGGGAAAAGACGGTTTTGATGTGGCCTTCCGCATCACCAACACCGGAAAGCTGCGGGGGAAAGAAACGGCCCAGATATACCTGAGCCATGAAAATTCCGTTCTGTTCCGGCCGAAAAAGGAGCTGAAAGGTTTTGCCAAGGTGGAACTGTCCCCCGGAGAAACCGGTGAGGTCCGGGTCACCCTGGATCGCCGGGCCTTGGCGGTATGGGATCCGGGTAAACCGGGGTGGGCCGTGGAAAGGGGAACCTGGAAATTTCTGGTGGGAGCCTCCTCCCGGGACATCAGACTTCAGAAGGAGCTAACCATAACCGAGGGAGAACCCCTCTCAACCTGGGCCGAAAGTCTCAAGGCCCGGGTACCGGGTTATTACCGTCCCTCCCTTGACCGGTTTAAAGACCTGAGTCCCACCGGTGATTTTTCCCGCCTTCTGGAAAGCCTTCAGGAAGGTCCCCTGCCTCCCCTTGACAGAAACCCCTCGGACCCCTTCACCCGAACCTCCACCCTGGAAGATATCAGCACTACCGTTACAGGCCGGCTGGTACAGAAAATCGCCATGAAGGGGCTGAAAAAAATGATGGGAGCCGGGGAGGAACCCAAAACGGTGGCCATGATGCAGGCCATGGTGAGGGAAATGCCCCTGAAAAACTTCGGAATGCTGGGGGGAGTCAACATCCCCATGGAAACAATCGATGGTCTGATCCTGATCCTGAACGGGCACCTGCTCAAGGGGCTTATCACGATGGTAAAGGGCGGAAAAAGGTGAAGCTCCGCCGGCTGCTTGATCACAAGCCCCTCTTCACAGCCCTTATTCTTTTCGTGCTGCTTATTCTCTCTTTGACTTATGTCAGCATCCTCTATGAAAACCGCCTCTATGCAGAAAAACGGTTGACCGCCCAGACCCTGCTCTACAGCCGGGGGGGCCGGCTGAACGAAGTCCTGGGTGAGAGAATTCAGCTGCTCCACAGCGTTCAGGCCTTTATCCATTCCGGCATTTCCGGCGGAAACCCTGAAGACCTGTGTGTTCAGTTCAAACTCTTCGCCGAAGGCCTGATGATGGCAAAACCGGAGATTCGGGCCCTGCAGATTTTTCCTCCCCAGGGGCCCATGTTCCTCTATCCCGTGGAGGGGAACCAGCCGGTCCAGACCCGCACCCTCGCCGATCTCATGAACGACGAACGCCCCTCCGTAAGGGAGGCGGTGGCAGAGACCATCCGGACAGGAGAGGTTGTCCTCAGCGAACCCTATGAACTGCGCCAGGGGGGCCTGGGCCTGGTGGCCCGGAAGGCCCTCTTCTACCAGGGAGCCCTCTGGGGGATTGCTTCGGTGGTGATCGATCTGCCCCCCCTTTTTGAAATGGCGGATATCCGCCTGGAGGCCGGTGGACTCCACTACCACCTGAAAGATCATCGGGAAACCTTCCTCTTCGGGACCCGCGATCATTTCGAAGACCCCCTGCACTATGAAATCAGCCTCCCCGGCCAGACATGGGTTCTTTCCGCCGAACCCACGGGGGGATGGAAAAGCACCTACCAATACAACCTGAGGATTCCCCAAATCCTGGGATTCCTGCTCTCTGTTTTCATCGCCGCCACGGCATACATCCTCCTGACCCAGCGGGTCATCCTGGAAAAACAGGTTCGCGAGCAAACACGGGAGATCCGGGAGAGTGAGGATCTTTTAAAGAAAGCCCAGACCATTGCCCGGTTCGGCAGCTGGCGGATGGACATAACCGGCCGCACCATCACCTGCTCTGAAGAAGTATTCCGGATGCTGGAGTTGACAGGCAGCCCGGAACGTTTCAGTTATCGGGAGTTCCTGGACCTTCTTCATCCCCAGGACAGGGAAGCCCTGGACCGCGAGTTTACCCGGGCTCTCCGGGAGGAAACCGATGTTTTTGAAGAACAGTTCCGGATACTGGGGGCCGGGGACGGCCCCCCCCGGCGGGTGATCATCCGCTGCGACATCCACCGGAACTCCACCGGCACCCCGGTGGAGGCCATCGGGATTATCCAGGATATCACCGAACAGACCGCCGCCACAGCGGAGCGGGACAGACTGGTCTCTGCCATCGGACAAATTGATGAAATGATGGTGATTCTCGACCTTGATAGCACCATCCTTTACGTCAACCCCGCCTTTGAAAGAATCACCGGCTACAGCCGGGAAGAAGCCCTGGGAAAGAAAGCGGATATCCTGAAAAGCGGCGCCCACACGGAACAGTTTTACGCCGCGGTCTGGAACACTCTCCACCGGGGGGAAAGCTGGAGCGGCCGGTTTATCAACCGGAAAAAAGACGGCACTCTGTACACCGATGAAACCACCATCTCCCCCGTCCTGGATTCCCGGGGACGGGTGACAAACTACGTGGAAATAAAGCGGGATATCACCGCCGAGCTGGAACTGCAGGAGAGACTGGCCCAATCCGAAAAGGAAGAGTCCCTGGGCCGTCTGGCGGGGGGGATCGCCCATGATCTTAACAACCTTCTCTCCCCCATCCTGGGTTACAGCGAAATTCTTTCCGCCCGGGAAGAAATTCCCGAAAACCTGATCAAGATGATCAGAAACATCCACCAGGCCGGTATGAGATCCCGCGACCTGGTCCGCCAGCTTCTCGCCTTCAGCCGCAAGCAGTCCCTGAATTTCCTGGCCCTGGATCTTGAGAAAACCGTGAAGGACTTCGAACCCTTCCTGAAGAGAATCATCAGGGAAGACGTGGTGATCGAGATTAAATCTCCCCAAGCCCTGCCTCCGGTCAGGGCCGACAGAGGTCAAATAGAGCAGGTTCTGATGAACCTGGCGGTAAACGCCCAGGATGCCATGCCCGAAGGGGGGACTCTCTCGGTTGTTCTGGAAAGAACCACCGTCCGCCCCGATTCGATTCGGGGAATCCATGAAGTGGAACCGGGGGATTATGTTAAGCTGTCCCTGAGCGATACCGGCAGCGGTATGGACGAGGAAACAAAGAAAAGAATTTTTGAGCCTTTTTTCTCCACCAAAGGATCCCAGGGTAACGGCCTTGGCCTGGCCACGGTGTACGGGATCATCAAGCAGCATGCCGGAACCATCATCCTGGAAACCGGTCCGGGAGAAGGCACAACCTTTACGATTCTCCTGCCCGTGGCGGAAGAAGCAGCCCCGAATCCTGAAGACTCCGGTCCCCGGTCCGGTGCTCTGGAGCGGGGTTCGGAAAACATTCTGGTGGCCGAAGACAGCCCCCAGGTGCTTGAGCTTACCCGGACCATCCTGGAACAAAGCGGTTATACGGTTTTCACCGCCCCCTCCGGCGAGAAAGCCCTGGAAATCCTGGCGGAAAAGAAAAAAATGATAGAGCTGCTCCTCACCGATGTAATCATGCCGGAAATGAACGGTCCCGAGCTGTTTCGCCGAGCCCTGGAGATTCGCCCGGACCTCAAGGTTCTCTACATGTCGGGTTATACGGGGAACGCCATTCTGCAGCACGGATTCAGTGAAAAGGAAGTTCATTTGATTCAAAAGCCCTTTACCCTGACCACCCTGACCCATAAGGTGAGGGAGGTCCTGGAGGGCCGGTGATAAAGAACCCCCGGGCGACCTTTTCCCCGGGGTGACAAGGGCTAGCAGAAAAGGGGCGCCATCTCTTGAGCCTGGTTCAATTCCTCCATATCCGCTTTGGTTACCGGTGTCAAAGATCCCTCGGAAAATTTCCGGGCGCTTTCCAGCACCATCGGGAGGAGATGGATATCCCCCACGGAGTTAAGAAAAAGCTCTGGATCGGAAAGGATGAAAGAGACCGCCCGGTCGATGTCTCCGGGCTCTTCCAGAGGCTGATACCAGGTGGCCCGATACTGTTTTCCCTCCGGCCAGGGCCGCCGGCATAGAGATTTAATGGTCTGAATCGCCACGCCCCGGGTCAGGCACACCTTCCTTAATTCATGGAAATCGGCGGCGTACGGCTCGTTCAGACTCATGGGGTAGTTCCAGGGCAGCAGCACGGCGTCAAAAGGGTACTCCTCCAGGCTTCGCAGATGAAACCGGGGGGCCTGAACTCCATGCCCGGTTACCCCCACAAACCGGACGACCCCCTGGTCCCGGGCCTGCCTGAACGCCTTGAGGGCGCCGTCCTTCCCCATGGCGGCCTGCCACCCCGGTTCATCCACCAGAACATGCATCTGCCAGAGATCGATCACATCGGTCTTGAGCCTCTTCAGGGAAGCTTCCAGCTCCCGCATAGCCCCGTCATATCGGCGTTCTTCGGTTTTCGTCGCCAGAAAGAACCGCCGCCGGTGAAACTCCATCCAGGGCCCCATCCGGAGCTCCGCTTCCCCATAACTGGCGGCGGTATCAAGATGGTTGATGCCGTACTTAATAAGTAGATCCAGGGTTTTATCGGCCTCTTCCTGAGATACCGCTCCCAGCGCGGCGGCTCCGAAAAGAACCCGGGTACTGTTGTGTCCGGTGGATCCAAAACTCTTTTTCTCGATCATACAGAGCCTCCCCCTTCAGTATAATGAAAAGTTTCCGTGGATGGTGAAGAAAAGAGAAATTATAAAAAGGGGTTGTACCCGGAGCTTTTTAGGCATACCCTTGAAGGAAAGGAGAAAAACCATGGGAGAAGACAAGTTCGTTCCCCGGGCTCCAAGGCTGCCTCTGGATGTGGAGGTTAACTGCGGGGCCAAAGGCGCCGCCTATTCAAAAAACATCAGTGAAACAGGAATCGCTCTTATCTCCGATTACCCCCTGGAAGAAGGAACGTATATACAAATGAAGTTTTTATTGCCGGGAGAAGAAGAGCCGGTTAACGCCTACGGTAAAGTAGTAAGATCAGCCTCTGTCTCGGACAACTACTATGAAAGCGGCATTGCGTTCTGGGACATCGAAGATACCGATAAAAAGCGGATTGAAGGGTACTTTGCCGGCAAGACTTGACCGCTCCGTAAAGCGGCCCCTACCATCCGGAGGGTCTATAAAAGGAAGCGGTCAACGCATCAGAGAACCCATGCTCCTGAATACGCCGGCCGCCTCACTTTAAACGTGATTCTCTTTTTTAATGGACGGTTAAAACGGTTTCAAAAACAGCATTCTAATAAAAACGAAACCCCTGGGTGAAAGGATACTCGGGAATCCCTTCCTTCTTTTCGAATTTTTTCTCCACCTTTTTGTGAAATGGGGTTACTCCGGCAAAAGGCAGGCACGTATAAACTCGGAGTTCTTCTTTCTTCTTCATGGCGTCCCTCCTGATAAATTATCTATAAATAATATAGTTTTGCTTACCTAATTTGTCAAGTATTTTTCTGGCAGAGGAGAGAATTAAAGGATCAAATCCAGCGCTGGGGATCGTGCTCGGCAAAGAAGGAACGAAAATAGGAAAGATCCATGGGCTTGGCCAGAAGGAATCCCTGAATTTCATCAACCCCCTGAGCCTGCAGCCACTTCAGCTGTTCCTGGTACTCAACTCCCTCAGCCACGGTCCGCAGTTCCAGGGCTTTCGCCATATTGACGATGGCCAAAACCAGGTGGGTCATTTTTTTATCATGGGGAATTCCGCGTACAAATTTCCGGTCGATCTTGAGAACATCCACATTCAGCTCCTGAAGATACTCCAGGTTGGAATACCCCGTCCCAAAATCATCAACCGCCACCTTGATATGGTTGGCATGAAGCTCATGCATCTGTTTCTGCACCATATCGGTCAGGTTGAGAAAGAACCCCTCAGTCAGCTCAAATTCGAAATGGCCGCAATCCCGTAAGGGCCGGGTGTACTGAATAAATTCATCCATCCGGTTCGCTTTGATAATCATGGGAGAAATATTAACCGACAGGGTGAAGGGATGAGCCTCGGAGGACGGAAGCCCGGCAAAGAACCGGCAGTAATCGGCGGCGGCCCGAAACACAAAATGGGTCAGGTCGATGATATGATGACTGAGCTCGGCGATGGGGATGAATTCAGTGGGAGAAATAGCTCCATAGTAACGGCTGTCCCAGCGGGTCAGCAGTTCTCCCCCCCTGATGGTCCCATCAGAGAGGTTCATCCGGGGCTGAATAAAAACCGAAAGTTCTCCTTTCTCGAGGGCGTTGTTCATCATCTCCTGGATGGTGTTTTTCCGGATGATCTTTCCCGCTTTTTTGCCGCTGTAGTGCATGATGGTATCGACTTCGCCGTATTGATCGTCATTCAGGGACATCATGAGATTCGGGACCAGCAGGGTAGGGTTCGCAATATCATCAGGGTACTGAATGCTGACCCCCCGGTAATGCACCTCCAGGGCGTCCTTCCCCAGGGATACGGGGGTCTTCATCAATTCGTGAATCTGCTCTTCCCTTTTATCAAGTATCTCCCGGCTTTTTTCGGTTTGGGAAAAACAATGGATGAGAAACTTGGCTCCCGTCATCCGGTAGACTTGGCAATCCGGCAAGGAGGCCAGGGCAAAACCCAGACTGCGAAGGATCTCGTTTCCCATATCAAGACCGTATTTGATATTCAGCTCTTCAAAACTCTGAATATCAACCAGTACCTGATGGATATAATAGGAAAGCCCCTCGTTTTCCGCGATGATTTTCCCAATATCCTTGATAAGCCGTTTGTTATTGGGGAGGTCGGTGACGGTATCCTTAAAGGCCACCTGCTCCAGGTCTTCGTAGGTTCGAGCCAACGCTTTCTTTTCATGCTCCAGCAGCCGGTTAATTTCCTCACTCTCTTCCAGGTTCTTCTTGAGGTGGCTGAACAGGGAACCCATGGCGGAATGAACCGCCAGGAACAGCATGATGTAAGCCACCGTGGGGGCCAGCCAGTTAGCGGGGTCTGAAGCCTTTTGCTGCCGGGGATTGTCCAGGGGAATAAGATCAACGGTATAAAAAACAACAAAGATCAGGATCAACAGAACCGTCATGGCTAATACCAGCAGTCCCGAACGGGGTTTGATCAGGATGGAGGGAATAATGGCGGCCACAAAGAAAAAGAGAAAAGCCAGGCTTCCGTATCCGAAAAAGAGCAGTTCCGAAATTCCCAGAACCATCAGGAGCAGGGAAAGAACACCGACCCTGAGCAGGTGGGGCTGTTTTTTTGAAAAAACCAGCCCCGTATAGGCGACGAACAACGGCAGATAAAGCAGAACAATCCTGTTCAGATTGCCGTTCTTCCATTCCGCCATCGAAACCGCCGCCAGAGCAAACAGCGCCACTAAAAGAAGAACCTTCATAAGCCGTGAGAGGATGGACTCCTGCACCGATCTGATATCATCCATGGTGAAAATGATAACTAAAAACAATACAAATATCAAAACACAGGTTTTTCGTTGGAAAAAAACTCCTTTGGACCCCCCGAGAGGCTCTCTTGTTTACCGGAAGTTATTGGAATTTCCGCCGTGGATGGATTAAGATAGTAGGGGTGTCGGCTGGTTTTTCCCGGGGAAGACAAAAAGAGCCGCCGCCGGGATTTAGGAGGTTGCTATTTCATGAAGTACCGAAGATTTGGACAAACAGGCTGGGATGTTTCGGAAATATCTCTGGGCACCTGGCAGGTGGGAGGACGATGGGGCAGCGGTTTTGATAATAAACTGGCGGAAACCATCATCAATGAAGCCATCGACGGCGGTGTCAACTTCATCGATACCGCTGATGTGTATGAGAACCGGCAGAGCGAGGCGGCGGTGGCGCGGGTGGTGAAATCACGCCGAGAAAGGATTTACGTCGCCACAAAATGCGGCCGATTCATCGAACCCCACGTAAGCGAGGGGTATACCCCCGAGGTGCTGACCGGTTTTGTGGAAAAAAGTCTTAAAAATACCGGATTTGACACCCTGGATCTGGTCCAGCTCCACTGCCCGCCCACCGAAGTATACTACCGGCCCGAAATTTTCGAAACCTTTGAAAAGCTGAAGGAACAGGGAAAGATCAGACATCTGGGAGTCAGCGTCGAAAAGGTTGAAGAAGCCCTCAAAGCCATCGAGTATCCCAACGTCGTATCGGTTCAGATTATATTCAACATCTTCCGCCAAAGACCCTCCGACCTGTTCTTCCAGAGAGCCCAGGAAATGGACAAAGCGATAATCGTCCGGGTTCCCCTGGCCAGCGGCCTGTTAAGCGGGAAGTTTTCCAAAGACACCGTATTCGACAAAAACGACCACCGAAATTACAACCGGACCGGGGCGGCCTTTGATAAGGGGGAAACCTTTGCCGGTGTTCCTTTTGAAGCAGGCCTGGCGGCGGTCAGGGAGCTGGAAAAGGTTCTTCCTTCTCCCCTGGCAGAATCGGCACTGCGCTGGGTCCTGGGAAGCGGGGAAGTATCCACGGTGATCCCCGGGGCGTCCCGGCCCGAACAGGTGGCGCCTAATCTGGCAGCGTCCCGGGACGGATCCCTGACTCCGGACGAACAGATGGCGGTTCAGGATATCTATGACCAGATGATCAAGCCCTACGTCCATCACCTGTGGTAACGCACCCCGGCAGTCCGCCGGAACCTGCTCATAATAAATTCAGGGCCTCGAACCGCTCCTCCCAGAGGCCCGGATTAAACCCCGAGATGGTATCCCTGTCTCCCAGAATAACGAAGGGGCAAATGGGATCCTTGCCGTATTTGGCCCTGATGTAGCCCACCACATTCTTTTTCTTCTCGTTATCCAGGGCATCGAGAAAGGTATAGGAATAACTCATTTCCCGTTCATTCAAAAACTCCAGGGCGGAACGGAACTGTTTGCAGGAAGCCGACCCCAGGACGATAATCTTCAAGACCGTATCAAAACCCTGCACTTCTGTATATTCAAGATCATCGAGTATGGACATCTTAACCTCCCTTTGCCGAATCTCTTCACTCAGGCAACAATAAAATCAGAGGCCTCTGCCGGGGGTCACGAGAAACAGCCTCAACTATATAAATATAATCATATTTATCGAGTTTTCAAGGGTCCTGGTGATAACGGTTTATCGAGAGAGAATTTCCGATTGTTCCCTCTTCCTTCCCGGATTCTTTTCATCGGGGAAGAAAGAGCTGCCGGATCACCTCGGCGCAGAGAGCCGGATCGCCTGCCCCGGCTTCACCATCCCCGGGGATGATCAGAGGCTCCGACCAGAGCACCGAACCGTCCCGATTTTCTTTCAGGGTGAGACGGTAAGAACCGGGCTCTCCCTCCAGGGACAACCGGTATCGGGGATCCCTGGTTCCGGGAAGCAGGATAACTCCGCTCCGGCGGAGAATTCGCGTCTGCCGCTTTGTGAAGGAACCATCCCCGGACAGAGAAAAAACCAGGCCCTCCCGGATGAAGGCCCCCGGATTGAGCCGGTAGAGAGCCTCCCGGGTTTGTTGAACCAGAAGATCCTCTCCTTTCCCGGTTTTCAGGAGAGCCACCAGGGCTTCCTCCCTTTCCAGGGCTTCCCAGCGGGGATCCAGCTCCTCCAGAGCCCGCAACAGCAGATGCTGATCTCCTCTGAGGCGGCCTTCCTCCAAAAAGTACCCGGCCGCCGACTCGGGGGCCACGGTCAGTTCGAAATCCCGGGCCCTGACCAGGGACCTCACCGCCAGGGCAGGATAATCCTCCAAAGCCAAGAAGGAAGAAATATCGGCATCAAACCGATTTTCTTCTTTCCCGAAATCCGCTCCTATCTCCCAGGACAGCCTCCGATACAGCCGTAAATGGTACCATCCCTGCAACCGGTACCGGAGGGAAGTGAAAAAACCGGCAACCCGGCTCCCCCCCCTCAGGGGCCGCCGCGCCTCCTCCTCCGCCCGGGAGAGGAAAATTCGCCCGGTAAGGTCATGAAGATCCCTCCTGTGTCGTTGGGGATCGATCCCGAAATAGTACATCCAGGAATCATCCTTCCGGTTTTTAACCTGCTCTATGTGGGACTCTGCCGCTTCAAGCATACCGAACCGCCAGTAGAGTTCCGCCAGACTCATCAGGGAAAGGGGGGTATCGTCCTGCTGATAGGCCCGGACGAAGGCATCCTGGGCGCCGGTGAAATCCATCCGGGCCAGGGCCAATTCTCCCAGGGCGATGTAGCCCGATGGCCGGGAGGCCATCTCCAGAGAACGCCGGGTATTTTCCACCGCTTCATCGAAGTGATAGTAACTCTGGTTCAGCAGAGAGAGATTGTAGTAGGCCACGGCGGCAAAGTAGGTCCAGCCGGTTTCAAGGGCGGCATCGATGGACCGCTGGTAGTATTCCGCTGCTTCATTGTACCGGTAAAGGCCGGTATAGATGGTCCCCATGGTCATCAAAAGACCCGGGTCCTCCCCGAACCGGGTCAGGGCCTCCCGCAGAAGAACCTCACCCTGCTGAACCCTGAAGGTTTTAAAGTACATCCAGCCCAGATCCCCCACCGCTTCGATCTCTTCGGGGTAATCTTTCACCAGCCGTTCCAGCACCTCCACGGCCTCCCTGTTCAGGTTTAAACGTCCCAGTACGGTGGCCTTGCGAAAAAGGATGTCGTAATCTCCGGGAAGCAGGGCGTCGGCTTTCTCGTACTGTCCCAAGGCCAGGTTGTAGAGCTCCTGGTTCTCGTAAAGATCCCCCCGCAGGCGGGGGACTTCGGCAGATTCGGGAAAGGCTTTTTCTCCCCGGTCCAGCAGATCCAGGGCTTTCTGGTAATACTCTGCCCGGACAGCCTCCCGGGCCTGGCCGAGAATATCCGTCAGGGAATCCGCCTCCTGGGCGGGGAGGGAGAAGAGGCTGCAGATAAAAAAGAAACTGACAAGGAACCGCTTCACCTCTTCCTCCAGGGGATAAAAATCGTGACCAGCCTGATGAGCCGGGGGGTCGCCCGCCGGACGGCACGCCGATCCCGCCGTATCAAGGCCCGAAGCACCATGAGATCCCTTTCGGAAAAAAACGGAGAAAACCGGGCCTTCAAATAAAGCCGGACCACGGAGGCGGCAGCCCCTCCCCCTCCCGCCGGGCCCGCCGCCTCCCGGCTCCGGGCCCACTCGCTGGTCGTTTCATCCGAAGGCCCTTTGGGAAAGCCCCTGCGGTAGTGGCGGAATCTCAGGTCCGCCTCTTTTCGGGGATCCCGGGCAGCCATGATCCTGAGGGCCGGTACGGCATGAACAGCCGCCACAGCCAGAGTCCAGATAAGAAGCAGCCCCAGCCACCAGAATCGTGCAGCCGCTTTTAAACTCTGGACCAGCCGCTGCCTCAGAGGCAGTTCCCTCCCATCCTGTGTTTCTTCCCGGGCTTCCTCCGCGCCGTTCCGATGAGAAAGGATCTCCTCAATCAGCATCAGAAATTCGTCCATTTCCAGGCCAGCCATCTCGAATTCTTCACCGGGAGCCAGGGTCTGGGAGGTGGGATCGAAGGTGATCCAACCGTAATCTTCAAAATAAACCTCCACCCAGGCGTGGGCCATGTCGGACCGGACGGGATAGAGATTCATCACCCCCAGGGAAGGATCCACGAAAAATCCGACCGCCACCCGGGCGGGAATGTCCAGGCTCCGGCACATGAGGGTCATGGCGAAGGCAAAGTAGGAGCAGTATCCCTTGCGGCTCTGAAACAGAAAATGATGAAGCTGGTTGCCATCCGAAGCCACCCCCGGTTTCAGAGAATAGTAGTAGTTGTCCTGAAGGTAAAGCAGGATTCCCATGACCCTGTCGTAGGTGAACTCCGCCTCTCCCGCCGCCTGGAGGGCCAGCTCCCGAATCCTGACATCCTTCCCGTAGGCGGTATAATGGGCGAAATCTTTCGGCTCCATTTGAGGAGGCGCCGCTTCTTCCAGTTCCCATCCCAGAAAAGGAGCCGTCATGGAGCGGACACGGTAATTCCTTAAAAAGGAGGAATCACCCCAGGTTCTCATCGGCACCACCTCCACGGGATAATTCAACGCCACCAGGGAATCGGGGTCAAAATTTACCAGGTAATACTCCTGCCAGGTTTCTTCCCGCCCCCGGTAGCCGGGGTCCTCATACTGACGCCTCCCCGGCGGCAGCACCGGCAGATCCTCCCAGTCCGTATCCAGGTAGAATCCCCGGTCCCCGCTGTAACCCGAAAGAACGTACCGTCTTAAGAGCATATCCCTGGGGGGCGCCTCGGTTCCATAGAGAAGAACCAGCTGGTTGTTCATGGATATCTCCGTTTCCAGCTTGACATATTTGCTGAAATCAAACCGCAGCAGGGTGGGCTTCACCAGTCCACCGCCCTGGCTTACCGCACCCTGGGCGTACCGGCCCAAAAAAAGAGCCCCCACCCCATAGAGCAGGATCAGGGAGAGGACCCAGAACAGGAAAGTCCTCCGTCGATCCCTCACCTCTGAATAAACCAGCAGCAGAGCCACATCCATGATGACCACCAGCGCCGCCGCCAATGCCAGAAAAGAGGGATGGGAGAACACGGTCAAGCCGTATCGGCCCTGGCTCCAGAGCAACCCCGCAAGGAGAACGCCATGGATCACCGCTTCCCAGCGGGGAAAACGGGGGTAGCGCCGGGAAAAAAAGGTCAGGGAGAAAACCAGCCCCAGGGGCAGAATCAAGGGCACCAGGCTGTTATCCAGGGCAAGGATCCGGTGAGGAGAAAGAACCTCCCAGCGGGTCATCAGGGCCGTCCCGGCCCGCAGGCCCGCTATAAGAAGGGTAAAAAGAAGAAGGGCCGCCGGATACCGCAGCCGCAACGGGCATTTCAGGGCTGCCAGGCCCCAACCCGCCGCGGCCGCCCCGATAAACAAAAGACTCCAGAGGGGAAGAGATACCAGATCAGCGAGGTAAAGATAATAGCCCAGAAGAAGCAGATAGAGAATAAGGATCCGGAGAATCTGCCCGGCCGCTTTAGAGAACATGGACACCTCCCCGGGGAGACAACCGGGCGGCTTCTTCCTGAACCTGGTTCAGCCGAAGAAGCAGTTCCCGCTCCCGCCTTGAAGAAACCTCCCCCTCTTCCCGGCAGAAAAGCAGACGTTGCAGCAGCCCCGAGGAGCCTGGCGGTCCCTCCGGCAAAGAAGGGGCCGGGATCACCAGATACCCGGTCCGTCCCGATCCTTTTCCCTGAAGCCGGTTAAACCGGGAAACCCATCCTTCGGCAAAGGGGGTCACCAGAAAATAGAACCGCCTCGTCTCTTCGGGAAGGACCGCCTTACCGTCAGGTAGAAAAACGAGACCCCCTAAAAAAACAAGCAGTTCCTCCTCCTGACCAGCCCGGAACCGGCCCGGCTCTCCGGCTCCATAGAGGGTAAGGGTTCCCCCTCGCCTGAGGATCTCCTGCCCCCAGAGGGCGAACCGGCCCAGCAGATGGTCCAGATACCCCTCCGCCGGGTCTTGGGAGGGGTAAATTTGTTCCAGACTTTTCGGGGGGCGCCCCCTGTTTTTACGGCCCGCCGCCGCACCGAAGCGGCCAGGGCGGCCGGTTTCAGGCCAGTCGGCCCGGGTCAAATCAATAAAGACCGGATACTCCCCCGAAGGAGGCGGTTCTTCCTCCCCCTGACGGATGAACAGTTCTTCCAGATGGGCAAAAAGCTTCCAGTGAATCCGGCGGGGATCGTCTCCCGCCTGGTACTTTCTGAGATCAAAGAACTCATCACTTCGGCGGTAACTGCGCTGCTCCGCCGGTCCCTCCCCCCCCAGAGAGGGAAGTTCATGACCTTCCCGGGCCGGAGCGGCGGGGGGATAAACCGTAAGCTTTCCTTCCCCCGGTACAGACAGGGATGCGCAGAAAAACCCCAGGGCATCTCGGCAGTGCAGAAGCCTGAAGGTGCGGTACCGCCCCCTCAGGGGATGTTCAAAGGTGATGACCGCGGGCTTCCCGGGGGTCAAAAGAGTCAAAGCTCTCATCTCCCGCCCCGGCCGGACCGCCCGCACCTCTCCCTGGATAAAAACACCGGGTAAAAGGCGGACGGGAGGGGTGAGGGTCCAGGAAGAGATCAGAGGATCACCGGGGAAACAGCTTTCTCCATCGAAGGGGGCGGGGGCGGAGGGCGGCGCGGCCAGGTATGACCGCAGCCGGAATGAAACCATCACCACCGTCAGGAAGGAGTAAGCGCCCAGCCCCAGAAAAGTCGAACCCCAAAGCAGGGCCCCCAGTTCCTGCCGGAAGCCTCCGGCGGTCCCGGCGGCCAGGGCGGCGATGAGAAGGGCCGCTCCGACAGGGGTGGGTCGAACCGTGAATTTCATCCCCGGACCGGGACGGCGGAACTGAGTCTGAGCCCCTCCTGGACCAGCTCCCGGGCTTCCAGGCCCCTGCCCCGGGCCGCCTCCCGGCGGCGGAGACGGTGGCCCCACACCTTTTCGGCCAGATCAAGAAGATCCTGATCGATGATATAGTTCCTGCCCCGCAGGAGAGCCCGGCTCCGGGCGGCCTGGATCAGGTGAAGGACCCCCCGGGGGGAAATTCCCAGGGCGATCTGGGGATGCTCCCGGCTCAGTTTGGCCGCCCGGGCGGCGCTCTCCACCAGTTCCGGGGCACAATAAATCTCCGCCGCCACGGCTCTCAGGGCCAGCAGATCTTCCCGGCCCAGGACAGGCTTCAGCAGGGGAAGCTCCCTCTCCCCGGGGTTATCGGTGAGAATCTCCATTTCCGCTTCCATATCCGGATACCCCAGGGAAAGACGCATGAGAAAACGGTCCATCTGGGCCAGGGGAAGGAGGTAAGTGCCCTCGATTTCCAGAGGATTCTGGGTGGCAATGACGAAGAAGAGATCATCCATGGAATGGCTCCGCCCTCCCACGGTGACCTGATGTTCCGCCATGACCTCCAGCAGGGCGGACTGGACCTTGGGGCCCGCCCGGTTTATCTCATCTGCCAAAACCACCTGGCTGAACACCGGCCCGGGAACAAACCGGAATTTCTTTGTTTCGGGGTTGAACACCTCCACTCCGGTGATATCGTAGGGCAGAAGATCCGGGGTGAACTGGATTCTGCGAAAGGAGGTGCTCCCCCGGGAGGAGCCTCCGTTTCCCACCAGGGCGGCCAGGGCTTTGGCTACGGTGGTTTTGCCCAGTCCGGGATAATCTTCCAGAAGAACATGCCCCCCCGCCAGCCAGGCGGTGACCAGATCTTCGAGGAACGCCCTCTTTCCCTTTATCACCCTCTCCAGCTGATCGATGAGCCGGAGGATGCCGTCGGAACCGCGGAGAATATCCTCCTGTTCCGGTACAGAGCTGTTTTCTAACATAGTCCTACTTTAGCACAAAACCTTCTACTCCGCATCCATCTCCTCCACCGAACCGTCCCGGAGGTAGAAGAGAAAGCTGCGGCACCGGAGCCCCGAGAGGGCCTCTGCGGCGAGGCGGTAGATCTCAAGCTGTTCCCTGTGAAACCAGGGTTCCCGGTACCGGTCGGTCTTAAAATCCACCACCCAGACCTGATCAGTCATGGTAACAAGGAGGTCCATGGTTCCCCGGAGGATTTGCCGCCCTTCGGGAGCCGCCCGGCGCATAAGGAAGGGATACTCTGGTTCGATTTTCACGGCCCGGGATACCTCCCGTCCCAGGGATGAGGCAACAAACCGTTCCGTCACCGCCTCGGCTTCCTGCAGGACCCGGTCCCGTTCTTCCCGGGGCAGCTCACGGAGCAGAGCCTCCTTGCGGCCCGGTACCGACCAGCCCTTCAGCTTTTCTTCCAGGCAGAGGTGGCAGAGGGACCCGAAAGAGGCTTCCCACTGATGCTCTTCCAGCAGGGGATCGCAGCCGAGAGGGGGCAGCAATTCCCCCCGGGGCCGTTCCTCCCGGCGGTCTTCCTGTTCCCGGATCCATTCGGTGACGCCCCACTCACGGCGGAAGAATTTCTTTTCCCGAAGGGGCATCCTACGGTAGAGCCGGGAGACCTCAGCAGGATCCCGCCGGACCCGGTGCTGCCCGGAGGTTCCTGCTTCGCTGCGAAGGACCGGCTCCAGCCAGGTCAGATGAGGCGCCAGGGGAAGGCAGGCGGGAATCTCTTCGGCCCGGGTGATCCCGAACCCCTGGAGAAACAGGTTCAGAAGCGAATCCTGACTCTCCAGCTTGTCTCCCGGAAGATTTCCCGCCAGGATCAGGTGGTTTTCGCTCCGGGTGAGGGCCACATAGAGAAGCCGCTTCAACTCCGCCTCTTCCTGGGCCTGCCGCTCCTCCCGGGCCGCTTCATAGAAGGGGTTCGCTCCCTTCCCCTCCCGCAGCTTCAGCGTAAGGCCCCAGGCGGGGGTGAAAAAGAACGGGGCCGCCCCCTCCTGGCCCTTCCGGCCCCGGGATCCGGCGTCGCCGATGATAGTGACGGGAAACTCCAGTCCCTTGGAGGCGTGGATGGTCATGATTTTAACCCCGGGGTGATGCTTCTTCTCCACTTTCAGTTCCTTGAGACGCTCAAACTGGCCCAGGTTGGCCCGGATCCCGTCGAGAAATCCCGCCAGCGAAAGCCCCCGTTCCTCCGCCTCCGCCGCCAGGGTCCAGAGGTAATCGAAGTACTCCAGGTAGGAGTGGTAGAGGGGCTCCCACAGCAGGGTGTAACGGTACCCCCGGCGGAACCAGAGATCCTCCAGCAGCTCCGGCAGGGGAAGGGTATCGGCCTGTTCCCGGCACCAGAGATAGAGTTCGGTGCCCCGATGGTAGGCCTCCCGGTCCTCCTGCCGGACCATCAGTTCCAGACCCGCCGGATCGAAGGGATCGAGGGCGGCCGACAAAAGGGCCGAAAGGCTGTCGTCGGAAAGGCTCACCCAGGGGCTCCTCAGCAGGGCCGCGTAGGCCAGACGGTCCGAAGGATAAACCACCGTTTCCAGAAGAACGTAGAAATCGTTCACCGGAGCCTCCAGGTAGAAACTCCTCAGGTCCTGTACCTCGTAGGGGATGCCAAAGACCCGGAAAAACCGTTCGTAGTAGCCCTGGCTCCCGGTGGACCGGAGGAGGACCGCAAAGTCATCGTACCCCGCGGGCCTCTCGATTCCTTCACGCCAGACCGGAAGGGTTTTCCCCTCCACGGCGTCCCGGATCATCCGGGCGATTCGGTACGCTTCCCCCTGTTTGGGGGGGAGCACATCCCCGCCGGCTTCCTCATCCCTGTCTCCCAGGAGAAGCTGAATCCGGGCGGGCCGGGAAAGAAGGGCCCCCCGGCTTTCCAGGGGCCGGAACTCCGCCTCGAAGGGCCGGTCCGCCCCGGCCATGATGCGGGGAAATATTTGGTTGAAAAAATCAATCAGCCCCGGTTCACTCCGATAGTTGGTATTGAGTTCGATATGCTCGCCCCCGGTCCTGCCGATCTCATCCTTAAGACCCTTGAAAACCGAGACATCCGCCCCCCGGAACCGGTAGATGGACTGCTTCTCGTCACCCACAAAATAGAGCTTTCCCGGATCCAGGTCCTCCGGGTCCGGGACTCCCGGGTCGGTCCGATCTTGCCGTTCCGCCAGCAGATAGAGGAGCTGACGCTGCAGGTCGTTATTATCCTGGAACTCGTCGATCATGATGTAACGGTACTGCCCCTTATAGTAACCGCGCAGTTCCGGATTGGTTTTCAGGATCTCCACCGCCAGCTCCATCACGTCCTGGAAGGTGAGACTGCCCGCCTGTCGTTTGGCCCGCTGGATTTCGGCCTGAAACTCCTCTGCCAGTTGAGCCACCCCGCTCACGTAGCCCCGGTTCTCCAGAAGATCGCTGAATCCGGCCATTTCTGCCGCCACCGGCTTGAGGGTCTGGATAATTTCCTTGGCCAGCACAAGATCGTCTTTGGAAACCCGGCCGGGACTCCGGATTGACGAGAGAGAAAAAAGAGCCGTGGATAGGTCGGCCCACTCCTCCCGGGCGATAAAACCGGCCGGATCTTCCAGGGATTCCAGAATCTCCTGAAGCTGAGCCACCGCCTTGCCCGCCCCGGGATCCAGGCCGGCCACGACGCCACGATGCTCGTTAATCAGGGCGGCCCCGCTTATCAGCCTTTCCCGGGCGGCGGCGAACTGCCCCTCCGCTAATGTGGAAAAGGGAACGGGATTCACAAGCCCCAGGTATCCCAGTCCCAGGGCGGTCCAGAACTCTTCCCAGGTCCGGGAAAAACCGTTCCTATCCAGGAGCCGGGCCATGGCGGGATGGTCCTTCCGGCGGAGGAGAAAATCCAGGGCCCGCCGCTTCACCAGAAGCCGGTTCTGTTCTTCATCGATGGAGTAATCACCGGGGATACCGAACCGGGCCGAATCACCCCGGACAATCTGGGAACAGAAACTGTCCAGGGTGGAGATCTGGGCCCGGTCGAACCGCTCCAGCTGGGCCGCCACCCGGGGATCCTCCCGATTGTCCAGAAGATGCCCATGGATTCTTTCGTACATCTCCGCCGCCGCCTTCCGGGTAAAGGTGAGGGTCAGAATCTGGTCCGCCCCGGCCTTGCCCTCCCGGATAAGCCGGAGGAACCGGAGGGCCAGAACCGTGGTCTTCCCCGATCCCGCCCCGGCGGAAACCACCGCATTCCGGTCCACCCTCACCGCCTGCTGCTGCTGATCGTTCAGTTTCCTGCGGGACATCTATTCTTCCTCCCTGACCAGATACCGCTTGCGGCAGAGGTACCGGAAATGACAGCCCTCACAATCCCGGGGGGGGTGAAACCGCCCCGCCCCCACCCGGCGGACAAACTCCCGGACATCCGCCTCCAGGGCTTGAAAAAGAGGCTCCCGGTCGGTCTCCCCGTCGATGAAAGGGATAAACTTCCCCTTGCCGAAGTCATAATAGACCGCCTGTTCCACCCGGCCCTTGTGATCGGCCAGGAAGAGAATATAGAGAACCATCTGATAACTGAAGGGCCGGCCTTCGGCGTCGATGAGAGATTTCAGGGCATGCCGGAAGCTTGATTTGTAGTCCACCACCCCCAGGGCGCCGCCCCGCCGGACCACCCGGTCGATGACGCCGGAGAAGTGAACCCCCCAGTCGGGCCGGGGCAGATCATGGTGCTCCTCCAGTTCCACCACAACGAATCCGGGAAACCGGGCGGCCTCATTCTCGAGAAGAGGCTCCAGTTCGGCCCTCACTCCCCGGCGGATGACTCCCCAGAAGGGGGTTTGACCCAGGGGATAACGGGCTTCCCACAGATCCAGGAGCCGTTCCGCCTCCGCCCCGGCGGCGGGGCATATCTCCCGGAGGTCCTCCGGAAAAGGCTGCTGGCCGAACCCGGCGAAGACCTTTTCGGCCATCCGGTGTCGAAGGTTTCCCTTCTCCCGGGGATCTTCCCACCGGGCCTCCCATTCCGGCTCCTCCAGAAGCCATCCGTATTGAAAAAGAAATGCCGCGGGGCAGCCCAGCCACTGGTCCAGCCGGTAAGGCGAAACCTTAAGAAGCCCCTCTTCATTAAAGAGCCGGTCCTTGAGAAGCGGTTCCAGGGGAAGGGGATCGCGGTCCAGCCTGATCTTCCGGGGTGACAGGAAAAGGGGCAGCACCGCCTCCCAGCCCTCCCGCTGATGCCTGGTCAGGGGACCTGCCGGATCGGACCTTTCCCCGCTCCAGAACCGCTCCTCCTCACGGTAGATATCATGGAAAATCGATTTTTCCGGTTCCGGCGGGATCACCCCCCCCCGGGCTACCAGCATCCCCGGTGCCAGCTGCACCCCCCGGGCCGATTCCCGGGCACAGGAGGCGGCCACTCCCTGGCCGGACCGGAGATAGACCTCCAGATACGCCCCGGTTAAATCCCTTTCCTCCAGTTCCAGGGCCGCCCGCTGATCGTCCCGTAAAAACGGAAACGGAGGAAACTGCACATCCGCCCCCTTCTGGGAAAGCCCCAGGAGAAAATGATGGGCCGGACGAATTCCCGCCGATACCCGGTAGGGGTAGACGGCGATCCCCGGAGCCTCCGGATCATGACGGGGAACATAGATCCCCGTGGTCAGGTCCTGAATCAGAAAGGCCAGGGGAGAGGCGGTGGTAAACCCCGGAAGCCGGGTTTCCAGAAGCTGGAGTTCGCCCAGGGCGATCCGGATCCTCTGGAGCACCGGCAGCCCCCGGGGTTCCCAGGCATCGGTGTCCATGAACTGCCGGAGGAAGGTCTCCAGGGCGGCAGAGAGGGAGGCGAAGGTGCCCGACCGGGACAGTTTCTCCACCCCCCTTCTGAGGGATCGGTAAAACAGCCTCAAGTCTTCCACACCGGGATCCTTGATCTGAAAAGAAAACATGGTCTCCCAGAGGTCATCCCCGGGAAGGGGCCCGGTGTTGCGAAGGCAGTAATTTTCCGCGCCGAAGCGGATCAGACGCTCCGCCAGTGCCCTGTCCCGCCAGGGAAACCCCCGGTGCATCAGAAGCGCCTTCAGGGATTCCAGGCTGAAACTGTCGTCACCGCACTCTTTGATGAGAGAAAAAAGCCGTCCCGGCGGATACTCCGCCAGGGGTTTCCCCATCCGGGGGGTCAGGGGCAGGTCCAGGCGCCGGGCGGTCCGGAGGAGCAGGGGCAGAAGATCATCGTCCCCCAGGGTGATGACCACATCGGCCGGCTCGGCCCCCTCCGACAGAAGGCTTGAAAGACGGCAGCAGAGGTTTTCCACCTCTTCCAGGGCCGTATCATAAAGTTCCAGCTTTGCCGGATCTCCCTGAACCAGAGTATCCATGGGGATAAGATGAACCCGGGAAATTCGGTTAAGCTGGGACTGATACTCCGGTACATCTTCCACCAGCTCCCAGAGGTAAAACCGGTAAATTTCGCCGTCATCGGCCATTTCCGGCTTCTCCCAGGTTGGTTCAAAAAGATCAAACCGCTCCAGAAAACCGATGTAGTCCCGGTAGAGCAGGGCCAGGTCCTCCCGGTAAGCCAGGTCGAGCCGCTCTTCCCGCCCCGTTCCTTCCAGGGCGCGGAAAAAACCATGAAGGTGAGGGAGCAGGGTGGAAAGGGCGCCCTGGAACACCCCGGCGGTATTCCGGTGGTCCGGTGATACCAGCCGGGACAGGTCCACCTCGCCCCGGGAAAACCGCCCCAAAAATGCTTCGGTATAGATACGGCGGATCCGGCTGTTCACCGGGATTTTCCGGCTGTTCAGGGCAAAGAGCCTTTCCTTGAACTGGTCCCAGGAGAGAAACCGGGCCGCCGGAACCGCCGGAAAATCCGGTTCCTCAAGAAGCCGAAGGCGCCAGAAATCCGCCGCCACTTCGGAGGGGAAGAGGTATCTGACCTGTTTGTCGTTCCAGTGCCGAAGAATATCCTCAAGAATTTTTTCCATTTTTAACCCGTGGGAACTGAAATTACCCGGAGGCAATCAATTCGGAACCATGAAATACCGGCCCGGTCTCCGCGACCGGAAGCCTTCGCCCCATTCTAAGGTGCGCAGCCGCGGATTGTCAAAGCCGGCGGGAAAAGATATGCTCTTTTCATGAATAACAACAACGCCTTCACCTACGAATACGAAGTAAGAGCCTACGAGGCGGATGTCACGGGCAAAGCGGCCCTGCCCGCCCTCTGCCGCTATCTGGAAGACGCGGCGGGCCGGAACGCCGTGGAACTGGGGTTCGGCATGGCGGAGCTCTCCCAAAAGAACTGCACCTGGGTGCTCTCCCGGCTCCATTTTGAAATAACCCGACGCCCTCCCATGAACCGCCCCGTCACAGTACAGACCTGGCCCGCCGGAACGGACCGGCTTTTCGCCCTCAGGGAATTCCGCCTCTTCGATGAAGAGGAGAATTTCCTCATGTCCGCCTCATCAGCCTGGATGATCCTGGATCTGGAACGGCGCAGGCCCCTGCGTCCCCTGCCCTTTTTTGAAAATATTACCCTTCCCCGAATGGAGGAAGAACCCCTGGTGCCGGAAAAGCTGGACCCCCCGGGGAACCGGGAAAAATGCGGATCCCTGACGGTGCCCTTCAGCAGCCTGGATATCAACAACCACGTCAACAACGTGGCCTACCTCAACTGGGCCCTGGACAGCCTCAGACAGGGCTTCCTGCAGAAGAACCGGATCATCCGGGGAGATATCAACTACCTGGCGGAAACGTTTCAGGGCGACAATCTCGATATTTACCAGTCAGAACCCGAAGAGGGAGTGATTTTCCTTACCCTTCTTCGGGGGGAAACGGAAATCTGCCATATCCGGCTGGGGTACGTGCCCCGGTGAGACGCCGAAAAAGCGCCTTGGACAATTAATAAAAAAGCAGCCCCGACGAGGGACTGCTCACTGATACCGGAGGAAATCAGGCTAATCTATCAGTTCCATCAGCTCTTTCAATGCCGAAAGAGCTTCGTCCCGCTTTTTGACGCCGCTTTTTTTTATGGCCTTCCGCAGGATATTGTCCCACTGCTTCTCAGGGTGATCCAGAACCATGTTTTCGAGCAGCTCAAGAATCTTTTCGTCATTCTCAATATTATAGATTTTGGTGTCATCGTAAAAAAAGAGGTCGTGGAGATCGTTGATGTATTCTCCCACCGAAGGGATATCGCCTTCCTCCCGGGACAGACGGGCTTCTTTCTTGATAGCCCGGCGCTGTTCCCGTTCGCGCCGCAGTATATCGGTTTGTTTCATACGCAAACTCCTTATAGATAATAAAATGCAGGGATAATCCGGTTCTTTCGCCGTCACTTTGCAGGGGTACACGGGGCAGATCTTTAGCGCTTCGAAAGAAATGAATGGTAACTGTCGAACAGGCGGTATTTTACAGGAAAAAGCCAATAAAGACAAGGAGGGCGGGACGCCCCGCCGTTCTCATTCCGATAAAGGCATCAACAGAGTCAAACGAAAAAGGCCGGGGACAGGCTCCTGCGCTCAGGAAAAAAACAAACCGGAAAAGCGCAGGCTCTTCCGGTTTGTATGCAGGCTGTCTCTGCTGTAAGGTCCGGCACTGAGACCGGTGGGAGATTCTACCTCGCGGAGGGGAACTCCATGATGATTTCCACCTTGGCGGCGGCTCTTTTTTCATCGAGAAAGGCCATGACCAGCTCCTGAGCCTTCTGCTCCGCCAGATAGACCTTGATGTCTTCCTCCACTTCCGGATAACCGATCTTTACCGATTCCTGACGGTCGGTAAGTTTGATCAGATGAAGACCGAAGGACGATTCCACCACGTCACTGACCTGGCCCACCCGGAGGGCAAAGGCGGCGGTCTCAAATTCCGGCACCATGGCGCCCCGGCCGAAAAACCCCAGATCGCCCCCCTGGGCGCTGGAAGGACACTCGGAAACTTCTCCCGCCAGGGCGGCAAAGTCTTCTCCTGCGGCGAGCCGGTTCTGAATGACCGCCATCCGGGCCTCCGCTTCTTCCCGTACCGCTTTGCCCGCTTCCGGTTCAACCATGATAAGGATATGACTGGCCTTTACCTGTTCGGGCTGTTCGAAATAATCCGGATTATCATTGTAGAAAGCCCGGGAATCTTCATCAGACGCAGCGGCAGCAGCATAGAACTCTTTATCCATGAAGTCCTGAATAGCCAGAAACTCTTCAATGTCTCTGGTCAGGGATTCCAGGGTCATCCCCTGAGCGTCCATGGCGGCGGTCATCTCTTCCTCGGAGGGGAACTGGGCCCGAATCTGGGATAGCTCAGCCTCAACCCGGGCAGGGTCGGCGGCGTAACCGGCATCCGAAGCGGCCAAAACCATGATCCGCTGCTCCACCAGGCTGTCCAGCACATCCTGGCGGACCATATCAAGCTGCTCCTCCTGCAGGACCATCCCCTGGGCGGCGTACTGCTGCCGGGCCCTGTTGAGCTGACGCTCCACCTCTTCTACGGTGATGACCGAACCGTTCACCAGGGCGGCGGTTTCCGCAGTGGTGACGGTTTTGGCCAAGGGGGCCGCCTTCTTTTCCGAGGCTGATTGGGGAGCCTCTTCTTTTTTCCCGCCCGCAGCCAGGGTAGGAACCAGAAAACAGATAATCAGTAAGGACAAAAGGAAGATTCTTCCCTTATTGGTATTCTTCATTAAAATTTCTCCCGTTAAAATAGTGGATTCAAGATACTATTGAATCAATCCCGTGTCAAACCGGCCAAGGGCGCCCCGGGATGATTGCCAGAAACAGGAAGGATCCTTTAAAATATCTTCCATGGGAGGCCCCGCCGTGACACCAGAATTAAAGAGCCGGATGCAGGAACTGAATATTGATATCCCCCTGACCCTGGAGATCCTGGAAAGACTCAACGACCCGGCCCGAAAAGAACCGGAACCGGTGAAAGTATCGGGGATTCCCGGAATAGACGGGAAAAGAGTGCTTGACCGGCGGGGGGATGCCCCGGTGGAGCTCTCCGAAGAAACGGCAGCCCGGCGGCTCCGGGAGCTGGACTTACCGGAAAAAATTGCTGCGTCAGGGAAAAAAGAAAACGGAATCATCCGCTTCTCCCGTAGGGATCTGGAAGAGATCGGCCTGGCCCTGCTTCCCCAGGTGGCCTATGGAGTCCTCAACGGCGGCTCTGCCTCCAGTTACGGCGACCATAAGAAGAACCAGGGGTTTTCCGCACCCCTCTTCGACCTGTGCCGGGAGCCCTTTGAAAGGGCCGCCGCCCTCTGTGAAGGCCGGGCCAAGGGCATCACCCCCGCCTTCATCCATCCCGACGGCACCCCGGGCCCTTCTTTCATGGAGCTGAAAATGAGGGCCCTGCTTTTGAGGATCCGGCAGTACCAGCGGCGGTACGGCAAAGCCGGGCCGCTCCCCCTCTTTCCCCTCTTCCAGATGACCAGCGTCCTCAACGACGGGCAGATTGCCGATGCCCTGAAAGAGTACGCCTCATCCCCCCTGCTGGCAGGACTGATAGCGGAAACAGGAGCAGATATCACCGCGGTGGAAACAGGGATTCAGCCCCTGGTGGCGGCGTTCACCCCGGGGGCCCCAAAAGAGATTTTTGCCACCGCCTGCGGAAAATCCGATGAACCCCTCCCCTTCCCCGGAGGCCATGGCCAAAATTTCGCCGTCCTGAAGCATATCTACCGGGACCTCCACGGGCAGGGAAAAAAGTTTGTCTACCTGGGAAATGTGGACAATCTGGGAAACCTTCCCGATCTCGCGGGAATAGCCCTGCTGGCTCTGTCGGGAAAAGAGGGGGCCTTCGATTTTTCCTTTAAAACTCCGGTGGACGTAAAGGGAGGAATTCTGGTGGAGGATCAGAGGGGCCGGCTCAACTGTGGTGACATCGGCGTAGCGGTTCCCCGGGAAGAGGTGGAAGCCCGGGAAAAAGAGGGGACCCCCATTCTGTTCAACTGCGCCACCGGCCTCTTCAACCTGGATGCCCTGGTCTCCCGGCTTGACGATATCATCGAGAATCTGCCCCTCCGCACCAGTATCCAGGACAAGGATCCGGGCCGGTACGCCCAAACCGAACAGGTGACCTGGGAAGTCCTGGGGATGCTGGATGATTTTCTGATCTACGGGGTGGATAAGAACGAGAGATTCCTGGCTTCCAAGCTGCTGCTGGAAAACCTTCTCACCAGCGGCATCGGCCTGGAGGACCCGCAGTTTCCCCGCGATCCCGATCCGGCCAAAGATCTTCACCGGATGGGAGAGGAGCTGCATCGAGGCCTCAAGGGAAAACTGACCGGAGAGTTCGGCCTGACCTTGACGAAGGGACGGTGGGAACCGGTGGACTTATAAAAAAGGCTTTCCCAGGGATCTTCCTGAAAAAGCCTTTGTATCGTTGAGAACGGCGGGATTCGAACCCACGACCTTTGCCTCCGGAGGGCAACGCTCTATCCAGCTGAGCTACGTTCCCGGTATCTGGATTAGTTGTAGTAGATTTCCCGCTCTTTGGCAAGGGATACACCCAAGCATTTCCAATTTTGATGAAGGTATTACTCAAGTAAAACGAAGATTCTCGAGGATAGGCACCTGCGCTCAAGGTTAACCGCGCTGGCACCCGGCGGGCCTTGACCACCCCTGAAAACGGGATTATTCTACCCTACATGAATATAAGAATCCGATATAATGCCCCCATTACCCTTACCTACTCCCTGGTGGCGGCGGTGCTCCTGTTCCTGGCCACCACCCTCCAGATCAACCTGATTCCCGGCCTGTTCATGGTTCCCGGACGAGGCGGCTTCGACCCTGCCTACGCCGTCCATTATGTGACCCTCTTTACCCATGTTCTGGGCCATGTGGACTGGACCCACCTGATGGGGAATTTGGCTTTTATTCTGCTCCTGGGCCCGATCCTGGAAGAGAAGCACGGTTCTTTCGGTCTTTTTATCATGATCCTCATCACCGCGGTGGTCACCGGGGTCCTGAATATTCTTATTTTTCCCAGCAGCCTTCTGGGGGGCAGCGGCATCGTCTTCATGATGATTCTTCTTTCCTCCTTTACCAACATCCGGAACGGGGAGATCCCCCTGACCTTCATCCTGATCTTGATCCTCTATCTGGCCACGGAAATCATCAACGCTTTCCGGTACGATGACATCAGCCAGTTCGCCCACATCGTGGGAGGGATCTGCGGGAGCCTCTTTGGCTTTATGAAGCCCCGAAAACGCTGAGGACTTTACAACCATGAACAATCAACTCCGCCGCCGCATCGACCGGGCCGCCAACGCCTCCCTTTTTTTCTACGCCGTCACCGCTGTATCCCTGCCCCTGTGTCTGGTTCAGATTACCCGGGAGATGGGTTTCTCCCTGACCCAGGCGGGGGCCTTCGGCTTCATTTCCTCCCTGGAACAGCTGGTGGTTCTGATCCTTTCGGGATTCATCGCCGTACGGTTCGGAAAGATCCGGGTGCTCCGGGCGGCCCTGCTGATTCTGGCAGCGGGATTTCTTATGTTCACCCGAATTTCTTCCTACTCCATGGCGGTGGGAATCATCCTTGTCATCGGAGTGGGAAGCGGTTTTCTCGAAGCGCTTCTGGCGCCCCTGGTGGAAAACCTTTATCCTGAAGACAACGGCACAAAACAGAACCGGCTTCACAGTTTCTGGCCCATCGGCGTCCTGGTCAGCACCCTCACCATCGGCGAACTCCTGAGCCGGGGTGTCTCCTGGCGATGGATTTTCGCCGGAATTGCCGTTCTGGTGGCCCTGGTGAGCCTGGTATACCCCTCCCCGAAAGCGGTGTCCCTTCCCCGGGCCCGGGCCGACTTCAGTCACATCGGAGACATCCTCCGTCAGCCCAAATTCTGGGCCCTGGGCCTGGCCCTGTTTTTTGCCGGCGGCGCCGAAGGAGGGTTCACCTACTGGCTGGCCAGCTACATTCAGCTCAACCTGGGTCAGCTGCCCCGGGCGGGAGGAATAGGCACCGCCGCCTTTGCCCTGGGAATGTTCGCCGGCCGCCGATCCGCCAGCCTCCTGGCCAACAGGATGAAACTGAAGACCATCCTGACTGTTTCGGCCCTGCTGGCCATCTTCACGGGGCTGGGATTTTTTCTGGTCAACACGCTCTGGGGAGTCTATCTCTCGGTTTTTTTAGCCGGCCTGACCATCGCCTGCTTCTGGCCGTCCCTGCAGATTTATGCGGTAAGGGTGCTCCCTGTTGATGCCACCCTGCTGATGATCCTCATGTCCTGCCTGGGTCTGCTGGGATACAGCTCCGCCACCCTCACCATGGGCGCCCTGGGGGATTTCTCGGGGCTCAGGAGCAGTTTTATCGTGGTGCCCGTCTATCTTACCTTTCTGCTTTTACTGGTTCTCGCGGAAAACCGGGTACCCCTTTTAAACCTCGAACCCCGAAAGGTAAATACCAGATAACCACCGGGCCGGCCCCTCGTTGATCTAAAACCCCGGATCAGCTATATTGGTTAAATGAAACTCGATATTAATCCCCGGGAAAACGGAGCCTGTCCCCTCTGTATCTACAATCACCGATGCCCTATAAAGGATAAGTTGTGCGAATCCGTGGAAGACTTTTTCTTTACCGATCCTTTGAATATCGTCATTTATTCCTGTCCCAAATTTGAGGAGATTTCATAAAATGCTGGATAAACTGCAAGCCATGGAGGCCCGTTTCAAGGTCCTGGAAATGGAGATATCCGACCCCGATATTATGAAGGATATGGGCCGCTACAAGGCCCTCATGCAGGAACATTCTCATCTGGCGGAAACCATGGTTATTTTTGACAAATACAAAAAAATCTCCTCTGAACTCGCCGACGCCAGGGAGCTGATCGATAAAGAAACCGACCACGAAATGCGGGAGATGGCAAAAGAAGAACTTAAGGATCTGGAAGAAGAGCGGGAAAAAACGGAAGGGGAACTGAAAGCCCTGCTGGTTCCCCCGGACCCCTTGGACGATAAAAATATTATCATGGAAATCAGGGCCGGTACCGGCGGCGACGAAGCCGCCCTCTTTGCGGCGGATCTTTTTCGGATGTACTCGCGGTATGCCGAAACCATGAAGTGGAAGATAGAGATCATGGATGCCAACGAAATAGACATCGGCGGCTTCAAAGAGATCGTTTTTTCCGTGGCGGGCAAGAAGGTTTACCAGAGCATGAGGTATGAAAGCGGCGTCCACCGGGTACAGCGGGTCCCGTCCACCGAATCGGGGGGTCGGGTTCACACCTCGGCGGTGACCGTTGCGGTTCTTCCCGAAGCGGAGGATACGGATATCGTGGTCAAGCAGGAAGATCTTAAGGTGGATGTCTACCGCTCCTCCGGCCCCGGCGGCCAGAGCGTCAATACCACCGACTCGGCGGTGAGGCTTACCCACCTGCCCACCGGCCTGGTGGTGATCTGTCAGGATGAAAAATCCCAGATCAAGAACCGGGCCAAGGCGCTGCGGGTTCTTAAAGCCCGGCTTTTCGAGATGGAAGAGAACAAGAAAAATGCGGAACGGGCGGAGGCCCGGAAAAGCCAGGTCGGCTCGGGAGACCGGTCTGAACGGATCAGGACCTACAACTTCCCCCAGAACCGGCTCACCGATCACCGGATCAACCTGACCCTCTACAAGCTGGATATGATCATGGAGGGCGCTCTGGATGAAACTCTGGAAGCCCTGAAAATGTCCGCCCGGGAGCAGGCCCTTAAAGACCACGAGTGATGACCTGCCGCGACGCCCTGAAAGAAGGAATTTGTCTCCTGGAAGGGACGGATTCTCCCTTTCTGGATGCTTCGGTCCTGCTGGCCCATGCCGCAGGGATGACCCGGGAGAAACTGCTGGCCTCCTACCCCGATCCTCTGGATCCTGCTTCGAAAGATAAATACTTTCAGTACCTGAAACGGCGTCTCGCGGGGGAACCGGTGGCGTACCTGGTGGGATTCAAGGAGTTCTACGGCCGCCCCTTTCTGGTGGACCGCCGGGTTTTGACACCCCGTCCCGACACGGAGGCCCTGGTGGAAACGGGACTGCAGGCGGCGGCGATTCTCCGGGCCGAGGGCGTCACGGGGCCTCTGCGCCTCGCCGATGTCTGTACCGGCTCGGGCTGCATCGCCCTGACCATGGCGCTGGAGGATCCCGGGATTGTGATGACCGCCTCGGATCTCAGCGAAGAAGCGGCGGAGGTTTTCTCGGCTAACCGAAAGGCCCTCTGTCCCGATGAGGGAGAAGCTTCCCGCCGCGTCATCTTCCGTCTGGGCGACCTGCTCTCCGGGGATACCCGCCGCTACCACGTCATCCTTTCCAACCCTCCTTATTTGACCAGCAACGAAGTGGAAGAAATGAAAAGCCGGCGCTGGCCCGAACCGGCCCTGGCCCTGGAGGGCGGCATCGACGGCCTGGATCTGGTAAAAAAACTGATAGAACAAAGCCGAGACAGGCTGGAAAAAAATGGTTATCTTATCATGGAAGCCGCAACGGTCCAGATGCCTGCCATAAAAGAGCTGCTGGAGCAGCACGGTTTCGGGAATATCAGAATATTTCCCGATCTGGCGGGCCGGGACAGGGTGATAGAGGGAAGAACAGGTGGAGCATAAGATCGTCAAATTTGAAGCCAAACTCAGCCGCTATACCGATTCCCGAAGAGCAAAAATTATTGAAGCCATGGAGTTTTCCCGGAAGAAACACGGCGAACAGAAAAGACTCAGCGGTGAACCCTTCTTCATCCACCCCCTGGAGGTGGCTTCCATCCTGGTGGACATGCAGATGGACTACGAAACCATCATCGCCGCCCTGCTTCACGACGTTCTTGAAGACACCAAAACCAGCGAAGATGAGATGACCGAGCGATTCGGCGCCGACATCGTCAGCCTGGTGGACGGGGTGACAAAAATCTCGACGGTCAAGGCGAAGAGCAAGACCATCCAGGAGGCGGAAACCCTCCGGAAAATGCTCATCGCCATGACCAAGGATATCCGGGTCATCATCATTAAACTGGCGGACAAGCTTCACAACATGTCCACCCTGGAATTCATGGAGCCGGACAAACAGAAAACCATCGCCGCCGAGTGCCTTGAGATCTACGCCCCCATGGCGGACCGGCTGGGGATGAGCTGGCTCAAGGCGGAGCTGGAAGACCTCTCCCTGAAATATCTGAATCCCACCGCCTACAACCACATCAGGGAAGCCCTGGATGTGAGAGAAAAGGAAAACACCGCCTACCTGCAGCGGGTGGAGAGGGCCATCCTCAAGGAAGTACGTATGGAGGGAGTGGAGATCAGCGTCTCCACCCGGGCCAAACACATCTACTCCATCTACAGAAAGATGAAAACCCAGGGAAAAGACCTGGAAGACATCTATGACATCCTGGGCATCCGGATCAGGGCCAACACGCCCCAGGAGTGCTATACCCTCCTGGGAACGGTCCACCGTCTCTGGCCTCCCATCGAAGGCAGGTTTAAGGACTACATCGCCATGCCCAAGGCCAATAAATACCAGAGCCTCCACACCACCGTGATGTGTTATGAAGGGAAGCGGCTGGAAATTCAGATCCGGACCCACGACATGCACCGCACCGCCGAGTTCGGGGTGGCCGCCCACTGGGCCTACAAGCAGTCGAGCAGCCAGAAGCTGAAGTCCCAGGACCACGACTTTATCAACAAACTGAAGCGCTGGAACAGCCTTTCCATCCCGTCGGCGGAGTTCCTGGATAACATCAAGAAAGAGCTTTTAAAAGACAGCATCTATGTTTTTACCCCCCGGGGTCACATCATCGAGCTGCCGAAGAACTCCACCGCCATCGATTTTGCCTATCACATCCACACCGATGTGGGCCACCACTGCGTGGGAGCCAAGGCAGACGGAGCCATCATCCCCCTGAACGCCCCTTTGAAGAACACCCAGGTCATTGAAATCATGACAAGCCCTCATGGTTCTCCCAACCTTAACTGGCTCAAGTTCGTGAAAACCGGAAAGGCCCGGAGCCGGATCCGGCAGTGGCTGAACAAACACGATGAAAACCTGTTTCTTGACAAGAATATCATCGCCAAGAAAAAACCCTCCCTCCCGCCGCCCCCCGCGGCTCCCCCCGAATCAAGGGAAGAGGAACCCCGGGAAATTGTCAAAGAGGTCCTGAACAAAGAGAGGATCGTCTTCAAGATAGGGAATGAAAAAAACATGATGATCAGCCTGGCGGGGTGCTGCAATCCCAGTACCGGCGACGATATCATCGGCTACGTCTCCCGGGGGCGGGGCATCATCGTCCATAAAAAAAGCTGCCCCAACCTGCCCCACATCACCGACTTCGTCCACCGGACCATCGAAGTGGAGTGGGAGGCCACCAGTCCCCGGACCACCCGCCGCTTCAGGGTCACCAGTCGGCGAACCAATGACCTGTTCAGCGAGATAGAGGGGGCCATCAGGAAGTATAAGGGCCACCTGATCGAAGGCAGGCTCGAAGAAGACGACAAAGCCCACCTGACCGGCTGCTTCACCATGGAAATGGACAACGAGGAAGATTATAAGAAGGCCCTGAAAAGCATCAGGACCATTCCTTCGGTGCTGAACCTCTACGCCCTTTAAACGATCCGGCGCGGCTCCGGTCTGCTAGAGTCCGAAATGACCGGCCAGATTTTCCTGGAAGGGAGGCCGGACGATGCCCTTTTCGGTGATGAACCCGGCGATAAGATCGGCGGGGGTTACATCGAAGGCGGGGTTCCGGACCGCTATCCCCTCGGGCCCGGTCCTGCGGGCCCCGAAGAAGGTCACCTCCTCTTCGCCCCGCTCTTCGATAACAATCTCTTCCCCCGTGGGGGTGTTCATGTCGAAGGTGGAGGAGGGACACGCCACATAAAAGGGGATGTTGAAATGTTTCGCCAGGATGGCCACCCCCATGGTGCCGATCTTGTTGGCGGTGTCGCCGTTGGCGGCCACCCGGTCGGTTCCCACGATCACCAGATCGATAAGTCCCTTGGACATCACAAAAGCCGCCATGTTGTCGCAGATCAGGGTCACATCCAGCCCCGACTGCTGCAGCTCCCAGGCGGTGAGCCGGGCTCCCTGGAGCAGGGGCCGGGTTTCATCGGCGTAGACCCGGAACTTCACGCCCGCCTCGTGGGCCAGGTACAGGGGAGCCGTGGCGGTGCCCAGTTCCGAGGTGGCCAAAGACCCGGCGTTGCAGTGGGTCAGCACCCCCATGCCGTCTCTGATAAGATCCTTGCCGCTTTCCCCCATCCCCCGGGAAAGGGCCTTGTCTTCGGTATGGATGGCCACCGCCTCCGCTTCCAGCCGGCGGTACATTTCCTGCGCCGTGAGCCCTCCCAGGGATTCCGCCCGGGCCACCATCCGCTTCAGCGCCCAGCTCAGGTTCACCGCCGTGGGGCGGGCGCTGTCCAGGTAGGCGGCCTTTTCTTTAAGCAGGGCCAGAAATTCCGGCGTCGGCAGAGAAAGGGCGTCCCTGACGCCGGTAAGCAACCCGTAGGCCCCCGCCACACCGATGGCCGGGGCACCCCGCACCTTGAGCTTTTTAATGGAATCCCAGACCTGCTCAATCGACTCCTGGGGTTCCAGGACCACCTCCACGGGTAGACGGGTCTGGTCTAAAAGGGTGAGAACCCCGTCTTCATAGGTTAAAGATTTAACCAGGTTTTTATAGGCTGATCGGTTATTGTTACTCATCATTACTGCTCCAGAAATTGATATGACCGCGCCCCCGGGGCGTCATGGAAAAGGCCCGAGTCACCCGCCCCTAGGCCAGGCCCCGGTTTTTGGCGCCGTAGTAGTTCCTGGCAAAATCCTGCATGGCGGAAATCTCTTCATCGGCGAACCGCCGAGGCTCCCCCATGAGCTTGGCCAGGTAGTAGATCTTGGCGTTCTTTTCCAGCACCAGGCTGACCTTGATGGCTTTTTTAATATTGTCCCCCACCGACAGGGCGCCGTGGGAGGGAAGAAGGACGGCGTTGTATTCACCCAGCCCCTTCACCGCCACATCCCCCAGATCCTGGCTGCCCGGCAGGCAGTAGGGCAGGGCGTTCACCACCTTTTCCCCCACAATCTGGGCGAAATCTTCGCTGATGGCGGGCAGCTCCTGCTCCAGGACGCCGAAAACAGAGGAGTAAACCGGATGGGTGTGGATCACCGCGTTCACATCGGGCCGGGCCCGGTAGACGGCGCAGTGCATCGGTTTTTCGATGGAAGGTTCGGCGGTTCCTTCCACAACCTCCCCCTGCAGATTAATCACCACCACATGGGCGGCGGTGATGGTCTTATAATCCATGCCGCTGGGGCTGATGTAGATGAGTCCCGTTTCGGGATCCCGGACACTGATGTTGCCCCAGGTTCCCACGGTCATTCCCAGGGTTAAAAGCTCAAGCCCTGTCTCCACGATGATACTCTTATAGCTCTCTTTCACGTCGCCCATATTAAGCTCCTTATCCCGGCAGGACTCCCAAGATTCCTCCGGCACCGGTATTTTACCCAAATCCGACGAAACAACCAAGTCCCGGCTTGCTAACCCGGGATTCCTGGATTACTCTGTAAATATGAACAAGAAAGTAAACATTATTCTTCTTTTATCCTGTACCCTGGCCCTCTACGCCGGCGGCTCCCGGGAAGACTCCCGCCCCTCCCCCCTCCCCCATCAGGGCCTTCTCTCCTACCTGGAAGGAGAAGTCAGCCTGGACGGCAAACCCGCCGAGATAGGACAGATTGTCGCCCCCGGCGCCCTGGTGGCCACGGGACCCGAAGGGTTCTGTGAAATCCGGTTCGGCGAGAAAAACATCTTCCAGATCATGCCCGATACCCTGGCGAAAGTTTCCCTGGATCAGGGCATCGGCCGGATCGATCTGGAGAAGGGAGCCCTGGCCCTGCTGCTGAACCGGCTGGCCGTTCTGGGAGGAGACGAAGAATTCCAGGTGACCACTCCGGTGGCCATCGCGGGAGTACGGGGAACCGCCTTTTTCGTGAAGGTGGAATCGGAGACCTCCACCTACATCTGTGCCTGCAACGGCTCTCTGGACACGCTGGACGCTTCGGGGACCACCGAAGTGCCCCTCTCGTCACAGCATCACATGGCCCTGCGGTATTCTCTTGACGGAGCGGGTCAGGTGGTGACCAGCTCTCCCGGTCTGCTGTACCACGACGACGAGGATATGGAAGCCCTGGCCGGCCGGATAGATGAAACCATCGCCTGGGGCTACTGAGGGAGACCATTCAGCAAATCCAATTTTGGCGGTTTTTTAAGGTGGTTTTAGATCCAACAGAAACTGTTGGATCTAAAATTTTCTATATTCTCCTCGCCATTCAGAATTACTCATTCAAATTTGCTAATTAAAACGCCAAAACTTGAACTGCCGGGAGACCATTCTTCGGCTTGACAGCGGCGGGGGATTGTCCGAAAATGCCCCCCATGAAAGAGCTGGATCACATCATCGTCGTCCTGGAAAATCCCCAGTCCGGTAAGAACGTGGGCTCGGTGTGCCGGGCCATGAAGAACATGGGCCTCTCGCGGCTGGCCATTGCGGGCCACACCGAGGTGGACCGGGAAGCGGCGGCGGTTACCGCCATCCACGCCGTGGATATCCTGGAAAACGCCCGGGTTGTCGGCAGTGTGGAAGAAGCGGTGAAGGGAACGGTTTTTTCCGCCGGCTTAAGCCGCCGCCGGGGAAAGAAGAGGAAGTACTTCAGCCTCTTTCCCGAAGAGCTGGCCCGGCGGGTTCTGGAGATCAAGGAAGGGGATGTGGCCCTGGTTTTCGGTAACGAAGTCTCGGGCCTCAGCGAAGAAGATATGGACCACTGCAACGTGGCGGTGAAGATACCCACCAGCGATGAGTTTCCCAGCCTCAACCTCTCCCACGCCGTCCAGATCACCGCCTACGAAATCTATAAGCTCCTGACCCTCAACAAGGGAGGGCTCCACCCCAGGGGATACCGGCCCATCGACCGGGAGGAACTGGAAGACCTGGCCGAATCCATCACGGGAGACCTGAAAGAGCTAGGGTTCTTCAAGCAGGTGGGCCCCGAAGAGATGGGGGGCTTTTTCCGCGATGTCTTTTCCCGGGCTTCCTTAAGCCGAGGCGAGGCGGACCGGATGGCCCGGATCTTTACCAAAATAAGGGGTTTATCGAAAAAGACCCGGGATTAACGCTCCACCCGGGCGCTTCCTCCGGCGGCCAGCTTTTTCACCTCAGCCAGGGACGCCATGGAGGTATCCCCCGGGGTGGTCATGGCCAGGGCGCCGTGGGCGGCTCCGTAGTTAACGCACTCTTCCGGAGACAAGCCGGCAAGGAACCCGTAGATCAGCCCCGAGGCAAAACTGTCGCCCCCGCCCACCCTGTCGTAGATTTCCATATTGTCCCGCTTTACCGATGAGTAAAACCGTCCCCCCTGATACAGCACGGCGCTCCAGTCGTTCACGGTGGCGCTCTTCACATCCCTCAGGGTGGTGGCGATGGCCTTGAAGTTGGGATAGGCTTCGGCGGCCCGTTTCATCATTTTTTGATAGGGAGAGCTGTCCAGACCGGTAAAGCCGTCTTCCAGCCCTTCCACCTCAAAGCCCAGGGCGGCGGTGAAGTCTTCTTCGTTGCCGATCATCACATCCACGTACCGGGCGATCTCCCGGTTGATTTCCCGGGCGTGATCCTGGCCGCCGTTGCTTTTCCAGAGGGAGGGCCGGTAATTCAGGTCGTAGGAGATCACCGTTCCCGCCTTCCGGGCCGCCTTCATGGCTTCGATGGTCAGCTGGGCGGTGGTTTCTGAAAGGGCGGCGAAGATACCCCCGGTGTGAAACCATCTTACCCCCTCTTCCTCAAACAGCCCCTGCCAGTCGATGTCCCCCGGCTTCAGGGCGGAGGCGGCGGTGTGGGCCCGGTCCGAAACACCCAGGGCGCCCCGGACGCCGAACCCCTTCTCCACAAAGTTCAGCCCCTGCCGGTGCTCCCTGCCGATGCCATCGTAGGGGAACCACTTACTCCGGGAGCAGTCCACCCCGCCCTGGCAAATGAAGTCTTCCAGCAGACAGCCCAGATCGGTCTCGGGGATTCCCGTCACCACCGTGGTTTTCAGGCCGAAGCATTTCCGCAGGCCCCGGATCACGTTGTACTCTCCCCCCCCCTCCCAGACCCGGAAGGACCGGGCGGTCTTGATCCGGCTGTCACCGGGATCAAACCGGAGCATGATCTCTCCCAGGGCGGCGGCGTCCCAACGGCAGGTTTTGTCGTCTTTGATCTTCAAGGTTTCCATGACTACCCCCTCTTTCTCTTCAGCCCCGCCAGAATTTCCCGGGCTTTGAGCAGTTTGGCGGTGATGGAGCCGTAATCAAAATCGTCGTTCAGGGAAGAGGGAACCAGGGAAGACCCCAGCCCCACGCAGGCCACCCCGGCACCGAACCAGGCGGTCAGGGATTCCTCGGTGGGTTCCACCCCGCCGGTGGGCATCAGGTTGGTCCGGGGGCAGGGGCCCAGCACCGCTTTGACGAAACCCGGCCCTCCCACCTGAGAACCGGGGAAGATCTTGCAGATCTCCACCCCCAGGGCCTCGGCCCGGTGGATCTCGGTAACACTACCGCAGCCCGGCGAATAAGGTACCTTGCGTTTATTACAGAGGACGGCGGTTTCCTCATCCAGAAAGGGGGCCACGATGAAATTGGCACCGTACTGAATGTACAGGGCCGCCGTGGGAGCATCGGCGATGGAACCGGCTCCCAGAATCACCTCGGGATATTGTTCTTTGGCAAAAAGTTCCAGCCCCTTGAAAATCTCCAGGGCCCCGTCGCCCCGGTTGGTGAACTCCATAGCCCGGATTCCGCCTTCGGCGCAGGCGGCCACGACTTTCTTGGCCTTTTCCAGGCTGCCGTTATAGAATACCGGCACCAGGCCGCCTTCGATAATAGTGCTGAGTGTTTCCAGTCTCGAAAATCTGGGCATTTTTTTCTCCCTCTTCTTTCGAATGTGTTCCACATTATGAAACGATGTGTTATTATAAGGAACAAAGAGGAGGTTTGTCAACAACGACCATGGATGAACCCAAAAACTCCGTACAATCCCTGTCCCGGACCTTCGACATCATTGAAACCCTGGCGGCCCACCCCCGGGGGCTTGGTCTTACAGAAATATCCCGCGGCCTCTCCCTGCACAAGAGCACGGCTTTCCGGCTTCTGGGGGCCCTGCAGGAGCGGGGCTACATCGAAAAGACCGGAACCACCTATAAACTGGGCCTCCGGTTCATCCACATCGCCAGCCAGTACCTCAACAGCCTGGAGCTGAAGACCGAGGCCGAACCTTTCTTGAGAGAATTTTCCCGCAAGACGGGCCAGACCGTCTTTCTGGCCACCCGGGACGGCGATGAAATCATCTACATCGACAAGATTGAAGAGCATGAGAGTTTCCGGCGCTACTCCATCATCGGCACCCGGCAGCCCCTCTACTGTACCTCCCTGGGGAGGGCCTTCCTGATGGGCGAAACCGACGGGGAGGTCAGGGCCGCCCTGGCCCGGATGGACCTGGCACCACGGACCCCCGCCACCGTCACCGACAGGGAGGTGCTGGCTGAAATGATAAACCGGTTCCGCCTCCGGGGCTGGTCGGAGGACCGGGAAGAACATACCGCGGGAGTAAACTGTGTGGGAGCCCCGGTCTTTGACTACCGGAATCACGTCATCGCCGCGATAAGCACCGTCTGGGAGGCCGGCGGCCACGATACTGACAGGGAGGAAAACGGAGAGCTGGTCAAAAAAACCGCCCGGCTCATCTCCGAGCGGCTGGGGTGGATAGGGCGGGAGTAAAGGGGGGTTGTCACAGAGCTGACAGTTTCAACCCTTCATAGACATTTTTCCAACTGACGATACCAATACCATCTCTCAGCATTTCCTGATCTCCTCCGTAAAGAAGGTATAAAAATTTTGAGTCTGCTTGAGATAATTGCTGCCAATATTTTAAGCCGGAAAGAAATTTTTCGCTGAAGGTTTCTGAAGATTTGATTTCGACTCCACGCTGCTCCAACCCGGAGTCGATAATTAAATCAATTTCTTTGCGGTAGTTATCTCTCCAGAAATACATATCAAATCTTTCCCCGGGATTAAAGGAGCTTTTTAATATTTCAGAAATAACAAATGTTTCGAAGATGTTGCCCCTCAGATAATGAAGGGCCAGTTCCTCCTTACTCTTAATGCCCAGCAAGTTACAAACCAGGCCTGTATCCAAAAAATAAATTTTGGATCGCTTAACCAGGCGCTTGTTGTAATTTTTATGGTAGGGCCGCAATAAGTAGATGAGAAAACTTGCTTCCAATACAGAAACCCATTCGATTACCGTGTTGTTTGTAACGCCGCACTCTTCGCTTATGGCAGAATACACTAATTCCTGGCCTGTTCTGGCGGCCAACAGACGTATAAACCTGGTAAACTTGTCCAGATCAGTCACTTTTTTTATTTGCCGAATGTCTTTTTCAATATACGTAGAAATGTAATTTCTGTAGAAACTTTCCGGGCGGATATTCTGATCATAAATCCGTGGATATAACCCCTTAAACATGATCTCATCTTTAGAAGGGGTTATGATCCCCTTCAATTCCTGCATCGAAAAAGGCAATACCTGTACAAATTGTCAATGCATTTATATTTTTGTACAACCCAATCTGGCATCATACCACGAAATCATCCCTTCCCATTGAGACCTGGAAGCCGGGACCTGGAAGCCGGGCAAAAATCCAAATTGCCCTATTCCTTTAAATGGGTTACAGTAATCCATTCCTCTGCCCGCCATAGGAGATGACCTTATGAGTTCCGCGAAAAACCGCTACGCCTTCGGCCTCGGCACCATCGGGAGGGACATGGTCTACTCCCTGGTGAGCATGTATCTGATCTTCTACCTTTCCGATGTCCTCAAGCTCTCCAACAGCAGCCTCTGGTGGATCACGGGGATCATGCTGGCCGCCCGGATCTTCGATGCCCTGAACGACCCGGTGATGGGAATCATCGTGGATAACACCCGCAGCCGTTACGGAAAATTCAAACCCTGGATCGCCATCGGGGCGGTCTCTTCGGGGATTTTCACCGTCCTTCTCTTCAGTGACTTCGGCCTCACCGGCCCCGCCTACATCGTCCTCTTCGCGGTTATCTACCTGGGCTGGGGGATCACCTACACCGCCAACGACATCTCCTACTGGTCCATGCTGCCCGCCCTCTCCATGGATCAGAGGGAACGGGAGCAGATCGGCGCCTTCGCCCGGATCTGCGCCAACATCGGCCTCTTCGCCGTGGTGGCGGGCATCGTCCCCGCCACCGCCGCCCTGGCGGGGGCCCTGGGATCCATGACCCGGGCCTACTTCGCCCTGGCCCTGATTATCGCCGTGATCCTGGTGGCGGGACAATCCATCACCCTCCTCGGAGTCAAGGAGCCCCGGAACATCTTTTTGAAATCGGAATCCACCAGCCTCAAAGGCCTGGTGGAGGCGATCTTCAAGAACGACCAGCTTCTTTTCACCGCCATTTCCATGGCCCTGTTTATGATCGGCTACGTCACCACCACCAGCTTCGGCCTCTACTTCTTCAAATACGCCTACGGCGATGAGGGGATGTACGCCATATTCGCCCTGGTCCTGGGGGTTTCCCAGATCACCGCCCTGGGGGTCTTTCCCCTCTTCAGCCGGCGCCTGAGCCGCCGCAAGATGTACACCGGCGCCACCGCCCTGGTGGTACTGGGTTACATCATCTTCTTTTTCTCCCCCATGAACATGATCTTCATCGGCACCGCGGGGATTCTGCTCTTCGTGGGGCAGGCCTTCATCCAGCTGCTGATGCTGATGTTCCTGGCGGATACCATCGAGTACGGCCAGCTCAAGCTGGGGCGCCGGAACGAGAGCATCACCTTCGCCATCCAGCCCTTCATCAACAAGATCGGCGGCGCCATCGCCAGCGGCATCGTGGGAGCCACGGTGATTCTGTCGGGGATAAACGACGCCGAAACCGCCGCTGATGTGACCGCCGAGGGGCTCTTAATGATGAAGCTGGCCATGATGATTCTGCCCCTCTTCTTCATCGGGGCGGGATACCTGATCTACCGGAAAAAGTACAAAATAGACCAGGCCATGTTTGAGGATATCCTCCGCCAGCTGGAGGCACGGGGGGATATCAAACTGGCGGGACTCAAGATAGAAGAGTAGGCCGCCCCCCGCGGGGGCGGCCCTAAAGAACCGTCATTAACACAAGCCTAAAAATACCACCGCACCGCCGCGGTTATCTGGGACCGGTCCCGGTAGACCCCGAACCGGCCATCTTCTTCACCCAGGAACACATCGGCCCCCGCGGAGACCGCCAGGCCGTCCTCGATCCAGAAGCTCACCTCCGGCCGCAGCAGGCTGTCCAAAGGATCCAGGCCGACATAGCCGAAGAGGGAGGCGGTGAGCCTATCGTCCAGGAAATTTCGCTGGACCCGCAGGGTGACGGTGTGAACCGTCTCTTTCTGATTCAACAGATTCTCATCGTAGTCGGCGATGTACTGGAAAAGGTACTGAACCGACACGGCATGGTCCCCCAGGCTGCCGTCCAACCCCGCCAGGGTCTGGATGAAGGGGCGGCTCTCCACCACCAGGGCGGGAGGCATCCCGGGCTGCAGCAGGGAATAGTGTTTATCCAGGGTCACCGACCCTTCCGCCCGGATCCCCAGGGGCCCCAGGGTGGTGGAGAGGATTCCCCCCGCCAGAAAGGACCGGTGGTACCCCAGGTCGGGAGCCAGAGGGCTCCCTTCAGCTACGGGAAGGTCTTCCCAGCCCCAGCCGCCCACCAGTTCCAGGGTCATCCGGGGGCCGAACAGGCTGGCCCGGAGGAACACTTCGCTGTTTTCCAGGGTCGCTTCGGGCAGCACCGCCGCGGAAAGATCGGGCATGGCGGCAGTCCTCCAGACCGAACCGGCTTCGGGCAGAATCGAAGGAATGAACTTCTGAATCCAGACCGCCTCCAGGGTCAGCGGCCCGGCGTAGGCGGTGGCTTTAACGGCGGGCACCCCAAGACGGATCTCTTCGAAATCCGCCAGGATAAAGTACCCCAGATTCTGGGGGCTCACCACGTCGGTGATGAAGGCTCCCTCGGCCTGGCCCCAGAAAACCGCCTGCTTCCCGATTCTCAGGTCCAGGTGATCCCAGAAGAGGTCGATGTAGGCCTCCCGAACCCCCCATTCCGGGGTATCCCCCGGAACGGCCAGAGGATCGACATGAAGGTAGGGACTGACATGGAGGGTCCCGTTATCGCCCCAGTAGTCCAGGTTCAGCATCAGAGACTCCCTCATCTCATGGAAATCTCCGGAGGTGACCCCCGCGGCATGCTGACTCCTCAGCAGGCCCGACAGTTCCAGGCCCTGGGCTCCGGAAAGAAAAGCTGCCGATAAAACAAGAATAAGGATCAGGTTAAGTCTTTTCATCTCTGCGCCCCCCGCTGCATCTGCCTTTCCGAGAAAAATCCGTCGTTCAACCCCGTATTGAAGGCCACATTTTTCATCTGGATCCGGGTGGATGAGTTTTTTAAGAGATTTTCCATGGTCATGTCGGTGATGACCCAGAAGCCGTCCACCAGTCTGGTGTCCCCCACGGTGAGCCGACGGACCACCTGCCCCGATGCATCGATAAACTCCTTCCGGATGCCCACGAAGGTATCGGGGTCGATCCAGCTGCGGGTCTTGCTGTATTCCTGCGGTGCCGCCAGGGGTGTGCTTTCCACCACCAGGTAAGAGCGTCCCTGGATCTGCTCCTCCCCGGTCACCCGGTGAGTATCCAGGCCGGGGTGCCGGAGGGTCATGTCTTCATAGGTGAAATCGGACCCCATGAAAGAGTCGTTCTTGCTGTCCGAGGCGATCCTCCGGATCCTCCTCATGGCGGGTAAATAGATCCACTGATCATCGGCCTGGCCGCTGTCGTAGGACCAGGTCATGAAGCTGGTATCCTTCACATCCGCCGGAGCGGTGAAGAACATCATCTTCTTTTCCACCCCGTTTTCGTCCAGCTGATACTGCTGAATGCTCCGTTCCCGCACCGATCCCCGGGAGTTGGTGATGGTCATCACAAGTTCCGAGGTCATGCCGTTCCCCTTGGGGCGGTGGTACACCGCCTCCATCACTTCCAAACCGGTCATTTCGGCGGCCAGGCCCGCCGTGACCAGGGCCGTCAGGGCCGCAAAAAGGATAATTTTCTTTCTCATGATTCACTCCTCCGGCTGCCGGGCAGCCGATCTTTAAGATCAAGTTTTCTCAGAAGCACCATGAGAACCGTCAGGGTTCCCAGGGCGCTCACCGCCATATTGAGTCCCACCAGCCCGCCCACCTGGCGGTTGGGGGGAAAGACGCTGAATAGAAGGACTCCGAAACCGCCCATGATGGTCAGGGCGTTAAAAACCACCGCCCGGCCCGTGTTGCTCAGGGTTTCCGACGTGGCCAGGTCCATGGGATCCCCGGCGGACCGGCGGCCCCGATAGTGCTCGATCAGGTGGATGGCGTAGTCCACGCCGATACCCACGGCGATGCTGGAGATCAGGGCGGTGGCGGAACTCAAAGGAATTCCCAGGATCCCCATGACCCCGAAGTTCACCACTGCGGTGATGGCGATGGGAATGGTGCCCACCAGCCCGATAAGAAGGCTGCGGAACATCAGGGACAGCAGCACCAGGACGATGAGGAAGGAGAGACCCAGGCTCCAGATCTGCCCCTCCAGGAGCAGCCGGGCGAAAATGAAGGACTTATACCCGCTGCCGGCGTAGGAGACGGTCAGCCCCAGTCCATCCAGCTCCGGCTGAGCCTTCTCCACCTGGTCGATGATCCGGGTGATCAGGGCGGAACTGTCGCTCTTGAGCTGGAAGGTCAGGTTCAGGCTCTGGTAGTCAAAGTCCACCACCTTGTTCAGGTTGTCGGGGTCCCCGGACATCTCGTAAAGCAGCAGGTACTGGGCGATAAGCTCCCGGTCATCAGGGATAACCTCGAAGGCGGGGTCGTCGCTGTTCATGACCCGGTGCATCCGGGTGAGGTAGTCGGTGAGGCCGAAGCTGTTGCCCACCAGGGGGTTTTCGCCTATCTCTTCCTGCAGCGACAAAGCCGCCCGCAGGGCCCGGGGGTCCTTGAAAACCTCTTCTCCCTCGCCGGAAAGCACCACCTGGAAGGTGGAGGTTCCGCCGAAGTTATCGTTCACAAACCTGTCGGTCAAGGCGATGGGGCTGTCCTCCTGAAAGTTGGCCAAAAAGCTGGTATCGATCCAGACCCGGGTGGTCCCCCACCCCGCCAGCACCACCGCCAGCCCCGCCGCCAGAAGAACAACCTTCGGCCGTGCCAGGATCCGGGGGGCCCTGCGGGCGGCCAGCCTGCCCGGCACCACCGGTTCATTCAGTTCGTTCACCGTCTCCCGGCCTTTTTTCACCGGACCGAAGAGCAAAACCGAGGCGGGAAAGAGAACCAGGGCCAGAAACATCTCCACCAGCACCCCCAGGGCGATGAAAAGCCCGAAAAACCGCACCGGCAGCACCTGGCTGGTGGTGAGGGCGGCGAATCCCACGGCGGTGGTCAGGCCGGTCATGATCACCGGCCGGGTCATGGCTTTCAGGCCACGACGGACCAGATCATCCCTTTCGATACCGGGAAACTCGGCGGCTAAATGATGAAAGCTGTTGTGCATGTGGATGCCGTAGGCCACGCCGATGGCGATGAGCATCACCGGCATCATCATATCCACCGAGTACAGGGGGATCCCCAAAAGGCTCTTGGCCCCGAAGGCGGTGAGGGTACCGAAGAGGACAATCACCAGGTTGATCACCGTATCCCGGACCGACCGGAGGAGGACGAAGAGGATGAGGGCCATCAGCAGCAGCACCAGGGGAGCCATCCGGGACATATCCTTGGGTCCCAGGATGGAAAGCTCTCCCTCCACCACGGGACGTCCCGCCACCCGCAGAATCTCGGGGCCTTCAAACCCGGCGGCATATTCCTGAAGGGCAAAGTAGAATTCCCGGCTGAACCCGTGGCCGGCCAGTTCGGCGATGATCAGGGAAGACCGGCCGTCATGGCTGACGATTTTACCGCTGATCATGGAATTGTTTAAAACCTTTGCTTCAATCTCTGCCAGGGCGGCCGCATCTGCGGGAGCGGTGAGATAGAAAGGCTCCACCTCCATTCCCCAGTCGCTGCCGGTGATGTTCTCGGCGGTATAGAGGGATGTGACCCCGGCACCGTCGATTTCCGGAAATTTTTCAGGAAGACCCAGGGATATCTCCCTGATTTTTTCCAGAGTTCCCTGATTGTACAGGGTCTCGGGATGTTCGATCACCAGAAGCACCGCGTCGGTGATGCCGAAAAGCTCTTCCAGTTCTTCACTGCCCAGAAAAGCGGGATGGTCCGACGGCATGTACTCATCCAGACTGGTTTCAAGCCGGGCATGACCGGCGATCTGCCAGCCGAAAAGAACAGTCAGGGCCAGCAGGGCCGCCCCTACCCACCCGGGGTGCTTCGAAAGACGATAGAATAGTTTCACAATCGCTGCTCCTTGTATTGTTTGTTATCGTTCACTAACGTTGCGGTTACCATTAATCCGCCCCGTCGTCCTCATCACGGGGATAAAACCCGGGCAAAGATTTTCACATAATGATCCCGCAGCTCTTCCCGGGAACCGGGATGGCCCATATGGATCTTGCTCACCATTAGCCGCAAAGTTCCCATCAGCAGCAGGGCCAGAGATTCCGGCGGCAGGTCGGTCCGGCAGAGTCCCCGGGTCTGCAGCCCGGCCATGCTCCCGGAAAGCTGTTTCTGGACCCGCTCCATCATGCCCAGCAGGGTGGGTTTGAGGTCCCCTTCCTGGTGGAAGGCCTCTTCAAAGAACAAAAAAATCCCGTACTCCGGCCGCTCGGTGAGGGCGGCAAATAGGCGGCCCGCAAAGGCCCCCAGGCAATCCTCCAGGGTCTGTCCCTCGCCGGCCGGGAGAGTCAGGGAGGGAAGGATGGCGGCCTGCAGCTCCTGGAGCATCACCGTCAACAGCTCGAGTTTACTCTTAAAATGGCGGTAAACCGCCGGCTCGGTGACCCCCACCCGGGCCGCCACGTTACGGATGGTGCACTTGCTGTAGCCTTCCCGGTTCACGATGTCCAGGGCCGCCTGGATTATCTCCCGCTGCTTGTCCGTCACGTTTTACCTCCCCCTTGCCAAATCTTAGTTATCGTTCACTAACATACTGTTTTTCCTGCCGGGTTGTCAAGAAAAGAAGGCCTTATCAGCGGCTTTTTTTCGCCTTGCCAACTCTTAAGCTACGTATTAGGGTAGGGAGGAGGCCGATGGCGCCAGGGGCCCAACAATATAGCCCATTTTTTCAAGGAGGTGCGTATGAGCCTGGTTTCCCAGGGAGTATTCTGGTTTTCCGTTCTCTGTATGGCCGCCACCGCGGTGGCCATGATGCTCATTCTCCTCTCCACGGCGGGGAAACGCCCCCCCTGGATGAAGTATTTTCTCATCCACATCGGCGCCTACACCTTCTGGCTTCTGGTCCACACCTTTCTCTTTTTTAACGTCGAGTTCCTGCCCGATTCCCCCGGAGGCGTCGAATTCTTCGCAGGAACCGTCCACATGCTGGTGTCCCTGATCATTCTCCTCAGCTATCCCCCCTTCATCTTCAAGGTCATGGGCAGCGAAGACCGGGTCCGCCCCCGGGTTCTTGCCCTGGCCAGCTCGGCGGTGCTGATGATTTTTCTTTTTATCACCTACTTCTTTTCCCTGCCCGTCCTTTCCCTGGTTCTCAATCTGCTTTTCAACCTGTATCTGTTCGGCATGAGTCTTCTGGGACACCGCACCCTCCGAACCCGGCAGCTCCAGGGGCTTCGGAAAACCATGGCCCGGTATTTAGGGATTGCGGTCTATCTTTATGCCCTGCTCATCGCCGCCACCCCCCTAGTGCTTATCATCCCCCGGGAATGGCGCCCCGTGGCGGGACTGCTCTTCACCGCCCTCTTCAGTCTGGTCTGGAGTGTTCTGATCATCATTGAACTGGTGGGGCACGGAGAGCGGGCCATGGGAAAAGTAACCTTGAGTGATGGATTCCTGACGGATTACCGCATCAGCGGCCGCGAGCGGGAGGTGCTGGAAAAACTCATCCAGGGAAAAGCAAACAAGGCCATCGCCGACGAGCTGTTCATCAGCAACCGCACCGTGGAAGCCCACGTCTACAGCATCTACCGGAAATGCGGGGTCTCCAACAAGGTGGAATTGATTAGAATTCTGGAAAATACGTAGTTTCCCCAATAGAACCTCCCCCGCCTGCTGCCCTAAGGTGTCGCTATAAGGAGGCCCCATGAAGGCGATAGCAACAAACCATCTGGCAAAGCAGTACGACCAGGGAGCCATGGCCCTGGCGGATCTTTCCCTGGAAGTGGAGGAGGGAACAGTCTTCGGTTTTCTCGGCCCCAACGGCGCGGGGAAGACCACCACCGTCCGGATCCTGAACGGAACCCTGACCCCCACCAGCGGATCCTTCACCCTCTTTTCCCGGCAAACCGATCCTCAGGACATCCGGCTCTTGAGCGGCACCTTGAGTGAAACCGCCCGGATGTACGAGGGGCTTTCCGCCCTGGATAACCTGAAATTCTTCGGCAGCCTCTACGACCTGGATACCCGGGAGATCGAAAAACGGGGCCGAATGCTCCTGGAGAAACTGGGGCTGAAGGGACGGGAGGAGGACAAGGTGGGAACCTACTCCACGGGAATGAAGAAACGGGTCCAGCTGGCCCGGACCCTGCTGCATCAGCCGAAACTGCTGTTTCTCGATGAACCTACCAGCGGCCTGGACCCCGAAGCGGCGGGAGAAGTAAGTGAGCTCATCAGAACCGTGGCCCGGGAGGAGGGAACCACGGTATTTCTCTGCACCCACAACCTTCCCATGGCCGAAAAAATCTGCGACCAGGTGGGGTTCCTCGACAGGGGCCATCTGGTAGCCTTCGGAACCCGGGAGGAACTGACCGCCCGGCTGGGAAAGGGAAAGGTTCTGGAAATTACCGTTCGTTCCTCCGAGGGCAGGGGAGATGACATCATTTACCATCCGGTGAATGAAGAATCGGAGATAAACCGCCACCTCAGGGCCGCCATGGACCGGGGCGGGATCATTCTGGAATCAAAACTGCAGAGACCGGGAATGGAAGAGCTCTACTTCAGCTACGTGGGAGGGAAAAATGAAAAATAAACGGATAGCAGCGCTGATAAGAAAAGACCTGCGGGAAATCGGCGGCACAAAAATGGTGATGATTCCCATGATCGTGGTGCCCCTCATCATGGCCCTGGTGATACCGGTGGCGATCATCCTGACCCTGGCCCTGGGGAGCACCGACATGCTCAACGGCGTGGAACAGATGGAGAAGCTGATCCCTGTCTACCCCGTGCCGGAACGGATCACAGAGCTGCCCCAGCAGCTGCTCTACATCTTCCTCAACTACACTTTTCTGCCCCTGTTCCTGATCATTCCCCTGATGATCTCTTCGATCATCGCCGCCAATTCGGTGGTGGGAGAGAAGGAGAGGGGCACCCTGGAAACCCTCCTCTACACCCCCGTGACCAACCGGGAGTTCATCCTGGGGAAACTGCTGGGGGCCTTTCTGCCCGGGGTGCTGATGACCTTCCCCGCCTTCCTCCTCTACGCCGCCGTGGCCAACGGCCTCTCCTGGCACTTCTTCGGTACCCTGACGGTGACATCGCCGGTATGGATCCCTGCCCTGCTGCTTCTCTCCCCGGGGGTGGCCCTGCTGGGGCTGGGGGTGACCCTGCTGGTATCGATCAAGGCCAAAACCTTCATGGAGGCCCAGCAGGTCTCCGCCATGGTGGTGCTGCCCCTGGTGGCGATGATGCTGGCCCAGATCAGCGGCCTGCTGATCTTCAGCCCCCTCTATCTGGTCATCATCGCCCTGGTTCTGCTGATGGGGGATTATCTTCTGGTGGTAAAACTGATCCCCCGGTTCAACCGGGAGGCGGTGCTGGCCCGGCTGTAACCGGGGAACCCCGGAACAGATGGGATCAGCCCCGAATCTCCTCCCGGCGGAACCGGACCAGGGCCAGCCCCGGAAGAAGGGCGGTCAGGCCAAGGGTTATCACCAGGGAGGAGAGCCCCCACCCCGGCAGGGGGTATCCGTTTATAATCCCAAGAGCCGCCCCGGGGAGGCTCCAGGGAACCAGGGGACGGAGGCCAGGGGCCAGTTCGATGGCCACCGTAAAGGAAAGCATCAGAAAGATCCCCGTCCCCCCCACGGCGCCCTCACTGTCCAACACAGTACCCAGAAAAAGAACCAGGGCCAGGTGAAAGATCAGAAAGAGATACTGCAGCAGCGCCGCCCCGGCCCAGGCGGACCAGGAAAACAGCTCCTCCCCGGAAAACTGAAACAGAATCCGGGCGACCGACAGCGGGATAAAGAGGAGCACCACCCCGATGACCACCATTCCTGAGAAAAACTTGGCCAGCAGATAACTGCGGCGCTCCACCGGCTTGGAGAGGATCCAGGCGGCGGTGCCGTTCTTCCGTTCCTGCACCAGTACCCCCTGAAAAAGGACCATCACCGCCCCCGCCAGCAGGGGCGCCATGGATCCAAAGACAAACCCCGCCGCCTCGGTGACGGGGCTGGACTGGATAAGCACCTCTCCGCCGGCGCCCCGGAGGCCGGGAAAAACAAAGAGAATCAGGCCGGTCATGCCCCCCATGACCAGACTCCAGAGCAGGCCCTGGATCCACCAGCGCCGGGTTTTCCACCAGGTCTTCTGCTCGGCCCGAAAAAGATTTACCCCCCGGGAAACCCCGGTGGCGGGCATATCGTACATGCTGTTACTCACGGTAATCTCCTTTTTTTGTCAGCTCCAGGAAGATCTCTTCCAGGCGCTGCTTCTTTTCTTCAAAATGGTATAATTCCAGGCCAGGCTCCCTCACCAGGGCTTCCAGGAGCCGCCGCTCCCCCTGGTCCCGGTACCGAATCGTAACGGTCCAGCCCCGCTCCTCCCGGTGTTCCAGGGGGCTGATGGTGTCGAGCCAAGGTTCCCCTTCCAGCCGGCTCCGAAGCCGTGCGGCGGCCCCCGCCTCCTTCTCCCGGAACTTCACCAGAATCGCGCCGCCGGAACCGGCAAGCAGACCGGCGGTGGCGCCCTGGTAGACCGCCCTTCCCCCATTCAGAATGATCACGCTGTCGGCCACACGCTCCACATCCTCGAGGATGTGGGTGGAATAAAAGATGGTGGAATGTTCCCGGAGCCGCTCCATCAGGGCCAGAACATCGTACCGTCCCGCCGGGTCGAGACTGGCGGCGGGTTCATCGAGAATCAGCAGCTCCGGGCGGTTGATCCACGCCTGGGCCAGTCCCAGCCGCTGGAGCTCTCCCCCGGAAAACTGCCCCACCGGCCGCCGCGCCTTTTCGTAGAGCCCCGCCATCTCCAGGCTGTCGCCGATCCACTCATTAACCTCCCGGGTCACCCGGCGGGTGAAAAACCGTGCCGTAAAGGCCAGAACCTCGTGGGCGCTCATCCAGGGATGGAACCGGGGGTTCTGGGATAGATACCCCAGGCGGCTCCGGAGCTCCGTATCGCCGGAGCCGGTTTCGCCGTTCCCCAGGAGCCGAATGGTCCCCGCATCAGCCTTGATCAGCCCCAGAAGAAGCATGATGGTGGTACTTTTCCCCGCCCCGTTGGGGCCCAGAAAACCGGTGATGCTCCCCTTCTCCACCCTGATGTTCAGGCAGTCGAGGACCGTGGCGGTTCCGTATTTTTTCGTCAGGTCCGCCGTCTCGATGACGGGTAAGGTTTCCCTCCGGTTCTGAATACTATTCATGGCTCACCGCCCCGGGAAGATAAAGATAGTCGCCGTACCAGGTTGTTACCTTCACCGCTTTTTCCATGAGAAAAATCTTGACCCTCATCTCCATAACAACCTCCCGGGGGAGCATGAGACCCGCACCATCGGAACCGTAGGTAATTCTCACATCCATGGCCTTGAGAACCCGGGGAGAACCCACGGCAGAATAGGCCAGCTCCCGGGGTGCGCCGGTTTCGGGATCCAGCCGCAGGGTGCCGCTGAAAGTCAGGGGTTCTCCCCGGTCCTGGGACTGAACCAGGGAAAACCGGTATGTCCCGGGCCGCCCCGGAACCGGTTCCCGCAGGAGCAGCTCCGAAGGATCCGCCGTCAGCGGATCGGCAATGATGGTCTCGGCGAAACCGCCGGTTTCCCGCCCCTCCAGATCCTCCCGGCTCCGGGCGGTGATGCTGCGGCCGTTTTCCAAAGCTTCCTCCACCGAATAAACCAGCCGGGGCAGGGCGCCCCGGTCCAGGACCATATGGAGAAACCCGGACTTTTCCTCTTCCCCTTTCCGGTTGTACTCTTCCGTGGCGATGGCGATACTTCCCGGTTTCCAGCCCGCCGCTTCGTTTTGATAGTCCCGGGCCTTGCGCCAGAGGGACTCCGCCCTGTTCTCTTCTCCCGTCTCCGCTCCCAGAGGGAAAATCATTCCCAGGAGAAGGAGAGTTAAAATGACTTGCTTTTGTGGTTTTATCGTTTTCATGCCCCCAGATTAACCGGGAGCCATCGGCCCTTCCATTCGGAAAACTACCTACTTTTTCAGATAGTAAAAAATACGTAATCCTACGGATGTCCATTTTGACAACCCTTCATTGGTCGAGTAAGATAGCAGGACAGGATAGTAAAGGCATCCAGGGAGATAAAAAAATGAATGTACGGGACGATGAAAAATTCATAAGAAATGTGGAAGGACTGATAAATCCCATGGAGGTGGGCCAGCTTTCCTTCTTCCAGGGCCTGAAGAAGCTGCTTCCCCGGGCCGCCTTCAAGAAGCTGCTGATAAAAACCTCGAAACAAACCCCCAAAATGGGTTTTGTCATCGAGCCCTACAGCCTTTTTCTCTTCTTCCGGCTCAAGGACCTGGAAAGAGCCAAAGCCCTGCTGCCGGATCGGTATGAACTGGCCAAGACCAGGATTTTCGCCGGGGATGAACCGGAATATTACTATGGATTCGGCTCTTTCAACGCCCGGGCCAGCACCTTCTGGGGCAGCCGCCTCGAGTCTTACCTGATCGCCCGGGACAAGGAAACGGGGCTGATCTCCTGGATCTTCATCGACATCCTGAGCAACACCATCATCGCCCTCCCCAAAGAAGGGGTCGCCGATCCCAACAGCCGCAAAGGCTTTATCACCATCAATCCCAAAGGCAGAATGTTCCTGGACTTCGCCCAGGACGGCACGGACCGGCGGATGGCCCTGACCTGCGATATCAGCCAGGGAAAGATGCGCCCCCTGGACCAGCCCATCTGGCTGAACGGAAATACCTCCATAGCCCACAGTGTGGAGCTTCAGGACAAGGCCGAAGACCCCTTTGCGGTCATCTTCGACCCCGCGGAGGTGGTGGAGGCCCTGGATGTTCCGGTGAGCGCCATCACCATGAAGGCCAACACCCTCTTTCCCGGGCTGGCGGAACCCGAGCCCTGCCTGTCCGCCTGCTTCCCCTACGCCCAGCACTACATCGCCGACAGTCCGGGATGCCGCACCTACGTCCGGGACCGGGAAGACATGATCGAAAAGTACAATGCCATCGCCGAGATGCAAGATATGAAAACCTTCTCCACTAAAGCCCTGCGGACCCAGTTTTTCCTGGGAATCGGATTTTCCTTCTTGTCTTCGATTGTCCTGCTGATTATCTTACTGTTCAGAATCTAAAGGGCAGAAAAAGATGAACAAAGAAGAGAATAAAAGTTTTATCCGAAAGACCGAATCGCTGGTGAATCCCCAGGATGTCACCGCCATCAGCTTTCTCGGGGACTTCAACAAACTCCTCTCCAAAAAAACCCAGCATAAGATCATGCAGAAGGGAAGCCGGAAGATTCCCTACATGGGGTTCATCGTGGATCCTTACTGCTTTTTCCTGGCCTACCGGATAAAAGATACCGCCGCCGCCCGGGCTTTGCTTCCCGACGGATACGACCTGGAAGAGGTGGCGGTCTTCGAAGGAGAACCGAAACAGCCCCTGGTGATCATAAGCGCTT
>Ga0334882_1000487_pt1 | contig 61191 bp, 62 predicted proteins | sample GraSluR1_MG_5_FD_207226 | JGI IMG/M metagenome (GOLD analysis project Ga0334882, IMG submission 207226) | Sludge microbial communities from methane-producing bioreactor in Wageningen University, Netherlands - Granular Sludge_15_04-R1 | ecosystem: Engineered > Bioreactor > Anaerobic >... | reverse complement strand
TCGACGGCTCTCATAGGAAGCTATACTGTTTCACCATGGTCCTGGGCTACTCCCGGATGAGATATGCCGAGTTCACCCTTCGAATCGACGTTCATACCCTGATCGAGTGCCATCTCCATGCGTTCCAGTATTTCGGGGGCCGCCCACAGGAGATCCTCTACGACAACATGAAGCAGATCGTCCTGAAACGAGCACCCAAATCCTCAGACTCGGACTGGAATTCGAAGTTTAAGGATTTCTTCACCCACTACGGTTTCGTACCCCGCCTCTGCCGTCCTTATCGGCCCCAGACGAAAGGCAAGATCGAGAACACGGTGGGGTTCGTGAAGAGAGATTTTTTCATGGGCGGCAAGTTCAGCTCATTTTCTGATCTCAACTCCCAGCTCCAAGGTTGGCTATCTCGGGTGAACTCGGCGGTCCACGGAACAACCCACGAGATACCCCGAGATCGGTTCGAGGAGGAGTTGGTTCACCTCCAACATATCGATCAGGTCCTTCCTTACCACAACGTCAGGGAGGAGACGAGAAAGGTATCGAGGGACTCTTACGTCTCGTATCTCGGCAACCGCTACTCGATCCCTTATCGGTTTGCTGGAAGGACCTCTGTTCTCCAGATATCTGATACGTCCTTTTCTGTCGTCGTCGATTCTGAGAAGGTCTGCACCCACGAAATCCTTCCGGGTCGGGGTAGAGTATCGCGAAAGAAAGACCACTTCGCGGGACTACTATCCGAGATCTTGATGCAAAACTCGACCCAAGGGGCAAGGGCGTCTTGCGTTCTCAAATTCGACGATCCAGACGTGGAACACAGATCGTTAGCCGTTTACGACGCCTTCGTTGAGGGGGATAAAAGATGAGCCATATCGAGTACGAACGGCTTCATCATAACCTCAAACGGCTGAAGCTCACGACCTTCGAATCGATCCTGGACAACTACCTTGAAGCCGCGGCCAACGAATGCAGATCCACCATCGAGATCTTGGATTACCTGGTGGCTCAAGAGGTCCAGAGCAAAGAGTCCAGATCGCTGGCTCTCCGGATGAGGATCGCCGGTTTTCCCGTGGAGAAGAGGCTTGATCAGTTCGACTTCGGGTTTCAGCCGTCCATCGACAGAACTGTCATCAACGAGATAGCTACCCTCAAGTTCGTCCACAACGCCGAGAATGTCGTATTCCTCGGACCTCCTGGTGTGGGCAAGACTCATCTATCCATCGGAATAGGAATTGCTGCTGCGCAGGCCGGGTTCAGGGTCCATTTTGCCAACGCTTCGGCCCTGGTCGAGGATCTTTCCAAGGCGGATGGGGAGAGGAAGCTCGAAGAGAAGATCCGGGGGCTTGCCAAGTTCCAGCTTCTGATCGTCGATGAGATGGGGTATCTACCCTTCGATGATCATGGTGCTCATTGCTTCTTTCAGCTCATATCAAGAAGGTACGAGCGAGCTTCGATGATATTCACCTCGAATAAGTCGTACGGCGAATGGGGTGACATATTCAGGGATCATGTGATCGCGGCGGCTATCCTCGATAGGATCCTTCACCATTGTACTACGGTCAACATCAAGGGGAATAGCTACAGGCTGAAGGAACGAAAACGGCAGGGACTGATCCCCAAGAGCTATTCTCTATAATTGGGATAGGTGGTCTGGTCAAGCAGAAGCCTTATCTATAGATGGACAGTTTTATCCCGCCATAATTGGACAGTTTTAGACCGGCGTTGACACAGCTGAATGCTGCGGTGCGGGCCAGAAAACAAAAAGGAATAAAAGACAGTCAGGTAAGGCAATGGAATATTGGCATAATACAGAACGTTCACAGGTCCCGTGCTCAGCTGGACTATAGCGATCCTGAAGATAGGGACGATTTGGTAGATTGCGGTTTGAGCGATCAAGAGGAGACCCACCTCGACTGTGACAATGGAAAACCATGGTACAATCCTCCAAAGCGTGCCTTCGTTCTTTTTCCGCGTCTTCTCAATATGTCTGATCGCCCTCAGCTTGAGGAGGTTGATCTGGTCAATTATGGGAGATCGGTATTAAGGCGTGTTCAGAGGGAGTTCAAGGCGAGCAGCTTCATCGTTGCTGAAAAGAATAGCTCTTTTTGTATTCTAAGCCGTGTCGATTGGGGTTTCAGTCAAAATGACCTTTTCACTCCAAACGTCGTTATCACAAAGGGTGGGGTTAGCCCTGCCGGGTTGGGTAAGATAGAAAGGAACCTCCAGCTTGATAAGCCCAGTGAGCATGGACTGGATTCCTCCGGGACAATTCTGACGAGCGGAGAGTGCAAGCCGCAACCTCCATTTGGGGAGTGTCCTGCTGAAATGGGACGGCAACCATCAAGCCAGACAGCTCAATCAAACTACAGTCCTAAAGTCGTTACCAGCACCGGATTAACCGCTAAACCTGTAAGCAGGATAGCGCGTATGAGATTTCAGGAAAACTACATCAAGCAACCTGATGCGAATATCTCCCCTACCAAACATAAATTGCAAAAAAAGAAGCTTCAAAGGCTCGAAACAGATCTATTGCTGGACGAAGACTCAGGAACTGAGAGTGGGGTTTCGTCACGTTCTATACTTAAAGAACAAATCGAAAGTTTTCAGAATACTTGCTCTGAGATTGCGGGCATTAAATGCGTAAACGGTGAGATCGTTGAGAACCTGCCGAAATGCATTGAAAAAGCACCATGCGGTATTGCGGATTGCGTAAAGCAGCACGAGCTGAGTCATGCCAAGGATGTCACCATGCTATTTCAATCAAGATTGGGCAGGCATCCATGCAGGCATAAGGATGGAATCCCATTTGCTGATGGATTCGACGGATTCGGTGAAGACTTTGTAGGCGAGACCGGAGAAGATCGGACCTGGAAAAGATTTCTTATCCGTTCGGAACGTAAAGCCTACGGCGTAGAAGTCAGATGCCTCAGAGAGATGCGCAGGAACAGCAAAGAGCGACTTTGCAGGAGGGCGCTGACTTTGGAGGCATCAAAGGCAGCATTTCGCAGATTCCTTGCCGCGATCGGCAAAAATCCGGGGGTATAGGTTTCCACAACGAAATATGAAATGGGGCATAATCCCGATCGATCCTGACAGCGGGTTGATGCAAGCACATAATCTCCATTTCAGATGCCGCTGGACATGCTCAGACGCAGCCTCGGGGAAAGCGGAAGGACGGCCGTAGGATACTGCTATCCTTACGACTCAGCCGGATTCGGTTAGCTCCAGCGGTGTGCCTGGCGCGCTGACCTGTAGCCTCATTTTGGCTCGCTTCACCCCACCGCCTCCCTCTTCGAGGATTTTGACAATGCCAGCGACCGGATAAGATATGGGAAGGCCCGGTGCTGCCCGTGAAAAAATACCATTACTTCCGAATCTTCCTGCCAGGTGAGCAGACGGATTAAGAGATACAACTCTGCTCATGAAAATAGTCGGTTCAGGATGGGATTAATTCCCAAGCCAACTTTTAGAACAATTCATTCGGTCTCCCGGATTATATGGCCTTATTGTACACAAAATTGATTTGAAATCTCACAATCCGGAAATAATATTGGACAAAACAGAAAACGTTATATCTACAACCCTAGGTGGATTACCTCATGGGCGAATATCTGGTGAGGTGTCTGGGATGCGGGCGGATCCACCCGCCTCACGCCCTTGCCTGCCAAAATGACGATTCCCTCCTCAGAACCGAGTACGCATCAAAGAGACTCGCCCTGAGGGGCGATCTTTCCGGCCTCTGGAAGTTCTACGACTGGCTTCCTGTGAAGGAACCTCTTCGCGGATCGGGGGAGAAGCCCGTCACTTATAAGAGCGAGGGGCTCGCCCGGGCGCTTGGCCTTGAGGAGCTCTACATCAGCTTCAGCGGCTACTGGCCCGAGAGGGGGGCGAAGATGACCACCTGCAGCTTCAAGGACCTGGAAGCTCCGCCCACGGTAGAGAGGATGATGGAGGCGGAGGACGAGAGGGTCCTGGTGGTCGCCTCGGCGGGAAACACCGCCAGGGCCTTCGCCCAGGCGGCCTCTGCAGTCGATCTGCCCCTGGTCCTGGTGGTGCCGGCCTCGGGGATCCACCGGCTATGGATCGATGGGGATCTCCCCGAGTCAGTCTTGGCGATTTCGGTGAAGGGGGACTACAACGAAGCCATCGACCTCGCCGGCCGCCTCGAAGCCCATCCCCGGTTCGTCGGCGAAGGCGGGGCAAGGAACGTCGCCCGGAGGGACGGCATGGGCGTCGTCGTTCTGGACGCCGCCCTCACGATGAAGTCCCTACCCGAGCATTACTTCCAGGCGATCGGCTCCGGCACCGGCGGTATCTCCGCCTGGGAGGCCTCCCTCCGCCTGCTGGGAGACGGCCGCTTCGGCCGGCGCCTCCCTCGGCTTCACCTCGCCCAGAACAGCCCCTGCGCCCCCGTCTACGCCGCCTGGACCGGCTCGGTGCTGGAGGCGGGCCGGTGTCCCGGGGGGATGTACGACGACGTCCTCTACAATCGAAAGCCCCCTTACGCCGTCAAGGGTGGCGTCCGGGAGGCGCTGGAGGAGACGGGTGGCGAGGTTTACGGGATAACAAACCAGGAAGCGAGAGAGGCTCAGAAGATCTTCGAGGAATCTGAGGATATCGACATCCTCCCCGCGGCGGCTGTGGCCGTCGCCGCCCTTTTGAGGGCTGCGAGATCCGGTGCAGTGGCAAAGAGAGATCTCACGCTGCTGAACATAACCGGGGGCGGGATCTCCCGGGCGAAAGAGGAACTTAAGATGAACTATCTAAAATGTGATATAGAGGTCTCACCATCGGCCTTCAGATCAGAATCCACATCTCCATCTTACAGCGACCTTCTGGCCGAGATCGACGAGATCCTGGGAAGGAGGGGTTGAACCATGAAGACTGACCGTGCCTGCACCCTCACTATAATCGGGGGCTTCGATAAAGACGGAAACCCGGACTTGGTGGAGAGGCTGGAGATGCACCGGGGCGAGGTGATAGGTATCGTGGGGCCCACGGGATCGGGAAAGAGCTCTCTTATAGCCGACATCGAGCAGTTCGCCTTAGGAGACACCCCCTCGGGCCGGAAGATCCTGATCGACGGCTGCGAGCCCAGGGCTGAGATTAGGTCCGACCCCCGAAAGAAGCTTATCGCCCAGCTCTCCCAGAATATGCACTTCCTAGCCGACATGAGCGTCGATGAGTTCCTCAGGATGCACGCCAAGAGCAGGGGGAGGTCTCCAGAGGTCGCCGAGCGGGTGATCGAGCTCGCCAATACCCTCACCGGAGAGCCGGTACGTCACGACCACCACCTGACGATCCTGAGCGGTGGCCAGTCGAGGGCCCTCATGACCGCCGACATCGCCGTCATCAGCGATTCACCGATCGTCCTCATCGACGAGATCGAGAACGCCGGGATCAAGAAGAAGGAGGCCCTCGAACTTTTGGCAGGAGAGGGTAAGATCGTCGTCGTCGTCACCCACGACCCGATGCTCGCCCTCATGACATCCCGGAGGGTCGTGATGAAGAACGGAGGTATGGTAAGGGTGATCGAGACGAGCGCCGAAGAGCAGAAGGTCTGCGAAGATCTGACCAGGGTCGATGACTGGCTGATGGACCTCCGGGAGACGATCAGGCGGGGCGAGGTGGTGGAGGCCGCAATTTGAAGCTCGCGGTTTTGGCTGGAACCCCCGGATCGGGCAAGACCTCCGTTCTGATCCACGCCGCCAGGAGCCTCAAAAGGGATGGGCTCCGGCCCGCCGTAGTCAAGATCGACTGTCTCTGGACCGAGGACGACAAGAGATTCCATCGGCTCGGCGTTCCCGTGGCCGTAGGCCTCGCCAAGGACATGTGCCCCGACCACTACTCGATATACAACGTCGACGAGATGCTCGACTGGGCGCGATCTCAGAAGGCCGACCTCCTCCTGAACGAGACGGCGGGGCTGTGCCTCCGGTGCGCCCCTTACCCCGACAAGTGCCTCGCCGTCTGCGTCATCGACGTCACCACGGGGCCCAACGCCCCCCTGAAGGTGGGGCCTCTCCTTACCACCGCCGACGTCGCCGTCATCACCAAGGGGGATATGGTCTCCCAGGCCGAGAGGGAAGTATTTCGGGAGAGGATTCTGGAGGCGAACCCCGGTTGCAGGATCGTAGAGGCGAACGGCCTTACCGGGAAGGGCGCCGCAGAGCTGGCGGAGCTTATAAGGGGCGGCCCCGAGGTCGGCGATGATATGCTCCTGCGCCACAACCCGCCCCTCGCCATATGCACCCTCTGCACCGGAGAGCTTCGGGTCTCAAAGGAGCACCACCGAGGAGTCCTCCGCCATCTCGATGGCTTCATGGAGTACTTCGGGGAGTAGAGCGATGAATATGAACCGAGGCGATGGAGACTTTGAGGGGCTTGCCCGGATTTGCCTTCCGAATTTGTGATAGAGGGACGGTGCTCGTGAGATGAAGGAGATAGAAGATCTTCTCCCCGGCTACAACTGCGGCGAATGCGGCTTCAGAAACTGCCGAGAGTTCGCGCGGGCTTTATCCCGGGGGGCGGACGAAGGTACCGAGATCGACCTCTGCCCCTTCCTGGGCCGAAAGAAGCATCTCGAAAAAAGGGCCGAGATCGAGGTAAAGCTTCCGGAGATTAGACGCAGGTGGGCGGGAGGAGAGTTCGATGAAGAGGCGGAGATCCGGGGTGTCATCGACGGCCTCGTCGCCGACTTCGCTCTCGCCCCCCTTCCTGGGGAGCCCGCCTGCAGGGAGGATCTCCTCGCCATCGACCGGGACGCCCAGTTCGATCATGGGGACGTCCTCCGCTATCGTCCCCTCGGCTGCCCTATAACTCATTTTGGAAAGATAATCAAGATGGACCACGGCCTGGTCACAGTCCAGATGGTGGGGCCCCGCCACCTCCTCGGCGACGAGAGCTTCGCTCCCAAGGATGTGGGGGTCTGCGTGGTAGCTGCCTTCGAGGGGATCGTAAGCAGGGGCCGGATCCCCGAGGTTGGCGAGACGGTCAGGTTCCTTCCGGAGCACTGCATGATGCAGAAGGTCCACTCCGGGGTGATCGTCCACTCCGAGGGGAGGATGGTCAGGATCGAGGGGATCGATCTGAAGGTCTGGTGAGGAGGAAACCTCGACAAAATAGCCGTTAAATATAATACTGAGTTATAACGAGATAAAAAATGGATAAAGAAATTCCAGCCGAGGGTTAAATCCCGTTCAACGGGTTTTGGTAGTCTACCCATAACGAGTTGTTGCACATGAAAACCCTAACAAGCGACCCCATCCAATATGGTGGAACTTATTGGGGCCAATCCGATGCAATCGACCACCTTCTTTCACCTAACTGGCTTGAGATGGTGAGATCAACTCATCTGCGGTAGACTACCCGGGTTTTAAGATCGAATATAGTCATGAGGTGGAGTAGCATGAAATCTGCGAATGGATCCGGATCGGGAGGGCTTAAGATCCTCTTAGGATGTCTAGTCTTGATCTCTTTGACCGGCATTTCTGGGTCGGCACAGGGAGAACAGGAAGGAGAGATCGTTGGGTATGGGTTCGGTTTGAAGGAGTATGCTGAGGTAAGCTTTGCCATCCCCGCAGAGTTTGATGAGATGGTCCAGGCCGAATCCCTCGAGGAGGGGAATTACTCAGAAGGTAAATACGTGGGAGCTTCTGTCCTTTTCGATGAAAGCAGGGTCTCTATTCTGCTTTTGTACCCGTGTGACCTTACCGGGGAGGAACTGGACGCCTTTGACTTAGTATCCGCTTTAAATGGTTTCAATAAAGCTTACGATCAGGCGGTTTACAGCGAAGATCCCATCAATATCAGCGGTCAGCAGGCCTACGTAGGACAGCTGGAAGGCCAGTTGATTATAGTATATCAGCCTTCGGATCTGACCGTTTCAGCCATATTCATCGACGAAAACATCAACGAAGAGGCATTGGACTATTTCGTACCGTCTCTTCAGATAAACGTCGACGAAGCCATCACCCCCATATATCCTGAGTACTGCGCTGGCATCCAGACGGAAACGGCAGCTCCAGCTCAACCGGCGACTGAGGCGGTCCAGACCGCTCAGCCGGTCCAGGCCGAACAACCCGCCCAGACCGAGGAGGCGGTCCAGCCGGCGACCACCTTCGACAAAGCGAAGATAGACGCCGAGGTGGCGGAGACCGTCGAAAGATTTGAGGAGATGTTTGGGCGGAAGCTCTCGTTCTGATGAAGGCGGAAGCCGGCCTCAAGGCCGGACGCCTTCCATTCTATCGCCGGAGCCCTATCTTGAAAGGTGAAATTTGAATGAAGGACGCGAGCCCCTCTGAGGCGGTTTACGATGGGATGAAGAGAGCGGGGGTAGACTTCGTCGTCAGCGTCCCTTGCGTCAACCTCCAGGAGCTGATCCGTCTCGTGGAAGTAGACCCCAAGATCGATCACCTCCCCGTCACCCGGGAGGAGGAGGGGGTCGGGATCGCTGCCGGGGCGTACATGGGCGGAAAAAGGCCGGCCCTCCTGATGCAGAACTCGGGCCTCGGCAACAGCATCAACGCCCTCGCCTCGCTGAACGGTTTGTATAAGATTCCGCTCCTGATGATCATCAGCCATAGAGGTGGCGAGGGCGAGACGATAGCGGGGCAGGTCCCCATGGGGAGGCTCACCCCAAAGCTCCTGGACGTCATGGAGATTCCTCGACTCGCGCCCGTTCCGGAGGAGGCCGAAGAGGTCGTGGCCGGGGCCTGGAACCTGGCCCAGGCCGGGAGAACGCCGGTGGCGGTCCTCCTGGATATCGTATTCTGGAGATCGCTCCGGTGAGGCCAGGGGTGGAGGCCTCCAGGCCCGGCCCGGATCGACGGAAGTCTCCGACGATGGACTTTATATTTCAGGAGGGGATATTTCTACTGATGATGAGATTGACGGCGCGCGTCTCCGGCAGGGTCCAGATGGTGGGGTACAGGGCGAGAGTAGTCGGCCTCGCCAGGTCCGCGGGGCTGATCGGCTTCGTCCAGAACCTCCCCGACGGCCGGGTCGAGGTGGTGGCTGAAGGAGAGAGGTCCGACCTTTTGAGGTTCGCATCAGCGCTGAAGATGGAGAACTCTCTCATCCGGGTCGACGATGTGGAGACTGCTTACTGCGAGGCTTCGGGGTCTTTTCCCGGATTTCGCAAGGTAATAGACCCCGAAGAGGTGGGAGACCGTCTGGATGAGGGGGTCGGGATCCTGAAGGAGATCTTGGTAACCGTAAAAGATGGCTTTCGCGATCTGGGCGGGAAGATGGACACGATGCTCGAGAAACAGGATTCTATGCTCAAGAAACAGGATTCTATGCTCGAGAAACAGGATTCTATGCTCGAGAAACAGGATTCGACCCTCGGTGAGATTCAGGGTCTCAGGTTCGACATGAAGAGCTACATGAACCAGAGGTTCGAACGGATCGAGACCGATCTCGCGGAGCTGAAAGCTGCGATGAGAGAGCGAGGCATCATCTGAAACGATAGCCTTCGACGGATATGCCAGCCTCCAAGTCTTCAGAAGTCAATTTGAGCCATCAGGAGCCGATATTCTGAGAAGGATTGAGGCGATCTCCATCATCGCCCGGGAGGCCGACTCCCAGGGCGCTCTTCTGGTCGGAAATATAGGATATCCCTCCAGAGAATTGTTCGCCGTCGGCGACCGGCCCTCTAACTTCTACATGCTCGGCTCCATGGGCCTCGCCTCCTCCATCGGCCTGGGCCTCGCCCTCGCCCTGCCCAAGAGGCGGGTGATCGCCGTCGACGGCGATGGAGCAGTTTTGATGAATTTGGGAACCCTCGCCACCCTCGCCGACCGGGACCCCGATAACTACCTCCTCGTCATCCTCGACAACGGCTGCTACGGGTCCACGGGATCTCAGCCTACCTGCACCTCCAGAAGGGCGGACCTCGCGAAGCTGGCGCAAGGAGCCGGCGTCTCCCAGGTGATGGTGGCCACAAACGCGGATAAGATCAGGGAAGGGATGGCAAGCAAGGGCGTCCTCGTCGTCAAGGTCGAAGCGGGGAACGCCGACGTTCACGTCATCCCTCTATCCCCTGAGGAGATCCTGGGAAGGTTCATGGCGAGATCCGCTCAGCCATCTGCGTCATCCTGAAGCTGCCGTCGAGGATCCTCCCCTTCAGCTCACCGGCGAGCTTCTCGGCCCGCAGCCGGTCGGACTGCCGCACGACGATCGGAACCTCCCGCCCGGCGAAGCGGAGGGACCCAAGGCGGGCTCTGAAGACGTCTCCGGCGCAGGATGTGGCGCAGAGGCCGCAGTTGAAGCACCTCCTCCGGTCGAGGGTGGGCTTCCAGTCTACAAAGCCGATCGCCCCCGTTGGGCAGATCGCCTCGGCGATGCACTGGGTACACCGCTCGCATCCGTCGGGGTCGAACCTGACCGCCAGGTCCACCCCCTCCCAGACGTCCCCGTAATTCGCCCTGCCGATCTCCTTCCTCCCGATGACGTCCATCACCGGAAGGGGTATCGATCGATCGGCTGGGGCTAGGCTATTTAAGATCCGATCGCTGGTGACGGGGACGGGGACCGCCCAGGAGGTGACGCATTCGGGTCCGGCGGATGTGGCGAAACCTCCCATGTACTCGGGTTCCATCCCGTGCATATCCGCATACCCCGAGAGGTTCGGCCGATCGGGAGAGGATCGCGTCCCCCTCCCCAGGACGAACCCTTCGGCCCCGTTTATGAGAACCCTCGTCCCGACGCCGACCGTCTCCAGCAGAGGGTCGTTCTCCAGGGGGTTGATGCGGCCGCACCCCGAGACGGAGGCGCCCCGCCAGCAGGGATCGAAGGTGGTGGCGTGGAAGATGGTGGCGACCCTCTCCTCGCTGGGGTTGACGAAGGCCGAGTAGTTTCTGAAAGCATGGCGGGTCCCAAAGAGCCTGGCCGTCGGCATATCGGCGAGTTTCAGATCCACCTCGAGGCAAGAGCCGCCGTCCGTCTCCACTTCGATCCGCACCTCCTCGCCCTCGACGAGATCCCGGAAGAGGTGGCCTCCGCCATATCGCGGATCGTCTCTGCTCGCCGCCGTCCCGAAGACGATCAGGTCTAGGACCCCGAGCCGCTCGTTGGGGCAGGGTCCGACGGTGGCGGGAACGCCGTTGAGCCAGACCCCGATCGCCCGCCGGAAGGAGCCGGGGGGTGCCACGGGGAATGATAAGACGGCGTATGTCCCGCTCATGACGGCCCTGGTGGCGCAGGTCACCACGTCCACATCTTCAAGAGTCAAGGCCTCCCCCTCGTCTAGGATATCCCCCACCTCCTGAGCGGTGAGGACGACCGCCTCGCCCCGGTCCACCTTCGCCCTTATCTCGGAGAAGGAACGGTTCATGATCCCTCCTCAGTCCTTCTGCTTAATGAACTCCGCCTCCACATCAGCCCGAATGTGGTCCAAGCCCATGATCCTGGAGAGCCTCCTATCGGTCGAGACCGAGACGGGGCTGAGGATATCGAAGAGCCCCAGGACCTCTCCCTCGGAGAAGTAGTGAGTTGTTACCCCCCCACCCCGCTTGAACGTCATCGGCTCCACCTCCACCCCCTTCCCCGCCCTCATATCGTCGACTCCGAACTCGAGGAAGAATAGCCTCCCTCCACCCTTCAGCACCCGTGCCGCCTCCGCCGCGGCCCTGCGCCGATCTCTTACGAGAAGGTGGCCGAGGACGTGGAAGGCGAAGACCGCATCGAAGGTGTCGTCCTGGAAGGGGAGGCTCGCCACATCCGCCACCAGGAGATCGGCTTGCGAGGGCGCACCTTGCAGAGATGCAGCGATCTCCCCCCCAAACCTCACCGCCAGGGGCGAGAGGTCCAAGGCCGCAACCCTCCAGGGGCGTCTAAGCATCGCGGCGAGGGTCTTACCGTTTCCGCAACCCAGCTCCAGGACCCTCGAGACCGCTGGAAGGTACGGGAGCTTCGCCGGAGCCCCCCGCCAGATCCTCCCCTTCTCTCTATACTGCCGGTCCCAGGCGAGGAGCCCCTCCTTTCGACCTCCACCTTCGCCGCCCTCGGGTGGTGTAGCTGATGGTTTTTGCATGGGATGGATTTGGAGGTTCACCACCAAAATCTTTACCATCCACCTCATCGTTCTTGATCCCAGGTGTCAATGATGAAACCAAGGAGTGGGGCAATAACGTTGATTGCCATATTTCTATGCCTGGGATTATCCCAGGCGGTCGAGAGTCCCGAAGACGATTACATCGAAGAGACCTGGGGTGATGACTATCTGAGCCGCGGCTTAGGGAGCTATCTCGGAGGTTTCGGCTCGTCCGCAACCTACAGCTTCTCCGCAAGCTCGGGGTTCTCGTATACCCAGTATCTCCAGTACTACTTCACCGAGGATGAGGTCATCCCTCCTGAACGGGGTCCCGCAACCTTCGCTATAACAGGAAACGAGCCATCAGACCTCAACTTTGGCTGGCAGACGGTGCCGTACTCCGAGTACAGCGCCTCGGGGATATACGCCGGATCTAACGAGCTGTGGATCGAGGGAGTGACTAGCTGGACGAGGTATGCCGCCTGCCCTCCGGGAACGTGGCTTCAGCTCGTAACCACCACCCCCGCCGGAGGTGAGGCCGAGTTCTACAAGATCTCTCCATCGGGGAGCGTGGGGATCTATCAGCACACCTTCGGATCCTACAACAGGATGAGCTTCTTCGCCGAAGAATCTGGAAGGTATGCCCTCTTCTTCGTCGCCAACAACCAGCCGAGCAACGTCGTCATCATCGATGTAGGCGACCCATGGACCCCGGATATGATCAGCGGGCCGGCGATCCCACCTTCGGGGACGATCCCCTCGAATGCGAGACCCACCCCCATGCCCACCAGCGGTGACGTCGCCGTCACCCTCCAGTCCCAGAATATGAGGGGCTACGATGTCTACCTCAACGACAAATACGTCGGGACCGATGGGCTGGGAGGCGATCCCCTGGACGGGATATTCAAGCTGAACGTCGTCGGCGACCAGTGGCACACCATTAAGGTCTGGGACGGCGAGTGGTTCTATGGGAAGCCCAGGTTCTTCGAGCGGCGCACCCCCGTCGTCCTGAAGTTCGAGCCCGCCACCACCGTCTACGTCTATGGTGGGATGTGGTAGGAAAGAGGAACGCGGGGGTGGAAATCCTCTATCCCCGTCATTTCTATTTTAATCTTCATAAAATTTCGTCATCATACCGCCACTATCTTAAGGGATCAGAGAGGGAAAAATAAAGCATGAAGGGATGGGGTCTTATAATCTTAATCTTGGGAGTGAGCTTGTCTTTCGCCTCCGGCCCGGCCGGCGGCTGGGTGAGCGGTACCGGGACCATCGACGTCACCAGGTCAGTCGTAGATCGGATAGACCAATTCGAGCGCCACACCTCCTTGGAGGGGGACGGGAGCCTCGAGATGGGCCGTAACAGAGGCTGGAACTCGGATCTTCATAGAGGGGCCTCGCCCAGGACCTTCAGCCTCTCATACTCCGGGGACGTCCCCCTGGTGGGGATGAAGCGGATAGAGATGGGGTCTGCCCTCGCGGGGACCAAGAACACCATCGAGGAGGCGTTCAGCGCCACGGAGATCGAGAAAGAGGAGACCGCCCGCATCGGATCAGGGAGCTCCCAGATCGTCGGGACCGATTCGAAGCTCAGCTTCAACGGCACTTACATCACCACCTCCAATATGCACCGGATCCTCGAGACCGACGTCAGATCTCAACAGAGGTTCACCGGAGAGTTCGACATCCAAAGACAGATGAGCTTCGGAGGCCTCGCCGACCGGAAGCCCTCTATAACGATAGCCGTAAGCCCAACGGACTGCTACGCCGAGGTAGGTGCCCTGGTGACGAGGCGCTACCAAGTGGCCAACGTCGGCACCGTCCCGGTCCAGGGTCTCATCCTCATCGATTCGAGGGCGGGAGCCGTCGCCCTCGACAGGAGAGATCTCCACCCAGGGGAGGTCACCACCGCTGAATCCAGCTTCTTCGTCCAGCAAGCCGACCTGCCGGGGCCCCTGAACGACGCCGTCCAGGTCACGGGTTCTGACTTTCAGGGCAACATCGCCGCTGCCTCGGCAGCGGCCAACGTCAGCATCATCGGAGGAGGGGCTCTCAACCTGACGGTCACCCCCCTCTCGGAATGCGCCAACGCAGGAGATGTCGTCACCTACATCTACACAATCGATAACATCGGCGATTTGGCGATAACCCAGCTCAATTTGACCGACTCCATCGGCTGCGGTCCGATGGCTATAAACGCAACCCTCTCCCCCGGAGAGAGCATCGCCCTCGAAGCGAACAGGACGGTGACGGAGATAGACCTTCTGGGTCCTCTGACCAACACCGTCTCCGTTTCGGGTTTCAACTCCATGGGCAAAATGGCGGCCGCCTCATCGGAGTCGGTCCTTCGGCCGTGCTGAAGGACGCCTCCCTTTAAAATCATCCAATAGACCTTCGCCCTGGACCCTCTCATCCTCAAATGGGGCTCAGGGAGGATCCGGGGCTATGGATGAGACCCCCTCGATGTAAGAATCGACGTCGAACTTCGACCTCGCTCCCCTCTGGCTCATGTACCTAACCTTCCCGAAGATCTCCCTCTCACCCCAGGCACGATCATGGACCCCGCCGATGGACCAGGCTATCCCCGTGAAGCCGTTTGGGTCTCTTCCGTCCAGCTCGTACCTGTCGTTGAGATATATGGCGATCCTCATCGCCTCCTCAGGAGACTCGGTCCACTCCAGAATCTTCTTCGCCCAGTACATCCTCATGTAGCCGTGCATCTTCCCCCGGAGGACCATCTCCTTCTGGGCGGCGTTCCAGAGGTCGTCGTGAGTCTCGCCCCTTTCCAGCTCCTTCTGGTCATAGAGATGCTCCCGCAGGTCGCTCCGGTGATCGTTTAAGGTCTTCTTCGCCCAGTCGGGGAAGGCCGAAAAAGAGTCGTATCCGGGGTTGTAGAAGCAGAAGTTGTCGGAGAGCTCCCTCCTCACCAACACCTCCTCCAGGAAGGCGACTCTGGAGGTTGGGTCGGCGCCGGACCGATAGACCTCGACGGCGACCCTCGCGGCCGAGATCTGGCCGAAGTGGAGGTAAGGCGAGAGGTTCGATTGGCCATCGAGGGTGGGATCGTTCCGGTCCCGATGGTAAAGGGAGAGCTTCTCCCTCAGAAATCGGTCCAGCGCCACCCCGGCGGCCCCCTCTCCCGGCTTTATCCATTCCACCTCGGGGACGGACCGGTCGACTTTTAAATCCCGCAGAAGGCGGTCCCAGTCCGTCCCGTCCTCCAGGTCCACAGGGTGGGGATGAGCCCGGATATCGGGAGGTACCCCACAGAACTGCGGCAGCAACCGCCTTAACTTCGGCCTAAATGTCCTGGCGGCGTACTCCTGCTTAGGCGACGCCCGCCAGCAGGGTACTATGTTGTGAGCGTCCACCTCGAAGATGGAGGCGTCCAGCCCCCTCTCGACGACCTTGCCGGTCCAGGATCCCTTCGTCCTCAGGGGCGAGAAATCGGTGATGAGGGCGGATGCGGCGTTCTCCTCTGCGAATTTGGAGACCTCCTCCCCGGGATCGCCCCGGAGGAGGAAGAAGGGTATCCGCCTCTCGGTGAGGTCCGCCTCCACCTCCCGAAGCCCCCGAAGCATGAACCCGTACTGCCTGATGGCGGCTCCGAGAAACTCCTCTGCAAGGGAGAAGACTACCGCCAGGGGCGACCTTCTCTCCAGCGCCATCTCCTGGGCGAAGGCGAGGGCCTCGTTGTCTCCCACCCTCTGGTCCCGGCTCATCCAGTAGACGACGGGACCCTTCTCCCTTCGACCATCCTTCAACATCCTTGCTCTATCCGAATTCACGATAGACCTCCCCCCTGGGGAATTGTCCTAACTTATAGGTAGAGACTAGCCAGAACTTTATCAATATGGCGGAGAAGACGAGATCGGAGATCCGTGATGGGACGGAGGATACATACCCTCCATTGATGGATTTCCTTCTTGCGCCCACCTCATTTAAATAAGAGCCGTTGGGAATATAAAGGCAAGGAGGTGATAGTCCCATGTGTACCGTTGGAGGCGGACCTGAGATCGGAGACGTTGAATCCCTGGCATCGAAGGGGTACATCTGCCAGGAGTGCGGAAACAAGTTCAAGGGCATGGGCAGAAAGCCCCGATGTCCTTCCTGCCAGTCGAGGAACGTAAAGGCTGCTGAGTGATGAGACGATGAACATCACCCTGAAAGACGACGAGATCGCCTTCCTCTCCGGACGGACCGGAACCCTGGCCTTTGTCAGGACCATGGGCCACTTTTTTTATCTGGAGACCGACGCCGAGGAGATCGTCCTCTTCACCGAGGACGACGACCTCCTCGTCGCCTCCACCTTCGAGGTGGGAGATAAGGCGAAGCGCGGCCTTCGATGCACCCTCTTCATGATAAGAGAGATGGCGTCGCCCCTGATAGTCCTGAGGAAGGGCCATCCCGCCTCACAGAGGCTGAAGACCGTCGTCTCGGTGGGGGAGAGGACGAGGATAAGCTGCGCCGTCCAGGCCGGGACCCACCCGGAGCAAGAGGTCCTCTGCGGCACCCCCGACCTCGACGGGGTCCTGGTCCTCTCGTCCCCCGGAGGGGCAGAGGTTAAGAACTTCGCGGGCGTTGTGGTGACGGAGAAGTTTCTGTGAGGTGACGCGGGTACCATGTCAGAGGAGATCAGCGAGGGATCCATCGTCAGGTACGCTGGGACCGGGACGGTGGGGACGGTCAAGGTCCTCAAGACCGAAGACGACGGCGAGAGGTGGGCACTCATCGATTCGACGGGGCTCTACTACCACCTGAGCAGGTTACAGCCAATCGATAAGCTCCCCGAGAGGAGGGGGATAGGAGCCCGGAGCCTGGAGGAGATGGAGGAGAGGATGAAGGCCGAAGAGGAGAGGATGAGATCGGTGAAGATGGAAGATGAGAGCGTAGAAAGTGGCGGATGAGATCGGGATCGTAGTCCACGGCCCCGAGGTGGTGGACTCCGGGTTCGCCGAGAGGGCGATAGACCTTCTCTCAAACCTCGGAGTCGTCACCGCCGTCCTGGGAGGGACGATGGGGAGGGTCGCGGTCATCGATGGAGGACTGGAAGATAGGATCGACATATCGAAGAGAGAGATGCCGAGCCGATCTGTGAAGAGGCTGGAGCCGGGATCTGACTACGTCATCCTTCTCAACTATGCCAAAACTGAAGAGACGGCCCTGGCCTTCGGCGCGATGGTGGCAGAGAGGGCGAAGCCCAGAAAGCCCCTGGTCCTCGCCGACCGCGGGGGCGGGTTCGTTGCGCCCCTGCCGGTGGGGGGGGCCCTCTCGGAGGAGGCGTCGAGGGTCGCCGAGATGGTCGGACGGGCCCTGGGACTGGAGGTGATAGACCCTCCCCGTTCATCTTCAAGGACGAAGTCCGTGGGGAGGATCGTCAGAAGGAGGATCCTGGGAGCCGTCCCCGGGGAGAACGTATCCGTCAACGGTACCGTCATCGGAAGAGCCCTCCGAGGTACGGTGGAGCTGGCGGCGATAGAAGGGAAGATCGTGGAGGTCCGCGGGGCGGAGGTGAAGGTCCACGGCCTTGAGAAGATCCCCTCCGTCGACCTGGAGAGGGCGATCCTGAGGACCGGGGAGATAAGGAGGACCGAGAAGGTTCCGCGGACGGTCCGTCGCCGGGGGCACGATGCGACCCTTATAGACCACGCCGCAGAGGAGGCGTTCGAGAGGGGCGAGGGTGCGATGGCGGCGGTGACCATCGGCGACGACACCACCGCCATCGCCGGGGAGGTTCTGACGAGGCTGGGAACGCCTCTCGTCGGGATCGTCGACGGAGACCTCGATCTACTCTGCGCCAGGACGGCCATCCCCGAAGGGAGCGTCGTCATCACGGTCTCGCCAGGCTCCGACGACTCCGTCGGCAGAAGGGCGAGAGAGGAGATCTTCGGAGGGGGAGACCGGATTTCGATGGATGGTCTCTCCTTCGACGATCTCGTCGATATGGTGAAGAGGGTCGCCGGCAAAGACCTCGTCTCTACGGAGCGGTTCTGAAGGGGCGGCGGGAAAGAGACGAAGCAGTCTCCTCATCCTCGGTCCCGCTTTACACCGACCTTTTTATCATCATGACTGCGGGATCGGATCTATAGCCCTCGCTTCCGGCATGGTCTCTGATCGCCGCCTCCAGCTCCTTCATGATATCCTGAGCCGACCTCTCTCTGTTGCTCTTTACAAGGGAGATCAGGCTCTCCGTCCCGAACCTCTCCCCATCCCCGTCCTCCAACTCGATGAGGCCGTCGTTGTAGATGACCAGGACGTCACCAGGATCTATCATCCAGCCTTCAGTATCCAGATCTATGTGGTCGAGTGCCCCCATGGATATGGCGCCGCCCACCAGGGTGTCCACAAAACCGTCGGAGCTGACGACGAAGGGTGGGACGTGGCCGGCGTTGGCGTAGTTCATCGAGTGGTTGGAGAGGTCTAGCATCCCACAGAAACAGGAGACCATCATGCCGCCTCTGACGTTGTCGACGAGCTGGAGGTTCGTCTCCCTGAGAGCTTTTGCCGGATCGCCAAACTTCCGGAGAGCTGCCCTGATGAGGTTTCTGGTGAGCGCCGCCACCAAGGCGGCCGATAGGCCCTTCCCCGATACCTCGGCCATCACCACGACCGCCTTCGACCCTTCCACCTCAAACAGATCGTAGAAGTGACAGCATCCACCGCCCTCCGCGATGGAGAGCCTGGCAACCTCATACCCCTCCACCTGGGGCGCCCTCTCCGGCATAAGGAACCGTTCCACATCCTGGCGGACCTCCCTCTCCTTCTCCGACCAGCCAGCATCAAAGGACCTCTTCTCCGCGATGGTGATCATATCTCTCAGATTACAGGTCATCCGATCGAAGGCCTCTGCGAGGTCTCTCACCTTCCCCGAGCCGTCTCCTTCGATCCTCGAATTGAGGTCTCCTCTCCCCACCCCCTCAAGCCCCCCGGCAACGGCATCGATCATCGCTCCGACGGCGCTCCTGCCAGCCCTGAATCCTATGATCCCTGCCAGGAGGGCGATGACGACCGCCGCCACCGCCATAGGCAGGGTCGGCACGATCCCGGCAGGTCGTCCCTCGCCGTCGATGGGAACCGCGGCGGCGATCATCCTCTCTCGGCGGCTCTCTTGGAAGGACTCCCCCGTCTCCAGGGCCAGGATCTCGGAGTAGCCCCTCATCCGACCTAAGAGCTCGTCGTACTGGGAAGCCTTCGCAGCCGTAAGCTCCTGGTCGCCGGAGGCGAGGCCGAGGGACCAGCCTACGGAGGGTATGGGGGCGTAGGATATCCTGATGCTCCCCTTCCCCAGACGGACGAAGGCGGTTCCACCTTCTCCCCGGACCATCGCCTCAGCCAACCCCGCAAGCTGAGGATTTTTGGAGTCCAGGAGGCTTCCAGGGGCCAGGACCTCCTCCCAGAGGAAAGGTTCGGGCTCCGGGGGGCGCATCACCACCACCCCCTGACCGTCCAGGACGAAGGGGTAACCGGTGGATATGTCGGCGAGGTCTGATTCCATCTTTGCGAGGGATACGTCCATCCCCACCACCCCCATCAAGTTCTCCTCCAACGATATGGGTGTCGCACAGGTTATGGCCAGCATCCCGGAGCTCTGGTCCAGGTAGGGCCTCGTCCAGATCGTGTCCTCTCTCCTCATCGCCTCCAGGTACCACGGCCGTTCCCGATAGTCGAAGGGGGCGATCAGCCGGAGGTCTTCTGTAACGTCGGGCCATAGGACTAAAACGCCGTCGGAGGTTCCGATATAACCCAGATCGACGACCTCCTCCTCCTGGACTATAATCCTCAAGATCCTGGCGGGCCCAAGCAACGATCGGAGGGTATCTTCGCCCCCTTCGGAGACGTTCTCCCGCCCAAAGGGAGCTATCCAGATCCCTGCCACCTGGGCCTCCGCGAGACCCTCCAGGGCGTTGCCTCCGTTTTCACCCGATACGGCGTCTTTATCCCCCGCAGCCTCCTGGATGGAGACGGCACCGAAGGAGCCCAAAAGGAGCGTCACCAGCAAAGCCAGCAACGCTAACCTAAAGCCCAGCCCTTTGTAAGATGGAATATTGGCCATTTTTCTTGGATATCCGGTTGGCCCGGCTCCCCCTGGAACCGCGGCCGAGTCGATGGTCGAGTTCTTCCCCACTTTCCCGCGGCGCATCTGGTGCCTTCCGGCCCGACCGCCTGGGAGGTGTTGGTCTTCAAAGGCTATAAACCTAATTTCATCCGGTGTTACTATTAGGTTAATACCACATACCAGGATATAAAAGACGGCTCTCCGAAGGGCTGATACGCCCTCGGACCCGTCCCCCCATCCCGGCGGAGGCGAGGGACCTCATGCTCGGAAACTACTTATTAGTAAGGGGTCTGATTAGGTCTCGTGGACGGCTCATACGACTTTCTGGCGGAATTGAGGCGGCTATTGAGGGTCTACAGGCTCTTTGAGCGGTCTATGTCCCTGCTCAACGGCGGGATAATCGCAGTCCTCTTCTACATGGCCGCCCTTTTCTTGGGTATCCCCGCCTTCTTCAGGTTTTACTGGCAGGACTCATTCTTTGCTTCGGCTCCAGCGGCGGCCTCCCTGATCCTGGGGCTCATCGGAGCAAAGCTCCTCTCTCGGTGGTCGGACTACGACCTCTTCGCCCATCTGGAGGGGAGCCTATCGGAGAAGACCAAAGCCGCCTACGACAACCGCCGCTCCGACTCGGTGGTGATGCAGAGCCTCGCCGAAGACGTCAAGAGGAGCCTTTCGAAGGTCGGGGCCAAAGATCTTATAAACAACCGGCGGCTGAACCTCGGCGATAGAAGCTTCCCGACCTTCCAGGCGAAGGCCGGAGCCCTCGTCCTCCTCATCGCCGTCACCGCGATCTTCAGCCAGAGCCAAGCGGGAGACGAGATCACGCCCCACCCCTTCAAACCTCTCGCCGACCTCAGGGACCGGGCGGCAGACCTCTTCGGGGAAGAGGAGATCCCGGAGGGAGGACAGGCGGGGGCGGGGATCTCCGGAGAGATCTACGGCAAGCCCTCTCTGGCGGTCCTGGAAGAGGTGAACCTGGAGCTGATCTTATACCCGGGGTCGGCGGCGGGGTTCAGGTCCAGGGAGACGGATCCCATGGACCGGCTCTTCACCGTATCCGAGCCGGGGGAGGGGGTGGCTGTGGCCACCGAGCTGTACATCGAGAGCCTCCCACCCCAGCACCGAGAGATCATCAAGAGATATTTCGAGAACCTGGCGACGATCTGATTAATCCGTGGGGATGACGGAGAAAAAAAGAGCTGTAGATCTCACCGAGGAGAGACAGATGAGAGAAGATCTGATCAACATTTATAAAGATGCCCCGGCCATCTTCGAGACGATCAGGGGCGAGATCGGAAAAGTGGTGGTGGGGCAGAAGTCGGTGGTGGAACAGATTCTGGTGGGTATCCTCGCAGGAGGGCACATCCTCCTGGAGAGTAATCCCGGCCTCGGAAAGACCCTCCTCGTCAAGACGATAGCCAACACCACCGGCCTTGACTTCAGCAGGATCCAGTGCACCCCGGACCTGATGCCCGCCGATATTACGGGGACGACCCTCATCGAGGAGGTGGAGGGGAGCAAGGTCTTCAGGTTCGAGGAGGGTCCGATCTTCGCCAACATCGTCCTCGCAGACGAGATCAACAGGGCCTCCCCCAGGACCCAGAGCGCCATGCTGGAGGCGATGCAGGAGAAGCAGGTCACCGTCGGAAAGAACACATACAAGCTCGAAGAGCCCTTCTTCGTCCTCGCCACCCAAAACCCCATCGAGATGGAGGGGACCTTCCCCCTTCCTGAGGCCCAGCTCGACCGGTTCCTCCTGAAGGTCTTCATCGACTACCCGACCACCGAGGAGGAGAGGGAGATCATGGAGATGTACACCGGCCATGCCGAGCCGCGGGTGGAGAGGGTGATAACCCGAAGAGAGCTACTATCCCTCCAGCAGCTCACTAGGGACGTTCCCATCTCCGACGACCTCAAGACTGCGGCGATAAAGGCCGTCGTCTCCACCAGGAGCTGGGAAGGGGTCGAGTACGGCGCCAGCCCTCGAGCGTCGATAGGCCTCATCCTCGCCTCCAAGGCCCGGGCGCTCCTCCGAGGGAGAGACTACGTCGATAGAGAAGATCTGGAGGCCATGGCATATCCGATCCTCAGGCACAGGATAATCCTCTCCTTCGACTCTGAGAGGAGGGGCGTCACCTGCGACCAGGTCATATCCGATCTGCTGAAGTCGATCTGAGGCCCGAGGATGGATACCGATTTTCTCGCAGAGCTGGAGAGGTTCACCCTCCTGGTGCGAAAGAGGGTATCGACCTCCTTCACCGGGGCCAGAAGGTCGGTGAAGGTGGGGCGGGGGATAAGCCCCGTCGGCTACCGGGAGTACCGGAAGGGAGACGACTTCAAGTTCGTCGACTGGAAGGTCTACGGCAGGACTGAGAAGCTATACGTCCGGGAGCACGAGGAGGAGAGGAGCCTCGCCGTCCACCTCCTCGTAGACGCAAGCTCCAGCATGTCTTTTGGGGAGAAGTTCGCCTTCGGCTCTAAGGTCGCGGTGGGGTTTGCGTACATGGCGATAAAGGAGAACGAGAAGTTCTCCATATCCAAGTTCGGAGAGATGTTGGAGCCGGGGGAGACGAAGGGAGGGAGGAGAAACCTCTTTTCTGCCATGGAGGAGCTGGACCGTATCTCCCCTTCGGGGGGGACGAACTTTCGCAGGATGGCAGAGCAGTTTGACCTCTCGATCAGATCAACGAGCCTGGTGGTGGTCATCTCCGACTTCCTCGACGACGTCGACGGGGTCGTTGCCGGGATCTACAAGCTCTCGGCCCACGACCTGATCCTGATCCAGATTCTGGACCCGGCGGAGGCAGCCCTCGACTTCGAGGGGGACCTGCGGTTCGTCGACATGGAGTCGAAGAAGGCGGTGATGACGAGGGTGACGCCATCGGTGAGAGAAGAGTACGCTTCGAAGATGGAGGAGCACGACCGTCGGATCCGGGAGGCGTGCGACGCCGTCGGAGCCGACTTCTTCAGCTACACCACCGATAAGCCCATATTCGAGGTATTCAGTGACGTCCACAGGCGGGCTAAGGTCTGGAGGGCGTAATTGATGAAGCTCGGATACGGCGCAGGCTCCATAGATCTAGAGGTCGAAGGAGACGAGATCTACGATCTCCTCCTACCAAAGGAGATCCCTGGCGTCCCCGACGAGAGTGCGGAGATGGAGGGGGCCCTCGACGAGCCGTTGGGCCCGTCCCTCGAGGATTTTGCCGGGGCGAAGAGGGCGGTCATCTTGGCGAGCGACATAACGAGGCCTGCCCCCACCTCCAAGATGATCCCGCCCCTGGTCAGAAGGCTCGAAGAGGTGGGAGTATTCGATCTGCTGGTAGTCTTCGGCCTGGGGACCCACAGGAAGATGACCGCCCAGGAGATGGATCGGCTCCTGGGCGGATGCGCCTCCATCTCCCACATCCAGCACGATATAGAAGATTGCGTCCTCATAGGCGAGACGGGGCGGGGAACGCCGGTGGAGATCCTGGAGGCTGTCGCCTCATGCGACCTCAAGATCGGGACCGGGAATATCGAGTATCACTACTACGCCGGCTACAGCGGCGGCGCCAAGGCGCTCCTCCCCGGAGTCAGCTCCGAGAGGTCGATAAACAAGAACCACGCCATGATGTCCGACCCCCGGGCGAAGTCGGGGCGCCTCGACGGCCCCGTCCGCCTCGACATGGAGGAGGCGGCAAAAATTGCAGGCCTCGACCTCGTCCTCAACGTCGTCCTCAACAGCAATAAGGAGGTTGTTCGGGCAGTCGCCGGCGACTTCGTCAAGGCCCACCGCGCGGGGGCCAAAGTCGTCGACGAGATGTACCAGAGGGCCGTCAGCCCCGCCGAGATCGTCGTCGCCTGCGCGGGGGGCAGGCCCAAGGACATCAACCTCTTCCAGGCCCAGAAGGCGATGGAGAACGCGAGGGACGCGGTCCTCCCCGGAGGCTCCCTCATCCTCGTCGCCGAGTGCGCCGAGGGGCTAGGCCACCCCGTCTTCGAGCGGTGGGCCAGAGAGGCAGCTTGCGCCGAGGACTGCGTCGAGCGGTTCGGGAGGGAGTACGAGTTCGGGGGGCACAAGGCCGCCCTGATCGCGCGAGAGTCCCTGGAAAAAGACCTCATCCTCGTCTCCTCTCTGGCGCCAGCCCTGGCGGATCTCTGCTTCTTCCGGCATGCAAATAGCCTCGACGAGGCCCTCGCCATGGCCCGGGAGAGGCAGGGAAAAGACGCCAGGACTATCGTGATGCCCTTCGGGGATCTGACCCTGGCGACGCGAGGATAGAGCTATCGACTAGAGGGAAAAATTTTCCTTGGGATTATCTCTACCTTCGAGCCGCTCCTCCACCTCCCGGAGCTGCACCTCCAGCCTCCGCTGGCCGATGGCGTTGGTGAGGTCGCCCCGGGTCCGATCCAGGAGGGAGCGGGCGACGTCCCCCTTCCGCCGCATCCCCTTGGTGACGGCGTCGGGATAGTCGAAGGACATCAACAGGTGGTAGATCTCCTCCATCGCCGCGAGGTGGGCCTCCCCCTCCTCGGGCCTGCCGAGGCGGATCAGGTCGAGGATGTGCCTCCTCAGCTCCCCGACGGCATCGCCGAGACCGGCCAGGTAGCTGGTCATCTCGACCCCCACCTCCTGAGGATGGGGGATCCTCTCCTCGGTGATGAGAGAGTAGACGATCCTCGCCTCGGCGTACTCCTGCTCAGCGCCGTCGACGAGGCCGGAGTAGCGGACGTCGGGATGCTCTTTTAGGAGGTCCAGGATCGCGGCGAGAGAAATCCCCGCCTCCCCGGCGAGGTCGAGGGCGCGGTCCAGCTCCCCCCTGTGGATCGATCTGATGGCGGCGCCGGACCGTCGGACGACAGCCCTCGTCAGGGCGAGGGCATCCTCCCGGGCGCGGTCCTTCGCCTCGAAGGTGGCGGATATCTCCTCTGCCAGCTCGTCGATGGACGTCATCGAGATCCCTCCAGGAATGCCTTCAGGTTCCTCATGGACTGGGCGCCCTGGACGAGGGTCCGGGCCTCGGTGACGAACCTACCGTCGTACCCGTCGAGGGCTTCGGCCACCTTCCGCCAGTTGACGTTGCCGCCCTTGACGGGGAGGTGCTCGTCTCTAGCCCCCTTGTTGTCGTGGATGTGGACGTGGATCATCTCATCTCTCAGGGCGAAGAACTCCTCGACGTTCCCGTTGGTGTTGGCGTGGCCGACGTCGAAGACGAAACCCAGGTTATCTCTGCCGACGTTCTCGATCATCCCTTTGATCTCCTCGGGGGTCCTCCCCAGCATCGACTCGATGCTCAGCATATTCTCGACGGCGATCCTCATGCCGAATTCAGCGGCATGGTCGCATATGATGGAGAGGCCCAGGATGTTCTGCTCCCAGGCGCGGTCGGGCATCTGTTTTCCCAGGGGAGATAGGTAGCCAGGATGGACGACGGCTAGGCCGCAGAACTCGGAGGCGAGGCTGATGCACTCCTTCATCTGCCGGAGGGTCTCCTCCCATATCGGCTGGTTCATGCTGGCGAGGTTGAGGTCGGAGTAGGGGAGGTGGACGGTGATGACGAGGTCGGTCGTCTCTACGATCTCCTTGGCCAGGGGTAGGGTATCGGCCGAGAGCCTCTGCCTGCCTTCGTTGACGATCTCCCAGCCGGAATAGCCGAGCTCCTCCAGCTGATACGCCCAGTCGAAGGGCTGGTCGACGAGGGCGCTGGACGAGAAGCTAAACATGATCCTCCAGGTCGATCTCCTCTATGGGCCTTCCATCGACGGTCTGGGGGGCGAGCCAGTCGACTATGAGCTCCGGCCCCCGGATCTCGACGTGGATCGAGCCGAGAGGCTCCTCTTCGGGGGGGAAGCTTATCCTTCCGGCGGAGGCGGCCTGCTTATTCAGCCTGAACTGGAAGGCTTCACCGACCCTTCCGCGGAGGATCACAGCCCTGGCGGTGTCCAGGATCCTCTCCTCCCTCAGAAGGCGGTGAAAGGTCGAGAGAGCATCTATCCCCCCCCGCCCCTCTATCCTCTCATCGGTCCCTTCCAGGACTATTCCAGCAAAGAGCTTCTCGATGGCTCTTGCCACCTTTTCGGGGCTTTCGGAGGGCATCACCACCGCGGTCACTGATAGCTCCATAATAATCCGCCTCATACGCTGCTCGTCTTGAACCGCAGGATAGCGGCGATCCCACCGAAGGCCCGATAGAGCTGGGCCCCCTCCTCGAACTCGGTGGATATGATCTTGACGTCACTTCCGCTCTCCTCAGCCATCCGTGAGAGGTCGGCTATGATGTCCACCTCTTCTGAGATCTCAAGCTGTGACCCGCACTTTGGACAGTTTTCGGGGGGCGGGCTGGTGGGCGACCTCGTCACATCCTCGGAAAAGTCGCATCCAGGGTTGGCGCACCCGATCTTGGCCCTGGTCTTCCGGAGGTCCTCGGAGAGGAGGAGGGTGTCCACCGCCCCCATGATCAGGTTCTCCCGAACCTCTTTCTCCCCGTAAGAGGCGAGCCCCTTGTCGCTGACCAGCTCCTTCATGAACCTCCTCATGAGGAGCTTCTCCTGGGTCAGCTCCAGGTCCAGGAGCCTCTCCTGGGCTGCATCCACCAGCTCGTAGAGCCCCGACTCGTCGGTGTAGGTGACGTCGAGGGCCTCCAGCACCTTCTGCTGGAGCTCGTGGTGGAGGAACTCGCCGTCTACGAACTCCTCCTTCGTCGGAGACGGCCCTCCGATGAGGATCCCCTCCAGGTCGTTTCTGTCGATGGGGAGGAACGCCTCGGTGGCGCTCTCTCCAATCCTCTTATAGAAGTCGTGGATCGCGATCAACCTCAGCTGCTGAAACCTCCGGCTGCTCTGGCCTCCCTTCCTCTGCTTTCCCGGGACCGAGGAGGTGAGATGCTTCAATGCCTCCACTTGCTTTCCCTTCAAAACCCCGATCGTCGCCTCCCTCCTGTCGAGGACGATCAGGCCGAAGGTCTTCTTATCGGCGAGCATATCCTCCAGGGGGGTGAGGAGGAAGGAGGAGTCGCAGTGGTATCTGTAGGTGACTATCGGCTCCGGAGGCTCCAGGGCCCTGCTGTACATGTCGGTCTTGTTCCCGCCGACGTCCACGGCCCCCACGAAGATGACGACGCCGTTGGCGGGAGGCTTCGGGATGAGCCGCAACCTCGCCATCACCGACTCGAGGGCGCTCTGGACGTTGGTGCGGGTGAGCTTCGACTTGATGTTGGAGGCTTGGCCGTGCTCGTCTCGGAGCTGAGATGTGACGTCCGAGATCTGCTTGTCGGGAGGTATGTAGAGGGAGATCAGCTCCGTACCTCTGCCGCTCTTGCTCCTCAGGTCTTCCAGCAGCCGTTTGAACTCGTACTTCTCTTGGGCGGTAAATTCCATCTGATATCTCCTCAAAAGGGCCCGCGTTGGGGAGGCGTCATCGATATGCAGCCGCCGTCGCATGGCGGCCGTTTCAAAATCAAGAGGTGTACGCCCCATATGTAGGTTTCGCCATAGAGGGGCAGCGTACGAACCCCAAACCCTCTAATTCTCGCAAACGGCCAGGAGAAGCCCTTTAACCTCGGAATATCCTCTAACGAACATGGAAAGGAAGATCGCGGTGATGGGGGGGACTGGGATTGAGATCGAAGGCGAAGCCCTATCCATCGATACGCACTACGGGATGGTGACGCCGAGGCTCACGAGATTGGGAGGTGTTGACGTCCTCTTCATCCCTCGCCACGGAGAGGGCCATCTCCCCCCCCACCGGGTGAACTATAGAGCCCTCCTCATGGCCGCGAAGATGTGGGGCGCATCCCGGGTGATATCCATCAACACCGTGGGGACGATGTCGTGGCACCCCGTGGGAAGCTTCGTTCTGCCCAGAGACTTCGTGGAGTTCACCGGGTCGCGCCCCTCCACCTTCTTCGAGGAGGAGGCGGTTCACGTCGATCTTACCGTCCCCTACTGCCCAGAGGTGAGAAGTGCCATCGAAGCGGGCGCCAAGGCTGCAGGAGCTGAAGTCTACGAGGGGATCTACGTCTGCACCGAGGGCCCCCACCTGGAGAGCCCCGCTCAGATCAGGATGCTCCGGCGGTTCGGCGACGTCGTCGGGATGACGGGGTACCCTGAGGTCGCCCTCGCCAGGGAGCTGGAGATCTGTTACGCCTCGATATGCACCGTCACGAACCCTGCCGCCGGAATGAGAAGAGACGCCATGTCCGCGGGGGAGATCACAGGCGAGATGGTGAAATCCGCGGATCTCTTGAGAGAGATCATAGAGGGCGCCATCTCGATGATGCCGGAGGAGAGGAGCTGCCGGTGCGGATCAGCCCTCGCCGAGGCGAGGCTCTGATCGGGGAGGGAGTCAAGAGGAAAAAAAGATAGAAAGGGAGGAAGGAGATCTCCTGCCTCAGAGGACCGTCAAGGTGATGCTAGCCTGGCCGGTCGCACCGGCGTCGTCGGTGACCGTCAGGACGACGACGTATCTGCCTCGGCTCATCTCAGAAGGCGGCTTCGAAAAAGACCTCTCAGTGGAGAGGGTCCCGTCCAGGGACGAAGACCACCGGTATGAATAGGGCTTCTTTCCGCCCGTCGCCTCCCCGACGAAGTTCACGCCCTCGCCACCAGAGAGGACTGAACCCGTTGCAGGAGCCGCAATCGACACCGCGAGCTCAGAGAAGGATCCTTCCGCCGGGCCCTCCGAACCCACCTCGCCGTTATCCGAACAGCCAGCGGCAAAGCAGGCGAGAGTGCAGACGAATAGGGTGATCGCTCTTCTGTTCATGCTCCTCCTTTAGAAGGTGGGTTCAGGTTCCCAGGATCTGATCTACCATCTCCCTCACGGCTAGGACCGCCGGAGAGTCGTCGGGGAGGTCGAAGACGGTCTTCCCCTGGTAGGCGATCTCCGTGAAGTTCGTGTCCTCGGGGATGGCGCCCAGGTATTTGAACCCCAGGCTTTTCGCTGTCTTTTCTACCTTCTCCAGCATATCGGGCCTCGTCCTGTTGGCGACGACGTAGTAGTTTCCGATCTGGGTCCCCACCTCTCCTGCTACGTCCTTTATCCTCTTGAGGGTGTCGAGGCTCACCTTGCTGGCGTCGGTGACGATTATCGCGTCGTGGATCTTCCCTGAGGTCTTCCTGGCTATGTGCTCCACCCCTGCCTCGCAGTCCATCAGGAGGTAGTTGTAGGTCTCTCCTTCGACGGTCTTCTCGAAGACCGCCTGGAGGAGGTCGTTGACGGCGCAGAAGCAGCCGGACCCCTCGCCCCTTCCCATGATGAGCATGTCGTAGCCTTCTTGCTCCCCCTCCATCAGGAGGGCGTCGAAGAGGTTCTGGAATATGTCGAAGCCAGTGAGCTCGGGGCTCTCTTCCTTCTGACGCTTGTACTTCTGGAGCATATCCGAGAGGGTCGGCGTCCCCTCCGCTCCCAGAAGGCCGGCAAGACACTCGTTGGCGTCGGCGTCTGCGGCCAGGATCCCCTCCTCACCCCTCCGGATCAGCTCTCGGAGGATCAGAGCGGTGAGGGTCGTCTTGCCGGTGCCACCCTTCCCGAAGAATCCCAGGATCTTCATGAGGCTGCAGGCCTCGCCAGAATCTCCGTCTTTCTGATCTCAACCCTTCTCAGCGGATAGATCTCTTTCGCGTTCTTGTATATGTCGAGAGAGAGCCTGCCGAGGACGACCTCCTGGATGAACTGGTTGAGGTCGAGGGCGCCCGCCTTCTCCAGAATTATCGACGAGGCTATCTCTCTTATCGTCTTGACCTGAGTCGTCCTCGCCCTCTTAACGGTGAAGCAGCTCGGCTTCACCCTCACCCGGTAGCCGTCGGTGGTGGTGACGTCGATGATGGAGTCGATCCGGGAGGTCCTCCTCTTGACGAGGGACCTGACGTAATCGCTGGTCAGCTCGTGGCCCACGAACATGGTGTATGCTGAGTCGCCGGCCACCTGGTCCACCTTGAACTTCAGCTTGGTGTTCTGTTTGGAGAAGTTGTTCGTCAGCTCCCCCAGGGTCGTCTCGATGACCCTTCCCATCAGCTTGCTCGGATCGCTGGCCAGAGTCTCCCCAACGGGAGACTTTCCGAACATATCGGGGCCTACGACCTTGTACCATTGCTTAGCCTTGACCTTCCTGCTGTCAGACTTTCTCTGTGACCTTCTCGCCAATAAACATCCTCCAGTAAGGGTAATCGCTTCAGATAGCTTCAGTGTAGACCGATGCTTACTGTATATAAAGAGATCGCCCCTCCCCCCGAAGATGGGGAGGAGGAGTTCGGCCGGATCAACAGTCGAAGGGCCAGACGTATATGTAGACGTAGTTGGACCAGTCGTTGCACTGGTACACCAGGAGGTGCCATCCGGGAGTGCTGCTCTTAAACCAGGTCGGGTACCACCCCTCCTTCTTGTAGCCGAAGTTCTTCACCTCTGGAGCGCAGTAGTATCCCGACTTGCAGGGCGGCCACTCAAAGGACCAGTACATCCCCGGCCGGGTGATCTTGGACCAGAGGGGAAGCCATTGGTTCTGCTGAGTGCTGGCGACGGTGGTCAGCCTGTTGGGATAGGTCTGGACGTAGTACTCGTTGTACTTTGACGAAGACCTGGGAGTGTAGACGAGGCCGAAATCGGATACTGTATCCGTCCCTGCGCCGTAGCCGGGAGGCGAGATGGGGCCTATCCCGGCGGAGGCATGACCTGAGGTCCCGGAGGTGTAAACGCCGTAGCCGGTGGCCGCGGCGACGGGACCACAGTACCCCGTCGATCCTGGTGCGCAGCTATCGTATCCGACGTCGCTATAATTAGGGGCTGGCAGCCGAAGGTCGGTGGGCATCAGCCCCTCGGATACGGGATCGGGGGGCGTAGGAGTCGCCATGCCGATACCTGCAGGTTGGCTGCCGCCGCTCAGAGACGACGAAGACGGCTTCGTCTGGGGCGCCTCTATCTTCGGATGGCTCGTCGACCTTCCGTCAGCGATATATCCGGCCTTCCCCGTTCCGTACGATCCAGATTCTGGAGAGACGTATATGTAGACGTAATTGCTGGCCTTGTCGCAGTGGAAGCAGATTACGTGCCATCCCGGCTCGTCACCTTTAAACCAGCCCCTCAGGTAGTCGGGCCAGGTCCAGAAGTACCAGTTCACCGATGGAGTGAGCCTGTTCGGGTACCACTCGTAGACGAAGAAGTTGCCGGTGTAGGCGACCTTCGCCCAGAGGGGAAGATAACCGCCGCTGCTGCAGCCTGCCACCGTCGTCACGCCGTCGCGGGTCTGGATGTAGAGCTTGTTCTGGGACGAGACCGAGCCTGGCCAGTACCACGAGCCCGAACCGGTCCCCGCATCCCCCGACATCCCGGCCAGGACGGTTCCCGGAGGCGTGGCAGAGACGAAGGTCAGCCCACCATCGGGGGTGAAGCTGTCCATCTCCGGGGTTTTGAAGTTAAGCTCCGCTGGCGAATACCCCTCCTCGTAAGGCCCCCTGAGGCTGGGAGGCTCCCCGAAGTAAGATTTAGAAGGATCGGTGGATGCCGACCCCCTGGATTGTTCAACTGTCCCCACCGCGCCGAGGGCTATCGGCGCCAGCGCCAGAAGCGCTATCGCAATATAGACTGAGCATTTCATGCTACCCCCTCCAACTCCCTTCTTTCAGGTTCAAACTATAACCAAAGCATGTATTGTACTTATCTATTTAATATTTTTCGACTCGATGGGGCGAAGGGCGGAACAGACCCCCTGGAACCGAGCTCCAGAGGGCCAACGTAATGAAGACCTAAAGTCATCTCATTTGAGAAGGTCTGAAGAGGGGCGCCACAGCAATCTTAATTTAGGAGTATATCTAAAAAGAATGGCGAGGGATGGTCCAGCAGAGGCTTTTGCATCATATCCACCTTTGGAGATCTTGCCATATGCCACCGCCTTTCAAAGGAGAGATGGAGCTTATCGAGAAGGCGATAAAGGATTTTGAAGAGGGCAAGAGGAGGAACACCGCCGTCATCTCCGACCCCTTCTACGGCGAGTCGGAGCTACTGGAATGGGTTTGGGAAAGGACCGGAGGCGGAGCCTTGAGGGTCAAAGCCGGGTCTTTGAAGGAGGACTTCGAGATCCTGGAGAGGTCCTCTGCGAAGATAGCGATTGTGGAGGAGGCCCATCGTCTTTACCTGCGGAAGATAGGCGGTTTTGATCTCATGGACCGCTTTATAAACTTCGTCTCCTCCTCTGAGAGGCTCTTCATCACTACATGGAACAGCTTCTCCTGGAAGTACCTCGACGAGGTCCTGGGGATCGGCCAGCATTTCCCCATGAAGATAGAGCTCCCCGGGATGGATGCTGGCAAGATCCGGGATATGCTCCTATCCGGCTATGAAGAAGGCGAGCTCAACTTCGTCGAAGAAGAGAAGGATGAGACGGAAGAGCCGAAGATCCTCAAACGTTCCAGCTTCAAGATAAGCCTCCTCGGCGAGAGGATCGAGATCCCCCGCCCTGAGGTGGACCTGAATTCCATTCGGTCCCGCTTCCACAAGGTGGAGGAGAAGAGGCCGCCGATGGAGATATTCTTCGGAAAGCTCGCCCGGATCTCCGACGGAAACCCGGGGGTCGCCGAGCTTCTCTGGAAGGAGGCGCTGGACTATCCAAAGGTCAGAGACTGCCTCGTAGATCTGCCGTCCATCGACCTCGACCTCGACGACTCCTTCGCCCTCAACGTAATCCTCTCCATGGGGTCGGTCGATCTAGCAGACCTCTCGGAGGTCTTGGAACCGGTGGGAACCTCCGCCGAGAGGGCCGCAGCCCTTCTGGAGGAGAGGGGGCTCGTCTTCATCGATGGAGAGGTCGTATCTTTGAGGGCCGAGGCGCTGAAGAGGACCGCAGAACACCTGAGAAGGGCGAGGCTGGTCTGGTAGCATGGCTGAGAACGCGACCGCTCAGCTCTCAGGTACGGGAGTGGCTATCCCGGATATCGGCATCGACCCATCCGCGATAATCAGCGCCCTTCTGTTGCTGGCCATCGCATACATCGCCGTCCGGATTGTCGTCTTCCTCCTCGGCAGGCTTTCTGAGAGGGCGTACGAGCACCGGATCACCGTCAAGATGGCGATCCCCATAGCGAAGCTCGCGATATACGGCTTCGCAGTATACCACATCCTCTCCTCCGTAGTCCAGCTCTCCACAAACCAGCTCATCGCCTTCTCCGGCCTTGCGGGCGCTGCCATAGGCTTCGGCCTGAAGGATCTGGTAGCTGAGGTGGTGGGAGGGGTCGTCATCGTCCTGGACAAGCCGTTTCAGGTGGGGGACAAGGTGAGGATCGACGACCATTATGGCGAGGTGACGGACATCGGCCTGCGGGCAACGAGGCTCGTAACCCCCGACGACAACCTCGTAACAGTATCAAACCAGAGGGTTCTCTCCCAGACCCTGGCCAACGCCAACGCCGGAAGCCTCGAGATGCAGGTGGTAATCGACCTCTTCATCGACTCCAGCTCCGATGCTCCAAAGGCGATGAGGATCCTGAGGGAGGCTGCCGTGACGTCGAAATACGTCTACATCTCAAATAAGCGGCCTGTCACGATCCTCATGAGGGACCATCCCTTCTATTCGATGGTGAGGGCCAGGGTCTACGTAAACGACATAAGGTACGAGTTCAAGTTCGAGACGGACGTGACCAAGAGGGCCTGGGAGGTCTTCAAGAGGGAGGGGATCGAGCCGCCGAAGGCGGGGGTCGTGGATCTTGGAGGCGGGCCCGCTGCCAGCGCTGGATAGTTGAATCGAAATGAGGTGACAAGATATGGGAGTTTATAGAGAGGTGAGCCCGGGGGTATTCTCCGTCGGGGTCATCGACTGGGACCGCAGGCTCTTCGACGAGCTGATACCGCTGCCGGACGGGACGAGCTACAACGCCTACCTCGTCCGTGGAGGCGAGAAGAACGCCCTCATAGATTCCGCCGACCCGCCTTTTGGGAGGGCGCTCCTGGAGAACCTGGCGGGGCTCGGGATCGACCGCCTCGATTACGTGGTGGCTCACCACGCCGAGCAGGACCACTCCGGCTCGATCCCGGCGGTCCTCGAACGGTTCCCTGAGGCAAAGGTCGTCTGCACCCCCCGCTGCCGGGAGCTGCTGGAGGAGCACCTCAAGATCTCGGCCGAGAAGTTTGAGACCGTCGAGGACAGAGCGACTTTATCCCTCGGCGGCAAGACCCTGGAGTTCCTCTACACCCCCTGGGTCCACTGGCCTGAGACGATGGTCACATACCTCAAAGAGGATGAGATCCTCTTCTCCTGCGACTTCTTCGGCTCCCACTTCGCCACCAGCGACCTCTTCGCCGATCCGAAGATCATCTATGAGCCTGCCAAGAGGTACTACGCCGAGATCATGATGCCCTTCCGGGCGATCATCAGAAAGAACCTGGAGGTCGTCGACTCCTTAGAGATAAAGATGATAGCCCCAAGCCACGGCCCCCTCCATGCCGACCCCTCATTCATCGTCGAAGCGTACCGGGACTGGGCCAGCGAAGACGTCAAAAACGAGGTGGTGATCCCCTTCGTCTCGATGCACGGGAGCACCCGGCTGATGGTCGATTACCTGACCGACGGACTCATCGCCCGGGGGATCGGGGTGAGGAGGTTCGACATTGCCGTATCAGACGTTGGGAAGATGGCCGAGGCCCTCGTCGATGCCGCGACCCTCGTCGTTGCGACCTGCACCGTCCTCGGGGGGCCCCACCCCAACGCCGCTCACGTCGCCTTCCTCGCCAACGCCCTGCGGCCGAAGACGAGGTTCGCCTCCATCATCGGCTCCTACGGCTGGGGCGGCAAGACGGTGAAGGCGATCCAGGAGGCGATCCCCCTCCTTAAGGTCGAGGTGATGGAGCCGGTCCTCGCCAAAGGGCTTCCCGGAGAGGAGGACTACCAGGCCCTCGACCAGCTCGCCGACGAGATCCTGAAGAGGCACCAGGAGCTGGGGATCGCCTGAAGGAGGAAAGAAACCAGCCGATGACGAAGGTCCTGATCATCGGGGCGGGGGCGATCGGCTCCTTCTTCGGCTACCTCCTCTCGGAGCCGGAGGCGGAGGGCGGGGATATAGAGGAGGCGAGAGAGGAGGGGTTGGAGAAAGGTCAGGAAGGCGCGACCCCCGTCGTCGAGGAGGTCGCCCTCCTGGGAAGGCCCGGCCACATCGAGAGGATAAAAGAGCGGGGCCTCGAAGTCTCCCTCGCCGGAGGGGAAAGCCCCCTCTCGATCCGGTTCAGGTACGCCTTCGCCGACCCGGGGGAGCTTGCGAGGTCGGAGTTCGCCCCCGAGGTCGTCATCGTCACCGTCAAGACCCATTCTCTCGCCGCGATCGCGGAGGAGCTCCTGGAATCTGGCCTCCTCGCGGGGAAGCTCTCGGACGCCCGGTTCATCCTCCTGATGAACGGGATGGGAAACCGGGAGAGGTTCGACCTCCCCGATAATCCAGTCTACGAAGCCATCACCTCCGTTGGAGTAGTCTTCGCCGGGGAGGGGAGGATCGAGCTGAAGGGGAGAGGAAAGACCGTCTTCGAGGAGGGGATCGGCGAGGATCTGGAGCGGTTCATCGGAGCCCGGCTCGCTGAGAAGGGCTTTGATGCCGAGTTCGCGCAGGACTTCCAGCGCCAGCAGTGGATGAAGCTCTTCGCGAACGCCGTCATAAACCCCATCACGGCCCTGACCCGGGAGAAGAACGGGATCATCCTCTCGCCCCATCTCGCCCCCGTCGTCGAGAGGATCGTCGGGGAGTGCGTCGCCGTCGCTGCAAAGGAGGGGGAGGGATTTGATGAGCCGGCAGTCCTGGAGTTCGTCCGCAAAGTCGCCGAGAGCACGGCCGCCAACACCTCCAGCATGCTCCAGGACGTCCTCCGGGGAAGGGAGACGGAGATCGACGCTATAAACGGGTTCGTAATCGATCGGGCGAGGAGGTATGGGGTCGAGGTGCCGGGGAATGAGGTGGTGTACGAGATGGTGAAGGCGATGGAGAAGGGAGGGCGACAGGGTCTGACCTGTCGCGAGCGGTGAACTTCAAAGGTTTTTAGTGCCCCTTTGCCATGGTCGAGGAATCCGAGGAGATGTCCCTGGAAGAGGTCTTGAAAGAGATCCGTGAGCGGCCACAATAATAGCGCATAACAACAGCTTCGCCGCGCCGCTCACAGCTTTCTGACAAAGGCGCTTAACCCCAAGTGGTTTTATCGACCTTCATCCCACTCACCACGACTTCCTTCAGCCCCCTCCTCTGAAGTCTCCTCGTCAACCTTCTCCTTCTCCTCACCCCTCCTCGCTCCGCCAGCCCTCGCCCGGAGAGCCTCCTCGTAGGCGAGGATCGAGCGCTCCAGGTTCCCCTCCCGATCCTCCAGCTTCGAGAGGCTCCGATAGGCTACGCCCAGGTTGTTCTGGATCTCGGCGTACTTTGCCGGAGCTTCCTTCAGGGTCCTGATGGCCAGGGCCTCCTCGAAGGAGCCGATCGCCCGCTTCAGATTGGCACCGTCCTCCGGCCCCTTCGCCGGGGCCGATAGGATGACGAGAGCTCTTCCCAGAAGGGTCTTCGTCTCAGCGTACTCTTCCGGATGCGCTTTTCGGGTCCTGACGGAGAGCGCCTCCTCGTATGCCTCGATCGCCTTCTTAAGCCCCTCCCGGTCCGACGACAGGATCTCGGCCCCGCTCAACTGGGGCTCCGACCCCAGGACGAGGGCCTGGCCCAGGAGGGTCTGGGTCTCGGCCCTCTCCAAGGGGTGGGAGTCGAGAGTCCTGACCTCCAGGGCGGCCTTGAGGTTTATGACCGCCTTCTCCAGGTGCGCCTCCCTCATCTCACCTTCTTCCAGCTCTGCGAGGGCCATCCAGGCGCGTCCCAGGCTGGTCTGGGTCTCGGCGCGGTCCTCGGGATGCGCCTCTGCCGTCCTGAACTGGAGGGCCGCCTCGTAGGCGTCGATAGCCTTTCTGAGGTCTTCGGCGGCTTCGGGTCCTTCGATCTTCGAGAGGAGGAGGTACGCATCGCCGATGTTGTTCTCGGTCTGGGCCTCCTCCTGCCACCTCCCCTCGGCGGCGTAGATCTTGAGGGCCGCCTCGAAGGCGGATATCGCCCGCTTGAGGTTTTGGACCTTCTCTTCCCCCTCCCTTCCGGAGAGGACGGCCTCGCCGCCCGCCGTCCCGACGGTCTCGGAGAGGCGGAGAAGGGAGATTCCCAGGCCGTTCTGTGCTCGGGCGTGCTCGATGGGGTGGCGCTGGGGCTTGAAGAGGCTGATCGCATCCTCGAAGGCGGAGACCGCCATTTGCAGGTTCTTCTCCCTCGCCCCCTCGAAGGACGAGCCGTAGCGAGAGAGCCCCTGTCTGAACCGAATCTCTCCTCTTACGGCCGGCTCAAGCCTCGGGACGTCCGTCAGAATCTGGTCGTAGATGGATAGGGCCTTGTCCACATCACCCGCCCCGGCGAAGTCATCGGCGCTCTTGGCGAGGAGGAGGAGGACGTTCCTGTAGGTCTTCCTCGTCCGGTACTCGCTCGCAATCCACGCAAGAGCCGCTCCGGCAGCCGCGCCGACCGGCCCCGCTATCCAGGGGCTGCTCATCTCGATGGCCATATTACCCTCTCTTTGTCATGAAATCTGAAGTCTGAAATTTAAAAGCAGGCGCGTCATCTTTATCCTGATGTATTTAACGCTCCTGGTTATCTCGTCGGGGTTAGCTCTCCAATTTGATATAAAGGTGGTTATCCGGCGGATACGGCGCCATAAAAGAGCTCCCTCATATGAGATCATGAAGGGCCTATCATACAAGGGAACGCAAAAGCTCGAAGGCCCCCGTCATCTCCAGGCCGATGTAGACCATGACGAGGGTGAATGCCGCCCTCAAGCGGTCGGCTGGGAGGCGGTGGGCGGCCCTCACCCCCACCCGGGCCATGGGGATTGAGGCGCCGGCGAGGAGAGCCACCTGGAGGAGGTTGACGTACCCGAGGCTGTAGGAGGGGAGGCCTGGGACGGCAAGGCCGTTGTAGACGTAGGAGAGGACGCCTCCAGAAGACGTCAGTATGATGGCGGCGGAGGAGGTTCCTACAGCTCTATGGATCCCAAAACCCAAGGCCATCGAGAGGATCGGGACCATGATCAGCCCGCCCCCGATCCCCACGAGGCCGGATACAAAGCCGAGGGGCAGCCCCAAAAGGAGGTAGAAGCTGTCGCTCCTCGGAGCTTTGCCGCCCTTCGCGCCTTCTGCGGCCTTGATATCGGGGGCAGTCGCCATCCTCAGGGCTGCGGCGATGACCACCAGGCCGAAGCCGATCCGTAGGAGTTCACCTGGGGCTTTTGCAGCCACGGCTCCGCCGACGAAGGCGCCGACGAATCCGGCGATGCCCAGGAGGAGGGCTGCCCGAAGGACGACGGCACCCCTCCGATGGTGGCCCAGGGCGGCGTTTACGGCGGTGGGGAGGGCCACGGCGAGGGCGGTCCCAAAGGAGATCCGGATCGCCAGGGTCGGCTCGACCCCCGAAGAGGTGAGGGCCCAGAGCTGGACCGGGACCATGATAAAGCAGCCTCCGACCCCCAGCATCCCGGAGGCGAGGCCTGCGGCGACCCCCGTTATAACCAGGGCGAAGGCTAAGATCGGCTCCACGATAAGACGGATGTCGGATTGAGATAAATATATATCTCGCCCTATCTGCTATCCTTCCGTGAGACGATCAAGAGGGGTGCCGGAGCTCCTCGCCCCCGCCGGGTCCTGGGATGGACTCATCGCGGCGGTGGAGGCGGGGGCCGACGCCGTCTACCTGGCAGGAAAGAGGTTTGGGGCGAGGAAGGGGGCGCAGAACTTCGATGATCGGGAGCTGGAGATGGCCATCGACCTCGCCCACATGAGGAGGGTGAAAGTCTACGTCGCCGTCAACACCCTCATCCCCGAGGCAGAGGTGGAAGATCTTGGAGAGCGGCTCCTTTGGCTCTACGAGGCAGGGGCCGACGCTGTCCTCGTCCAGGACCTGGGGGTCCTCCGCCTCGCAAGAGATCTCGTCCCCCGCCTGGAGCTTCACGCCTCCACCCAGATGACGATATCAAGCCTTGAAGGAGCGCTATGGGCCGCCGAGATGGGGCTATCGCGAGCGGTGCTGGCAAGGGAGCTGACCCTCCCGGAGGTGGTGGAGATCGGGGAGAAGGCTCCCATCGGGGTAGAGGTCTTCGTCCACGGCGCCCTCTGCTACTCTTACTCCGGCCAGTGCCTCCTCTCCTCGGCGATCGGCGGAAGGAGCGGAAACCGGGGGCTCTGCGCCCAGCCCTGCCGAAAGCCCTACCGGCTCATGCGCTCCCAAAAGAGGGACTCCTGGGGACGGCCTCTTGAGCTGGAGGAGGTACCTCTTCCCGCAAGGTACCTCCTATCTTCAAAGGACCTGGCCGTCTACCCCAGACTCGAAGAGGTGGCGAAAGCCCCCATCGAGGCGCTGAAGATCGAGGGGAGGATGAGGTCCCCCGAGTACGTCAGGGCCGTCGTATCCATCTACAGGCGGGCTCTAGACGCCATATCCAGGTCGGAGTGGGCGCCGTCGACGGAGGATTATCGAGACCTCGCCCTCGCCTTCAACCGGTCCTTCACCCCGGGCTGGATCGGCGGCGCCTCCCGGGGAGAGATCGTCAGCTCCGATCGGCCCGACAACCGGGGGGTCCGGATCGGCCACGTCGTCAGCTGGGACCAAAGGAGAAAGGCGGCGGCTGTGAGGATCGAGGGGGACCTCGTCCCGGAGCGGGGGGACGGCCTCGTCATCTCTTCGAGAGGTAAAGAGCAAGGGACGGTGGCGAGATCTCCCGTCTTTGTCGAAGACGGGCTCATCAGCCTCCCTTCCAGCGAGCCGGTGGAGAGGGGGGCCATCGTCTATCTCACCCGGAGGGCAGGGCTCGGCGGAGGCAGGGGACCGGGGCAGGGCCGACCCATCCCCATCGATCTGAAGGTCCGATGGGAAGGAAGAAGGCCCGTCCTCCGGGGGGACGTCTTCCTCCCGGATGGAAAGACTGCGACATCGATCCTGGAGGCCGACTTCTCGATGGAGCCGGCGAAGAAGAGGCCCCTTTCAGAGGAGGAGATCAAAGCCCAGCTCTCAAAGACCGGAGGGACCCCCTTCTTCGTCAGGGATATCGAAATGGACTATCCCGGAGGCCTCTTCGCCCCCCTGGGAGAGGTCAACCGGCTACGGCGGGAGTTTCTGCAGGCCGCGGAGAGGGACATCAGGGCCTCCTTCAAGCCCTCCGAGGAGGTGGTGGGGTCGGCAAAGGCGAGGCTTGGGGCGTTCATAGAGGGGAGGAGAGGAGCGGAGCCGAGACGTATCATGACCGGATCTAAGCCGTCGGTCTCGGTCTACGCCGACTCCCTTACGGCCGTCTCCGGGGGCTGCGGGGGGGGATGCCGCCGAATCTACTTCGAGCCCGCAGTCTCCATCGCCGGGGGGAGGAGGTGCGGGCCAGAAGAGGCCGGAGCCGACGCCCTACTGGAAGCCCTCGCCGAGGCAAAGGAGATCTGCGATGGTGGCGGAGCCGACCTCGTCTGGAAGTGGCCCAGGATCGCAAGACGCCGCTATCTCGATCTTGCGCTCCCCCTTTTGAGGAGGGCGGAGGTGGATGAGGTGATGGTGGAGGGGGTGGGCCTCGCGGAGGCGGTCGCCGCCGTGGCGCCGGAGATGAGGGTCTCGGGCTCTTTTGGTCTGAACCTCTGGAACAGCTCCACCGTAGAGGCGCTGTCGCCGAGGTTATGCAGGCTCGCCCTCTCTGCTGAGCTCTCGGCCTCTGAGGTGGAGGAGCTGGTCATCCGATCTCGATCGATCCCGAACCGGCCGGATCTGGAGGTCCTGGTACAGGGGAACGTCGAGGCGATGGTCGCCGAGGACTGCCTCATCTCCTCAGCCCTGGGGTGCGAGACGGCCGCCCCATACGGCGACGACTTCTGGGGGATCGAGGACGAGACCGGAAGGGTCTTTCCCGTCAGGAGGGACGGCGAATGCAGGACTCACATCTATAACGCCGTGGAGCTATCCCTGGTGGATCAGGTCCCAAGGCTCATTGATCTCGGCATATCATCTCTGGCCATCGACGGACGGGGGAGAACGGCGAAGTACGCCCGGAGGATGGCGGAGATCTATGGCGAGGCGGTGGAGGGAGGCGACCTCCAGAGCCTCAAGGGAGAGGCGATCTCCATCTCCCTGGGGGGGGCGACCGGCGGAGCCTTCCTCCGAGGGAGGAGGGAGTGATGGGGCTGTTGCCACCGGGAAAAGGGCTTTAAGACCCGAGGGTTAAAGGTTGACGATCATGGACCCATCCACCCCCAAGGGGAGGCACGAGGCGCTCCGCCCCGACTATCGGAGCGGGATCTGCTGCGTCTGCGGCCACCTCCTCTCAAACCACCTCAAGGACGGGGAGGGCTGGAGGTGCTCCGAGCGGGGGCTCGACGGAAGGCGGTGCGAGTGCTTCCTGCGGCCGATCCTGACGGGGACGGAGCGAGAGAAGGAGTTCTACGACCTGGGTTGGAGGATGAACGCCTCGGAACGGGAGATCCACGAGTTCAAGAAGAGGTTTAGGGACTCCTACCGGAGATGGTAGCCCCTTAAAAGACGCGAGATTAAAAGACGAATATCAAAAGGGTATGATCCCGACGTAGATCTCGGCCCCGAACTCCAGGGCCTCCTCCACCGAGACCTGGTCCTTCATCAAAAATACCCGCTCCTCCTTCGTCTCGACGTATTCGACGGAGTTTTTCAATACCTGAGCGTACTTGCTCCTCTTATCGAGGGTGACGACGTAGCCTGCCAGATCCTCGACGACGTGGATCTCGAAGCCTCGGCTCTTCAGCTTCTCGAAGGCCTCGTCCCTCTCGTGCTCGGTGAGAAACTCGAAGCGGTACCTATCGCGGCTGTAATGGTCGGCCAGCTCCTTGAAAGTCTCCTTTTCTGCGAAGAAGTGCTTGAAGGCCCAGATCCTGCCAATCCTGAAGGCGGTGATCCTCATCCGCCGCTCCGTCAAGTCAAAGGTGCTCGGTTTCATAGTTAAAGCTGAGAGGGCGGCCGATAAAAAAGAGACGGTGGTGGACTGTGAGGAGATGCAGGCTATCGGCCCTCTGAAATTTGGACCCATGGGCTATTGTTCTCACCTAGCCATCGCCCTGCGCCGCAGATCTTCTGGCATCTTCTCGATGGCGTAGCGCAGAGCGGTCCGGGGCATCCGGACCTTGTTCTTCATGACGTAATCGAAGACCTCCTGCTGATGGCTTTTGGACGCCTCCTTGAGCATCCAGCCGTACCCCTTCTGGACGAGGTCGTCTGCGTCCAGGAGGAGGAGGTCGGATATCTCGAAGACCTCCTCCAGGAAGAGCCCCTTACGGGCCGGGAGTATGAGGGTCACGGCTGCCGCCCTCCGCATCCACCTGTTCTCCGATCCTGTCCAGCCCTTGAGGTCATCGATGTACTCGGGATACATCTCGACGAAGGTCCCCAGGGCGTGGTTACAGAGGGTGTCGCACTTCGCCCAGCTGTTGACGTATCTTCCGACCCACCCCTCGAAGACGGAGAAGTCAGAGGGCTTGTATTCTTTCCTCTGGGAGTAGGCCCACTCGAAGGCTATGGCTGCCTCCTCGCCATAGTCGGATTTGAGAAGCTCCTCGCAGAGGGCGAAGATCTCCTCCTTCTCCCTTCCGTCCATCTCCCGGAGGCTCTTTTTGGCGATCTCCCTCACGAGGGAGGCCTTGACGCCGTGAAGCAACACCTCCTCTTTGAAGAACCGCTGGCCGCTCTCCCTCGTCTTCTCGTCGGCTCTCTTTAAAAGCTCGCGCCTCACTCCAACGATGACTTCGTCCTTCATCCTTCTGTCATTGCCCCCGCTCTTCACCGGTCTTCGTCGAGGCCGTCGTGATCATCACAATATGCGGCACCCTCTCCTTCCGTGCTTCTCGAAGTACCGCTGGTGATACTCTTCGGCCCTATAAAACTCCGACGCGGGGACGATCTCGGTCGTGATCTCTCCTCTATAAAGGCCGGATCTCTGGAGCCTCTCCTTTGCCGATCGGGCGGCGGCCTCCTGCTCGGGGTCGTAGAAGAAGACCGCCGACCTGTACTGGCTCCCCACGTCCGGACCCTGCCTGTTCTTCGTCGTGGGGTCGTGGATCGACCAGAAGAGGTCCAGGAGCTCATCATAAGAGACGATCCCAGGATCGTAGACGATCTCCACCGCCTCGGCGTGGCCGGTCTCATCGGTGCAGACATCCTCATAGGTGGGATTTATTGTCCGTCCGCCGGTGTAGCCTACTGCCGTCGAGATTACCCCCTCCACCTCCCGGAAGGCCGCTTCCACCCCCCAAAAGCAGCCTGCAGCGAAGGTCGCCTTCTTCGTCCCCAACTCTACCTCATCCCCACTCTCCGTCCCCCTCAACTCTGATCACCATCCCTTCTCCTCATGATCACCATCCCTTCTCCTCATGATCACCATCCCTTCTCCTCATGATCACCATCCCTTCTCCTCATGATCACCATCCCTTCTCCTCATGATCACCATCCCTTCTCCTCATGATCACCATCTCCAAGGCTACGGTGCGAGCTCCACCACCGTCTTCTGGACGGTGGAGGTGAAGGCCTCCGTCAGCTTCTCCTCGTAGCTGCCGAGGAGCTTTCCCGTCCCTTTCTCGTAGGTGATCAGCCTCTGATAGTCCCGGCCGTTGGTCTCCCGGAAGACTATCCCGTTCCGATCGTTCTGGATGACGGATATCAGCAGCCCCGTATCCGGATCGGCGTCGACGTCTCCGACCTCGTCTATGGCTAACGCTGTAGCGGGAAGCCAGAACCCCAGGAGCTGGCGGACGCCGCTGGCCGCATAGTACGGGATCGATCCTCCGCCTTCCCCCGGAGCCGTCCACTTGATGATGGATGACTCAGAACTGACGGAGACGACTTCAGCCCGGAGGTTGACGGGGAAGGGGTTCGGGACCGTCCCGGGTATCTCGAAGACGGTCTCGCCCAGGTACGACGTCGTCTGGCCGGCCCGGAGCCAGTTAGGGGAGGTGCCGCCGGTCCAGGGGATATCCACCTCCCGGAGGTTTCGCAAGGATATTATGCCGGTCTCGGTGGTGGCTCCGTCAGAGGAGAGGATGTCGTAGCGTTGGAGGAGGAGGAGGCCCGTCTCTGCGTCATAGGTCATGGCATACCTGATCCCGGTCCGCTTCACCTCCAGCCTCACCGCCTGGAAGGTCGAGCCCGCCACCTCCACAGGGCCCCGGATCACCGACAGATCGCCGCCGTCTCCCTCCGGCACCTTTGCCAGGACCTCGGGACTGCACCAGAAGTCGCCGCAGCCTGCCGGCACCACCGACCCGAAACCCCCTCCGGGGAGTGGGCGGAAGAGCCCCAGGGGGGACCGGACGTAGCTGACGGTGGAGGTGGCGGCGAAAGATCCCTCCAGGGCGACGACGTCGGTCTGGATGAGGGCGTCGCCGACCTGGGGTTTCCCATCCCTCGCCCCCTGGTCGACGGTGGCGTAGTAGGTCGCCCTCAGCCCCTCGGCGACCCAGGAGGGCGCGGGCTTTGTATTCAGCTCCGGGAAGAGGATGGGCAGCGGGTTCTCCTTCCCGCTGGGAAGGGTCGGGAGCCCCAAGGCCGATGGAGCCGCCGCAAGAATTAGGCATATCAATAGGGTGAGGGCTGATAGGATCCCGATCTTCTTCATCATCTCACCACGGGACACCGGGCCGATGACCAGCCGGCAAGCCCCCCGAGGATGACGGTCAGATCCTCCAGCCCCTCCCGCCGGAGGATCGAGGCCGCCATCATGGAGCGCAGGCCAGACCCGCAGAAGATGTAGATCGGCCGGTCCCTCGGCACCTCGCCGATCCGTTCGGGCAGCTTTGTGACGTGGATCTGGTGGGCGCCGGTGATCCTCCCGGACCTCTCCAGCTCGTCGTCGCCCCTGACATCGAGGATCCATGCCCTCCCCTTCTCCTGGCGGTCGAGGCGGCGGCAGAGGTCGTGGACGTTGCCGGTGTTGATGGTGCCGCTCTCCATCCCGGCGGTGTGCCAGGAGATCATCCCCCCTGAGAGATAACCTCCGATACGGTCGAAGCCGAGCCGCCGGAGGAATCGGACCGCCTTATCGAGATCTCCGGTCTCGTCGACCATGAGGACCTTCCTGTCGTAGGGCAAAAACCAACCGGCGAAACTGGGGACGCCGGCGAGCCAGATGCTCAGGGAACCGGGGACATGAGCAGCTCCGAAGGCGAGCTCCGTCCGATTGTCGAGGACGAACTCATCTCCAGCCGCCTCGGCGAACTCCTGAGCCGAGAGGGGGAGGGGGTCGGCGACGGTGCAAAGGAGGGGTGCCCCCACCATGTTCAGCCTCTCCATCTCCTTGAAGTAGGGGGGGATCTCCAGCTCCACCGCCATCTTCTCGACGAACTCGTCCTTTCCTTCCACTTGGAGCTTTGGGTTTCTCTTCCGCTCGATCCCCAGGGTCGTCCACTTCCTATCGGCTATGGAGGCGGCACAGACCGACCCTGCACCGTGGGCGGGACATGCTATCACCCCGTCCCCCAGGGGGAGGAGCCGATCGAAGATGGAGTCGTATAGGAGGCCTGCCATCTCCTCTGCCCGTTCCATCCCCATGAAGTCTACCCTTCCCAGGTCACCGGCGAAGAGGGCGTCTCCGGTGAAGACGATCCAGGGCTCGCCTCCAGAGTCCCGGAGGAGGTAGCTCATGGAGCCGAGGGTGTGGCCAGGGGTGGAGATCGCCTCGACCTCGAACCTTCCTACCTTCCATCTCATGCCGTCCTCCACCGCCTCGCCGTACCGGTAGTCGAGGTGGCCGTCGGCGTGGAAGATCTTGGCCCCGGTCCTGGCTGAGAGCTCCACCGATCCGACGACATAGTCCTCGTTACGATGGGTCTCAAGGACCGTGGTGATCCTCATCCCCGCGGCCGTCGCCATCTTCTGGTAGAGATCGCAGTCCCGCCGGGGATCGATCACAAGAGCCTCGTTTCCGTCGCCCACGATGTAGGAGTAGTGGGCGAGCCCCTCAGATTCGACTCTCTCAAATAGCATAAAATTCACCTCCGACCTAAAGGTTGGCCGAATTCGAGCATTTTAAGGGATCTGTCGCAGGAGATCCGGGATGGCGGGATGGTGGATGGCCATCTGGACGGTCCTCTCCATCGGTGATCCTCTCTATTTTTAAGATGGGAGGTTATATGAAACTTATTATTGAGAGGGCGGGTCCCGGGAGGTGAGCCGCTGGAGAATTGAATGTGTAGGATTAAATAATATGAGGAAAAATATAGAGTGCTCATATCTCCTTCAGCTTCGCCAATAGCTTCTTCAGCCGCTCGACGTTAGCGCCATCGATGGCGTACCTGTCGCCCTCCTCGATATGTTCTGCTGTCGATAGAGCCCTCTGCGCCACCGCCCCCACCTCCCGGAGGATGTGATGCTCCGCGACGTCCTTCGTCACGACGTCGATGTACTCCCACCATGCCTCGTCCAGCCCCTTCAGGGGGGCGCCCCTCAACCCGCTCTTCCTCATCTCGTCGAGGCGGTCCTGGAGGGTGCCGGCGGCGGGCCACCGCCCCGTCTGGTATAGCTGGTAAGCCTCGGACCCCGCCCTTCCCACCCGGTCGTCCCTCTTCCGCTGCTCAAAGAGCCACATCGAAAAGTCTACCCTTCTCCCTCCCATCGCCTTCATACGATCAGCCTCCTTTAGCAAAAGGCGGCTCCTGCGATAACTACCTATCCATACCCTCTTCCGAAAAGCCGCTTGCGTCGGAGGGATCCTCCGGGACTTCCGGCGGGATCGAAAAACTCCTGGTGGGTCGGATTTTTTAGCATTTCAATCGAAAAGTTTATTACTAAATATGATGCAGTGTGGTTGGCGTGCGTGAAAACCCGTTTCGTGACCCGCTGGAGAACCCGCGCCCGCCGCCAAAGGGTGGCAAAGACGACAACAAGCCTTCCTGAACCAGAGGGTGCCGGAGCAGAAAAGGGGTACAAGACCGATCCCCTTGAGATCCGGCATCCCTTTTCTTCTGCCCGAAATCAAAATCTAGAGAGCTTCGCCGCTCAAAGATCGTAGCGGCACGACGTAAGGCCGGTCGAGGTCCCTCATCACCGCAGCCTCGACCCCGAATATACACCTGATATTCTCCTCCGTCAGGAGGGCGAGGGGATCTCCGATGGCGTGGACCTTCCCGTCCTTCAGCATCACCAGGGTGTCGGAGTACCTGGCGGCGAGGTTGAGGTCGTGGATCGCCATCACCGCGGAGATGTCGGTCTTCTTGACGATCGATCTCACGGTGTCGAGAGCTTCGAGCTGGTGCTTCACGTCCAGGTTCGACGTGGGCTCGTCCAGGAGGAGGACCTCCGGCTCCTGGCAGAGGGCCCGGGCGATGAGGACCCTCTGCTTCTGCCCTCCCGAAAGTTCGGAGAAGTCCTTTAGGGCGAACTCCTCGACGTGGAGGAGCTTCATCATCTCGACGACCCGGTCGATGTCCTCATCGGTCACCCTCCATCCCATATGGGGCTTCCTCCCCATGAGGATGGTGTCGAAGACGGTGGTGGTGAGGACGCTCGTCGTCGACTGGGGGACGTACCCGATGTACCTGGCCACCTCCTGACGGCTGAGGGACTGGAGGTCCTTTCCGCCATCCAGGAGGATAGTCCCCTTCGGCTTCAGTATTCTGTCGATGCACTTGATCATGGTGGTCTTGCCGGAGCCGTTGGGGCCCACCAGGGAAAAGACCTCCGAATCGCCGACGACGACGTTCAGGTCGTCGAGGATCTTGCGGCTGCCGTAGCTGAAGCTGAGATCCTTGATCGTTATCTTTACCAATAGTCCTTCCTCCTTCTCAGGAACAGGTAGATGAAGAACGGTACTCCCAGAAAGGCGGTCATGATCCCCACCGGCAGGATGACGGGGGCGAATATCGTCCTGGCGACGGTGTCTGCGGCCAGGAGTATGAGGGCTCCGACAAGCCCCGAGGCGGGGAGGAGGAAACGATGGTCCCCACCCACCACCATCCTGGTGATGTGGGGGGCGACAAGGCCGATGAACCCGATCGTCCCTGTGAAGCAGATGACGCTGGCGGTGATGAGGGAGGCCAGCATCATGCAGAAGACCCTTACGAACTCGACGTTGACGCCGAGGCTCTTCGCGGTCTCGTCTCCGGCCCCAAGGGCGTTGATATCCCAGGAGTAGTACATCAAAAGAAGGGTGCAGACGACGGTCACAAGAGCTATGATCCCCACCTTATCCCAGGAGGATCTCCCGAGGCTTCCCATCATCCAGAATACCACCTCGTGGACCTGCTCGGACTTGCCGACGTACTGGAGAAGAGACGTCATGGCACTGAAGAGGTACATGATGGCTATCCCAGCGAGGATCATCGTCTCCGGGGTTATCCCCTTGTACCTGGCGAGGCCGTAGACGGTGATGGATGCCAGCATCGTGAATATGAAGGCGTTTCCTACGATCAGCCACTGCCCCCCTACAAACCCCGCCCCCATGATGATGGCGAGGGATGCCCCGAAGCTCGCGGCCGAGGCGATCCCCAGGGTGAAGGGGCTCGCGAGAGGGTTCTTCAGTATCCCCTGCATCGCAGCCCCGGCGACAGCTAGCCCCATCCCGGCGAAGATCGCCATCAAGACCCGATGGAGCCGCAGCTGCCAGACGATGGTGTCGATGAAGTTCGTCGTCTCGAAGGTTCCAGGAAAGAACCGGGCCAGGATCGCAGCATAGACCTCTGTTGGGGTTATAGAAGCTGATCCCAGGGTTGCGGCGATCCCCGCCAGGGCCACGATACCGGCTAGGCAGAGGAGGATGAAGAGCACCTTCTTTCCGACGAACTGGCTGTACTCCTCCTTCAGCTCCGAACTCTCTACTGGGCCTTCCTTTGACATATTATCAGCTTTTCTCATAAGCTATAACCGATTTAAGTCTGATTGGTCACACGGGCATCTCAGGATATATTTATACTCCCTGGAGGTCCTACCTCCTGGAACCTGGTGAGGCGCTCTCGATGGGGGACGCGGGGTCCAGATCGGCGAAGAGGTCGGGATGGAAGAGCTTCGAGAGGTATCCACCCCGATGAAGTGCTGGGCTCCGTCGAGGATGCCGTTGGAGAGGACGCGAGATCCGATCGTCTTTTACCGCATCGATGGCGTACCAGCCGGGACGACCAGCCACATCGTCCCTCAAGGCGGCGATCTCAGAGACGTCGTCCTCGCCATAGCCGCCGAAGTTCTTTCATCCGGCACCGCAGATCATTAAAAACATGCTCCGCTTCAGGCCGATAGACCTGAAGCGCGACATTTTTTTGTCGAGGTTCGAATGAGGCTTATGTCGAGGACGATCTAGATCCCCGGGAGGACGAAGAAGGCGTCCTCCGGATAGGATAGCCCCCTCATCCCCAGGTACTCCCGGTAGACCCCCACGGGATCGAGGTCCGCCTCGGGATGGATCATACGGGCCCAGTATGTTAGGCCGACGACGGCGCCGGTCCCTAGGGTTATGTCCCTGAAGATGACGTAGGCCCTCCCATCCTCCACGGCGGGGACGGAAGACGCACCAGGACGGCTCTCCATCTCCCGGACGAAAGCCTCCATCTCGGAGGTCTCAGACCAGCCGAGACTGTTTATAGACGCCGGCACCTTGATCATCACCTCCGGCATCGAGGCGAGGACCGTCTCCCATTCGACCTTGGGGTTTTGCTCATACGAATCTATGACGTTCTCGCCACCGGCGAGAGATATCATCTCGTCGACGGAAGACCCCCGGCCGTATGTCCATAGAGCCCCCAGATCAGATGCTGACCCGCCCTCGACGTAAACCTTCGGCCTGGCGAAGCCCGTTACAGCATATGCTACAGCTTCCTTCTTCTCGCCGACCCAGGCGTTGTAGGTCTCCGCCTCAGCCTCCCGGTCCAGAACCTTCCCGAGGACCGCCATCTCCCCCTCCAGTGTCTCGGCGTTGTAGAGGTCCAGCCCCAGGATGTCGATCTTCTCGAAGGGGGCGAGGTTCTCCTCCATCTCCCCTGCCTTGCTGGCGTAGCAGATCACCAGCGTCCGGTCCCTTATCTCTCCGCCGTCGTCTCTGGCGAGTTCCGCGATCTTCTCGTAGTTGAACTCTCTCCAGGTGCCCACCGTCTCCCAATCGGACGAAAATTCGGCGAAGTAGTGGGCCTTATAAGAGATGTCCACCGAGCCTGCGATCTTTCCGGCATCCCCGAGAATGCTGACTGCGTCGGCGGCATCTGAGTTCATGACGACTATCTTTTCGACCGGAGCCTCGATCGTTACAGACCTTCCAGCAGAGTCGGTGACGGCTAGGGGATAATCGGCGCCGTTAGCCGCCTCCAGAGAAAGAAAGGCCACCAGCGCAATAATCAGGACGAAAGGCATCTTATTCAAATCCGCAGCCTCCTCATGGTTTTTAATGTAAACGTGCGATATCTTTATTAATTAATAAGAGTTTCGGTCATAAATTTGTAACTAAGGGGCGAAGGCGACCGAAACCTGGATTAACGGCCTTGAGGTGATACCCACCGATTGAGTGGCGGCGACCTTCGGCGCCTTGAGATCGAAGAGAGAGCGATATCTATGGACTGGGAGATGGTCGGTTACGCCGCTGCGGCTCTTACGATGTTCGGATTTCTGCCGCAGCTGGTGAAGATGATGAGGACCAGGTCTGTGGACGACGTCAGCCTTCTCATGATGGTTCAGATGGGGGTCGGCGTCGCTCTCTGGCTCGTCTACGGCCTCCACCTCAATAACTCCCCCCTTATAGTCGCAAACGTAGTATCTCTCTCGATCCTGGCTTTGGGGATCGGCGTCTATTTCAGGTACACCACCAGAAGATACTTCAAATAATAAGGGCAGATCAGACGAAAAAGAAAAATGGCGGAGATTTCGGTGCGCTGTCGCCGGGGGAAGAGGTGGAAGGAGGAGGGTTTTAGATGATGGGGTGGCTGGCCAAATTTCAAAAGGTGGTTCTGACGGCCCTCGCCTGGTTGATGGCCATAGTCGTCCTTCTGGCGACGGCGGAGCTATTTTACATCATCGCAAAAGAGATCGCGACGCCTCCTCTGGCCTTCCTGGAGATCGACCAGCTCCTGAACATCTTCGGCCACTTCCTGCTGGTATTGATAGGGATCGAGCTTTTGGAGACCTTCAAGATATACATCGAGGAGAACGTCATAAACGTCCAGGTAGTCCTTCTGGTGGCTATCATCGCTGTAGCAAGGAAGGTGATCATCCTGGACGTCAAGGCCCTCCCCAGCATGACCCTCCTCGGGATCGGGGTGATCGTCATATCCCTCTCCATAGGATATTACCTGGTGAAGAAGAGCCAGCAAGACGTGAAGGCTTGCAAGCTTTAGGTGGGATCTTACACCTCACATCTCCCATCTCTATGGTGCCCTTCCATCCGATCTCTGTCGACCTTTCCCGAAGAGGCTCCGATCTTTCGATCTTGTGGGTGTCCTCCTCCGCCGACGGATCAAAGCAGGCCCTAGAAGCCCTCCACCCCCGCTAGAGGGAACCCTTTAATCCGATAGGTGTGTAACTTACCTGGAGGAGAGACGTGATGATCCCCCATCGAAATTTGATCGATCCGCCCGAAGGGGTAATAACCGCCCTGGAGGAGGTGGCGGACCGGTACAGAACCCTGGCCGGAGACCTCCGGGAGGAGCTCGCCTCCGCCGGGGGAGCGGAGGAGGCGTTGGATCTGGCCGAGAGGTCGACGCTGGAGATGCTTGCTTATCTCCCCCTGAGCCCCGTCTATAGCCCCTTCTGCACCTTTCACCGTCCTGGAGCCGTGGACTGCGCGGGGTGCAGATACGCCGCACGATACGGCCGCTGCAACGAGGCCGGTTCCCCCTACGATCTGGCCATAGAGTCCCATTACCGGCTGGTAGAAGCGGTCCGAGATCACCGTTGGGACCGCATATCCGGCGGTCATCCGATACCGTCGGAGGAGGTCCGCAGGGCCCTGGAGGATCAGGCAGAACGGGTTATGGATCTCGCCAGCCGCTTCCGGGAGAGGGTCCGGAGGGCCAGATCGTCGGAGGAGGTTATGACCGTCAAGACGGAGTTCATGAACGATCTCATCGGAGAGCTCCCCGTGGAGGTGGTCTGCCGCAGCTGCGGCTTTATGGATCACAGCCTCTTCGAGGCTAAGAACGAGGCGCTTTTGAGGCTGAGCCGCCACTGGCCCGCCGGATGACCGAGGCAGCCTTCGGGGCGGATCGTCCCCGGCGGTCACCCTCTCGGTTCTCGATCCAGAGGCCGATGAGCTTGTCGGAGCGGGCGAGGGCCTCCTCCCCGCCTCCGAAGTGATCGGCCGCCGCCCTCATAGCCTCCTGAAACCCTGCGATGTCACCATCGTCGGCGAGCTCTGAAAGCCTCTTGCATTCTCTGATGTACGCATCCCTCACTCTTCTCGCCTCGGGGTTCTCCTGGATGCTGGCGTAGAGCTCGGGGCTCTGGGCGAGGATCCGTCCTACGAAGTCGATCATGATCTCGTAGACGGGGCTCATGAACCTCCTCGACCTCTCAACGTCGAAATCCAGGGATGCGAGGGCTGAGGCGATGGAGATGTAAGCGAAGTGAGTGAGGGCTTGAACGACGGCCATGATACGGTCGTGCTCCTCGGCACCCAGAACCTCCACTCGGGCTCCGCCCCTCCGGAATATCTCCTCCATCGGCGAAAGCCACGTGCCGCACCTCCCCTCCGCCGGGACGAGGATCACCGTCTGCCCCCTGATAGTCGGGATGGTGGGGCCGAACATGGGATGGGTACCCAGGACCTCCACCCCCTCGGGAGCCCACTTCACCATCGCCTCCATGGGCCCCGCCTTGAGGCTGGTGAAGTCCATGAGGAGGCTTCCGGGCTTCATCCGGGGTGCCAGCTCTTCTGCCACCCTCTCCGTATCCTTTATGGGGACGCTGAGGACGACGACGTCGCTCCCTGCCACCTCCGTCAGAAGGTCCCCGGCGAACTCAACCCCGAGCCGTTCGGCTACGTCGACCCGTCTGCTGGGGCCCCAGACGGTGACCGAGAAGCCCCGGTCTTTGAAGTAGCGGGCAAACCAGCTGCCGGTGCCGCCGGTCCCCCCCACGATAAGCATCCGATCTTTTCCTTTGAGATCGATCGTCTCCATCTTCGTCTCCATTGTCTTCCTCATCGGTTCCTCAGCTCCTCCCGGACTGCCTCCTCCATGACGTCTACGGGGGCCTTCCTCCCGGTCCAGATCTCGATGGATAGCGCCCCCTGCCAGACGAGCATCGGCACCCCGTCTATCGCCCTCGCCCCGGCCCGGGCGGCGTCCTTCAAAAGCTCCGTCTTCCGGTTGTAGACGATGTCAAAGACGGTCTGACCCTCCCGGAGGAGGCGGCCGTCGAAGAGGCGGGGGTCGCCGGCCCTCATCCCGACGGAGGTGGCGTTGACGACGACCTCCGCCTCGGGGACGAGTTTGGAGAGGTCAGAGAGGCCGTAGCCCCTCCCCCCGACGGAAGCGGCGAGGCCGATGGCCCTTCGGCGGTTCCGGTTGGCGATGGCGACCTCTGCTCCCGAGAGGTAGAGCTGGCGGGCGATCGCCTTTCCCGCCCCCCCAGCGCCTATGATCAGGACCCGGACTCCGGCGACCCGGACTCCCGCCCCCTCCAGGGCCCGGACCGCCCCCAAACCGTCGGTGTTGTAGCCCAGGATCGATCCGTCACGAAACTCCACTGCGTTGACCGCCCCCATCGCCGCGGCGTTCTCGTCGGGCTCGACGACGGAGAGGGCAGCCTCCTTGTGGGGGATCGTCAGGTTGAGGCCGCCGAAGTGCATCGCCTCCGCCCCCAGGATGCCGTCCCGCAGCCTTTCCCGCCTGACCCGGAAGGCGAGGTAGCGGGCCGAGAGGCCCAGGGCGGAGAAGGCGGCGTTCTGCATCGCCGGGGAGAGGCTGTGCTCCACAGGGTCACCGAAGACGGCGTAGACTAGCATCAGGGGTGGGTTGGTCTATTCGGGTAAATAAGGTTAGGTCTGAGGATGATCTCGCAAGAATAGAAAAGATCTAAATCCTCCTCCATCCATCTCATATCTGAGTTAGTATAATTTTTCAGCATGGCGGATGGTGGATGAGATGATCTTAAAAACGATCTTTCTGGGGCTGGAGGCGGGAGGAAAGTCGATCGTCATAATGAACGGAGACGACGCGGAGAGGCTGGGGGTCCTGAGCCTCGGAAGGGTGGCTATACGGTTCAACGGGGAGGAGAAGACGGCGATAGTCCATAAATCCTCAAAGCTGGCGGATCCGGGGATGATAGGGGTCTGCAAAAAGGTCTGGAGAGGCCTCGGCCTCGCCGAAGGGTCCGAGGTCGAGGTAGAGGCTGCGGCCTTCCCCGACTCCCTCTACTTCATAAGAAATAAGCTAGCCGGAAGAAAGCTAGGCCGCGACGAGATCCTGGAGATCGTCGAGGATACCGTCGACGAGAAGCTCAGCGACGTCGAGCTGAGCGCCTTCGTCACCGCCCTTCACAGCTTCGGCCTCGACCTCGACGAGGCGACGTACCTCTCTCTGGCCATGATCGAGACGGGCAGGACGATGAAGCTCGACGGGGGTCCCATCGTCGACAAGCACTCGATCGGGGGAGTGCCGGGGGACAAGACGACCCTCCTCGTCGTTCCGATCGTCGCCGCCGCCGGGCTATTGATCCCCAAGTCCTCTTCCCGGGCGATCACATCCCCGGCGGGGACGGCGGACAGGGCGGAGGTCCTGATGCCGGTGACCCTCGACCTCGACGAGATGAGGGAGGTGGTGGAGAGGACCGGAGGCGCCGTCGTCTGGGGGGGGGCGGTCCATCTAGCCCCCGCCGACGACATCTTCGTCAAGGTCGAGTATCCCCTCTCCATCGACCCCCTCCTCTTGCCGTCGATCATGTCGAAGAAGAGGGCCGTCGGCGCCGACCTCCTCGTCGTCGACATCCCCACCGGCAGGGGAGCAAAGATGAAGACGATCGGTGAGGCGGACCTCCTGGCAAAGGACTTCATGGAGATCGGAAGCCGCCTGGGGATAACCGTCCGCTGCGCCGTCACCTACGGCGAGGAGCCGATAGGAAGCGCCATCGGCCCCGCCCTGGAGGCGAGGGAGGCCCTGGAGGCTCTGATGAACCGGGGCACAGCCGTCGACCTGGTGGATAAGGCTACGGCCATCGCCGGGATGATCCTGGAGATGGCGGGAAAGACCGACGGGAAGGCCCTGGCTGAGGAGATCCTAAGGTCAGGACGGGCTTTGGAGAAGATGAGGGAGATCATCGCCGCCCAGGGAGGAGACCCGGATATCGCCCCCGAGGATATAGCCGTCGGAGGAGAGCGGCTCACCGTCAAATCCGGAAGGTCTGGCACCGTCCTCTGGATTAACAACTCGTCGGTCGCCGAGGTGGCGAAGGCGGCGGGCTGTCCGAAGGACGCGGGCGCCGGGATCCTCCTTCACAAGAAGATCGGGGACGTCGTCGGCGAGGGCGAGCCGCTCTTCACCATCATCGCGGAGAGGGGGTCAAACCTGCGGCGCTCCCAGGAGAGGCTGGAGAAGGCGAGGGTTCTGGCCGTCGGCGACAGGATGGAGATGCTCATCCATGAGGTTAAGGAGAGGCCGGTCGTAAAGAGGAGCTTCACCCTGGATAGGTGAGGTGAGATCCTTGACGAATTGGCACCTGGACCAACGAGCCTACTGGACGATGGGGTGCCGGGACAGAGGCTTCGCCACCCAGTCAAAAGATCCCCGACCCAAAGATCATACCATCATCCATACCGCCGCCCCCACCACCGCCCCGAAGAGCGTCGCCACCAGGTTGACCCCGTTGTTGCTGAGGTATCCCCTCGCCTGGAAGGTCGCCCCCAGGAGGCTGTCGAAGTTCGTCCCGAGAAAGCCGCCGGCGAGGGCGGCGACGACCCCCCAGGCCCCGGCCATCCCCGCCGCCACCGCCAGGATGCCTGTGAAGAGGGAGCCGCAGATCGACGCCGCCTGGCCCAACAGGGTGACTCCGCCGTCGACCCCCGGTTCCACGGTCCGGAAGGTGGTGATCATCCTCGGCTTAGATTCCGCCGTCTCGCCGATCTCGCTAGCCAGGGTGTCCCCGGTGGCGGTGGCGACGGACCCGAGGAAGGCGAAGGCGAAGAGATCGGAGCCGTAAACCCCGTAGAGGACCGCCATCGCCAGGGGGACGAGGCTGTTGCTGTAGACGTTCTTGTACCCCCGGACGCCGCCCCGGGACTGGGCGATCCGCAGCTTCTGCTTTCTCGCGTACTTGTACCTGGTGAAGCCGCTGCCCAGGAGGTAGAAGGAGAGGAGGATGAGAAACCAGACGATGTCGGCGAAGAAGATGACCAGGAGGCAGACTATCACCATGGATAGGACCGCCTCGGCGTCGGCGGCCTTCATCCTGTAGGCCCCTATCCCCAGGGCCAGGGCGAAGACGTATATCCCAGCCATGTATTGGATATCGGGAAGAGGATAGTCGAAGCTGAAGAGCCACATCACCATGCAGGAGCCGAAGGGGACGGCGAAGTCCCTCTCCCCCCGCTTAGATGCAGAGTGGAGGAAGGCGCCGGAGAGACCCCCCAGGGTCGCGAGGAAGATGACCCTCTCGGGATTGGCGCCTATGGCAGGAGGGGCGGTCCAGAGGATGGCAAGAACGCCGAGGGCCGCCGTCGTCGCCAGATATACGAGGCTCCTTCCCAGATCCCTGAAGATCCCGGAGGCTCCGGCTGCGAGGGCCCCGAAGGTGGGAGCGACGAAGGATACCGCCACCAGGTAAAGGGGGAGCCCGATATCCGTCGATCGGAGGCCGAGGGAGAGGAGGGAAAGGCCGTAGCTGAGGAGGAGGAGGGAGGCGAGGGATGCGGAGAGGACCCTCATCTTCCGCTCCGCGAGGAAGATGGCCAATAGGGGGATTGCGGTGTAGACCCCAACGTAAGGAAAGAGCAAAATCGTCATACCCGCCCCCATCCTCGCTGCCGTCTCTCTCTTCACGGGCCGTCAGTTGAACTCGATCGCAAAAATACTTTCTCTATGCGAGCCGGTACAGAGGGGCGATATGATCAGAAGAGTTGAGGAGATGCTGCTGGAAAGAGAGATCAAGAGGGGATCAGTCCCCTCGTCGGTAGCCCTGGTCATATCAAAAGAGGCGATGGCGCCCCGGTGGTGGAGGAAGGTCGGCGATTTAGCCGGATGGTGCACCTCCCTGGAGATCCGTGAGGCTGCGATCTTTGCAGCAACGACCGGGGCCGGGACGGGCGGGATCGGGTACGGGGAAGAGGCGACGGCGGAGCTCTCAGAGCTTCCTGCGAAGGGGTGCCTCCTCTTCGAGGAGGGGGAGATCTCCTTCGGGAAGGGCGGCCCCCTGGAGCTGGTCGTCTCCCTCGGCTGCGGCGGAAAGGCGGAGGTGACCTCCGCTATCAGGTCAGTCATCGAAGACGTCTCATCAGGACTGATGGACCCTCAGGAGATAGACGAAGCGGCGATCGAGGCCCGGCTCAGATTGAAGCAACGGCCTGACCTCTTGATAAGACTTGGAAGGCGAGAGCTGAGCGACTTCATGATCTGGCAGTCTGCCTACTCCGAACTCTACTTCATCGACCGCTCCTGGGAGAGCCTCGAGAAGGTCGACTTTCTCAGGGCGGTCAGGGACTACCAGAGGAGGGAGAGACGGTTTGGAAAGTGATCAGCCTTCTCGATTCAGGTTGGCAAAGGGGACAGGGCTGAGGTACTCCGGAGGGACGTTCTCCGAGATCACTATGTTCTCGCTCACCGTCATCATCTTCACCCCCGCCCTCTGAGCCGCCTCGGCGTCGACCCTGATCACCCGGGGGCTCTTCGTCCTGAAGGTGCCGACGTGCCAGGCCTTCTCGGGGGCGGTGGATAGGTGGACGTAACGCTGAGTCGCCGCCTTCAGCCCCACCTCGAGGATCCTGTCCGCCTCCTCCTCGTTCGCTCCGTAGTAGAGAGAAGAGAGCTCATTTGGAGGATAGTCCAGGTCCACCTCCACCGAATGGCCGTACTTAGCCCTGATCTTCCCCTCCCTGATCTCGTACCTCTCTTTGGGATCGGACTGGACGAGGGAGATGACTAGCCTTTTATTTGCCCAGCGGTACCTGGTGCTGATCGCCTCGGAGAGGTCGTCCAAGTCGACCCAGCCTCTGGGGCTCATCTCCAGCCCCATGTCGTCGGGGAAGTGTCTGAGGGCGCCAGCCACCAGCCTCCCGAGCTTCTCGCTCCTCTCATCATCGAGGACGGCCTCTCCGACGGCGCCGCATTCGCAGGCTTCTCCCCGGAAATAACCGTGTTCTGGGCATCTCTTGATCACGTTTCTCTCCTCCTACCAGAATAGAAGATCGCCCTGTTGATAAATATTCCTGAATGCGAGATAACAGGTCCCAGTCCAGACATTCTGTCGACAGGTCCAAACCCAGAAATTCTCTCGGTCGGTGGCAAGCCGCTCCGAGAATTCGGTCGTCTTCTGCCGGGGAGGCGGCCGTCCCCCGCAGAACCCGGGATATCTCCCAGTCGTTGAAGGTGGTCATAGGTCCTGGGCAAAGGCTGAAATAGAATTTGAGCCCTGATATTCGTTCATGCTGGATTTGGAGAAGATCGAGAGACTGCTACAGACCGGCGACCTTCTTGATCTCGAGGACGAGGAGCTATCCGCAAGGCTTGAGACATTCTTTCAGACCCAAGAGGAGCGGGACCGCCAGATATCAGAGACCCTGAAAACCCTTCTGGCTGAGGTGGACGATCTGCTCGTCCTCTCCGACGACCTGGAGCTTCTCGACCCCCATGGCAGGTGATCCCCTTTGGAGACGCTGCCAGACGTTCAGGCCTGTCAACCGGAGTACCCGATAAACCTCACCCGCGTCGGCCTCACCGGGGTGAAGAAGCTGGTGAAGGTCCTTCGGGAAGATGAGGGACGACCGATAGTCCTCATATCCAACTTCGAGGTCTTCGTCGACCTGCCCTCCGACCGGAAGGGGGCGAACCTCTCTCGAAACTTCGAGGTTATAGACGAGGTCCTGGAGGGGGCTATAAACGAGCCTGTCTACGTCATCGAGGAGCTCTGCGGCGAGATCGCCAGCCGGGTCTTATCCAAACACGAGTACGCCACCCGGGCCGAGGTGAAGATGAAGAGCGAGTTCATCGTCGAGAGGAGCTCTCCCGTCACCAGGACCCCCGGCCAGGAGGTGGTGGACATCTTCGCCGAGGCCGTCGCCAGGGAAGGCCACGTCAGAAAGCTTGTGGGGGCGGAGGTGGTGGGGATGACGGCCTGCCCCTGCGCCCAGGAGATCATGAGGGATCAGGTGAGACGGGAGCTGGCGACCCTGGGGCTCAGCCCTGAGGAGGCGAGCGAGTTTGCGAGCAGGCTTCCGGTGGCGACCCACAACCAGCGGGGACGGGGGATGATCTCGATCCAGGTATGCGACCGACGGTGCGTATCCCTCGAAGAGATCATAAAGATCATCGAGAGGTCCATGAGCTCCCGGGTCTTCGGCCTTCTGAAGCGCCCCGACGAGGCGGTCGTCGTCCAGAGGGCCCACAGCAACCCCAAGTTCGTAGAGGACTGCGTCAGGACGATGGCCCAGAAGGTCGTAGAGTCCTTCAAAGACCTCCCCGACGATGCGGTGGTCATCATGAAGCAGATAAACGAGGAGAGCATCCACCAGCACAACGCCTTCGCCGAGAGGTCAGCAACCATGGGGGAGCTGCGGGCTGAGCTGGGGGCTGAGGAGACGGCGGGCTGCTGCGCCTCCACACCGTCCCCTTCCCCCTCCACTTCCACCCCCACCTCCACCGCTGCCTCATCCACCTCACCCTCACCCTCTTCAAAGATCGATTCAGAGGTGCAGACTAAATGACGGATAAGAAGATTGAGCTGATGGGAGGCTGCCTATCAGCCCTCCTCGCCGAGAAGGAGATCATAGCACGCTACGAGCTCCTCCAGAGGGTCTACGACTGCGTCCGGAGGGCCGACCTCACCGCCGAGGAGAGGGTGGAGCTGGAGGCCATCCTGGGAAATAAACACATTGCATCGGCTATATTCTTCAACGTCCTCTCCGGCGAGCCGATATTCATCAACCTCCCCAAGCTCGACAGCGTGATGAACATCAACGACAGGATGTTTCACTTCGTCCACACCGGAGGGTACGCCGACCCCGACTTCGCCAGGGCGTATGAAAAGTTCAAAAGCTCAGAGGGGGAGCTGGATGGGCTGGTGAGGCTGAACCTCGCCGACCTCCTCACCGAGTTCATGGGAAGGGCGGGCTACGCCCTCGCCGACGGCTCCTCGGGGAAGCTCACCTTCAATGGTCCCGGAGATAAGAGCCTCGACTTCAGGATCTTCACCTCCATCCAGGAGGTGGAGCTGGTGGAGGGGATGGAGGGGTCCGTCGTCATCGTCCCCCACGCCGAGAGCCCCGGCCCCTTCATCTCCTTCTTCCAGGAGAAGGGCAAGGAGGCCGAGGAGGGGCAGATCAAGGTCTGGGTCGCCAACATGGAGGAAGGGACGATCGACCCCTTCATCGGCTATCCCAGGGATATGGCCATTTATAAGCAGTTCAAGAACCCCCGGATGGCGATGATGGTCAAGACGAGCTGGGGGCGGAGGATGGAGTAGAATTGAGGAGCGGCGTTCGCCTCCTCTCCATATATCTCAAATCTTTTTTTGACTATCGGCCGCGTTCAATTGATATCTCAGGCTGGAATTTTAAAACATTCGGGGAGATCGATAGACTCTCTGGGCAGACTCCTTCGGGGAGGCGCTCCAAGAGATCGAAAACGCCCTTTGCAAAGGTCCTGACGTCTTCGGAGATACGCAATTTTGCGACCGAATCATCAGCTTCATAGATTCGGTATATGCGATATTCGTATCCGATTGATGCGATAAATTCCAGCTCGTTGTATGAGAGGTAGAAATCATTACCAAATCTGCTGCTCGTTGATTTGACGTCCAGCAGAACGACACTATTATCATTTTTAATAATATAAAAATCATAAGGAGCTAAAGCGTGCTGGTCAGCCTAAGCTCCCCATGATTTAGGCATATCAAGATGATTTTCGCTACCAACTACCGCAATCTTTAAATAATATTATGTGCCTAAATATGCATATGAAATCGTTCACTCGCATCAAAAAGATAAATGGCC
>Ga0334882_1000486_pt1 | contig 61260 bp, 53 predicted proteins | sample GraSluR1_MG_5_FD_207226 | JGI IMG/M metagenome (GOLD analysis project Ga0334882, IMG submission 207226) | Sludge microbial communities from methane-producing bioreactor in Wageningen University, Netherlands - Granular Sludge_15_04-R1 | ecosystem: Engineered > Bioreactor > Anaerobic >... | reverse complement strand
TTCCATAGGAGAGAACCTGTTCAAGGTTACCAACGCCTCGGGGGACGCCATCGCCGGCCGCCCCGGGTTCGACGGCATGGGCAAGACAATTCAGAAATTCCTGGAAATGTCCAACGTATCGGTGGTGAACGAGATGGTGAAGATGATCGTGGCCCAGAGGGCCTACGAACTCAACTCCAAATCGATCCAGACCTCCGACACCATGCTCGGTATCGCCAACAGCCTGAAGAGATAGGGGATAGGATAAGATGGATATAGCCGCCCTGGGTCAGCTTCAGTACAGCTCGGCCCTCCATAACAGCCAGATCAACGATGCCCGGCTCAGCGCCGGGGATGACGAGAAACTGCGTCAGGCCTGCCGGGATTTTGAATCGATTTTCGTGAAGCAGATGCTGGATTCCATGCGTAAGACCGTACAGAAGACGGGACTTGCCGACGGCGGTTATGCCGAAGAGCTTTACCAGGATATGCTCTACGATGAGTACGCCCGCAAGATCGCCGATACCGCTTCTCTGGGGGTAGCCCAGATGCTCTATCTTCAGCTCGCCGAACCTGCGGAGGGTAAGTTGTTGTAAAAATAGTATACCCTGATAAACAGGGGTGTATGATAAAATAGACAAATGCGCTTCCCCGGGGAGGCGCATTTTTTTTACCTCTCGCTAATTTTATACCAGTAAATGAATTAAGAAATTAGTAATTTAATATCGAGTTGTGGCACGCTTCTTGCAATATATGAGCTGAGGAGCTGATATGAACGCAGATGAGTTTAAGACGGAAGATGCCCTGAAAATGTACTTCAAACAGATCAAAAAAGCCCGCCTGCTCACTTTTGAAGAGGAGTTGACCCTCTCCCGGCGTATTCAGCAGGGTGATGAGCTGGCCCGACAGAGGCTTATCGAGAGCAATCTTCGGCTGGTGGTGAAGATTGCCAAAGCTTACGCAACTCCGGATATGAACTTCCTTGATATCGTACAGGAAGGCAACCTGGGTCTGATTAAAGCCGCAACCAAGTATGACCACCGGAAAAACGTCCGGTTTTCAACCTATGCGGCATGGTGGATTCGGCAGTCTATTCTCCGGTCTCTTTCCAACAAGCGCCGGGCCATCAGGCTTCCCTACCGGAAGGAAGAGACCCTGAAAAGAATCAAGCGAACCTATTATACCCTGAACCAGGTGTTGAACAGAAAACCCACCACCGCCGAAGTGGCGGCGGAATTGAGCATGCCCGAAGAGTCGGTATCGGCGATTCTCAACTACGGCGGCGGTATCGCCTCCCTGGATGGCGAGATGGCCCCTGAGGCGGGAAGCCTTATGGAGGTTTTCGAGGATAACACCTACGCCCCCGACCGGGAGCTGATGGCAAAGTCCCTCAGGGATGACACCCTGAAGTTTCTGGAACATCTGATGGAAAAGGAACGCAAGATTCTCATGTACCGTTTTTCCTTCTATGGCGGAAAAAAATACACCCTGAAGACCATTGGGGAAGAACTGGGTATATCCCCCGAGACGGTGAGACAGATTGAAATGCGGGCCCTGAAAAAACTGCGCCAGCACGCCGATGAGGTTCGGGATTATATGTATGAACCATTTCCGGGCCTGATGGAAGAACGAACCCGTTAGCCCAATCTCCGAGGCATTGACGAAAAGAGGATTACCGAATACCTTCTAACTGGTGGAACCAAAGAGAAAGCATAACAAACCGGGGCTTCGGCTCTACTACCTTGTTTTATCCCTTATAGCTTTACTCCTCCTGATTATGGTGGCTTTCCTGCGGGACGGGAGTTCCGGGAAACCGGTTGAAACCGCCGGCCCCGCAGATCCCCCCGGGGTGACCGAGTATTATCCCGGAGTTCCCGAGACACCAGATTCTGATAAGACCATACCGCAGCAGCTTCCGGTCCCCGAAAGGGGCGGAAGACCGGCGGCGCTGAATCCCGGAGCGGTGGAAAAGCCGCCGGTGAAAGACCGGGGGACCCTGGTCTTTGTCATTGACGATGTGGGAAATAATCTGGAACAGCTCGATAATTTTCTCAAGTTTCCCGGCCCCATCACCTTTGCGGTGATGCCCCGGAGAACCTACACCGCCGAGGCGGTGAAAAGGATTAAAGCGGCGGGTAAGTCGGTGATTCTTCATCAGCCCATGGAACCCCTGGGGGACGCCGACCCGGGAGTGGGAGCCGTCACCGTTTCCATGACCCGGGAAGAGATCTGGGCTACCCTGGATGAAAACCTGAAGAGTACCGGTCCCGTGATCGGTATGAACAACCATATGGGATCCCGGGCAACCAGTGATCCTGAAACCATGAAATCTGTCCTTGCCTACCTGGAGAAAAAGGGGATGGGTTTTCTCGACAGTGCCACCACCGCCGACCTGGTCGGTGCGCCCCTGGCGGAGCAGCTTGGTGTGGTCTACACTAAAAGGAACAGCATGTTTTTAGACAATGAGAGTGACAGACAGAGTATCTACGATGCCATTAAGGCGGGAGAGGCCACGGCGGCCAAGAAGGGTCATGCCATCATGATCGGTCACGTCATGACCGATGAACTGGCAAAGCTGTTATTTGAACTTTATCCCACCTTCATCGAAGACGGGTTCACCGTAAAGGATCTATCCGACCTTCTCCATGGAGAGTTTGATGCTGGTTCTTGGGATTGAGAGTTCCTGTGACGAATGCGCCGCCGCCCTGGTAGAGGATGGCCGCCGGATCGTCAGCAATATAGTGGCCACCCAGATTGAGATTCACCGGCCCTACAGCGGCGTGGTTCCCGAGATTGCCAGCCGAAAGCACACCGAATGGATCATCGATGTGGTCCGTCGGGCCTACGCCGAGGCGGGGGTGGCCGAGAAGGATGTGGACGCCCTGGCGGTGACCAACCGGCCTGGACTGGTGGGGTCCCTTTTAGTGGGTCTTTCCTTCACCAAGGGATACGCCCTGGCCACGGGAAAACCCTTTGTGGGGGTGGATCATGTACGGGCTCATCTCTATGCCGCCCATCTGGCTCAGGACATTGACTATCCCTATCTGGGCCTTCTGGTTTCGGGAGGCCACACCATGATCTGCCGGGTCGATGCTTTTAATGAAATCGAAGTGATGGGTACCACCATTGATGACGCCTGCGGGGAAGCCTTTGACAAGGTGGCCAAGTATTATCAGTACGGTTTTCCCGGGGGCAGTGTCATCGATAAACTGGCTCAGTCCGGCGATTCCCGGGCCTTCCATTTTCCCGGCCCCAACCTTCACAAGGGGGAGCACCGCTACGATGTTTCCTATTCGGGGCTTAAGACGGCGGTGATCAACCAGCTGGACCAGTTCTGGGACAGGGATTACGAAAAGAGCCCCGAAAACATCGCCGCGGGGTTTCAGAAAACCGCCATCAACATCCTTCTCAAACGGCTCTACCGGGCCCAGAAAGATACGGGCCTTACCCGGATCGTCGCCGGGGGAGGGGTGGCGGCCAACTCTTATCTGAGAAGTGCCCTGAATAAAAAAATCGAAGAGGCAGGCTGGGAGGTTATCTTCCCACCCCTTCATCTCTGCACCGACAACGCCGCCATGATCGCCGGTCTGGGGTACCACTACCTGACCGCCGGAGAGGCTTCAGACCTGAGCCTCAACGCCTCCGCCCGGGTCAAAGCCTTCCGGCGCTCCTATCCATAATAAACAGAAACTCCAATTTTGATGAAGGTATTGCCTAAGCAAAACGAAGATTCTCGAGGATAGGCACCTGCGCTCAGAGAAAATCGCACAGGCACCCATCCTCTACATCTTCGTTTCATTAAAATTTGGACGCCCTTCATCAAAATTGGATTTTTGACATGTTTTGGCGCTTTTCTGAAGGATATTTTTGATCCAACATTTTATGTTGGATCAAAAATTTTCTATAATTCTTATCGCCATTCAGAATGAGTAATTCATATTTGCTATATAAAACGCCAAAACTCGCATAGCTGCGTAATAAACCCTTCCGTTGACAACAGGAACAATTCAGACTAATCTGGCTCTGTATTTCCATTATCAGGAGTGAATCCATGGGCCGCGACTACGATCTGGACGGAGCCATCCGGAAGGTTCCCGATTTTCCCAAGCAGGGAATCCTTTTTTACGATATCACCAGCATCCTCACCAACCCCGAAGCGTTTTCCTACTGCCTGGACAGCCTGGCCGAGGCCGCCCGGGAGAGGGGCATTACCGCCGTGGCGGCGGTGGAAGCCCGGGGTTTTATCTTCGGCGCCCCCCTGGCCCAGAAGCTGGGAATCCCCTTGATTCTTGTCAGGAAAAAAGGAAAGCTTCCCGGAGAAACCCTGACAAGGAGCTATGAGCTGGAGTACGGCGAGGCGGAGATCCAGATTCACAAGGCCGATGTGCCCGCCGGGGCGAACGTTCTGATCGTGGATGATCTGGTGGCCACCGGCGGCACCCTCAAGGCGGCGGCGGAGCTGATCGCCGAAGCGGGTGGCCGGGTGGACGATATTTTCTGCGTGGTGGGATTACCTTTTCTGCCCTACAAAGAGGTTCTCAAGGATTACCGGGTCAAAACCCTGATTGAGTATGACAGCGAGTAAATCTGCCAGCTGTAAATCCTCCACCCTTATTGACAAAATAAAGCGGTTTTGGTAACTTACCTGTCGAGAAAGGTACGGAATATCCGGTACCGAATTACTGCCCGATTGTGTAATGGTAGCACACCGGTCTCTGGATCCGTTTGTGGGGGTTCAAATCCTCCTCGGGCAGCTAATGGTCCCTTCGTCTATCGGTAGGACAGGAGATTCTCATTCTTCAAAGAGGGGTTCGATTCCCCTAGGGACTAGTGGCTTAGAAAAGATGCCGGCATTTAATTGGCCGGTATTTTTTTAAACTTTTTCTGTATAAATATACAGAAAAAATGCATAACAATACAATGGGAGGCCCGATGAAGGGGGAAAACGGCTTTTTGCTGACCGAAGAGGGAAATGTTTTTGCCGGGAAATTATTCGGATATCCCGCCCCGGCGGCGGGGGAGCTGGAGGCTCTTTCTCACCACCGGGCGGCGGGAGAGGTTGTCTTCAACACCGGCATGTGCGGGTACCACGAGATTCTCACCGATCCGTCTTATACGGGGCAGATTGTTACCATGACCTACCCTTTGGTGGGCAACTACGGCTGTGATGAAGCATGGTCGGAGACTCTCTCATCGTCCCGGCAGGAAGGTTACCGGGTGAAGGCGGCGGGTCTGGTGATCCGATCCCTCTATACCGGGCCGGTTCCGGCGGGCCGGATGACCCTGGATACCTTTTTAAAGCAGAACCACACTCCGGGGCTTACCGAGGTGGACACCCGGGCCTTGACCATCGGCATCCGTGACAACGGCATGCCCCGGGGAGTCATTCTTAAGGGGGGAACGCCCGATGCGGCAGCCCTGACCGGGGAAGAGAGGGCCGCCGGCCTGGCCTTTCTCAAAGCCTTTCCCGAAATGACCGGCCGCAACCTGGCCCGGGGGCAGTCCACGGGGCAGGCGGAGCTCCACAATCAGGACGGAAAACCCCTGGTGGCCCTGATCGACTGCGGTATCAAGGACAATATCCGCCGGCTGCTGGTGGAGGCGGGGTGCGCCGTCAAGGTTTATCCCATGGACACCCCCGCCGCCCAGGTTCTGGGGGAAGATCCCGCGGGCATCCTGGTCTCCAACGGTCCCGGAGACCCGGCGGTGCTGGTGGATCTGGTGGACAATCTTAAACTGATGATAGGGAAGAGGCCCCTCTACGGCATCTGCCTGGGCCACCAGCTCCTGGCTCTAGCCCTGGGGGGGCAAACGGGAAAGATGAAGTTCGGCCACCACGGGGTAAACAACCCCGTCAGGGATGAGAGGACCGGCAAGGTGTACGTGACCAGCCAGAACCACGGCTTCGAAGTTCTGGAGAGCAGTCTTCCTTCTGACGTGGAGGTCTGGTTCCGCAACGCCAATGACGGCACCATCGAAGGGATCCGTTCCGATGCCCGGCAGTTATTAACCGCCCAGTTTCATCCCGAAGCCGCCCCGGGTCCTGAGGATACCTTCTGGATCTTCCGGGAGTTTCTCGATCTGGTGAAATATACCGCCTCCAAGGAGAATGCCTGATGCCCGCCCGCAAAGATATAAACTCTGTTCTGATTATCGGTTCCGGCCCCATCGTCATCGGTCAGGCCTGCGAGTTCGACTACTCCGGCGTCCAGGCGGTGAAGGCCCTGAAGGAAGAGGGGTACCGGGTGATACTGGTGAATCCCAACCCCGCCACGGTGATGACCACCCCGGGGCTGGCGGATGCCATCTATACCGAGCCCCTGGAAGTTCCGTACCTGGATAAAATCCTGGCGGCGGAGAGGCCCGATACCATCCTGGCCACCATGGGGGGGCAGACCGCCTTGAACCTGGCCCTGGAGCTTCATGAGGCGGGGGTACTGGAAAAGTACAATGTAGAAGTAATCGGCGCCCGGATCAGGTCGATTCAACTGGCGGAGGACCGGGGGCTTTTCAAGGAAATTGCCCAGAAGGCGGGGATCGATGTGCCCCGGTCCTGCGTGGCCCGGACCATGGCGGAGGCGGAGGCCTTGAAGGCCCAGGTGGGCCTGCCTTTGATCATCCGGCCCTCTTACACCCTGGGGGGCAAGGGGGGCAGCATCGCCGCCACCGAGGAGGAGTTCCGGCAGTTTGTGCCCCGGGCCTTCGAGGAGAGCCCCGTGGGGGAGGCGCTGATCGAGGAGAGCCTCCTGGGCTGGAAAGAGTTCGAAATGGAGGTGATGCGGGATCCCGGCGATAATGCCGTGGTGGTCTGTTCCATCGAGAACATCGATCCCATGGGGGTCCATACCGGCGATTCCATCACCGTGGCGCCCATCCAGACCCTGTCGGACCGGGAGTATCAGGAGATGCGGAACGCCTCCCTCACCATCCTCAGGGAGATAGGGGTGGACTGCGGCGGATCCAACGTCCAGTTCGCCGTCCAGCCCGGGACGGGCCGGATGGTTGTTATAGAAATGAACCCCCGGGTGAGCCGCTCCTCCGCCCTGGCTTCCAAGGCCACGGGGTTTCCCATTGCCCGGGCTTCGGCGAAGCTGGCGGTGGGGTATACCCTGGATGAGATACTCAACGAGATCACCGGAAAAACCGTGAGCTGCTTCGAGCCGGCCCTGGACTACTGCGCCGTGAAGATCCCCCGGTTTGAGGTGGAGAAATTCCCCATGGGCTACGACCAGCTCGGTACCGCCATGAAATCGGTGGGGGAATCTCTGGCCCTGGGCCGGACCTTTCCGGAGGCGCTGAACAAGGCGATCCGGGCGGTGGAGATCGGCCGGGACGGCCTGGAAGAGCTTTCCATGGGCTACGACGGTCTGGACAGGATTCTCGACAGCCGTCACCCCCTGCGGATCTTCGGCATCTACACGGTGCTCAAGCGGGAAGGGGAGCGGGCGGTCCGGCGGCTGGCGGAGAGGACCGGTTACGACTTCTGGGTCATGTATCAGATGCTGGACCAGATCGCTCTTGAAGAGAGGCTGGAATCGGGGGGACTCGATGCGGCGCTGCTCCGGGAGGCCAAACGGATGGGCCTGTCGGACCGCCGTATTGCCGGGCTGACCCGGTCCACCCCCGGGGCGGTGGAAGCTTTGAGAGAGAAGGCGGGCCTCAAAGCGTCTTACCACTTCGTGGATACCTGTGCCGGGGAGTTCTCCGCCCAAACCCCCTACTTCTATTCCACCTACGGGGAAACCGACGAGGGGGAGCCCCTGGGAAGTGAGGCGGTGGTGATCCTGGGCAGCGGCCCCAACCGGATCGGCCAGGGCCTGGAGTTTGATACCTGCTGTACCCTGGCGTCTCTGGCGTACCGGAAGGCGGGGATCAAGACCATCCTTGTCAATTCCAACCCCGAAACGGTTTCCACCGACTTCAACGTGTCGGACCGGCTCTATATGGAGCCCCTGGATCTGGAGAATGTGAAATCGATTCTGGCCAAGGAAGGGGCCCGGAAGGTGGTGGTTCAGATGGGGGGGCAGCTTCCCCTGAACATCGCCCGGGAGCTGGAAGAGTGGGGCGCCGAGATTCTGGGAACCCGGGTTCAGTCGATCCACGATGTGGAGGACCGGGGCCTTTTCAGCGCCCTTTTAAAGAAGCTGGACCTGCGGCAGCCGGAAAACCGCATGGCCCCGGGCCTGGAAGCGGTGATTCCCCTGTCGGAGGAGATCGGCTATCCCGTCCTTCTGCGGCCTTCCTTCGTCCTGGGGGGGCGGAGCATGTTCATCGCCTATAACCGGGAGGATCTGGAGATCTTCCTGAAGAAGGGGATCGAAGCCACCCCGGAGAGGCCGGTGCTGGTGGATTCGTTCCTGGAGGACGCCTTCGAGTACGACCTTGATGCGGTCTGTGACGGGGAGAACGTCTACATAGGCGGGATCATGGCCCACATCGAGGCGGCGGGGGTTCACTCCGGCGATTCGGCCTGTGTTTTTCCCCCCTATAAGTGCTCTCCGGAGATGCAGGAAGAGATGGCCCGGGCGGCGGTGAAGATTGCTCGGGAGCTGAAGGTTAAGGGGTTCCTGAACATCCAGTTTGCCGTAAAGGATAACGTTCTTTACCTGATTGAAGTGAACCCCCGGGCGAGCCGGACCATTCCCTTCATCTCCAAAACCAGCGGGGTGAACCTGATCGACGCGGTGGTGAAGATCTGGAACGGAGAAACCCTGGAAGACCAGGGGCTTACCCGGAACGGTACCGGCCGGGGTGAATGCGTGGTGGGCTGGGCGGTGAAGGAAGCGGTGTTCTCCTTCGACCGGTTCACCGGCATCGATCCCCTGCTGGGGCCGGAGATGAAATCCACCGGCGAGGCCATCGGCATCGGCGACAGCTTCGGCGAGGCCTTCCTGAAAGCCCAGACCGCCGCAGGAACCAGGCTCCCCCGGTCGGGACGGGTCTTTGTGTCGGTGAACAAGAACGATCGGCAGACCATCCTTCCCATCGTCCGGGAGCTGGAGGCTCTGGGCTTCAGCTTTGTGGCCACCGCCGGCACCGCCGAGTTCCTCTTTGAGAACGGCATCTTTGCCGACGTGGTGCAGAAAGCCCACAACCGCCATCCTAATGTGGTGGACTACCTGGCGGGGGAGAGGATCGATTTTCTCATCAACACCCCCTCGGGCCGGTTCAGCTTCCGGGGCAGCAATACCATGAGGACCGAGGCGGTGAAGCACCGGGTGCCTTACACCACCACCACCTCGGCGGCCCAGGCAGCGGTGAAGGGGATCGAATATCTGATTCAGGGGGATGTGAAGGTCAGACCCCTGCCGGACCGGGGCTGGGTTTAGGCTCCGGCGGAGGCGCTGAACCGATGTCGGGGTTCCGAAGGGGCGGGGCCCGACGCCAGTTCTTCTATTCCCTGAGCTGGATGGTGATGGTGGCGGCGGTGAGGCCCTGGGCCGATTCGATGGAAAGGGAGTGGGGGCCGAATCCCATGGATCTGAGCATCTGACTCATCATAACGATTCCCAGTCCCGCTCCCTCGGAGTAGTCCTCCACCTGATCGTAGATGTCCTTGATGCTGTCGGCTTTCCGGGCCAGCTCCAGCTTCTGGTTCACCCTGGTCTTTTCTTCTTCCCTCATCTCGGTGTTGTTGATCACCGATAGTCTGAGTCTCTTCTCGGTGAGGTGAAACAGAACCACGATGTAATAACCCATTTTCTTCTGGCGGTCCAGATAGTAGTCGATGTTTTCCAGGGTGGACCTTTTAAAATCGGTCATTCCCGCCTGGTAGCTTGGGCCGTCAGTAATGTCCAGGCCGTTTTCGAGGAAATATACCCTTTTTGTATTGGCCTTTTTGGCGTTGGTGGCCAGTTCGTGGACGCAGTAGGAGAGCTTGTTCATCAGAAAGGTGACCCCCGCTTCGTTGAGAAACCGGTTCAGCACCGAATCGATGAACTGGCGGTCGTGGGTCAGGTACCGGGTTGTGCGGATCTGGATCGGCTTGCCGCTGTTAAGGGCCCACCGGATTTTATCTTCCACCGTGGGGGAGAGGTTTTCTTTCGGTATCCGGGGTTCTTCTCCTCCTTCGGCGGGGGTGAACTTTAAAATAAGGTAGCTAACATCGTCCTGCTGGGCTGTTCGGCCCCGGAAAACGTCAAAGTCTTCGTTTATCCGGGCCCGGAGGTCCTGGGGCGAGGCGGTTTCATGGAAGCTCAGGAGGGTGTCCAGACGTTCGGTGGGGTAGGTTTTTCCCAGGCTGTTTTTCTGCTCAATCATGCCGTCGGTCATGAGGAAGAGGCAGTCCTTTTCCTTCAGGGAAAGGGAGAAGGTTTTTATGGAAAGTTCCGCCGTCACCCCCAGGGGCATATTGGAAATCTGCCGGGCAATCTTTTTCTGCTTCCCTTTTCGATAAAGAATCAGGTGACGGTGTCCCATGTCGGCCAGTTCGGCCCGGCCGGTGTGGCCGTCAAAAAGGAGAAAAATCCCGGTGACAAATTTTTCTCCCTCAAAACTGCGGGTCAGCTGGTCGTTGAGGTCTTTGATGAGGCTTTTCAGGTCCGTCCTTCCCGGATGGGTGCTGATGAACCCTGAAAGCAAAGAGCTGAGCAGGGAAGCGGCCATCCCTTTTCCCGAGACGTCGCAGAGGGCAATGAGGTAGGTGGAGGGGGAGACCATTTTGTAGGTATAGAAGTCCCCGCCGATGCCCTTGGCCATGATGGACCGGGCGGAGAGGGAAAAATGAGGCCCCGAAAGATCGTCGATCTCCTTGACAATCCGGGTCTGGACCTTCCGGGAGAGGGCGATGTCCTGACTGGTGATGTTGGCCAGGAAAACCAGCATGTCCTTGCCGGAAAAGAGGCCCCGGAAATTTTCCTTCTCATCGACCAGCAGAAAAAATCCCGATTCGTTGGTTTTCAAGGTCTCTTCCAGCTGTTCCGCCACGGTGAAGATGTTTTCGGTGAAGTGAAACCGGAGCGGTTGGGTGATGAGAAACGTCAGGTCCTTCTTCCTGAGCACATCCCTGCCGAAGGGGCGGCTCAGGGCTCCCATCACATCCTTCCGGGTGACGATGCCCAGGGTTTTTCCCTCTTCATCCACCACCCCCAGAGCCAGGATTTCAGGATCCCCTTCCAGCTGATCTGTCAGATCCACCAGTCTGGTCCGGGCCGGGGCATAGTGAAAGGAGGATCCGATGGAGCCCACCTCCATGCCGTAAACCATGGGCTTCTCTGCGGTGCTGATGCCCTCCTGGATAAGAATGTTCTGTTTAGTTTTCACCTGTCTCTCCTTTGCCGGAGCCGGAAGTATCCCGGGCTGATAATTTTTTCAGGGCTTCACGGAAGTCGGTCTCCCGGGGAAAGAAATCAAGAAGGTTCGCCAGGTTCAGTACGTTGTAGGCTTCCCCGGTGATGCCGCTGAACATCAGGGAGAGTCCCCGCCGGGTACCCATGTTTTTCAGTTTGATCAGGGTTCCCACCCCGCTGGAATCGATGTATCTGATACCGGAAAAATCGATGACAAACCGGGTTGCTCCGCGGTCACAGAGTTTCTGGAACAGCTTTTCCATCTCATGGGAGTGGTAAAGGTCCAGCTCCCCCTCCAGGATGAGGAGGTAAACCTCCCGGTATTTCTTGATTGTGATGTTCATGGATTACCATTGGAGGGTAAAGCTGTTAAAACCGGATGAGGGGTTTGCTAGAAAAGGGTGAAGAATTAATAAAAACTCCGGCGGCTTGAGTGAGGGGGTGGCGTAAGACTAACCCGGCGGATCACCGCCGGGTTAGTTCGCAGCCAGGGGGAGACTTCCCCCTCCCAAAAAAGAGGGCCCGTGAGTTCCTACCGGCCTGCCTCGCCGGGGGCGAAGTTGTTGTAGTAGTACTCGAAACTGTCCACCAGGGCTTCCCAGGAGGCCTCCACGATGTTCTCCGAGACCCCCACGGTGTCCCAGGTGTGCTGGTGGTCCGATGAGGTGATGAAGACCCGCACCTTCGCCGCCGCGGCCTGCTCGGGGTTAAGGACCCGCACCTTGTAGTCGATGAGGCTGATCTGCTTGAGGAAGGGAAAGAAGGGGCGCAGGGCATCCCTCATGGCGGCGTCCAGGGTTTCCACGGGCCCGATGCCCACCCCGGCCCCCATGAGCTGTTTGCCCTGGGCGTTGATGAAGATGCGTCCCACCGTCTTGGAGGCGATGCCCCCGGTCTTGTAGCTTTCCAGGTGGTAATTGTTCAGGGTGAAGAGTTTCCGGTATTTGTTCAGAACCTGACGGGCCAGGATGTCGAAGGACGCCTCGGCGGCTTCGTACTCGTATCCCTTGCTTTCCATTTCTTTGAGAAGCCGGATGAGCACCTTAACCTCGGGGCTGTTTTTATCGTAGGAGCCGTATTTCTTCAGCTTTCTTACCACCGTGGATTTCCCCGCCAGTTCCGACAGGAGGACCCTCCGTTCGTTTCCCACCAGGGCGCCGTCGATGTGCTCCATCAGCTCGGGAGCCTTGTCGAGGACGTCGGCGTGCTGCCCCGCCTTGTGGCTGAAGGCGGCTTCCCCCACGTAGGGCTGCCGTTTATCGGGGATGATGTTGGCTTTTTCCGCCAGGAACCGGGAGAGGCTGGTCATCTGGTGGAGCTGTTTGCCCATCTTTACGGGGTGGCTGGTTTTCAGGCAGAGGTTGGGTACCACCACACAGAGGTTGGCGTTGCCGGTCCGCTCACCCCAGCCGTTCACCGTGCCCTGGACCTGCCGGGCCCCGGCATCCACCCCCACCAGGGAGTTGGCCACGGCGGTGCCGCAGTCGTCGTGGAAATGGACCCCCAGGGGGGTGGTTCCGGAGGCGCCGGAGGCGATGATTTCGGCCATGAACTTCTGGACCTCTCCGGGGAGGGTTCCGCCGTTGGTGTCGCAGAGGACATTGTAGGAGGCCCCCGCTTCGGCGCCGGTCCGGATCACTTCCAGGGCGTAGGCGGGGTCGTCCTTGTAGCCGTCGAAAAAGTGCTCCAGGTCGAAGATCACCTCCCGGCCCTGGGCCCTGCAGTGGGCGATGGAATCCCGGATCATTTCGAGGTTCTCCTGGAGGGTGGTGCGGAGCACCTTCTGGACGTGGGCCTTCCAGGTCTTTCCCACGATGGTCACCGCCGGGGTTTCCGCCCCGATCAGAGCCTGGATGTGGGGGTCCGTGGCGGCCTTGCCCCCGGGCGCCCGGGTGGATCCGAAAGCCACCAGTTTGGCGTTCTTCAGGGGCTGTTTCTTGAAGGCTTCAAAGAAAGCGGCTTCCTTTTCGTTGGCGTAGGGAAAGCCCCCTTCGATATAGTCCACCTTCATCTGGTCCAGCATCTGGGTGATCTGGATCTTGTCCTGGAGGCTGAAGGAGACTTCCACCCCCTGCATGCCGTCCCGGAGGGTGGTGTCGTAGATGGTTACCGGCAGCCCCATATCACGCTTCCTTCTTCATCAGGGTATACCGGTTCAGGGCGTTGATGAAGGCCTTGGCGGAGGCTTCCAGGATGTCCGTGGAGGAGCCTTTGCCCTTGTAGGCGGCGTTTTCGATGATGACGATCACCGACACCTCTCCCAGGGCCTGTTTCCCCGAAGTGACCGACTGGACGTGGTACTCCTTCAGGTTGGTTTCGATTCCCGTGGCCCGCTCGATGGCCTTGAAGATGGCGTCCACGGGGCCGTCGCCGGTGGAAGCTTCTTCGATGGTTTCCTCTTCTTTGGTGATCCGGATGGTGGCGGTGGGGACCGCGGTATTCCCGGAGATGATGTTGAAGTAGTCCAGGCTGTAGGTGGCGGTGGTTTTCCCCAGAACATCGTTGGCCAGGGTGATCAGGTCTTCGTCGTAGACTTCCTTTTTCCGGTCCGCCACCTGGAGGAAGCTTTCGTAGGCCGCCTTCATCTCAACGTCGTTGAGCACCATGCCGAGCTCGTCAAGGCGGTTGGTGAAGCCGTGGAGCCCCGAGTGGCGGCCCAGGACGATGTTGCTGAACTCCCGGCCCACCGACTGGGGGGTCATGATTTCGTAGGTTTCCCGGTTTTTCAGCATCCCGTCCTGGTGGATCCCCGATTCGTGGGCGAAGGCGTTTTCTCCCACGATGGGTTTGTTCCGGGGGATGGGCATGGCGATGGTGTTGGCCAGGAGCCGGGAGGTGTTGTAGATCTGCTTTTTGTCGATGTTTGTGGTGAAGGGGAGCTGGTCCTGCCGGACCGTCATGGCCATGACCAGTTCTTCCAGGGCGGCGTTGCCCGCCCGCTCCCCGATGCCGTTGATGGTCACCTCCGCCTGACGGGCGCCGTTCTCGAAGGCGGTCAGGGTGTTGGCCACCGCCAGGCCCAGGTCGTTGTGGCAGTGGACGCTGATGATGGCCTTGTCCATGTTGGGAACCCCTTCATAGATGGCCTTTATGAAACCGCCGAATTCCCGGGGAACGGCGTAGCCCACCGTGTCGGGGATGTTGATGGTGGTGGCGCCGGCGTTAATGACCGCTTCGATGACCCGGCAGAGGAAGGGAATCTCGCTCCGGGTGCCGTCTTCGGGGGAAAACTCCACATCATCGGTGAATTTTCGGGCGTATGTGACCGCCTTGACGGCCCGTTCCAGCACCTGCTCTTCCGTGGCCTGGAGTTTGTACTTCATGTGAATGGGGCTGGTGGCGATGAAGGTGTGAATTCTCATTCGTTCGGCTTTTTTAAGAGATTCCGCCGCCGCGTCGATGTCTTTTTCCACCGACCGGGCCAGGCCGGCGATGACGGGGCCTTTCACCCGTTCGGCTATGGCCTTGCAGGCGTTGAACTGATGGGGGGATGAGACGGGAAATCCCGCTTCTATTACATCTACCCCCAGCCGGGCCAGCTGAAGGGCTATTTCGACTTTCTGCTCTCCCGTCATGGAGGCACCGGGGGACTGTTCTCCGTCCCTGAGGGTGGTGTCAAAAATCTTAATTGTTTCCATTTTCCATTCTCCTGTTGTTTTTGTCTTTGTTTTTTCGTCCCCGTTCCATGGAGACCAGGCCGCTGCGGGCCAGTTCGAGGATGCTGCGGTCCAGCAGCAAAACCATGTCGTCTATTTTTGAGGAGTCTCCTGTGAGCTCCAGGATGACCGAATCGATGCCCACGTCCTTGATGGCGGCGCCGAAAACGTCGGCAATCTGAAAGAGTTCTCCCCGCTCTCCCGGTTTTACCGCCACCTTGATCAGGGCCAGCTCGCGGCTCACCGTGGGCCGGTCGGTCAGGTCCACCACCTTGATGACGTCGATGATTTTGTGGAGCTGTTTCTTTACCTGGTCGATGAAGGTGTCGTCGCCCCGGCAGACCAGGGTGATGCGGGTCAGTCCCTCGCCGGTGGTGGGCCCGGCGGTGAAGCTTTCCACATTGTACCCCCTGCCGGAGAGGAGGCCGGATATCCGGGCCAGTACTCCCTGGTGATTCTTCACCAGCAGGGAAAGGACGTTATTATTCATGGGAATCCTCCAATACCATCTCTGTCAGTCCCGCCCCGGGGGGCACCATGGGCCAGACGTTGGCTTCGTAGTTGATCTGGAAATCGATGATGGTGGGACCGCTTTTGTTCTCCCGGGCCTGCAGAAGAACCTGTTTGACCTCTGCCATGGTCCGGGCCCGCAGGCCCAGGGCTCCGTAGGCCTCGGCGATCTTGACGAAATCGGGATATCCGATCCCCGAGCCTTCTCCGGTGCCGTAGGAGGCGTCGGGCATCAGTCTGGTACCGGAGTAACGGCGCCGGTAGAACATTTCCTGCCACTGCCGGACCATTCCCAGGTAGCCGTTGTTCAGAATCGCCACCACCACGGGCAGCGATTCCTGGACCGCCGTGGCCAGCTCCTGAATGTTCATCTGCAGGGAACCGTCTCCCGAGACCGCCACTACCCGCAGGTCGGGCCGGCCGATCTGGGCCCCCAGGGCGGCGGGAAAGCCGTACCCCATGGTTCCCAGGCCGCCGGAGGTGATCCAGGTCCGGGGCTCCCGGAAGGGATAGAAGAGGGCGGCCCACATCTGGTTCTGTCCCACCTCGGAGGTTACCACCGCGTCGGGGAAGATCCGGCCCACTTCGGTCAGAACTTCGCCGGGGTCCAGCCGGGCGGGGGGGGATTCCTGGTCCGCCGCCACATCGGGAGAGAGACCGCAGGTGGGAGGGAAGTTTTGCTTCCATTTCTTGACCTTGTCCTGCCACGGCTTCAGGGCGGCGGTTTTTTCGATCCTGGTGTTGAGTTCCTGGAGGATGGTTTTGGCGTCCCCCACAATGGGAATCTCCACAGGAACATTCCGGGCGATGGTGGCCGGATCGATGTCGATATGGATGATTCTGGCCTCCGGGGCGAACTTGTCCAGTTCTCCCGTGGCCCGGTCGTCGAACCGGACCCCCACCCCCACCAGGAGATCACATTCCGATACGGCCATGTTGGCCGCGTAGGTGCCGTGCATCCCCAGCATCCCCAGGTAGAGGGGGTGCCGGCAAGAGATGCCGCCGATGCCCATCAGGGAGGAGATGACAGGAAACCCGGTTTTGTCGGCGAAGATTTTCACTTCCTCCGCGGCGCCGGCGATGGGGATGCCTCCCCCGATAAAAAGGAGCGGTTTTTTCGCCCTGGCGCAGGCCGCGGCGGCCCGTTTGATTTGACCCGAGTGGCCTTTGGAGACGGGATTGTATCCCAGGAGGTTTACCTGCCGGGGATAACTGCCGGTGCCCTGACTGACCAGGACGTCTTTGGGGATATCCACCAGGACCGGTCCCGGCCGGCCCGTGGAGGCAATGTGGAATGCCTCCTTGATACGGGGTCCCAGCTCCTCCCGGTCGAGGACGATGTAGTTGTGCTTAGTCACCGGCCGGGTCAAACCCACCGTATCGGCCTCCTGAAAGGCATCGTTGCCGATCATGTTCCGGGGAACCTGTCCGGAAAGACAGACCACGGGAACGCTGTCAAAGTTGGCGGTGGCCAGACCGGTGACGGTGTTGGTGGCGCCGGGGCCGCTGGTGACGATGCAGACCCCGGTTTTTCCGGTGGCCCGGGCGTAACCGTCGGCGGCGTGAACCGCCCCCTGCTCGTGACGGGTCAGGACAAGCCGAATATCCTTTTCGTCGTAGAGGGCGTCAAAGAGGGGAATCACCACCCCTCCGGGAAACCCGAATACCGTATCCACCCCCTCTTCCTTCAGAGCCTTGATGATGAGTGCTGAACCACTGATAGTCAAATCTTTCCTCCTGCGGCATCAGGTCGATGGGTGATCCCAAAGAATCCCGGCCAAAAAAAAAAGCCGCTCTTCCGGGGAAGAACGGCCTGGTATGCACTGTCATGGACAGTCTACGCTTCCCCCTGAGTCAAGCCGGTTAGTAGAATAATGCTGATAATAATAATGAGTCCGGCGGGGAGAAGGGAATTTAAAGTTCTGCGGCAGGCAGAAAAATTGTCCATGGAAGGCATTTTAAACAGGATACTGAAAAACTGTCAAGCTAAACCGCCTTTCTTTTAAAATATTCTATTAATCCGGTTCTTTTAGAGCCAATTTCAAAAATCGGTTATTTTTGAATTGGCTTCGAAGAAAAATTGTCAAGAAACTTTTATTTCATTACACTGTAATGACTTGACAATTTTTATTCAGGTAAATGAAGGTTGGAAATTCAAAAATCTCTGTTTTTTGAAATTCCCTCATAATTAAGGGGAAATCGACTGGTTTTTCAGATTGACCCTTAACCCGGGGCGCTCTAAAATGAATCTATGAAAGAGGACTCCACCTTTACTTACCTGGCCCACGGGCTCACGGAAGCCGAACGGGTCAAGATGCTGGACAAGCTCAGGGATATCACCTCCGAAGAGATGGTGGTGCAGGAGGTGATGGTTCCCGACGAAAAGGAAACTTCCGCCTCGGTGGATCCGGTGATTTACAACCTGAACTATGTTGAAAAGATTTTGATTTTCTTCATGGCTCTTTTCAGTTCCCGCAGTTATGAAAAGACAACCCAGGACTACTACCTGGACCGGCTGGGGAAAAAACTTGACCGCGGGTATGGGGGGCTTTTTTCCCTGAAGGACGGGATCTTTCACGCGGAAATGGGAAAAATGTTCAAGGAAGCCTCCGGTTCTTTCAGCATTCTCCGTCCCGTGGTGAAACGGGCCTTCGAGAATAAATCGGACTTTGTCGCCTTCCTGGCCGGCTGGGTCCTGCCGGTGATTCAGACCCGCCTTACCGCGGAAACCGATCCCTGGCGGGTCGCCGAGGAGGGCTCCCTGACCGATTATTCGGAAATCCGCAAGGTGGTGGAGGGGAAAAAGGAAGAGATTTTTCAGGAAATCACCAAGTCAGACAGGGATGAAATCTACGGAATGGTCAGGGCTCTCCATGCCCTGAATCATCTTCTGTCGTTTCCCATGGAAAAACTTGTCAACGAGTTTACCGGTCCCGGGAATACCCCCCGATCGTGTCCTGTCCGGGAGGTCCGGGACCTGCTGGGTGATTTTGCCAACAGGCTGGCGGGACTGAACGTCGAAGTGCCGCCCTTTCTGCTGGAGGTTCTCTTTCTCTACGGTAAAGACCTTCACGATGAAGGGGCCGATTCGGCGGTCATGGAGGAGCTGAAGGTTTTTCTCAAAGCGGGGCAGACCGGTTTGATGAGGATAAGGCGGCTGAAAACTCAGGTGCCCTTTGAGCGGATGCTGAAGGTTATCAACAAATCCATTGACTACATCCTGGTGGTTTCCCTTCCCGGCGGGGAGGAGTGGTCTGCCCTGTTCCGCCGGTTTTGGGAGGAAAAGATTCAAGCCCGGCTCATCAGTTACCAACGGGAGCGGAAGAGGCAGGATCTGGCCGCTCAGGGGGCGGCTTTTCTGGGAAGATCCCAGCTGGACCTGCTGCCCAACTACATCGGTCGAAAGGTGGGCGAGGGGTTTACCCTGGAGAACGAGATATCCGCCGCCCTTCTGCTGGGTTTTTACCAGGATGTCTTTCTGACCAGGATCAATTCCATGCTCAAACTGATCCAGGTGGATGGTGATTTTTATAAGGACCAGAACCGGGACGAATTCGACGCCGCCTACAAGGGAATCTTCAGCGCCTTTGATAATCAGCGGAAGTTAGCCGCATCCCTGAGGTCCGAAGGCGATCTGGGAAAGAAGCTTCAGCTCCTGCAGCGCCAGACGGGGAGCCGGGAAAAAAGACTCAACGAGCTCAAGGAATTCTACAAGCCGGTGGAACGGGATGTGAAAAAAAATATAGACAGCTTCCTGAATAATCTCGATGTACTCTGCAAGGTGGTGGGGGGCATCCTCTTTGGAGAGGTGGGAGGACGGTACGATTCTCTGTCCAACCTGAGCTACCTGGGGGGCAGCAACAACGAGAGAATCATCAGGAGTCTCAGCGATGTCTACGGCGATATGAAGAAGGCCATGGATCTTTTTTACCAGCTTCAGGATCTGGAGCAGGCGTAACCTTTTATGAAACACTTTTTATTGTCTCTGGATAATCACCCTGAAGCGGCCACTGTCGATCTCCGCTCCCCCCTTTCCCGGCTGCTGGGGTTGGTTTTTCCCCCCCTGGGGCTGACCCTGAGGGCGGCGGGGTCCATGGACGGCGGCACCACCGGGGGGGTGGCCCTTCGCAGAACCTTTCTTGAAAAACTTGGATTCCCCGATGAAACGGTTTGTCACTGCCATCAGACCCATACCCGCCGGGTCTTTCTGGTGGACCGGGAACCCGTGAAGGACCGGGAGGGCGATGGTCTGGTCTGCGGGGGAGCCTCCACCCTGGTCCTGACCGTCACAGCCGCGGACTGCATGCCCGTCTATCTCTACGACCCTGTCACCGGGGCCCGGGGGCTCTGCCATTCCGGCTGGAAGGGGACGGGGATCGCCGGCGACGCGGTGGCCTTGATGGAGAAAGACCTGGGGTGCCGCCGGGAAAACCTGGTGGCGGTCCTGGGCCCCTGCATCGGGTCCTGCTGTTACCGGGTGGACCGGGAGCGCTGGAATCTCTTCCGCTCCCTCTGGGGAGATCAGGGGGTGGCCCGGCGGGAGAAAGACTATGTTCTTGATCTGCGGGGGGCCAACCGGGGGCTGCTGGAAAAGGCAGGCGTCGGTACCCTGGTGGACTGGGATTTGTGTACCGCCTGCAGCCCCCTGACGGGCTCGTTCCGGCGGGAGAAGGACCAGTATACCCGGATGATGGCTTACCTGGGGCCGGCTCGACACGGGGGGGGGATTCCTGCTATATTGCCGGAAAGATGAAACAAAAGAGGGGAACCGACCCATGATCGAAGTGAAGGAACAGTGGCGCTCCGCCCTGGCGGACGCCTTGAACAGTATTCTCAGGGAAAAGGGATTGGACGTACCGGAGGTCAAGGCCGAAAGTCTTATCACCGAAACACCTCCTAAACCGGAGATGGGCGATATCGCCTTCCCCATGTTCCCCTTCGCCCGGATCTTCCGGATTTCTCCGCCGGAAATCGCCGGGGTTGTGGCGAAAAAACTGGCGGAAAACGACGTCATGGCAGGGCAGGGGGATATTCTTCCCACCGGACCCTACGTCAACATCCGTTTCGCCCTTACCGGGGTGGCTTCCCAGGTCCTGGGGGATGTGGAAACCCGGGGCGACCGTTACGGCCACACCGATGATCTTAAGGGGCGGAAGGTGATGATCGAGTTCTCCTGTCCCAACACCAATAAGCCGCTTCATCTGGGTCATTTGCGGAACGACTCCCTGGGTTATGCGGTTTCCCGCATCCTCGAAGCCAACGGGGCGGAGGTGCGCCGGGTGAACCTGATTAATGACCGGGGGATCCATATCTGCAAATCCATGCTGGCCTACCGGGTTTTCGGCCAGTCCGCCACCCCCGAATCCACCGGTGTCAAGAGTGATCACTTCGTCGGGGACTACTATGTTAAATACAATAAATGGTCCCAGGAGGACCCCTCGGCGGAGGAGCAGGCCCGGAAGATGCTGCAGCAGTGGGAGGCCGGCGATCCCGGGGTAAGGGATCTATGGAAGCTGATGAACCGCTGGGCCGTGGAAGGCATCCAGGAAACCTACGAAAAAACCCATATCGAGTTTGACAAGATCTACTACGAAAGCGAAACCTTCTCGCAGGGACGGGAAGAAGTCCTTAAAGGGCTTGAGACGGGGGTATTCTATCGGGACGAAAAGGGTACGGTCTGGGTCGATCTCGAAGAGGCGGGGCTGGACAAGAAGGTGCTCCTCCGGGGAGACGGAACCACCCTGTATCTTACCCAGGATATCGGAACCGCCATCGCCCGCCATCAGGACTGGCCCTTTGAGGAACTGATCTACGTGGTGGGTTCGGAGCAGAAATACCATTTTCAGGTACTCTTTCATGTTCTTGGCCTTTTAGGCTTTGAATGGGCGAAAAACCTCTTTCATCTTTCCTACGGCATGGTAAATCTTCCCGAAGGGAAGATGAAATCCCGGGAGGGAAAGGTGGTTGACGCGGATGATCTCATCGATGAGCTTACCGAAATGGCCGCCCGGGAGATCCGGGGAAAGGGCAGGGAAGAAGATGTCGAGGACGTTGAGGAGACCAGCCGCAAGGTGGCTCTGGCGGCATTGAACTACTATCTTCTCCAGGTGACTCCCTCCAAGGATATGATTTTCAATCCCGCCGAATCCCTCTCTTTTACCGGAAATACCGGCCCCTATCTGCAGTATATGGGAGCAAGGATAAGCAGCGTTCTGCGAAAATATGAGGCTTTGACAGGCCCGCGGGGCAAGGTTGACCCGTCGCTGCTGACGGTGTCGGAGGAGCGGGAACTGGTCAAGCAGATAGCCGGGTTTCCCGGGGCGGTTTCCCTGTCGGGGAAGGAAATGAACCCCTCGATCCTGGCCGCCGCTTTGTATGAACTCTGCAAAACCTACAGCCGGTATTACCACGACAATCAGGTGTTAAAAAACGATAACCCTGATCTGGTGGCTACCCGGGTCCAGCTTTCCCGGGCGGTTCTGCAGGTTTTGAGAAATGGATTTCCCCTCCTGGGCATCCCTTTTCTGGAGAAGATGTAGCCGGCCCTTGACTATCAGTTTATGTTTATGCTATACAAACTTTTATTGTGTGAGAGGGCTGTCGGTTCGGGAATTACCCTGTCCGGCGGCGCTCCCCACTTTTCCGGCGGAGCATGACTTCGCCGTTCACGGATGTGACGTGTATTTTCATTATCGAGGTTGAGCAGATGTATGCATTAGTTGAGATCAAAGGAAAACAGTACAAGGCGGAGAAAGGTGCTCTCCTGAGAGTTGATAGAATTGCCGAAGCCGAAGTGGGTTCGGACCTGGAGTTTGAATCGGTCATGATGATCGGCGGCGGTGACGATGATGTCAAGATCGGAGCCCCCTACGTATCGGGCGCCAAGGTCAAGGGCAAAGTCGAGATCCAGGGAATGGGCAAGAAGCTCCGGATTTTTCGGTATCAGCGCCGGAAAAACAGTTCCCGCCGGATGGGGCACCGTCAGAAGTACACCTTTTTCCGGGTTGAGGAGATTCTGGGAGCCTAGAACTTGGTTCAGGTAACCCTTAGGGTGGACCGGACGGGGCTGCTTCAGGAATGCCGCAGTTCCGGCCACTCTCAAACGGCACCGGCGGGAGCGGATATCGTCTGCGCTTCCGTCTCTTTTCTTCTTCGAAGCGCCGCCCGGGCTCTGGAGGGAAATAGTGGTATAGCCGTTTCCGGGGAAGCCCCCGGACCGGGGGAGCTGGTTTTCCGGATCGACCACTGTTCCGGCGACTGCCTTGGGTGGCTCGCAGGGGTGGGGGATCTGTTGATGACCGGTCTTTCCGATCTGGTTAGGGAGTACCCCGAAGCGGTGGGACTGAAAATTGAGGAAACAAGGTAAGGAGTTGTAGATATGGCACATAAAAAAGGTGGCGGTAGTTCCAAAAACGGACGGGATTCCGCAGCTCAGCGGCTTGGCGTAAAGAGATTTGCCGGCCAGTCTGTGAACGCGGGAGAAATCCTTGTTCGCCAGCGGGGAACCAAATTCCATCCCGGAGAAAATGTCGGGAAGGGCAGCGATGATACCCTTTTTGCCAAAGCGGCGGGGAGTGTGGTCTTTAAAGCCCGGATGGGAAGAAAATACATCCATATTGAAACCCCCGCCGTTTAACCGGTAGGAGTCAATGTTAGGATTTGCTGACGAAACTTATATTGATGTCAGCTCCGGAAACGGAGGCCCCGGGTGTGTCTCCTTCCGCCGGGAAAAATACGTACCCCGCGGCGGTCCCGATGGCGGAGACGGCGGCCGCGGTGGTGACGTCATATTTGTTGTTAAGAATAACCTGAAAACCTTATTGCATCTCAAGCAAAAACGAACCTTCAACGCCAGGAACGGGCAGCCTGGGATGGGGCGGCGCAAACACGGCAGCGACGGTGATCATGCGGTCATTGCCGTTCCTCCAGGAACCCTCATCAAGGACGCCGAAACCGATGAAGTTCTGCAGGATCTGACCGATCAGGAGGAGTGGGTATTCCTCCGGGGAGGACTGGGAGGAAAAGGGAACTACCATTTTTCCACTTCCACCAATCAAGCCCCCCGATACGCCCAGCCCGGTCTTCCCGGTCAGGAACGCCGGCTTCATATTGAACTCAATCTCATCGCTGACGTGGGTTTTGTGGGTTTTCCCAATGCGGGGAAATCGAGTCTTCTTTCGGCCCTGACCAACGCCCACCCCAAGATCGGCGACTATCCCTTTACCACCAAGATTCCCAACCTGGGGGTCCTGGAGTTTCACGGCCACGACATTGTTCTGGCGGATATTCCCGGAATTATTGAAGGGGCTTCCCATGGAGCGGGACTGGGGATCAAATTCCTGAAACACATCTATCGGACCAAGGTTCTGGTCTTCATGGTTGATCTTTCGGATGAAAATTTCCTGAATGCCTTCGATCTTTTGAAAAAGGAACTGGAGCAGTACGCCCCGGAGCTGCTGGAGCGGCCCCGCCTTCTGGTGGGGACCAAACTGGACCTCTATGAGGCCGATCAGGCCCTGGTACAGCTAACCGAGGCCTTTCCCGGGGAGGCGGTCTGCGGTATTTCCACCTTTACCAGAAAAGGACTCGATGAGTTCATTAGACTTACCGCCGGAAGGGTTCTGGGAAAAGAATAATGGAACTCCTCATCCTGGGAGGAACCTTTGACCCTCCCCACCTGGGTCATCTTCATCTGGCCGATATGGCAAGCAAACACTTTGACGGCCTTCCTGTGGTTTTTATTCCCGCCTTCTCACCCGCCCATAAAAGCAGCCGGGGCGTATCACCCGCTTCGGTGAGGCTCGCCATGCTGGAGGCCGCCCTGGCAGGCACGGAGTGGCGGGTCGAAACCCTGGAACTCGATCGGGGGGGAATCTCTTATACCATTGAGACTGTCCGGGAACTGAAAGAGAGGTATGGTCTTAAGGAACCTCCCGGGTTAATCATGGGAGATGATCTGGCCGAGGGGTTTTCCCGGTGGAAGAATCCTGAAGAGATTTTACAGGAAACGAAGATTGTTCTGGCCGCCCGGCAGGGAGGGGTGCCTTTTCCCTACCCCCATGTCGCTTTAGCGAACGCTGTCCTTCCTGTCTCATCAAGTGATATCCGGCGGAGGATCGAGGAGGGCCAGGCTTTCCGTTTCCTTCTGCCCCCCGGGGTGTATGATTACATTGCCGAACACGGGCTGTATGGTTACAGGTGTTGAGATAAAGGGCCATGTGGTCCATCTGGAAGGGGTGTTAAGCCCCCGGAGATTTTCTCATTCCCTCCGGGTGGCCCGGACCGCCGTCAGAATGGCCCGCCGGTATGGCGTTTCTCCTTCCCGGGCCTGGATGGCAGGGCTCTATCACGATTACTGCCGGGAATGGCCGCCGGAAGAGCTTATCGCACTGGCCCGGCATCAGGGGCGGGACCTCTCTTCCCGGGAAGAGAAGAATCCTCTGCTCCTTCATGGCTGGGCCGCCGCACAGGTGTTGGAAGATGCCGGCAGAATATGTGATCCTGAAGTCTTAAGGGCCGTCACCTATCACGTGGAGGGAGCATCTTCCCTGGAACCCCTGGGGCAGATTATATTTGCAGCCGACTATCTTGAGCCGGGACGGCCCTTTCATTTCAGGGATGAAACAAATCTTTACCTGTCTAAAACTTTGGATGGACTGTATGAATGGGTTGATCAGAGTCTCAGGGCGTATTACAAAGAGAACGGGGCAATTGAAAAACTGACCGATTTTGAATCAGCCTCGAGTTTGCAGGAGTAAGCCGGTGAAGACCAAAAGAAGAATCGATAAAGGAATTATATTTCTCATCCTCATCATCCTGACTCTGGTTATGACGGCGGGGTTCTTCTATCTCCATACCAGGACCGACAGCATCGCCGATGCGGTGGAGAAGGGGGAACAGCTTACGGTGGCCTTTCTCTTCACCGATGACCAGGGGGCCCTGCTTTTTACGGAGCTGTTTTTCTACGACCCCGGTACGGGAAAGGGGGCGATTCTTGATATTCCTTCGGAAACCGGGGTGGTTATTTCTTCCCAGGCTCGAATTGATCGTATCAGCATCCTGTTTAATGCTAAAGATCCCCGACCCTATCTCGAGCAGGTCTCTGCCGTGATCAGTCAACCGGTTCCCCATTATATGATGATATCCTTGTCGGATGCCATCGATCTGGTGGATCTTGTGGAAGGGGTCGATATTTTTAACGCCAATCCGGTGGAAATTCTCGAGGAAAAGGTGCTGCTCCCTTCGGGCAGCCTGATTCTGGACGGTGACAAGGCTGCTGTCTTCATCACCTACGATGAAGCAGGGGCGCCCCTGATAGAGAAAACCGATCGATGGGAAAAATTCACCCAGGCTCTTTTGAAGTCCTGGGGAGAGAAGAATGATTATTTACTTCAACCCGGGGTTTTCTCACTGTTTCACCGGCGCCTGGATACCAATCTGACGAACCAGGGGTTGAAGAGTTTCCTGCTGACTCTGGGAAATTTTGATGCGGGCCGTATGGTTTTTCAACGGGTATTGGGCGTCGAACGGGTGGTGGATGATCAAACCCTGCTTTTCCGGCATAAGGACGGCGCCCTCCTGCGGGAAACGGTAAAACAGACCCTCCGCTCTCTGGCCAACCGGGATGTGGTTTCCGATGAAGAACTGGGGGCTTCGCTGCAAATCCTCAACGGTACTTCCAGGGCAGGCCTGGCAACCCGGACGGCCCAGCTTTTTCAGAGTTACGGCTATGATGTGGTGGAAGTCGGCAACGCCGACAGCTTCGACCGTGAATATACCGTGGTTATCGACCGAACCGGAGAGGGAACCCGGGCGCAAAGAGTGGCCAGCGTCATCCGGTGTTCCCGGATAGAGAGGCAGCCGGCGGTGGAGCTGACCGGGGATGGGGCCCTTATCGATCAGACGATCGATGTAACGATTATCTTAGGAAAGGATTTTGATGGACGATACTGTAAAGAATGACATGGTAAAGGAAGTGGGGCAATTGCTGGACGACCACAGGGGGATCGATACCCTGGTCCTTGATGTCCGGGAGAATTGCAGCTGGACCGATTATTTTATCATTACCACCACCACCAGCCAGGGACACCTGCGGGGACTGGTCCGTCAGCTGGATGATTACCTCACGGACCAGGGAATCGAAATAGCCCGGCGCACCAAGAGCATCGAAGATGAGGGCTGGACCCTCCTGGACTGCGGTTTCTTCGTTGTCCACCTGATGAGCCGGGAATTTCGCGATTTCTACAATCTTGAGAAACTCTGGTATACTGGTAAATTACTTTTTGAAGGGAGAGAGAAAGAGGCGCCGGTCGTTTAAGCGGCTTTGCGCTGAGCCTCTTTCCAGGCTGTCATGAGGGAGCGGGTTGTGTAGCCCGCTTCACAATTACTCGTCAAAGTCGTCAAAGTCCAGACCGTCGTCATAGTCGAAGTCATCATCGTCGGAATCGATGAAGTCCTCTTCAAAATCATCTTCAAAGTCGTCGTCCAGGTCGTCACCCAGCTCGTCTTCATCGAAGTCATCTTCGATATCTTCCTCTTCGTCCTCAAATTCATCAAAATCACTTTCATAATCATCGAATCCATCATCGTAAAAGTCATCATCATCAGCATAGAGACTGTCATCATCATGCTGCAGGATGAAGGGCAAATACTCAAACTCGCTTTCGTTTCCGTTCATTGCCAACATTGATCACTCCATGACTATCTTGGTTTGGGTTCCTAGGGATAAATCTAAGGTGAAGATAAATACGATGTCAACAGTATTTGCTGAATTCGGCTCACTTTTTCAAGCCAATCACGATGATTAAATCTCCTGCGTCAAAGGAAAAGCAAAGTTTCACCTCAATGGTGTATCCGCTGAGGTTCATGGTGATATTACTGCCGTTTAAAACCGTGGGAGGGGTGATGTCTCCAGAGATTCCCGAGTTGGCAAAATGCATCATCAGCCGTCCCGATGTCTGGTTCGCCAGCTCCTGATACGCTTCCAGATAGAGGTGGGGATCATCATCGGCATCGGCGTATCCCAGATGATCAAGCATCAGCTTCATGAGCCTTGTCAGGGGGGCTCTCTCGGCCTGGAGGAAGAGGAAGCCGTGCCAGTCGCCGATTATTCCGATGTTGACCACGGTATCAGGGCTGAAGGAGGGAGACGGCAGGGTGACTTCCGGGGTTCCCAGGCCGGTTTCCCCGGCGATTTCCAGGACGCTTGAACGCAGCAGGTGCTCAATCTTCTCTTTCATAGGCTGAATTATAGGGTAACCCCATCGGCCGGTCAAACACCCTTTTGTAAAGTTGATAAAAAAGTTCGGTCAAAAACCAAATCTGGTGTTCAACCATCCATGGGAGGATTATAATCAGCATCAATGAAACCATTATTTACCGTAACCGCTCCGGCAAAACTCAATCTTCACCTGGATATCACCGGAACCCGGCCTGATGGGTTTCATTCTCTGATCAGTCTCTTCCATGCCATCGATTTAGAAGACGAACTGCGATTTCATGGGGCCCCCGGCGGTACGCCGTTGGAGGTAACCGGCCGCTTTGACTGCGCCCCCGATGATAACCTGATCGTGAAGGCGGTACAACTCATGGGAAAAACCCTGGGGCGAAACGACTCCTTTTCCATCGAGGTGGTCAAGAGGATTCCCGCAGGGGCAGGGTTGGGAGGCGGCTCCTCCGACGCTGCGGCGGTTTTAAAGGGGCTCAATCGATATTACAGAGACCCGCTCACCCGGGAAGAGCTGATTGAACTGGGCGGCCGCCTCGGCAGTGATGTCCCTTTTTTCCTGGGAGAGTCAACTGCCGCCCTGGTTACCGGCAGAGGTGAGGTTCTCACCGCTCTTTCTCCCCTCGAAGGTTTTCAGGGGGTTCTCCTTGTACCGCCGGTGCATATCAGCACCCCCGAGGCATACAGGCTGTTCGATAGGGAAGGGGGGGTATCATGCCTGATCCCGCAGGAGGAGGTACTCCAGCTTTATTCCGTACTGGAGGATTCTCCCTGGCCTTTTTACAACAGTTTTTCTCGAACCTTGACTTGTGAATATTCAGAAATTCGGGAGGGATTGGCCTTTTTTCAGCGATGGACCCCCCTTTATACGGGTATTTCCGGCAGCGGCTCTTCATTGTTTGCCGTATTTCCGACAGATTTCTCCATTGAAGACGTAATAAAGAGGTTAAAGAGCCGGTTTGACCGGGTATGGAAAATAAAATTGCTTGCGCGGTGGAAAAGCCCATATTAGAATGGCGTTGTTAGCTCGAAAAATGTATCGGCAAGGAGTACTGTATGGAAATCACCGACATTAGGATTCGTCGGGTAAGCGCTGACGGCAAGCTTAAGGCTTATGTTACGGTTACTTTTGACGACTGCTTTGTTGTCCACAACGTAAAGGTCATTTCCGGAAAGAACGGATCTTTCATCGCCATGCCCAGCCGCAAGACCAAGACCGGAGAGTACAAGGATGTGGCTCATCCCATCAACTCCGATTTCCGGGGGATGCTGCAGGACAGGATCTTGGAGGCCTACGAGAACAGCCCCGAAGATGAGGTTGTAGAGGCGGAAGATATCTGATAAAACCCCACCACCCAATCAAAAACGGTTAAATGCGCCTGTCCCCAAACACCGGGGGGCCGCGGGTAATTTGAACGCAATTTTCAGCTATCATATAGACCCTGCTCAGCAAAAATGTTATATTGTCGACTCAAAATGTTTTGGGACGTCGGCAAGCGGTAAGCCACCGGGTTTTGGTTCCGGCATTCGCAGGTTCGAATCCTGCCGTCCCAGCTTCGTAGAAGAAATAAAGAGTTTTATATAGGGAGGTCTGTAATGCAACAGACAACAATAACGGCCGAATTGAGAACAGAACTTAAAAAAGGTCCCACCAAACAGCTCCGTCAGGCTGGCAAGATACCCGCAGTTATCTATGGTCATTCGGCTCCCGTCGCCGTGGCCGTCAATGCCAAAGATTTTAATCAGAAATTTTCGGATATACAGGCAAACGTCCTTTTTAACATCGATATTAACGGGGACCACCGTGTTGCCCTGGTAAAGGCGATCCAGGAGGATATTCTTTCCGATACCATCAATCATGTCGATTTTTTTGAGATTGAGAAAGGAAAGACCCTGCGTACCACCGTTCCCGTCCATGTTGAAGGTACCGCTCCGGGGGTCAGGGAAGGGGGTATGCTGGAACAGCAGACCCACTCTCTGGACATCGAGTGTATGCCCAAGGATATTCCCTCTAACATCACCGTGGATGTTTCCAAACTTGCCATTGGCGAGTCGATTCATGTGGGCGACCTGGAAGTCCCCGAAGGTGTGAAGATCCTTGCGGGCGAAGACCTTACCCTGGTGAGTGTTACCGTCCTGCGGAGTACGGAAACCACTGATGAGGCGGAAGTTGAAGAAACCGCCGTCGAAGCGGAAGATGCCGAATCCACTGAAGATTAACTTTCCCTTGCTTTTTGTAGGACTGGGAAATCCCGGATCTGACTATCACGAAACCCGACATAATGTCGGGTTTCGTGTTTTAGACAGACTGGCCAGGCGATGGGGCCTTTCCTTTCGTAAGCCTTTTTTCCAATCGTATCAGGAGGCGGTTCTTACCGATCCGGAACACCCGGTGGTGCTGATTAAGCCCCTTACTTATATGAACCGTTCCGGGACGGTGATTCCCTCACTCCTGAAGCGCTGGAATATCGGGGCGGACCGCCTTTTCATCATCACCGACAACATGGACCTGTTTCCTGGAGAAATCCGCATCAAGCGCCAGGGAAGTTCCGGAGGGCATAATGGCATATCTTCTGTGGCCTCTTCCCTGGGCCATGGCGGATTCAACCGGATCTATCTGGGGGTAGGGCGCCCCGTGAATTCCGCAGAAGTGGTGGATCATGTTCTGGGTATTCCTTCTCCGGAAGAAGCGGTACGTCTGGAAGAAGCGGAAAAACGGGCCTGTGACGCTTTGGCTGCTTTGACGGCAGAACCGCTGGACCGGATAATCAATGAATACAACCGAAGAAACCCTCTCTAAAATCCTGGAGGATTTCCTCCTCATCCATCCTGTTTCGTCCGGGAACACCCTTTTTGTCGGCTTTTCCGGGGGGCCTGATTCATGCGCCCTGGCCCTGGTTCTTTCCCGCCGATTGGGAGCCCGGTGTTTGACCTTGGCCTACCTCAACCATCGTCTCAGGTCGCTTCCCGAGCAGGAAGAAGAGGAAGGGTTTGTCGAAAGATTTGCCCGGGAAGGAGGCTTCAACCTTATCAAGGGGGCTCTGGAACCGGGGCTCCTGGAAAGAGAGGCTCCCCTGAGAGGCGGACTGGAAGCGGCGGCCCGCCGGGAAAGATATCGGTTTTTTGAATCCATCGCCGCCGGGTCGGACTCGCCGATTTTTTTTCTGGGACATCACCGGGACGATCAGCGGGAGACCCAGGTGATGCGGTTTTTTCAGGGTTCCGGGCCGGCGGGGCTGCGTGGGATGGCTCCGGTGCGGGATATTTATTACCGTCCCCTGCTCAAGGCCGACAAAAAACTGCTGCTGGACTATCTTCAGCTTCGGGGGGGGCGGTTTGTGGTGGACCAGACCAATGACCGGACCGACTATCTGCGGAACCGGCTCCGCCATGAGGTAATCCCCTTGATACGGGATGTTTTTCCCGGCTTCGATTCTGCTCTTGATACGCTGGGACAGAAAATGGACGGGCTTCACCGTTTTGTTCTTGAAGAGAGCCGGAAAAGGGTTTGCTGGCAGGAGGCGGGGGAGGGGCGCTATTCTCTGCCGGTACCGGTTTTCACAGCCGCTCCGGAACTACTCCTCCGTGAATCCCTCTATGAACTGGCAAACCTTACCCTGAAGGACCAGTCGCGGATTCCCCATCACTTTTTTACCCCTCTTTTTCAAAGAAGAGGGGGGCCGGAGGAGGGGGTTCTTTTGTCGGGGTTCGGCTATCGGCTGGTCCGCCGGAGGGCGCTGATTTTTTGGGAACAAGATGTTGTTTTTCCCTGTAAAAACAGTTATCTTATCAAAATACAAGAGGAAAAGGCCTGGGAGATTGATGGTATTTCTTTTAGTACCTTGTTTTTGCCAGGCCCTCCGGACGGAAAAGAAATCCCCGGGGGGGTGTTTGTCCCTGCCGACAGGGTTTATCCTCCCCTGATTGCCCGTTCCCGCCGGCCTGGTGACCGGATTCCTCTCCTGGGGGGAAGCCGAAGCCTGAAAAAGCTCTATAATCAGTGGAACGTCTCGGAGGAGAAGCGGTACGCTTTGCCGGTTCTTGAGGACAGGGCGGGCATTGGAGGGGTCCTGGGTGAACCCTGGGGGTATCCGAATCAATTTTGCGTGAAATGGTCTGAAAAGGATAAAAAAGACGGCTCAGGAGGCTGGCTTTTTACCTGGAAATAAGGGAGTAGTTGGTGGACAATCAGAACAAAGACAATAAAAATGATCAACGTGATCCGGAAAAGCCGAATTTCAATTTTAACAATAACCGGTTTGCCTTATTCTTTCTCGTTTCCCTGGTGATAATGTTCGGATTGATGTTTTTCACCAACGACCGGGGTCCTTCCCTGGAAATTCCGTATTCCACCTTTCTGGCTTATCTTGAGGATGGCCGAATCGGAAACGTGAAGATATTCGATAACGAAGAAATCCAGGGAACCATCACCGGGATGGGTACCACCTCTTCGGTGTTTAAAACAAAAATTCCCTACTACGACGACGCCCTGATGGTCGAATTACGGGAAAGGGGTATTACCTTCGAGGGCGCCGCCCGGGCCATTTCTCCGGCGGCGATTTTTATCCAGTTCATACCCTGGATCATCGGATTCTTTTTTATCTGGTATATGTTCCGCCAGGTTCAGGGGGGAGGCAACAAGGCTTTCTCCTTCGGCAAAAGCAAGGCGAAAAAGTACAGCATGAACGGGAAAAAGGTCACCTTCGCCGATGTGGCGGGACAGGTGGAAGCCAAGCATGAACTGGAAGAGGTGGTGGATTTTCTCAAAAACCCTGAGAAATTTACCGCCATCGGCGCCCGGGTACCCAAGGGCGTGCTCCTGGTGGGAATGCCCGGTACGGGAAAGACCCTTCTTGCCAAGGCCATCGCCGGAGAGGCGGGGGTTAACTTCTTTCATATGTCCGGTTCCGACTTTGTGGAAATGTTTGTCGGTGTGGGAGCCAGCCGGGTCCGGGACCTGTTTGAACAGGGAAGGAAAAATTCCCCCTGTATTATTTTTATCGATGAGCTCGATGCGGTGGGAAGAACCCGGGGGGCCGGTTACGGCGGCGGTCATGACGAGAGAGAACAGACCCTGAACCAGATGCTGGTGGAGATGGACGGGTTTGACACCAAGGACGGGGTCATCATCATCGCCGCCACCAACCGGCCCGATGTCCTTGATCCCGCCCTCCTGCGGCCCGGACGTTTTGACCGGCAGGTGGTGGTGGATATGCCCGACGTGACCGAGAGAGAGGCGATCCTCAAGATTCACGGCGCCAAGGTGCCCCTTTCACCCAATGTGAACATGAACCGGGTCGCCCGGGCCACACCGGGAACTTCCGGGGCTGATCTGGCCAACCTGGTCAATGAAGCGGCTCTTTTTGCAGCCCGGCAGAATAAATCCGAGGTGGAAATGTCCCACTTTGAAGAAGCCCGGGATAAGCTTTTATTGGGGGTGGCGCGGAATTCCAAGCTCATCACCCCCGAAGAAAAGCGGGCCACCGCCTGCCATGAAGCGGGTCATGCCCTTCTCCACTACTATCTGAAAAACTCCGACCCTCTGCACAAGGTCACGGTGATTCCCCATGGACAGGCCCTGGGAATGGCGGTGTCCCTGCCCATAAAGGATTCCTATTCCCGGAACCGCAGCTGGCTCATCGACCGCATCAAAATTACCATGGGGGGATACGTGGCGGAGGAGCTTTTCTACGGTGAGACCACCACGGGGACTAAAAACGATATCGAGCAGGCCACCGCCATAGCCAGGAAGATGGTTCGGGAATGGGGAATGTCTTCTTCCATGGGGTTTGTCTCCTATGGTGCCGAAGATGAACCTATTTTCCTGGGCAAGGAGATAGCCACCCATAAGGATTATTCCGAGGAAATGGCCCGGCGGATAGACCAGGAAGTTCATGACATTCTGGAGACCTGCCTCAATGAAACCAGGCAGCTCCTGGAAGAACACCGGGATGAGCTGGAGCAGCTCACCAATGCCCTGGTGGAAAGAGAAACCCTGGACGACAAGGAGATTCGGGATCTTCTCAATATTACTCCCGTTTCTGAATAAGGAAACGGGTTTAAACGGAAAAGGGTTCTCCGTGGAGGGCCCTTTTTCTTTATCCGGCCCCCGGGGATACCGATATTCGAATCAGGGAGAGTCTATTGATGTGTAAAACCAAGCTCCTGAGAATATGGTTGTTATTTTCTCTGGTCCCGCTTCTGCCGGCCCAGGAGACCCTGGGGCACGATGCCAGGATGGGAAACCTCTATCTGGAACAGGCGCGGTTTCTCTTGAAATACGAAGACTACGCTACCGCGGCCTACTTCATCGACAAGGGAAGGGAGTATATTCCCGAAAGCCGGGAGCTTCATTATCTTTCCAACCTGCTGCTCCTTAAAACCGGGGAAATTAAACCTCTTTTAACGGCCCTGGGGGAGGGCCCGGTAAACATCGAACCCCACAAGGGGGATGATCTCTTAACGTTGCCGCTGCTGGGGCAGACGAAACGTTACGACCAGGTTCTGGCCATCTACGAGAGGTGGGAAAGTGTGGCCGACTGGAAGCCCCGGGAAGTGGAGACCGTAGCCCGGGCCATGGCATCCCTGGACAGAGCCGCCGAAGCCCGACGGCTCCTGCGGGAATCGTTGCTGTTTTACCCCCTGGATGAGGGATTGACCCGGCTTCTCATGGAGCTTTCTCCGGAATACCGGGCCGCCTGGGGAGCGCGCTTATGGTCCGGCGGATACCTTTCCCGGGACAGGGAGAATCGAATTCTCCTGATGCTTCTTCCTTTCCTGGAGGGAGAAGAGTTTCTTCGAGGATGGAAACTGTATCAGGAAAGGGGACTGTTTTCCCTGGAAGCGGAGATCCGAAGGGGAGAACTTTTGGGATGGGATTTTGCCGATATTTTTCCTTCCCTCCTGGAGGGAGGACTTTTTTATGACGGGGTTCTCTCAGCCCGGGTCAGGAAGCTTCTTCTTTTCAATGAGGATAGAGACCTTTACCACCGCCATTTTTTCCGGTTCTCCGGATCCATGACCTACGATGTCAACCGGGATGGTTTTCCCGAGATAACAGCGACCTACCATCAGGGCGTTCTCACCGAACTTTCGGAAGACAGGGATCAAAACGGTGAGGCTGAAAAAGTTCTGATCCTGCTGGAGGGAAAACCCCGGCGCCTTTTGCTTTCTGACCAGGGAGCGGAGGTGGAATACCAGTTCTACCCCTGGGTCGAACGGGTTGTCCACCATGTGGAGCAGCGACGGGTGGAATACTATCTGAGTGAAGAACAGCTTTCCCTGTCAGTTTCCGGTTGGGAAGACAGCCCTGTTTTTCCCCATATCTCCGTATCCCTGGATTGGGAGCAGATTTACCGTCACTCCCGGAGCATTCTGGCGTCTCTCCCGGACCAGGACGCCGGGAGGCAGTCATTCAGGGTTGTCTGGGGTAATAAGGGGGAAACCACTCTGGACAACGTTGTGGGGGGGCCACGGCGAATCCTTTCCCGGGACGGTCTGATTTACCGTGAAGAACGTTATATCCTGGAACGGGCCAATCCCGATACCATCGTTGTCTACCAGGAAGGAACTGTCCGTGAGATTCATCATGATGCGGATGGAAACGGAGTTTTTGAATACAGCGAAATCTACCCGGAATCATCCGAAAACGGAGAATACCGGATCATCTGGGACATGGATCAGGATGGCAGGGCCGATGTGGAAGAGACGGTAAGGTCCGGCAGCCGGATCCGGGCCTACCTGGGGGCGGGCGATGAAAAAGTTGAGATTATCTTTCCGCAGGAGCTGCCATGAGATCGTTCAGGAGGAGAACCCTCTTATTCCTAAGCCCCTTTTTATTTTTTTCCTGTTTGACCGCCGCTCCTGTCAGGGAATCGGAAATTCCCGGCCTCGATGAAGCTACTCTGGTACGGCTGGAGAAGCTTCTCGCCGAAGATGAGGTATTTTCGGTTCTTCAGGATTTAACCACCCTGGAAAGGGAGAATCCCGACCGGTGGAACGGTGAGTATGAAGATCTTCGCGGCCGGACGGAACGCAGGCTTGAGGACAGGTTGTCCGGGGAAGAGGAAAAGGAGGAGTGGGCCCGGGCTCTTTCCCTTTTTCGGGCCCTTCAGGCCGTGAAAGGCGAAGAGCTCTATACCCGGGACGCCGAACAGTCCTTGATGCTGAAGGAAGCGGAAGCGCTTTTTCAGACCGGAGAGGTGATCCCCTCTCTGGTAAGCTTTGCCAGGGTTTTGGAATACCCTCCGGTGAATCCGGATCTTTTGCTTCTCTGGGTTGAAAGGGCAAGGGTGGAAGGGCACCGGGCCCTGGTGACCCAGATTATCGGATATCTTGAATCCCGGGGGGAACCGGTTCCCCCTGATCTGGCGGAATGGGAGGCTCAAAAACCAGCCACCGGCGAGCTTATGTCCGGGACTGTGACTGTCTGGGTTAACCGGGGAATCAAACTCGAACAGGGGATGGGTTACGCAGACCGGGTCATCGGCAGCGGATTCTTTATCGATAAACGGGGTTATCTGATCACCAACTATCATGTGATCTCCAGCGAGGTTGATCCTAAATATAAAGGATACTCCCGTCTCTTCATCCGGCTGCCGGGGAGCGGCAATGACAGGATTCCCGCCGAAGTGGTGGGGTGGGATCCCGTTTTTGATATAGCCCTGTTGAAGACTGTTTATGATCCCGGGTATGTCTATTCTTTCAAGGAGAACGAAAGCTACCGCGCCGGAGATACCATCTATGCCATCGGTTCTCCCGCAGGCCTGGAAAACACCATAACCTCCGGTATCGTTTCCGCCACGGGGCGCCGCCTCCTGGAAATGGGGGATTCTCTGCAGGTGGATGTTCCCATTAACCGTGGAAACAGCGGAGGCCCCCTTTTGAACCCCCAAGGGGAGCTGGTGGGGGTCGTTTTCGCCGGTATCGAACAATTTGAAGGCATCAACTTCGCCATCCCCTCCTTCTGGATCGCCCCCCGGATTCCTTCCTTTTACCAGGGGGGGAAACAGGAACTTCCCTGGCTGGGCCTGTCGCTCTACGAAGGGAAACAGGGGCTGGAGATTATGTATGTCTTCCCCGGATCACCCGCCGCCCGGGGGGGGCTCGCCCCGGGGGATCTTTTGAAAACATTAGCCGGGTCAGAAATCAGAACGTTGAGGGATGCCCAGCAACGGCTGCTGTCCCTGGAAGGGCAGCCTTTGATACGGTTGACATGGCAGAGAAAGGAAGACCGGCAGGAAGGTCTTCTGGCCCCTTCCGCCAGACCCGGGAACCCCCTGGAAGACGCCCTCTCCAAAGACACCCTGGAGGGGTGGGTGGTTCCATTCTTCGGTATGATTCTTGAAAGTACGGGGGGAAGGGATTATGTAATCCGGAATCTCTATCCCGGGTTCCCCGCCGATGAGACGGGGCTGTCCGTGGATGATCCCCTGACAATTTACAAATGGACCTACCAGGAAGATCCCGGGGTTCTCCTGATGCAGTTGAGGGTTAAAAAAAGGAAAGCCGGTTTTATGGAAAGCGTCATCCAGCTGGGTAACTACAGCAGGGCAGGGAACCTTCTCTGATTTTTAAAAAACCGGAGGTGCGCCATGGAAGAAAGCAAAATTCTTATTGTAGAAGATGAATCGCTGGTGGCCCTGGAGATAAGCCGCACCTTGAAGGAGCTTGGTTTTCAGGTTCTCGGGCCGTGCCGGTCCCGGGAGGATACCCTTGAGATCCTTGCCGACGATACGCCCCACCTTGTCCTCATGGATATTAATATTCAGGGTGCCAGCGACGGCATAGAGTTAGCCATTTATCTGAATCGGGAAAAACGGCTTCCCATCATTTTCCTTACCGCCCAGTCGGACGATCAGACACTCAAGAGGGCGACCCTGGCCGAGCCTTACGGTTATCTTTCCAAATCATTTTATCATAAGGATATTCGGCCTGCCATTGTCACGGCGCTGAACAGTCACCGGCTTAAACTTCTGGTGGAAGAGCAGGAAGAGCTTCTCTCCCTGACTTTGGGGAACATCGATGAAGGGGTTATCACCACCGATGGGAAAGGGAATATTCTTTTTTACAACCATGGAGCGGTAAAGCTGTTTTATCTTCCCCCCTACGACAGGGATGGTTCGGCTCTCCGGAGTTTTCCTCCGGGTATCACCCTTTTATCCGGTCAGGGAGAGATAATGACCGATCCATTGCGGCAGGATACCCTGCCGGACCGGCTTATTCTTGACAGGGACGGTGAGAGAATTCCTCTGGACTGCCGGGTTAATCACTACTGGGGGGCCGGTACAAGCGCCGTGGAGCGGATCTATCTTTTCCGGGACATCAGCCAGCAGCTGAAAATTCAGGAGGTGACCGCCCGGTTAAGTTCGGTGGTGGAGTATTCCGAAGATGCCATCGCCGCTGTTTCTCTTCAGGGGGTGGTTCTCAACTGGAACAAGGGGGCTGAAAAGATCCTGGGGATTCCACAGGATAAGGCGGTGGGGCGTTCCCTCTCCCGGCTTTTGCCTCTGATTGCCTTTCCCGAATGGGAAAATCTGGGAGTATCGGGGCAATCACCTCCCCCGGTGCTGGAAGGGCTGTATCGGGATCCTGAAGGAGAAACCAAGAAGCTTTCCGTAACCTTATCGGCGGTCAGGGGAGGCGATGGTTCTGTGGTGGGGTTCAGCTTTATCGCCCGGGATCTTTCGTACCGGATCCAGCTTGAACGTCAGATTATCGACGCCGAAGATAACGAAAGACGCCGGATCGGCAGGGACCTTCATGACAGCCTGGGACAGCAATTGACGGGGATCTCATTAATGGTGAAGGCGCTGCAGAATGTTCTGGCGCAGGAGAATTCCGAGAAGGCTCACCGGATGGCCTCGGACCTGGGGGAGCAGGTAAAGATAGCCATCACCGAAACCCGTGAACTTTCCCGGGGTCTGGTGCCGGAAATTTTACGGGACGAAGGGTTTTTTGTGGCCATGAAGGATCTGGCGTTGTATTATGGGAGAGTCCAGGGCGTCCATGTTGAATGGACTGCGGAAGCCGAGTTCTCTCTGGAACCCGGGGTGGAAGCCCAGCTGTATCATATTGCCCAGGAAGCCATCAACAACGCCGTTCGTCATGGCGGGGCTGATGAGATTCTGGTAAGATTCTATCGGGACCCCGAGGGTGTGAGTCTGATGGTAGCTGATAACGGCTGCGGCTTCAGGGAGGAGCAGGTTCAACCCGGCCTGGGACTGGGGAACATGAAGTACCGGGCAGACATTATCAATGGCAGACTGCGGATCGAGAGTGACCCGGGGCGTGGCACCCGGGTGTTTTGCGTCCTCTCTTGAACTGACGGAAACAGGAAGGGTTATGGCCGTAAGAAAGAAAAACACCATTGTCATTATTGATGACCATCCCATCGTAAGACAGGGGTTCGAACAGCTGCTGGAGCAGGAACCGGATCTGGAAGTTTTGGGGGGTGCTGAAGATGCGGCCGGTGCCTTGATGCTGATCGACCGGGTCCGGCCTGATCTGGTGCTCCTGGATCTTTCCCTTAAACACTCCAACGGGCTGGAGCTTATCAAGGATTTGAAAAACCTCCATCCCCGCCTGATGATTCTGGTGGTTTCCCTGCACGATGAAGAGATATATGCGGAACGAACCATCCGGGCGGGGGCCCGGGGTTTCATCATGAAGGGGGAAGCCACCGAACGAATCATCGTGGCGGTGCGTCGTGTGTTGGGCGGCGATATCTATTTGAGTGACAGGATGCAGGCCAAGGTTCTGCACCGCATGGCCTCGGGGGAAACCGCCATGCCCGCCAATCCCCTGGAAGGACTCAGTGACAGGGAGATTGAAGTGTTTGAACTGATGGGTGACGGGATGAAGAATCAGGCCATTGCGGCCAAACTGCATATCAGTATCAAGACCGTGGAAACCTACAAATCTCATTTGAAAACCAAGTTGAAACTGAAAGACAGCACGGAGCTGATGCAGCATGCGGTGGCCTGGAACCTGAAAAACAACTATCTGAGCGAAAAAAACGCCAACTGATCATGAAAAACCGTGAGATCCTTGTGGTCCAGGCAGAAGCGGTGGTGGCGGTGGACCTGGAATGGCAGCTTCACAAGTTCGGTTACCGGTGTGTGGGAACAGGACGCACTGGAGCGGAGGCGATCAATCTCTCCCGGGAGTTAAGGCCGGATCTGGTTCTTATGGACGCCGATTTGCCGGGGACTGTCACAGGAATTGATGCGGCGGTTACCATTTCTGAAAAGCTTGGCATCCCCGTAGTCCTGATTACTTCATTTCTCGAAGAGATCATGGAAGCGGGGCAGGAGGCTTTTTTCCCTTTTGGTTATATCGTCAAACCCTTCGAAAGCCGGGAACTTAAAATGGTGGTCGATTCCGCTCTTCACCGCCGTGAACTCGAAGAAAAACTGCAATTCAGCGAAGACCGTTACCGGAGCATTTTCGAAGAAGATCTCTCCGGAATTGTCCTCTGTGACGGAGAGGGGAGGATTACTCTGTGCAACGCCGCCTTTGCCCGGATGTTTCAGTTCGAGACTCCCAAAGATGTGCAGGGCACCAGTGTGAACCGGCTTTTCGAAAAGAAAGAAGGGTGGGATGTCCTTTTAGGTGAGCTGAGGCTGAAGGGCCGCATTGGTCTTACCGAATGGGAGATGTTTACCCTCCGGGGGATACCCCTTCTGATCCTGGGAACCTTCCGGGCCCGGTTCAATGAAGAGGGGGAAGTGAGAGAGATCGTGGGGTATCTTCACGATACCACCGAAAAAAAACAGCTGGAAAGAATGTTGATTCAAGCCCAGAAGATGGATGCGGTGGGCCGTCTTTCCGGAGGTATCGCCCACGATTTTAATAATATACTTACCATTATTTCCGGGTATACCGCCTTTCTCAGGGAAAGAGAAAACGGAGGAGCCGATCTGGATCCTGACCTGAAAGGTATCGAAGGGGCGGTGGAAAAGGCCGCCGGACTGACCCGTCAGCTCCTGACCTTCAGCCGTCGGGACGAAATTAAGCCGTCGCTGGTTTCCCTGAATCAGCTGGTGGAAGATATGGAGAAGATGCTTTACCGCCTGATCGGCGAGCAGGTGGTGATGAGGGTGAATACCCGGGCGGCTAAATCCGAGATTCTGGCGGATCCGGGTAAAATAGAACAGGTCCTGCTCAATCTGGTGGTAAACGCCCGGGATGCCATGCCCGGGGGGGGGCGGATCACCATGGAGACGGGGAACAGAAGAATTAAAGCCCCCCAGGCTACGGTGATGGGCCAGATCGAACCGGGAGAATACGTGGTGCTGTCCCTTTCAGATACGGGAACGGGGATCCCTCCCGAAATTCAAAATAAAATCTTCGAGCCCTTTTATACGACCAAACCCGCCTCTCAGGGGACGGGGCTGGGACTCTCCTCGGTCTACGGCATCCTGAAACAAACCGATGCTCATATTCAGATTCAAAGCAGCCCCGGTGCCGGAACCACTTTTTTTGTCTTTTTTCCTCTCCCGGAGGTTCCTGCACCTCTGGAAACGGCAACGAAAATCGACGGGGAAGCCGTGAGGGGGAGGGGTGAAAAAATCCTTCTTGTAGAAGATGATGAGCAGGTGCGGATGGTGGTTTCCTCCCAGCTGAGCCGGGCAGGGTATCAGGTCCTTACCGCCGGCAATGCCGGAGAAGCCTTGCTCATATGGGAAGAGGGGGCGGTGGATCTGATCCTTACCGATTTTGTCATGCCCCACTTCGGGGGAGAACAGCTTCTTTTGCGGCTTAAAAAAGAACAACCCGATCTCAAGGCGGTTATGATATCCGGTCATCCGGACAAACTGATGGAAGCCCCCGTTCCGGGCATGGAAGAGGTCCCTCTGCTCTCCAAACCTCTGGATTTATCTCTGCTCACCGCCACCATCCGGAGGGTCCTGGACAAACCGAACGCCGGCAAATGAAAGGTGTCAGCTCCATGACAATCCTGTGATTCCTCGATTGATAAAAATCGTTTGATAAGATAGTATGGCGCCGTATGAACAAACAGGATTACGTAAGAAATTTTTGCATCATTGCCCACATTGACCATGGTAAATCAACCCTGGCGGACCGTTTTATCCAGAAAGCCCAGCTTGTGGCAGACCGGAACATGCAGGATCAGCTTCTGGACAGCATGGATATTGAGCGGGAACGGGGTATTACCATCAAATCCCAGGCCGTCACGCTGCCCTTTAAATCCCGTAACGGCCACGCCTATAAGCTCAACCTGGTGGATACCCCGGGTCACGTCGACTTCTCCTACGAAGTCTCCCGGGCCATCTATTCCTGCGAGGGGGCCCTCCTCCTGATAGACGCCAGCCAGGGGGTGGAAGCCCAGACACTGGCCAACCTTTATATGGCCCTGGAGCATGACCTGGAGATCATTCCTGTGATCAACAAGATTGACCTGCCCAGTGCGGATATCGACATGGTGAAGCATCAGATCAACCACGACCTGGGTCTTGATCCCGACCATGCGGTATTGGTTTCTGCCAAAACAGGGGCCGGCGTAGATGACCTGCTGGAGGCTATCGTTGAACTGATTCCTCCCCCCAAAGGCTCTCCCGATGATTCCCTCCGGGGGCTTATTTTCGACTCCCACTATGATCCCTACCGGGGCGTGGTGGTCCATGTTAGAATTTTTGACGGCACCCTCAAAACGGGTGATACGGTGCGGCTCATGGCTCTGGGGCAGACCTACAAGGTGGAAGAAACAGGAGTTTTCCGGATTATCCTTTCTCCCGGGGAACAGCTGAAGGCCGGAGATGTGGGGTATTTTATCGCGGGAATCAAGGATATCTCATCGGTCAGGGTGGGAGATACCATCACCCTTCAGAATAATCCCGCCAAGGAGCCCCTGGCGGGGTTTAAAGAGGTCAAGCCGGTGGTTTTCTCTTCGATATACCCGGTGAACTCCGATGATTACGAAGAACTTCTCAAAGCTATTGAAAAACTGAAGCTGAATGACGCCTCCCTGATATATGAGAAAGACGCCTCCCTGGCCTTGGGTTTTGGATTCAGGTGCGGTTTTCTCGGGCTTCTCCATCTCGAGGTGGTGCAGGAGCGGATCGAACGGGAGTTTGATCTATCCATTGTCCTGACTTCCCCCTCGGTTCGGTACCGGGTTACCATGAGTACCGGTGAGGTGGTCATGCTGGATAACCCTTCGGAGTATCCGGAACCGAATCTGGTTTCCAAGGCGGAAGAACCGTATATCAGGGCCAACATCATCACTCCGGGCGACTACCTGGGGAATATTATCAATCTCTGTCTGGAGAAGCGGGGCGTCCAGACCAACATGACCTACCTGGATGAGAAGCGGGTGGAACTGGTCTATGAAATGCCCCTGGCGGAGGTTCTCTTTGACTTCTACGACCGGCTCAAATCGGTCAGCCGGGGCTATGCTTCTTTTGACTATGATATTCTGGACTATCGTGAGACCGATCTGGTCAAGCTGGATATCCTGCTCAACGGAAACCCTGTGGATGCCCTGTCCCAGCTGGTTTTTCGTGATAACGCCGTATCCCGGGCCCGGAGGGTCTGCAAAAAACTTCGGGATGAAATACCCAAACATCAATTCAAGATTCCCATTCAGGGAGCCATCGGTACCACCGTCATCGCCAGGGAAACCATCACAGCCCTCAGGAAGGATGTTACTGCCAAGTGCTACGGCGGCGACATCAGCCGGAAGCGGAAGCTTCTGGAAAAACAGAAGGAAGGCAAGAAACGGATGAAGATGGTGGGGAATGTGGAACTGCCTCAGGGCGCTTTCCTGTCGGTACTGAAAAGCGACCAGGATTAAAGTCCTCAATCCTCTCTTTCCAGGTTTCTTCGGATTCTCACCCGGCATCGTTCGGAAAAAACAAGCACCCTCTTGAGAAAACTCTCCCCTATCTCCGGAAAGTCCGGGGAATCGGGGAAGTGGGTGTAGAGAAAATCCACCTGTTCCAGGAGGGTGATCAGCCGGGACGTTCGGTTCCTGCCTCGATCTCCCGCCAGCCACAGATGTCCTTCCTCTCGAAGCTTCTTCAAATCTTCCTCCAGCTGTTCGAGGAAGGTCGTCAACGCTTCGGAGGAGCAGGGAGGTGAAATCGTTAAACCGGGGGCGGAAAGTGCCGTCAGCAGCTCCTGTGGCTTTGCCGGAAAGGGGATAAGGGAGGGCAGGGCACATGGTCCGATATCCCAGATCCGGGATTGGTCTTTAAAAAGAGTGAGAAGGTCGTGGTAACCCCTGAGGTTGGGAGAGGTAAGAACCGGCCGGCCCCCTCTGTCACGGGAGCGGCTTAGAAGGGGGGGCACTCCATGGGAGAAGTCTTCCAGGGGGATGAACCGGCTGCATCGGCCAAGAAGTGCCCGGTGGGATGGAGTCCCCCGGGCATGGGTTTTCCCAGCGGTGATACAGAAGTCCAGTCCGGTGTAGAGGATGTTGGCTCCGGTGAGGTCCCGGCAGAGATACAGGGCGGCAAGTCCCACCGATCCAAGGGGAGGCAGGGCGGGGGGCATGAGATGGGCCGCTTCCAGACCAGCCCAGAGCCGAAGTTCGGTAAACCGGGAAACAAAGAAGCCCCGGAGGCCTCGATGCAGCCTGATCAGTCCTGAATAACTTGTCAGGTCGAAAAGGCAAGGAAGATCCAGGGCTCCGGAAACCAGGAAGTCCCTGAGATTGGCATGCTGGCTCTCCACCACGATGACAAGATCGGGGATAATACCGCTTTCCAGAAGAACAGGGACCGCTGTATCAACCGAAACAAGAGTGCAATCTTTTCGGTTTTCCCGGATAAATGGCAGGGAGTATTCCAGTGATTCGCCGGCACCGGCCAGGATGATCGGTTTTTCCGTGGAAAACCGGGCCAGCGGCTCCGCATCGGGAAGGCGGGTGAGATTTGCCAAAAGGTTGTCAATGTAGAGACGGCCCATAACCGTCAAGGTGGCTTTGTTTCTCCAGAATTGCCGGAGCCAGGCCCGGGCCAGGTGTTCCCAGGATTGATACGTTCCTGGAGAAACAGTATACCCCCGGGATAGAGTGATCAGCTGGACCCTCCGCAGGGTGCTGATATTAATCAGGGAAAAGAAAGATAAAAGATCATCGATGGATCCAATGATCTTCTTCCAGACCCGGGGGTTTTCCCGTAATTCTTTCGGGAAGGCCCACTCAGCCAGCTGAAGAAGGGGCTCGCACCCTTCCAGAAAGATAAAAAAACAATCCGCCGGGGCACGATGAATCAGGTCAGGAATGCCGTGGAATAACAGGGGGGAGGGAACCAGAACCAGGGATCCCGGTTCCAGGGGAAAACGGGCGGCCTTTTTTTGGGCCGCCGCCCCGGGAGGGGTTCCCGGGGTAAGCAGCTGTCCCTTGTAGCGGACAGAATAATCACCCTGGATTTCGTCCAGCGAGATCCAGGGGTGGGAAAAACTAATTCTCACTCATCAGATTTCCAAAAACCTGGTAGAAATTATCTTTCAGCTTGTCGGAAGTGAGAATACCGCTGGTAAGATCGCCTTCTTTCCAGGAGTTTACCGCATAGGCATAGTAGAATTCGGTGCTCATCATGGCATTTTCATCGGAAGGGCCCCTCTCAATCAGTTCCACCAGAACGACTCCGGAATCGAGGATGAGGGGGTCGCTCAAGTCTCCTGCTTCCTGCAGTGAAGCCAGGCTTCTCAGAAATCCAAGATTTCGGGAGCTCCCTGACAGGCTGTTATCGCCATCCAGGGCTGTGGGCTGGGTAAAAAGAGGGTATTGGGATCCGTAGAGAGAGAAGGAGGGGTTGCCATAAACCAGGGGAAAACGGTTGGATTCATGAACACCGGCCACACCCCGGGCCGCTTGAACAAGCCCTGCTTCTTCGGCGGCAGCTTTGGTCTCCATCGCTTCAGCCAATAAGAAATCTTCAATTCGACCCCGTTCATACCGCTGAATATAGTCGAGAACCCGGGTTTGAACCTCGGGGACGGAAAAATCAGGAGTAACCGCCGCCGAATCCGCCCGGTAAATAAACCAGCCCGCATCGGTGGTGATCAGGTCGGAAATCTCCGCTGCCTCTAAACGGAAAATCTTGTTAAGATCCTCCGGGTCGGTAAAGAATGAGGAAAGTTCATGGAAGGCATAACTTCCCATAATACCGCCCCTATCGGCATAGGAATCCTGGGAATGATTCCGGGCCAGCTCTTCGAAGAGCAGAGGGTTTTCCTTAACCTGATTGTAGACTCCCCGGGCTTCTTCCTCGGAGCTGAAAAAGGCAATCCGGCTGAGTTCAATCTCCCTGAATTGATTCTCTTTTTCCCGGGCGTAGGTGATAATCTCTTCCGCCGGATAAAGAGAAAAAGGGAAAGCCGCATATCTGATGACATACTCTTCGGATCCCATGGATTTTATGAAATCAATCTCTCCCCGGGTGGGGGTGGTGGAGAAGAGGTCTCTGACAACCGTATCCTGGATCAGAGATTCCCTGGTAAAGTCCCAGTTGGCCTTCCGCATGGTGGTGGAGGTGGACAGGTAACGGGACTCATCAAAGTTTCCCTCCGCGTCCCGGTAGGGGCCGTTGGAGATGATTTCCCGGTCTACCCGGTCATCGGAAACAGCAAGCCCCGCCCTTTCCGCCATATCGAGAAAGGCCACATGGAGAGCGGTGCTTTCAAAGGCCTGCCGCCACACCTGATAAAGCTGAAATTCCATGGCAAAGGGGTCATTGGTGGTGTTCTCCCGCACCCGGTCGGCCATAATGTCCCGCTGGCGGGCAAAGTAATTATCCGGCCGGTATTCGATGGGTTTTTTGTTATAGGATCCGAATATGATCCGGCCCGATCCCGAGCCGAACTGTCCCACCGCGGGGCCAGCCACAAAGGTGATAACCAGGATTACCAGAATGACAATACTGCCGCCCCAGACGAAGGGGTTGTTTTTACGCTTCGGTTCTTTCTCTTTCACTATCGATATTTTTTTTTCTGCTTTATCACTGGATGCCATGAAAAACCCTTCCTGTAATATCTAAAGATAGGCAATATAACAGTTTATGATAAGAATAGGATGCCCGGACGAAAACAGGCATCTCCCGAATTCTTCCTTGTTATGGCAAAACTTTACCATGGGGCGGCGGTTTAGTCAATGAAGGACAATTTGAAAAATCTTAAGGAAAATATGATAAAACCCCGTTGACACAGGGAGGCATTATCGATATATTGCTCTCATCTGTTGGGGGCGTGGCGAAGATGGTTATCGCACCGGCCTGTCAAGCCGGGGACCGCGGGTTCAAGTCCCGTCGCTCCCGTAAGACCCGAAGAACCTGGGGTTCTCTGAATCCGGCGGTTCTTCGGGTCTTGTTTTCGTAAGCCACGGGCTGTAGCGCAGGGGCTAGCGCGCGCCGTTCGGGACGGTGAGGTCGGCGGTTCAAATCCGCCCAGCCCGAATAGTGCCCCTGAAAGGGGGCCGTATGGTTTCGCGGGCTTCTTGCGAAGGCCGCCCAGCCCGAATAGTGCCCTTGAAAGGGGGCCGTATGGTTTCGCGGGCTTCTTGCGAAGGCCGCCCGGCCGGAACAGGTTGGGTACAAAATGAGAATACTGGGGGCGTGGCGAAGATGGTTATCGCACCGGCCTGTCAAGCCGGGGACCGCGGGTTCAAGTCCCGTCGCTCCCGTTCTGCCTGAAGAATCTTTCCTCCGGAGGATTCTTCAGGTTTTTTTTGCCCTGAAAAGCAAACCAGGGAAAGGGGCGATTGATTTTATGGGCTTGAACGCCGATTAAGTAGAGAGAAAGCCATGAAAAATATTTTGATTTTTACCATACTGCTGCTTCTTCTCCCCGTTCTTTCCTGGACCGAGGGTCAATATACCGTTGTCAAGGGTGATACCCTTTTCTCTATCGCGCTGCGCCATGAGGTGACCCTGTCGGTGTTAATGGAAATCAACGGCATTTCCGATGCCACCGCCCTCAGGGTGGGGCAGGTCCTGTCCATACCTACCACCTATGAGGTTTCTCCGGGAGACACCTATTACGGCATTGCCGTCAAGCATGGCATCACCACCGCCCAGCTGCTGGCCATGAATCACCGGGAAGAGTCTGATATTCTTCTGGTGGGAGAACAGATTGTGGTTCCTTCCCGGCCAGGCAGTCCTGCCGCCGACACCCGCCCTTCGGTCTCGGCCCGTCCTGTCGAAGAGAGTGTCGCCTTATCAAAGCCGGATAGTCCAAAAATTTTCTGGCCTCACCAGGGGGCCAGGGAACCTCTGTCGGGAAAGCTGAAAGGGGAATCTTTTACCGGAAGAGCCGGAGATCCGGTGATTTCCGTCAGCGCCGGAAAGGTCGTCTGGGTTGCCCCATACAGAGGATATAACCGGCTCATCATCATTGAGGGCCCCGGACGGCATCTTTACGCCTACGGCGGTAACGATGCGGCTCTGGTATCGGTGGGGGATCAGGTTTTTCCCGGTATGGAAATTGGTGTACTGGGAACCAACCCGCATCAGGGAGAGGCCAAGGCTTTTTTCTTCGTCTATAAAGATGGAGTGCCCGTGGACCCAGCTCTGGCGCCACGATAGAATTTTACATTCCCGTCTTACAGTTCTTCCACCGCTCCCAATGATTCGATGGCCTGATCGAACTGATTCTTAAGGGCTGTGTCAGAATTCCGGAAGAGGAATACCACATCCCTGGTTTCCAGATCAAAGGGCAGGGGCTGAAAAATTGACTTGAAGAAAGTTTCAGAAAGGTACTTTCCCACCCGTTGTTCCGTTCCCACCGCATAAGCCTGGCCCTGGAGGACCTTTTCCATTCCCTGAAGGTCATTATCCACAGTGAGGATTTCACACCCCAGGGAATCCAGGCTCTCTTTTATGTAGGTGCCCTTCTGGATCGCCACCACCTTACCCCGTAAATCCTGTTCTGATATTTCCGCAATGCCACCGGTTCCTTTGGCCAGTACGAACATTCGGGCTTTGAACGTGTCATAAGGCTGAGATGAGATTACGTTCTGGCTGGTAAAGTAATCGTTGGGCCATCCCACATTGGCGATGGCATCCAGCTCACCGTTAAGAAGAGCGGGGAATAAAATATGCCACTGGTTGCTGGTGAATGAAACGGGTTTATGAAGGGTTTTTCCTATCTCCCTGGCGAAGTTGACGCTGATACCGGCGGGCACTCCATTTTTCAAATGAGTCCACGGCGGATAAGCGCTGTCATGGCCTACCGCCAGGGTTTCCTCCGAGGTTTCGTCTATTCCAAATTTCTTGGTCACGGTCAGGGCACGGTGGAGCCGGTTCTGAAGGTTTTCCACATAAGTGCGGTAATTTTCCAGAACACCCTGGTGAGAGCCCAGAGAGTTGGTCATGAGCCCTGCGGTATCGGCGTTGTTACGGGAACTTTCATCGATGGAATTTATTGAAACGGAAATTTCCTGGGTGGCGGTACGCTGTTGATGAGACAGACCAGTGATTTCGGTGAAGGAGCTCTCTGTTTGATTGAGAATGCTTCCGGTGGTTTCCAGCCGAGTGCTGGTGTCGCTGATATTTTCTTTCACCCGGGCCTGGGAGATATGACACAGCTTCAGGGCTTCTCCGGTGCTGTCTATTTTTCTGTTCAGGTCGTGAATGACCTGACCGATCTCTTTGGTGTTACGCTGACTCTGATCGGCCAGGGCTCTAATTTCCTTGGCCACCACCGAAAACCCTTTGCCGTGTTCCCCTGCCCGTGCGGCTTCAATCGCCGCATTGAGGGCCAGAAGGTTGGTTTTATCGGAAGTATCGTTTATAAGTTCTATTCTTCCCAGAATATCCTGAATGGAAGTCTTAAGGGCTTCGAGGACCCCGGACAACTCTTTGAAATTGACCGACAGGGCTTCCAGTTCACGGGTTGCATCGGCCATGGAATCATGACTTTTCTGTGATGCTGAAATTCCTTCCTGAAGTTTCTGTTCCGATTCCTGAATACTGTTCTCTATGAAGGCGGCCTGCTCATTCACCATATCGATCTTTTCCCGGACCTGGGAAACCTCCCGGGAAGTCTTGGTGCTGTCCGCCTGGATAAGGTCGGCCAGAGCGTGGTTTAAATGGGATATCTGTTCCAGATCGATATGGTAGCTTTGAAAAACCCGGGAATCGTTCTGAAGTTCATAAATTAATTCCGATAGCAGCCGAATCAAAAGGTCTGAATTGTCATGGTTCACCAAAAGTTTCTCCTGAAAAAAAAGGCAGGGGTGCGATCGCGCCCCTGCCACATTATGCCAGACCTCCGGTTATTTCGCAACCTTTAGTTCAAAGAGAGAAGAACCCCTGCCGCGATGGCCGATCCGATTACTCCCGCCACGTTGGGACCCATGGCGTTCATCAGAAGGAAGTTGGTGGGATTCTCTTTCTGCCCCACCTTCTGGACAACCCGGGCGGCCATGGGAACCGCCGAAACACCGGCAGCACCGATCATGGGGTTGATCTTTCCGCCGCTAAGAACACACATCAGTTTGCCTAGAAGGACTCCGCCGGCGGTTCCCATCCCGAAAGCAACGCATCCCAGGACGATGATAAAGATGGTCTGCAGGTTAAGAAACGCCTCGGCACTCATCTTGCTTCCCACGGCGATGCCCAGAAAGATGGTGACTATGTTGATAAGCTCGTTCTGGGCGGTCTTGGAGAGCCGCTCGGTTACACCGCTTTCACGAAAGAGGTTTCCGATCATCAGCATCCCGATAAGGGGAGCCGAGGCGGGAACCAGAAGAGCCGCCACCAGGGTGGTGGCAATAGGGAAGAGAATCTTGATACGCTTGGATACAGGCTTGGGATCGGTCATCTTGATCATCCGCTCTTTTTTGGTGGTCAGCGCTTTGATGATGGGAGGCTGGATGATCGGGACCAGGGCCATGTAGGTATAGGCTGCCACCGCGATGGGACCCAGCAGATGGGGGGCCAGTTTAGATGTAAGATAGATGGCGGTGGGACCGTCGGCCCCGCCGATGATGGCGATGGAACATGCCTCGGCGAAGGCGAAACCCAGGGCTTTCGCGCCGAGGAGGGTGGCGAAGATACCGATCTGCGCCGCCGCCCCCAGGAGGAAGGTCTGGGGTTTAGCCAGCAGGGGACCGAAGTCGGTCATGGCTCCGATGCCCATGAATATCAGTGGCGGAAAAAGCCCCGCCTGGATACCAAAGTAAAAATAGTGGAGCAGACCATCATCGGCGAGGATCCCGGTGAGGGGCAGGTTGACAAGAATCGCCCCGAAGCCTATGGGTATCAGCAGCAGAGGCTCAAATCCCTTGGCAATGGCCAGATAGAGGAGCAGACAGCCCACGGCGATCATCAACAGCTGCTGCCAGGTGAGGGCCAGAAAGCCGGTGCTTTCCAGGAATCTTATGACTAAATCAATCATTATCCTTCTCCCTTAACCGAGGTTTACCAGGGCCTGGCCCTCGCGGACGCTGTCTCCGGGATTCGCAAGGATGGCCTGCACGGTACCGGCCCGGTTGGAGAAGACTTCAATATCCATCTTCATGGCTTCCATCATGACGATTAACTGACCTTCCTGCACCGCATCGCCCACGGCGACTTTGATTTCTTTCACCGTACCCGTGATAGGGGCCGTTTCGGCACCGGCGCCGGCGGCAGCGGGAGCGGCGGCGGGAGCCGGAGCCGCGGCGGGACGAGACGCGGCGGGAGCCGGGGAGGCTGCCCGGGGGGCTGGGGCCGAGGTTCCCCGGGGCACCGCCGAAAGCTGTCCGTTGGAAACGGTCTGTGCCCCGTCCACCAGATCCACCTGATACTGGCTGCCGTCCCGGGTGATGATAAGGGTATTGTCCTGGCGCTCCACCTGCACATCATAGGTGGCACCCTGAAACTGAAAGGTAATATGCTTACTCATAATCTACTCTCCTGCAATCAAATTGGGAATCGTGACAGACCCTGTTTAAACCAGGGTCCTGTCAAAGGCGGCACGGTTCATCCAGGGATCCATAACTTCAGAACTGCGAGAAACCCAGGACGCCGCCGAAGGGGCGGGAAGATCTTCCTGAATCAGATACGCCGCCACCGCGGCCATGATCCAGTCGTTTCCCTCCTGGGACTCTTCCGCCGGAGCTGCGGGAACGGTGGATGGCTTTCCGGACTGAACCGCCGCCGAGGCTGTCTTTGGTTCCTTATCCTGGAACAGGACCTTGAGAAGAACCATCAGAAGGCTCAATCCCAGTAAAGAGATGAAAACAATGGCTATCCCCAGAATTGAGGCCATCAAACTAAAGCTGAAAAGTTCATGATTCATTGTTATCCCTCCGCCCCTACAGGGGAATATTCCCGTGTTTTTTCGCAGGCCTGTCTTCTTTCTTCCGGATATTCATCTCCAGGGCCCGGATCAGCTCGATGCGGGTGTGGGCCGGATCGATCACATCATCGATAAAACCGTAACCGGCAGCCACGAAGGGATTCATGAATTCCACTTCGAACTCTTCAATCTTCTCTTTCCGTTTGGCTTCAGGGTCGGCGGCTTCATTGATGTCTTTCCGGAAGATGATGTTGGCCGCGCCATCGGCTCCCATGACGGCCGCCTGGGCGGTGGGGTAGGCCAGAACCCGGTCGTATCCCAGAGCTTTTGAGCTCATGGCTATCATGGAGCCCCCGTAGGATTTGCGGACGATCAAGGCCACCTTGGGTACCGTCGCTTCGGCGATGGCGTAGAGGATCTTGGCGCCGTGACGGATGATACCGCCGTGTTCCTGGGCGACTCCGGGAAGGTATCCGGGGACATCCACCAGGGTCACAATGGGAATGTTGAAGGAGTCACAGAACCGAATGAACCGGGCCCCCTTGTCGGAAGAGTTGATATCCAGGGCGGCGGCGAAAAACTTGGGCTGGTTGGCAAAAATGCCCACGGTCCGGCCGTTGAGCTTGGCGAAACCCACCACCACGTTCTGGGCCCAGTCTTTCTGCACTTCCAGAAAGGAGTCGGCGTCAAAGGCTTCGGCGATAATGTCCCGTACGTCGTAGGGTTTGCGGGGCTCATCGGGAAGGATGGACATGATGGCGGGAGTTTCCCGGTCCGCCGGATCGGTGCACTCAACCACGGGAGGCATCTCCCTGTTGTTCAGAGGCAGATAGGAGAGGAGCCGCCGGATGAAGGCGAAACACTCATCCTCGGATCCAAACCGGAAGTGGGCCACGCCACTTTTTCCGCAGTGAGCCTTGGCTCCTCCCAGTTCTTCGTGGGAAATGTCCTCACCGGTAACAGCACGGATAACATCGGGTCCGGTGATATACATATGGCTGACCCCGTCAACCATGAAGATAAAATCAGTGATGGCGGGAGAGTAGACCGCTCCGCCGGCGCAGGGTCCCAAAATCACGCTGAACTGGGGAATAACCCCGGAAGCGTGGGTGTTGTTCTTGAAAATCCGGGCGTAGCCGTCCAGGGACAGCACGCCTTCCTGAATCCGGGCACCGCCGGAGTCGTTGATCTGGATAAAGGGGACGCCGTTCTGCAGAGCCAGCTCCTGGGCTACGGCGATCTTTTCCGCGTGTTTTTCACCCAGAGAACCGCCCAGGACGGTAAAATCCTGGGAGGAAAGGAAGACCTGGCGGCCTTCAACCTGGCCGGAACCGGTGACCACTCCGTCTCCGAGAAACCGCTTCTTATCCATGCCGAACTCGTTGGCCCGTCCTTTGATGTAAGCCTGATTTTCGATGAAAGAACTCTGATCCAGAAGGGTGTCAATCCTCTCCCGGGCCGTCTTCTTTCCTTTCTGTCTCTGCGCTTCAAGGCGGTCCTCGCCACCGCCCTGGAGCATGGAAGCCCTTGTTTCTTTGAACTTCTTCAGTGCTTCTTGATTGTTCATCTCATTAAACCCCCGCTCATACTTTAGTGTACATAGCTTTGTCCACAGCCCTTTGAGAACTGCGGATTATCTATTTATCACAAAAAATGGAGAATAGTGCAACCCTCATTCCGGCAAACTCGGGGGTAAAGTCAGACAATAGGAAAAAGAATGCAAAAGGAAGAAAAAACCGGCCGAAAAACGGCCGGCCCTTGTGAGTCGGGAATCGGGAGAACAGCCTTTGGGTTAAAAGGCGGAGACGGGTTGTCCGGTTTTCTCCTCCAGGGAGCTGCGCTCATTCTTCATTACCAGAAGATAGATAAGGGCGGCAAGGATGAATCCCACCAGAATACCGTTCTCCGAGATCCGGGCGAACAGGATGGCGCCGGGAAAGAATTTTCCCAGGAGCACCACAAGAGCGCTGAGGGCCCAGACAATGACAGCCCGGCAATTGACGCCGTTGCTGTGCCGGTGGCGGCCATTTTCACCCACAAACAATTCTGCCGGAACCACTATATACTCCCGGTTTTTATTTCATCAAGGTAATTTTAATCGCCTTCACCCATTCAGCAGGGTGGGGTATCTGGATGATCAACCTGTCCTTCTTCCCCGCCTCATTGGTAAAACTGATAACAATAACTTTCTGGTGCAGCGGTTTGCCGTTAAAGGTGTCGGTGGTTCCGATGGCGGTGATACTCTTTCCCTGAATAAAAAACTCCCGATCCCCGAACCGGGCATGGTAGTAGAGACCGTCCTTCACCATAACCAGGCCTCCGGTGGACCTGAGTGGTTTCTTATCCATCGACTCCTGACCAAAATAATTAACCCCGTAGGTCATGAGAATAATTTCGTCCCGGGAAAAGCGCTTGAGAATGGTTTTATTTTCCCGGTAGCGGATGGCAGCCATCAGGAATACTGCCGCCAGGATAAATAATCCGATGATCAGGGGAGGGGCGTTGACAATGTTGTCCAGGAAATTCATACAAGCCTCGGTAGTTTTTTAAGGACCCGGGATCTGACGACTCGCCGGGAGAGTCCTTTAAGTTTCAGTTCATCTAAAAGCGACTCGGTTATCTCCGTATCACTCTTTCCTTTTGATTTCAGCTTTTCGATATACCCTTTGTTGGCTTCCAGAAGCAGCTGAATCTGGTCCCGGGTCCCCTGCCCGGGATAAAAAACAAAGCTGGCGATAGCCATGATGGCGACCGATACGATCAAGGTCACTAATATATCCCAGCCGGGATCTTTGATCAGGGGCCGAATCAGTGACTGGGGATTCCCGGTATTAAAAATCAGGTAGAGATCGGCGACCATCAGGACGGCCAGCAGGATGTAGAAGATGAGTCTGGTGCGTTCTTTCAAGATTTTCTCCCTGGATAAAAAAATAGGATGGGGTGCCTCGCACACCCCATCCGGGATTTTTCAGTAGATCAGATTAAGCGTTCTTGATGTGAACGTCTTTGATCTTGGCCCATTCGGCCTCGGCTTTTTCCCAGGCCTCGTCACTGGCTTCGTTCTCCCAGTAGGTAAGGCCCCGTTCTTCCCGGGTCGCGCCGGGGAGAAGGTTGTCAAGGATGACGGTCAGAAAAGCCGTTACCGCCATACCGGTGGTCAGGATGGTCTGGGCAATGTTGGTCAGAACATACACCAGGGATCCGGCTTCGCCGGCAACGACGGAAGCCGCACCGAAATGGGCGGGAACGGTCAAACCGGAGAAGATACCCATACCCACGATGAAAAGGTTTCGGGCGTTGTTCATGTTGGTGAACTGCAGGTTCGAGAGCCCCGTGGCGGCGATCAGACCGAACATGGCGAAGAAGAGAGCTCCGGTGATGGGCTGGGGCAGGGTCGCGAGAACCATGCCGAACTTACCGAAGAAGGGCAGAATGAGAAGGATGACACCGGCGAACCTGATGACCTTCCGGCTGGCCACTCTGGTGAGCCCGATAGCTCCGATATTCTCGGAGTAGGAGGTGGTACCGTTTCCGGTCTGGAAGATACCGGCGATGAGACATCCCACCCCTTCGGCACCGATACCCCGGGAGATCATCTTGGAGGTAGGTACGGGGGCTTCGGAGATCCGGGCACAGGAGTAGTAGTCACCCACGGACTCAACCATGGAGCCGATGTAACCGGCCACCATACCGAGGGATCCGGCCACGGTCAGAGCATTAAAGCTGGGGAATCCCCACTTGAAGGGAATGGCGGGTTTCAGCCAGAACCAGGGGGCGGCGGAGATAAGCTCGATGCCGCTGCTGAGGTTGGCGGGGTTCCCGTCGGGGATCAAGCCGACCAGGGTTCCGATGATGGAAGCCACCCAGCCGACGATGATGGCCAGCAGAATGGGGAACAGCATGAAAACCTTGGAATACCGGTTAAACACCTGGGAGAACAGGACGATACACACCAGGGTCAGCAGGGAGATAAACCAGTTTCCCGCCATCCAGGGGGCTCCGACGCCGAAGAGGGCCAGACCAATCATCGCAATGGTAGGGCCGATAACGATGGGGCTGAACAGTTTTTTCACCTGTCCCATCAGACCGGTGTAACCGATGATGATTTCGAACAGAGAGGCAATCATGACCGCTGCAGAAACCTGCTGAATCATGATTTCATAACCGCCGCCGCTGGCCGCCACCATACCTACGATTGCGAACATTGGGCCCAGGAACGAAAAAGTACCGCCCTGAAGAATCGGCAGCTGGTTCCCGATGGGAGACTGCTGAATCAGGGTGGTGATGCCGGCACAGAAAAACATCGTCGAAATCAGAAGTGCCAGTTGCTCGGGGGGCATTCCCATAGCCCCGCCGGTGATGATGGGAATGATGACAGTAGAACCGAACTGAGTCAGTACGTGCTGAATCCCCAGGAAGACGGATAATCCATTGCTAGGCTTGGAGCCTATGGGAAAAGTTACCCATCCTTTCGCTTGCGCTGCTTCGTTGCTCATGTTTCCTCCATAAAAACAAATTTTTTCTCAAAGGACCTACAATCCTTAGTGAAGCCGTAATTCTTTTTCTTTTTAAATACGGAAAGGAAATCAGGCAGGCTGGTTATTGCCGTAAATGTAAAAACAATTAAACAACCTATAATAAAGAAGATTCTATGGTATGAAAGCAAGAGCCGTCAAGCAAAATTTAGGGGAGTTGAAAATCCTTACCTGTGTCGTGTACCTGAGGATATGGTAAAAAGGGGGTAAACAGCCTTGACTCGAAGAGTGTCTCCGAATAGATTGAAATGAATCTTTATATAAAGGTATAAGACTTTTTATTGGAGGAGAGTGTATGGCAGATCCTAAAGAAGCTGCTGCATACGTTGCAGGTCTTATTGCGAGGGCGAGGGAAGCCCAGAAGAAAATCGAGTTCGCTTCACAGGAACAGGTGGACGACCTCTGCACCAGGGTAGCCTGGGCGGGATGCAAACCCGAGTTTGCCACCAAACTGGCCGAGTTTGCCGCTGAAGAGTCGGGGATGGGAATCCCTTCCGACAAATACGGCAAGATCATGGCCAAGGTCAAGGGTTCTCTCTATGACATGAGGGGACAAAAGTCGGTCGGACTTGTGGAAGACGACAAAGAAAAAGGCATTCTCAAATATGCCAAACCCATGGGAGTGGTGGGCGCCCTGGTTCCCTGTACCAACCCCGAGGCTACTCCCTTCGTCAAGGCTATCGCCGCCCTGAAAACCCGGAATGCCATCATCCTGAGCCCCCATCCCCGTACCCGGGGAACCAACCAGATGGCGGTGGATCAGATCCGGGCCACCTTGAAAAAGGCGGGCTACCCCGAGGATCTGGTCATCCATGTGGATGAAGTTTCCGTGGAAGCTTCCAACGAGCTGATGAAACAGAGCGATGTGGTTCTGGCCACCGGCGGCGCCGGCATGGTTCATGCCGCCTACAGCTCCGGTACCCCCGCCTTTGGTGTGGGAGCCGGTAACGCCGTAACCATCATCGATGAAACCGCCAATCTGGCCGATGCGGCCAACAAGATCAAGCGGTCCAAGATCTTTGACAACGCCACCAGCTGTTCTACTGAAAACTCAGCGGTCATTCAGGAAGGGGTCTACGACGCCATGCTGAAAGCTCTGGAAGCCGAAGGTGCCTACATTGTAACCCCCGAAGAGAAGACCAAGCTCCAGGCGGTTATGTGGGAAGACGGCCATCTGAGCCGCCACATCGTGGCCCAGTCCGCCCAGAAGATTGCCGCCCTGGCGGGAATCAAGATGGGGGACGACAAGGTTTTTATCTGCGTACCCGAGACCGGAATTGGCGATGATTTCCCCTTCTCCGGTGAGAAACTTTCCCCCGTCACCACCCTCTACAAGTACAAAGACTTCGAGGATGCGGTACAGCTGGTGAATGCCATCACCGACTACTCCGGTGCGGGCCACAGCTGTGGAATCCACACCTTCGATGACCGCCGGGTGAAAGAGCTGGGCCGCCGGGTCAAGGTTTCCCGGATCATGGTTCGTCAGCCCCAGTGCCTGGCCAACTCCGGTGCCTGGACCAACGGTATGCCCATGTCCATGACCCTGGGCTGCGGTACCTGGGGAGGCAACGTGGCTTCCGAGAATATCACATGGAAGAACCTTCTGAACTACACCTGGGTTTCCTATGAGACCCCCAGCCATCAGCCTTCCGATGAAGAACTCTTCGGAACCGTGATGTACGAATAGAAGATCCCCAGGATGTGATTTTCCGCCCCGGGCTCATAAGGCCCGGGGTTTTTTAGTTTGTGGCGGCCGGCGGTGTGAGAGGGCTTGTTCTTCGGAAGAGACGCCGGGAGACGATTGCCCTTTTCCCATCCGGAGGGCTTCGGGACAATGGCCGCCGGGAATATGCCCCTCCGTAAGGAAACAATACCGGAAATAAGCCGGTTCCACCGGAAACCCCAGAGAACAGGCTCCCTCCTTCCATGCGTTGCAGTTTTCGCAATATATTAATGAATCCATTATATTTCCTGCATAATAAACTGTGGCCTTTCATTGTTGCTTTTTTCCTAAGGTTTGTACATGCCTCTGACCAAGGCTTCGGATTGACAGGGATTGAACAAGTAGTTTATAGTTGCCCCATAAAGCTTTGGGAACATTGCAGGTTCCACAAATACTGATTACGGGGGTACGTTAAATGGCAGGTGAAGATATCCGCGAAATGGATAAAAAGTACAATCTGCACTCCTGGGCCGCCCAGGGGGCTCTCAATCCGATCGTCGTAGACAAGGCCGAAGGCATCTTTTTCTGGGATGCCGATGGCAAGAAGTACTACGATATGTCCGCCCAGCTGGTGAACATGAATGTCGGCCACGGTAATAAAAAGATTATCAAGGCCATTCAGGACCAGGCGGAAAAAATGCCCTTCATGGGTCCCGGCTACGCCGTGGATGTGCGGTCCCAGCTGGCCCGTACCATCGTTGAGGAAGTGGCCCCCAAGAATATGGGCAAGGTCTTCCTGACCCTCGGCGGTGCCGAGGCCAATGAAAACGCCATCAAGATTGCCCGGATGGTGACGGGAAAGAACAAGGTCTTCAGCCGGTACCGCTCCTACCATGGTGCTACCTATGGGGCGGCCAACCTCACCGGCGAACCCCGAAGATTTCCCTCGGAACCGGGAATCCCCGGCTTTGTCAAGTTTTTCGATCCCTACCTCTACCGCGAACCCAAACAGGCCAAGTTTGAGAACGAAGAAGCGTACGGACAGTACTGCCTTGACAAGCTGGAAGAGCAGATCATCTGGGAAGGCGAAAACAACGTGGCCGCCATCTTTCTGGAAACCGTTACCGGCAGTAACGGTGTTTTAATTCCGCCCAAGGGATACATGGCGGGGGTCCGCGCCCTTTGTGACAAATACGGCATCATGATGGTTTGTGACGAAGTCATGGCCGGATGGGGCCGGACCGGTGAATGGTTCGCCATCAACAACTGGAACGTGGAACCCGATATGATCACCTTCGCCAAGGGCCTGACCTGCGGTTACGCCCCCATCGGCGGGGTTATCGTCAGCAAGAAAATCGCCAAGCACTTTGATGAAAACGTTCTTTACTGCGGCCTGACCTACAGTGCCCATCTTCTGGGATGCGCCGCCGGCCTTGCTACTATCGAGGTGTACAAGGAACTGGACCTGATCAACCGGTCCAAGGAAATGGGCAAAGTTCTTGCCAAAGAGATGGCCGCCCTTCGGGCCAAACATCCCTGTGTGGGCGAATGCCGGAACATCGGCCTCTTCGGTATGGTTGAATTCGTGAAGAATGCCAGCGAAGAACCCATGGTTCCCTACGGCAAGGATCCCGAAGGAAAGATGAAGAAGATCCTCGGCAAGCTGCGGGAGAACGGTTTTACCACCTACTCTCACGAGAACATGATCGCCGTGTCACCTCCCCTGATTATCACCGAGCAGGAGATGCATGAGGCTTTCGAGATTCTTGACAAGGTCTGTTCCTGGGTTGATGAAAATTTGATGGACTAGGCTGCTCCGGCAGATAACTGGCGGGCCGTCCGGAAGTTTCCGGGCGGCCCGTTTTTCGTGAAAACTGTGCGGCGGGACAACGAAGGAGTTCCGGGTTTGGGGGGCGGCGGAAATCTCCTAGGAATTTTTCATGTATTCATCTATGAGATCCAGCCTTTCCCGGTAAAAATCCCTTCTTTTCCGGTTGAACCGCTCCGGAGAGCCGAAGATACCAGTGCGGGCTTCCTGAAGCTGGTCAAGACTTTCCTCAAGCTGGCCCCGGTAATCGGTCCAGCTCATGTCGCTGTGAACGCTTTTAACAGGGGCATGAGCCATGATTTTCCGCCAGTCCCGGTTCTGGTCCCTGAGGATCAGGGCCAGGGGAGTGATATCCTGGGCACTCATGGCCGACAGGGCTTCGCCCTTGCCTTTTTCATTGGTCTTCTTTACGCCGTGAAAATTCCAGAACTCCTCTTCCGCCTCTTTCAGACGGTTTTGATCCCGGCAGAGAAGGGGAAGAAGAAAGACGTGTTTCCTTTGGATATAGTCACGGACCTCCTCGGTTTCCAGGTGCCGGGAAGCCCCTTCCAGGGCTCCTTCCTCCAGAAAGGCGGAGCCGATGAAGAAGGAGAGGGTGGTATCTTTTGTTTTTTCCCACCCCTTTTTCAGAATTTCAAACCGGGACTGAAGGTCTCCCGAGTCGGAATGATTCAGGTAGTACTCCAGATAGACCGCGGGTTGTTCGGGGAATTTTTCCACCGCCTTGAGAAGCAGCCTGTCAGATTTTTCCGGATGTTTTTTCACCCGTTCATACCGGGCCGAATCGATCAGCCTCTTCCACGCGGGGGTTTTCAGAATGGGGAGCAGGACCCGGAAAAATGTCACCAGCAGGAAAAGCAGGCCGGGAAGATAGAGCAGTTTGTTCATGGTTCATCCTTATCTTCGATGTTATGTGAGGGAATTTCAAAAATAACCGATTTTTGAAATCGGCTCAAGTATCTGGAACTTTCCAGTAAGTCCGTCCACTATAACACGAAACCGCTCTCCCTGGCGATTATCGCACCTTACTATCCAGAAAGGTTTGTGAAGGTGTACTTCCCTGATCACGGTAGACCGGGGGTAGAGCAGGGCTTTCATGGTATGAATGGCGGAGTGGACAAGGTAGGTCCGGGCTGTTTTCAGGGCCTGGCCGGGATCAATAATGGGGGTTAGTATGTTTTCTTCCTCCGCTTCGGTGACAACCGGTTCAAAGCGGTCAGCCGTGGAGGCCTGGTTCTCCAGCATATCCACCAGGGTGTAGGCTTGAATTTTCCGCATCCCCAGGATGGTTTTTACTTCATATTCAAAATGAACCCAGTAGTAAGG
>Ga0334882_1000483_pt1 | contig 61658 bp, 23 predicted proteins | sample GraSluR1_MG_5_FD_207226 | JGI IMG/M metagenome (GOLD analysis project Ga0334882, IMG submission 207226) | Sludge microbial communities from methane-producing bioreactor in Wageningen University, Netherlands - Granular Sludge_15_04-R1 | ecosystem: Engineered > Bioreactor > Anaerobic >... | reverse complement strand
GTGACAGCTGCGGCAATGAGCTCACTGGCCAGACCTATTCCAATTCGGGTAGCGACCAGACTGCCCCGAGCCTGACGGGAACACCTTATGCCGGCACCACGGGCACGGACGCCTGCTATGCCGATGCGGCCACGGCCGCACCTTTCAGTGCGAGCGATGCCATCCAGGGCTATACGGATAACTGCGGCGGCAGTGTGACGGCTACCTTAACGGGTACCAATGTTACGGGCGATGACTGCAGCTGGACAGTCACTTACACCTTCACGGTGAGTGACAGCTGCGGCAATGAGCTCACTGGCCAGACCTATTCCAATTCGGGTAGCGACCAGACTGCCCCGAGCATCACCTTCTGCCCCCCAGATACCTCCATCAACTGCGTGAATGCCGATACATCCACCACAAGCCTGGGATTACCGGTGGCTTCTGATAATTGTGGGTCAGTGAGCGTTACCTATTCCGACAATGTTATCTTCTACTCCTGCGCTGGTAATTATGCCTTTAACCGCACATTCTATGTAACCGATGATTGTGGAAATGTTGATAGCTGTACCCAGCTAGTGGAAGTATATGATACACTGATGGTGACTTGTCCACCGGATACCAACGTTTGTGCTAATGAACCCGCCTTTGCACTTTCTGGAGCTAGCCCGGCTGGTGGTACTTACAGTGGTACAGGTGTAAGCAACAATATCTTCGACCCGGCGGTAGCTGGACCAGGTGCGCATATCATTACTTACACCTACACAGAAGATTATTGCTGTACCCATACCTGCACCAGCACCATTTTTGTCGATACCGTTCCGGTAATGGATTGCCCGGCTGACTTCAGTGTTTGCAAGGATGAGGCACCATTTGCATTGAATGCATCACCAGCCGGTGGAACCTTCAGCGGTACTGGAGTGAGTGGTGGCCAGTTTAATCCTAATTCGGCAGGAACAGGTACACACACCATTACCTATACCTTCACGGACGGAAACGGATGCAGCAATTCCTGCACCTTTAATATTACCGTGAAGCCGGTACCCGAAATGCTATGCCCGCCCAATATGGAGGTCTGCATTAATGATGCAGTATTTACCCTGACAGGTGCGATGCCCGTAGGTTCTACCTACAGCGGCCCAGGCGTTTCTCTTGGTAAGTTTAATCCGGCTGTTGCAGGACTGGGCGTACATACCATTACGGTATCCTTTACAAACTCAGTAGGATGCTCCAACAATTGTCAATTCACCATTACCGTGAATGATACCACACCTGTAATCTGCCCTGTAGATACCGCTGTTTGTGCCAATGATGCCGACTTCCTCCTCAGTGGAGCCAGTCCATCAGGGGGAGTGTACTCAGGAACCGCAGTGACTGCAGGAATGTTCTCTCCGGCCACCGCAGGCCCGGGGGTACATACTATTACCTACACCTATACCAATGGAGACAATTGCGAAAGCGTCTGTACCTTCGACATTACCGTGGATACTGTTCCGGTAATGACTTGTCCGCAGGATATGTCGGTTTGCGTAGATGGAAATTCCGTGGATATCCTTGGCGGCCTGCCTGCCGGAGGGGTTTATTCAGGAACCGGAGTGAATGCCGGTCAGTTTGACCCCCTGAGCGCAGGCATCGGACTACACACCATAACCTACACCTATACTGATGGCAATGGCTGCAGCAATAGCTGTGACTTTGAGATCACCGTGGATACAGCTGTTGTGGTTGTTTGTCAGCTCGATGATACGGTTTGTGTGGATGATCCTGACTTTGAACTTCTCGGAGGAATGCCTGCCGGCGGTACCTATGCCGGAACAGGCGTAACAAACAATGGTGGGGTCTATAGCTTCAGTCCGGCTACGGTAGGAGTGGGTGTTTATACCCTCACCTATACCTATGCCGACCAAAACGGATGTTCGAATAGTTGTGACTTCACCATTATGGTGAAAGACCTTCCTGCAGTAGAATGTCCCTTGGATATGGAAATGTGCGTGGATGCCAATCCTATGACCCTGACAGGTGCCTCACCTTCAGGAGGGATGTATTCCGGAACCGGAGTGAGCGGTGGTATCTTCGATCCTGCGGTAGCAGGTGTTGGTACACATACCATCACATACACCTACACCGATGCATTTGGATGCGTGAACAGCTGCACCTTTGACATTACTGTCAATGCACTGCCGGTATTGACTTGTCCTGCGGATACCGCAGTATGCGTCGATGCCACTTCCTTCCTCCTCGATGGCGCTATGCCCGCCGGAGGAACATACAGCGGTTCTGGCATTATGCAGGGTGGATATTTCGACCCGGCATATGCAGGTGTTGGTGTGCATACCATTACCTACAGCTATGCGGATAACAATCAGTGTGGAAATTCCTGCACCTTCACTATTGAAGTGTTTGCTTTGCCGCAGGTTTCCTGTCCGATGGATACAGCCGTTTGCGTGGATGCCGATCCGTTCACCCTGGCAGGTGGCCTGCCAATGGGTGGTGTCTATTCAGGAAGTGGCGTGACTGCAGGCGTCTTTGATCCCGCCCAGGCACAGCTTGGCTCCAATCTGATCACTTACAACTATACGGATGCCAACGGCTGTTCAAGCAGCTGCACCTTCACGGTGACAGTCAACGACCTGCCTGTGGTAGAGTGTCCTCAAGACTTCAGTGTTTGCGCCGATGATCCGGCCTTCCAGCTGGGCGGTGTCAGTCCAACCGGGGGTGTTTTCTCCGGAGCAGGGGTGAATAACGGGATGTTCAATCCAGCTATCGCCGGGGGTGGCGTACATTTGATTACCTATACCTACACCGATGCTTTCGCTTGTGTCAATAGCTGCACCTTTGAGATCTCTGTCGGGCCTATCGTAGATGCCGGTTTGGATACCACCATCTATCTGTGTAATTCCTACACCTTCGATGCAATGGTCAGTGGACCGCCGACCCTCCAGTACACCTGGACCCCGGCCTTGACTCTCGATGATCCTACGATCCTGAATCCGACATCCACTCCGATTGAGCCGACGATGTTCACCCTCACCGTTGTGGATGGAAACGGATGTTCCAACTCCGATTCCTTCTTCCTGAATGTATTGCCAAGCGGCAATTCCTTCAGTGGTTCGGTGGTGTATGACAATGATCCGAAGACAGCCTTACCGGATTTTGCCATCATCCTGCAAAATTTGGACAGCAATACGGTGGATACGATTTATACCGCCAATAACGGGCTGTTCTGCATCAGCGGATTGGCTCCGGGTACCTATACCGTAGGAGGTTACTCTGATCAGGTATGGGCCTGGGGTGGTGTAAATGCCACCGACGCTCTGGCTGTGACCCGGCATTTCGTTGAGTTGGATACACTGAGGGGTCTGCGTCTGATTGTAGGTGATGTCAATGCGCAATTCGGTCCTACAGCTACGGATGCTTTCCTCATTGCACAGCGTTTCGCCGGCCTGATCAACACCTTTGTGATCCCTGATTGGGTAATGGAGCGGGATACCATCCTCTTTAGCTCGGATGTGCTTTATACACGTCAGTACCTGGCTCTGGTTTCCGGTGATGTCAATGGCAGCCACATCCCCTATGTGAAAGTAAGCCCGCAAGGTAGTCTTACAAGCGAGGGTGAAATCCAGTTTGCACCCGGTGCTGAAGCACGCATTCCTGTTTCCATTGTAGATCCGGCCATCCTGGGTGCTACTTCGCTCCAGTTAAGCGTACCTGCCGGCTGGACAATCCACGATGTCGTGCTCAATCCAGCATTGGGAGGCGAATTGGTGTTCAAGCAGGAAGGCAAGATGCTGAACATCGCCTGGTTCAGTCTGGATGCACCCTATGCCCAGGCCGGGAGTATGCTCTTTGAAATTGTGGCCAGCCCGGCCCGCAATGCGGAAAGTGTCTTCCATCTGGGGAATGTGTTGGAGGTTTCCGATCCGGATGCCAATGTGATCAAAGAAGCCCGCCTGGCTATGCCGCGAATGCTTAATGGAGGGGCCAATGTTCAGGTTAGCACCTATCCTAATCCATTTACACAGGAGAGCGTGATCGAGTATGTCCTTCCCGAAAGGGGAGAGGTAGTACTGGAAGTCTTCAACGTTTATGGTGCCGTAGTAGCCCGTATGTCCTCGAAGACTCAGGAAGCCGGCGTACATCAGTTCACTGTGGACGGAAGCCAGCTGGTTCCCGGAACCTATCACTACACCCTCCGCTTTGATGACGGAAGCCGTGCTTCCAGCGTGAGCGGAAAGTTGGTTAAGATGAATTAGTGGCTCAATTCATAACCCAAACAAAAGGGGCTGACTCCATAAGGATTCAGCCCCTTTTCTATTAGAATGAATTATCCTGCTTAATGGGTTTCTCTACAAAGTTTAAAGCAAGCCACCCCGAAGGTAGATCTCCTTCTGAACATCATTAAATGCTTCTATCTTCCCTTTTTCTCCATTGCGGGTATTGGAGATTTCTCCCAAGGAAAAATCAACCCGAACCACATCCCCCTCCTGAATGTCAAGTGCTGAAATGAGGCTCGGATCATAGCTCAGGATAGGAAAGGCAGCATTGATGGCATTTCGTTCATAAATGGCACCAAAGGATTCTGCCAGGATACAGCTTATCCCCATAGACTTGAAACAGTCCACCGCCTGTTGGCGGGAACTGCCTGCTCCGAAATTCTTACCGGTAATCACTATGTCCCCGGGTTTAGCTTTACTTGCAAAATCTTCATACCCAATGAGATTGTCGAAAGTGTATTTGCCCATCTCTGCAATGTCGGTTATGGTTAGATATCGATTATGGAAGATCATATCCGTATCAATGTCGTCTTTGCGGATCACCCAAACCCTTCCTTCCGCTTTCAAAGGGGCTTGCCGGGCATACTTCGGTTTTTTGCTATCCGATTCGTATTTTCCCAATGGAAAGAAGTTTGCCGGTTCCGCCGGAATACTGTCGGCAGAGACTATCATCCCTGCTACGGCACTGGCTGCTGTTGTTGCAGGGGAGGCCAGATAGACGTAGCCTTTGCCCTGCTTTCCGGAAAAATTCCGGTTGCCCGTGCTGATAGTGACCTCTTCCGGTCCGTTCTGGCCAACTTGTCCGGCCGCACATCCGGCGCAGCCCGCATTGGAGACCAAGGCGCCGGCATCCTTGAAAATCCGGATCAGTCCTTCATCCAATGCCTGCTGCCATATCGTGTCTGTGGCGGGTACAATCTTCAGCACGACTCCAGGTGCCACTTTGCGTCCCTTCAGGATTTCAGCAGCTATTCTCAGGTCCTCAAGCCTGCCGTTGGTACAGCTGCCGATGAAAGCCGAATCAATCTTCTTCCCTGAAACATCTTCCAATGCCACATCGTCGTGAGGATGTCCCGGCATAGCTACCATCAGCTTGAAAGTAGAAGCATCCAGGGAGAAAACCGCATCATATTTCGCATCCTCATCCGGGAGGATCATTTCAAAATGCTTTCCGGTGAGCGTGTTCAGTTCCTGAAGAATGGCCCTGTTTGGAGGGAATAAAAGAATGATGGCACCCATCTCAGTAGCCATCGAAGCAATAGTGATGCGTTCATCAAGGCTTAAGCTGTCCACTAAAGTGCCGTGCATTTCCACACTATATCCCAAGAGCTTATTGGCCCCGAAGTGACGCAGGAGATTAAGTGTAATATCCTTGGCGCTCAGTCCTTTTGGGCGTTCACCATCCAGAATGAGTTTAACTGATTGAGGAACCTTAAACCAGACCGAACCCCGGGCCCAGGTGGCTGCAATGTCCTGGTCTCCCATCCCCTGACCGAAGGCACCGATGGCCCCCATAATATTGGCGTGGCTGTCGGTAGAAACGAAGGTGCTCCCCGGCCATACCAACCCATTGTCGATGGCAAGGTGCGTCCCGATGCCGGCATCGATATCATAGACCCTGATGCCTTTCTCGCGGGCATACATCCTGCAGAAATGCTGATTGGCAGCATATTTCTGGTCTGAGCCGGTAGGATTGCAATCGAAGGTGAAGAAAGTGCGGGCAGGATCGTTCAGTTCCAGACCGTTGTCAAGCAGGTTTTTCACCACATTCGCACCGCCGAAATCCCTTGCCACCCTGGTGTCGATCAGTACATCAACGATCTCGCCCGGGTGTACCATTTCCTGTTTGCTGTGTGCAGCAATGATCTTTTCAATGAGATTCATAAGGCGGGTTTAAATGGTGAGTCTTTCTTTAAATGGTAAAAAAGTCATAAAGTCAGCGTGATGGACGACATAGGCTTCCGTGGATCGCTTGATCATATTCCCTTCCCCGGCGTGGGCTGCAATGATATGACAAACCTCAGGGGGGACGCCGCAGGCTTCGGCCAGGCTGACTCCGGAGAAGGGATGGCGCAGGTACTTCCCATAGGTTCCCTGCACTGCTTTTCCTTGGTCGTCAAGGACGTATTCCAGGAGTTTGCCCACATCTGCCAGGATGGCACCGGAAATGAGGATATCCATATTGACGGGAAGTTCATCTTTGAAAAAAGCATTCATCTTTTCCCCGGCATCCCGTGCAATATGCACCACGGCCCTCTTATGGTCCATAAAGCTCACCTTTAGATCGGGGCCACATAAGAGTGTGAAGGGAATGCTTCTCAGATCTTCGGGAGATAAGACGCTCTTTTCGAGCGCCATTTCCCAGGTACGGGCGGTTTTCTGCCGCAGGCCTTCGTCCCGGATCCAATCCAGTTCAGGCCACAATTGATAGACATCAGGATGTATATGCATCGCAAGTTTTATTAGAGTTTTTCAATAATGGCGTCGGCCATTTGCTGTGTACTGGCAGCCCCTTTTTGGATCACATCCGGACGGCCCGGCATTTTCATCATATCGTAGGTTTTTACCTTTCCCTCCTCAATCACGGAAGCGACTGCATCCCGGATCCGATCGGCCAGGGGTTTCTCATTGATAAAATCGAGCATCATACAGGCAGAGGCGATCATTGCGATGGGATTGACGATGGGGACATCATAATCCGCATACTTCGGGGCAGAACCGTGGGTAGGCTCAAATACGGCTACTTCTTCCCCCATATTGGCACTGCAGGCAAATCCCAGGCCGCCAATAAGGCCGGCAAAGCCGTCAGACACGATGTCGCCAAACATATTCCCGGCCACGATAACCCCGTAATCTTCCGGATTTTTGGTGAGCCACATCATCTGGGCGTCGATATTGGTATTCCAAAGCTCTATTTCAGGAAATTCGGACTTTTGGATTTCCTTGGCCATTTTGAACATCATTCCGCTGGTTTCCCTGATCACATTGGGTTTCTCACATACGGTGACGGATTTATAGCCGTACTTTTTCGCGTGATGAAATGCTGCCCTGAGAATCCGTCCTGTGGCTTTGCGTGTAAAAATCCGGGTGGAAATGCTCAGCTCTTCCTTGGGCACCTCTCCGAAATTCTTCTTGAACCTGGGATGGGTCAACAGTGCATCATACACCTGGACTGGAGGATCGCTCCATTCCACCCCTCCGTAAAGGCCTTCCGTATTCTGGCGGAATATGGCCACGTCAACCTCTGGCTCTTCAATGTCGCCATCTTTGCCCCGCCGGATGAAATTCAGCGGATTGCCTTTATATGTTTTGCAGGGACGAAGGCAAATGTCCAGGTTGAAATGCTGACGCAATCCCACAATAGGGGAGGAATATACTAATCCCTTATCCCTGAGCGTGGGATCCAGTTCGGCGGCTGCATCATCCTTGGGTTTTGAGGTGATCGCACCAAAGAGCCCGATCTTATGCTCCTCCAATAAATTTAGGGTACGCTCTGGCAAGGGATTGCCTTCATTGCACCAAAACTCCCAGCCTATATCACCCTCCACATAGTCGGCTTCAAAACCGGCTGCATCCAAAACGCGGATGGTTTCTTCCAAAACGGTTTTTCCAATGCCGTCTCCAGGCATCGCTACGATAGTCCTCTTTACCATAATGTGTGTTTTTTCCTTGTGGGATTAAGGTTCAAAAGTACAAATCTAGTCCAGACCCGTATAATAAATTGAAAGATAAGTAAGAGAATGCCGTGCCGGGTAATTGTTAATTTTGCATTGTGAATGAATCAGTCATACATACACTGGATTATATAGAGGATCCCATTTTTCGCCTTATATCTGTCAAGGCAAATGAGATGGGATTTCCTGTTTATGTGGTAGGTGGTTTTGTCAGAGATCAGCTGATGGGTCGGTTGTCGAAGGATATCGATTTTGTGTGTGTAGGTAGTGGGATTTCCCTTGCAGAGGAAGTGGCCAGGGCTTTAGCGGGTAGTCCTGAAGTACATATCTACCGGAACTTCGGGACGGCGCTCATCGTGCACGGGGATTTGAACCTTGAATTTGTGGGTGCCAGGAAAGAATCGTACCGGAGTGATTCCCGAAAACCCATTGTGGAAGATGCAAGCCTGGAGGAGGATCAGTTGCGGCGTGATTTCACTATTAATGCCTTAGCCATCAGCCTGAACGAACAGGATTACGGAAGGCTGCTGGATCCATTTGGCGGACTGGAGGATTTGGAGGCGAAATGCATCCGGACTCCCCTGGATCCGGACCGGACCTTCTCCGATGACCCCTTGCGGATGATGCGGGCCATCCGTTTTGCCTCCCAATTGGGCTTTAGCATTGAGGCTTTGGTTTATAAGGCGATAACAAGGAATGCCTCACGCCTGGAGATCATTTCAATGGAGAGGATTTCGGAAGAGTTGAACAAGATTATCCTCTCTGATCAGCCTTCCAGGGGATTTGAGATGCTGCTGCAAACAGGGCTCCTCGAGACGTTTTTTCCAGAAATGATTGCACTGAAAGGGGCAGAGTACAAAGAAGGTAAAGGGCATAAAGATAATTTCTACCACACCCTTGAAGTGCTTGACCGCTTATCTGCGCATTCTCGCGACCTGTGGTTACGTTGGGCGGCTATTCTTCACGATATTGGAAAGCCACCCACCAAACGCTTTGAGGAAGGTGTTGGCTGGACTTTTCACGGCCACGAGGTGAAAGGCAGCCGTATGGTGGGGGGTATTTTCAGAAGGCTTAAGCTGCCGATGGGTGAGCCAATGCGCTTTGTGAAAAAGATGGTCTCTCTGCATCTGCGACCCATAATCCTGAGTGAAGAACACGTCACAGATTCAGCCATTCGCAGGTTGCTTTTTGATGCAGGCGAGGACATAGATGCCCTGATGATGCTTTGTGAAGCAGATATTACTTCTAAGAATGAGGCCAAGGTGCGGAAATACCTTCGCAATTTTAAGCTCGTGCGCCAGAAGCTCATCGATATCGAAGAGAAAGACAGGATTCGAAACTGGCAACCCCCCATCAGCGGAGAAGAAATTATGCAGACCTTTGGCCTTTCGCCCTCAAGGGAAGTGGGCCTGATTAAGAATGCCATTCGAGAAGCCATTCTGGATGGAGTAATCCCCAATGAGTATGAAGCAGCCCGTCACTATATGCTTGAGAAAGCCAAAAGCCTTGGAATGCAGGCGGTAATGAAAAAACCTAAATCCGAATCGAAAACCACAAAATGATGATTTACAAATTCAGAATGCTCTCCGAAAGCAATGAGGAGTTTATCAGAGACTACGAAATCAGTGTTTCAGCTAGCTTCCGGGATTTCTATACACTTATCCACGAAACGGTGGATTTGCAGGGAAATGAGCTTTCTTCCTTTTTTGTTTGTGATAGCGAATGGAACCGGAGGACGGAAGTGACACTGATGGATATGGAAGACGGGGAAGAAGAGGTTTCTGAAAGCGTGCGTCTGGTGATGGACCAGGTCAAACTGGTGGATATGATGAATGAACCACGCCAAAGGATGATCTACGAATACGACTTCCTGAATCCCAAGACCTTCTACCTTGAGCTGAAGGATACCATCAAAGCGACTGAGGGGATAAATTACCCTGTTTGTACTTTCAGTGTTGGAGAAGCCATCGGAAAGGCTGCCACGGAACAGGAAGATGAACTTTTTGATGAGCTTGAAATCACGGAGCTGGATAAACTCCTGGATGATCTTGGAGGAGAAATACAGGGTGGGGATGAACCGGAAGATAATCTCTTCTGAGTTTGCCTGATCCTTTATCCAATCCACTCTTGCTGGCGGTCGCCGGACCTACAGCTTCCGGAAAAACCCAGCTTGCCGTTGCCCTGGCCCGGAAGCTGCATACCGAGGTTATCTCTTTTGACTCCCGGCAGTTTTATCAGGAAATGCGGATCGGTACCGCGGTGCCTTCTGAAGATGAGTTGGCCGGAGTAAAGCATCATTTTATTCAGCAGCTCTCCATTCACCAGGACTACTCTGTGGCAGACTACGCAGCAGATGCACAGAATACACTCAAGAATCTGTTCAAAAAATACCCAATTGTTGTGGCAGTAGGGGGGTCGGGTTTATACCTGAAAGCCCTCTCAGAGGGCCTGGACCGGATTCCGGAAGTGCCATTGGAAGTCAGAGAAAAACTTGACCAGCAACTATTGTCGGAAGGATTGAATCCTTTGCTGGCTCAGTTGAAGCGGCTTGATCCCCTTACGTATAAACGCATCGACCAGCATAATCCCAGGCGTGTTCTCAGGGCCCTTGAAGTTTGCCTTTATACCGGAAAGGCCTATTCGTCTTATATGAATGAAGGGAGAACGGCAGTCCCCTTTCAAACTGCCACCCTCGTTCTTTGCCCCAAACGGAATGACTTGTATACCCGCATAAATGAACGTACCCTTGAAATGATGCGCTCAGGATGGTTGGATGAGGCCAGACAACTTTATGCCTATCGTCATCTGAATGCACTCAATACGCTTGGGTATAAAGAGCTTTTTCTTCACCTTGAAGGGAAATGGGGTTTGGATCAGGCCATCGCTGAGATCCAGAAAAAAACCAGGTGGTATGCCAAAAGACAAACCACCTGGTTTAAGAAGCAGGTTCCTGAAGCGAGTCATTGGTTTGAGCAGGCTCCGGATCTGCTTCAGTTTGCAGAACAGATTATTCCTTTCCCCGGCGCTGAATGATCAAGGGCGTGCTCAGCACACTGCGTTCCCCTTTGATGTCTAGTTCCATTTTGCATACATAGGTGCCGGTAGAAAGCATACCGAGGTGGAAACCCATTTGATGGGACCCGGCTGCCACATCATTGTCCATCAGGTTTGAAACCTGCTCTCCAAGCATATTGTATATATTCAGACTTACCCTGGCTTGATCTATGAGCTGGAAGCGGATTTCTGCTCTATCTGATGCCGGGTTGGGGAATACACTTAGTCCGTTTTCAGCCGGGCCCGCTTCGATCGTTAGTCTGGGCATTACCAGGGCTTCCCCATACAGTACCTCTAGCTGTGGATTACTCAGGACTGTCTCATAGCCAAGGTGGAAGAAGATTTCTTCAGAGGAGGCCGGATCCGGTGCTTTCATATACAGCCTGATCAGGGTTTCTCCTGCTTCAAGATGCTTGCCATCCGGATTAAACCAGGCCAGGCGGATCGTTCCGCTTGATTCTCTCCAGAAGACCTGATGATCCGGCACTCCGGGAATAGAGATGTGCTCGAGGCTGAGAATATGATCGGGATACTCCAAGACCAGAGAAACCGAGCCCAGGTGGAGGCTTCGTTCGACCCTGACAGGCAGTTCGAATACCTGCTTGTGCCTGAGCTGCAGCGTACCTCTTTGGTTGAGGTAGGTGATTTGTGTCTGGTTCTTTGTGCCAGGGATATGCGATCCGTTCACATCTCCAAAGCACAGGCTGCGAACGCTGAGGTTGCTGTCTGAGCTGAGGTCAAGCAGCTGTACCCCGTGGAAGTACCAGTCGCCGGCGGCAAAAGTATCAATGGCGTCCACGAAGCGGCTGGCTACCAGCTGTGCATCGGTGGCATTGACCACTCCGCTGGCATTCACATCGGCAGCACCTTCTTCCACCAGACCCAGGCTACCCATACCGGCAAAGAATTTGGCAATGGCCAGGGCATCTACGGCATTTCCGCCGCCCCAGGGCAGATCGGTATACATTTTTAATGCATAGGTTCCCTCAATCAACTCGTTGAAAGCGAACAGCCCGGAGCCATCGGTGAAGCTGCTCTGCACCACGACATCCCCGGTATCTACCACATCAATTTTGACATTGGGGAGTGGTGTGCCGGCAGTATTCTGATAGGTGACCTGGCCTTGAAGGTTCCAGAATGAAAGTGGTGTTTCGTGCAGGGTTGTGATGGCTTCGCCCTGTGTTTTCATTGCTTCCGTATTGCCTACATTATCTGTGGCAAGGGTAAAGAATGAATACACCGACTCAGCCTCTCCGGTAAAGAATATTCCTGTATCCGCCGGGAAATCTCCGTAGTGGACAAAGCTGCTGCTGTCTTTGGAGTAGTAGAGCGCAAAACTGCCTACCCCTGAACCACCGGGATCATCCGAGGCACTAACCCTGATCCGGATGGTGGTGGAATCAGAATGGAAGCGCAGGCTGTCCACCCGACTTGTAGGTGCTACTGCGTCAATGGTATTGACCCAGGTATTGGTAGGGATCTCTTCATTGATATCAAACACAATGATGGCCTGCTGGGCTATGGTATCCCCGGTGACTGTAGTGGGTTTGGGGTTCATTGTGAAGTTCACGAATCCTTCTCCTCTTCGTGTGACGCTGTCGTTTACAGGGAGGTAACCCAGGGTGGCATCCAGGGGCTCCAGTCCGGTAGTTGGGTCGATGGAGTTGAATATCCAGAAAGCCTGTTGTTCGGCCACATTGATCCCGGCTGTCACGTCGACCATTACGCCCAGAGAGTCAGATACATCCAGGCGGTTGGTATAGAAGGCGGTGTTTTCAGGCACATCGAAAACGAAGTCTCCGAATCCGAAATCCCCCAGGCGGAAGCTGAACATTTGGGCATTAGAGTGGAAGGGCATAGTGACAACCACTTTCAGGGCTGCGGCGGTAGCGAACTCCGGATCGTTTTCGTAGCGGATCATAAACTCCATATTATCTCCTCTGGCAATGAAATGTTCGGGGCCATAACCCAGAGGGCCGGTAATGTCGTTGGGGTCGATGGAGCGGATAATGGGAATTTCCCATTCAGGTTCATCAGGGTCGTCGCAATCGCGCAGGAATATTTGCAGGAGAGTACTGGTATCCCCAGTACATCCTCCGCTGGTGGTAGCTGTGACGGAATAGCTGCCTCCGGCGGTCACCTCAATGGATTGAGTTGTTTCTCCTGTACTCCAACGATAGGTGCATCCGAAGCAGGGTGATGCAGAGGCGGAGAGTGTTATGGGGGGGATGGGGTCTCCTTCACAGAAGGTTCGCACGCCTCCTCCTCCGATCACGACTTTGGGCCCCCATTCCTCAATTTCCACCGTGGTGTCTTTAATACACAAGGTATGTGTGTCCATAACCGTAACCGTGTATTCTCCCGCAGGAAGACCTGTCACTTCATTGGTTGTATCCCCGGTGGGGTCCCAGATGATTTCGGGAGTACCATTGATTCTGGACAGGAAAACATAGACTTCGCCGTCGGACTCACCACAGGCACTGGGTGAGATAGCCCCTGCCAACATCAGAAAGTTCACATCCTCTTCCACCTCAAGGGTGGTGTCGATGCTGCAACCGGTCGAAGTGTCCGTGACTGTAACAGAATAGGTGCCAATATCGAGGCTGTCGATTTGGTTTGTGGTGTCTCCGTTACTCCAGAGGTACTCTGGTGTTCCTGTCACTCCTTTTACACTAACCTCTGCTTTTCCGGTGGGTTCGGCACAGGCGGCGGGTTCCGTTTTGGCTTCCTCAAACATCAGGCCTGCATCCCCGACACCAACCGCATACCAGGCATTGATCACCTGCTGCACTTCATTATTGCAGGGATCAACGGCCTTACTTGTAGCATACAGTTCCTTGGCTGCCTGAATGGTGGTCGTTCGCATATCGGCCCAGGTAGGGGCAGATCCAAGATGGTACTGCATAGCACGGTAGGTGATCATCGTGGCCTTGGTGAGGCCAATTCCGGAAACATTGAATTTTTTGCCTTTATCGTTTGTGCCTGACTTTCCGTTCACAAGTAAATAAAACCAATGTGATCCTATGGTATTGTTGTGATGCACTCCCCCACGGTCCCAGGTACTCCCGCTCCAGGCCGGATAGAGCACATAATCGAAATATCCCAGATTCCACTTCCAGTTGTAGTTACCTAAAGCGTTCAGCGCCGGCCTATTGGTGTCTTGCAAATACGTAGTCGGTTGAGGAGGAACGACTGATTTAGGCGCCGCCAGAGATCTTCCATAACCCGGAGGGGCAGTATGGTTATCCTCGGCGTGAAGCCAATTGGCATTGAAGGGCCTTGCATAAAACTCAACCAGGGTTCCCCAGATGTCGGCGAAGGCTTCATCAATCTGTCCGGGTTCATTGGTATAGGATGGGATTCCGGTTCCTCCGGCTACAGCATACTGCACTACACCGTGACCAAATTCGTGACCCACAACATCCAGAGTGGTATATGGGTCTATGTTGTTGGCAGGATTACCCATCCCGTATGCAAAAAAGTCAATCTTCGTTCCGCCACCTGTTGTACTGTGCGAATAAAAAGCGTTGCTCCAGGTTGGGTTGTCCCATTTCGTATAGATATTGATTGCGCCATCATTCCCATCAAAGCTGTTCCAGGCAAAAGTTGTTTTGAAGTAATCGTAACACATTGCCCCGGCCCAGTGTCCGTCGTAGGCCTGCCGGACAGAGCGGGTGGTGTCGTTCCAAACATTGTCATCATCTACAAAATCTACCGAGTTTGCCCTGCTCGTTCCGTATAGTCCATCATAGGTGCGAACCCCATCTCCCCGGGTCTGATCGTGAAGGATATACTTATTGGCACCGTGGGGAGAGCTGGCATCGGTTTTCGTTGTTTTAATGTTCCGAAGGCCGGAATACATCGTGTTGGCAATCCCGTCGGCATTGGTGTTTTTGATGGCACTTACTTTATTTATTACATTACCATTCAGGGCATCCACGTAAACATTCCACGCACCGAAAGGATCAATGGTGTTGATGTGGAAGTGAAATGCCAGGCGGTAGGATGATTTATCCATTGTGCTGAATGGATAGACATAGACAAGTTCGGCAGAGGGATAGAAGGTTTCATTGCTGTCTCCAAGGAAATTTTTCAGCCATTGTTCTTCTGCAGGATCTTCCCAGGTATATTTATTTGCTCCCACAGAAGACAGCGCAATTTGCAGGGCAGCAGCTTCACTGAGCGAAGGAGAGCTGGGCAGTTTTAGCCCGGCAGCAATCCTTCCATTTCCCTTGATCAGGCTGCCATCCTCTTCGTGGGTGATATATTCGCTGCTCAGGACTTTGATCCCTTTGTAATAGTGATTGTATGTAGTATGGGTCATTCCCAGGTCGCATACCTCAACGGCCTTCTCCACCATCTGGTCATCATTGCTCAGATTGAAAGCGGATTTATGGGTCGTGAATAGGTCTGACGCTGCCAGTTTAAGATCCTTTCTGTAAAACAGGTAACCCGACTCGCCTTCGGACTCGATCAGGTTCTGCAATTGCGGGTTCATTACAATGCCATCTCCATTTCGATCCGTTTCTGCGACATTGCTTCGGTTGCGCTGGCCGTAGCCGGAGAAAGTAATCAGGAGCAGCAGAAGGGTCAGCGAGAGTGTGATATGCCTGAAATCAGCTGCTTTTCTTGTAGGGATTGTTCCCTTGTTTGTATCCTGAGTTTTCATAGTGGTCATTTTTTTTATCTTATACATTTTACCCTGGATGGCTTCTTTCACTGTCTAACCCTGATTAGTTTGAAATGCAGTGTGTGGGTAGATTTAGTATAGATATGTACAGTCCAGAAAGAACCGGGCCTGAGGATACCCGGGGGGCCATCCGGATCAGTGAATTCTATCTGGATATCCCTGATGTTGTATTGAAGATCGCTCATATCCAGCCCGATAGGAGCTCCCTCCAGGCTGATTAATGCTGCTTTTGGATCAATGATGTCGTTATTGCCCGCATTGGCATATTGGATCGACATTGTCAGGAAGCGGTTTGGCCTAACACTGGGTGGATGCTGAATGTTGATCAGCAGGTTTTCACCGCTGCCGGGCACAATCTCAAAACCATCAGGGACGATGACGGTGTCAATGCCCGGTTTGATCAGATGGATGTCGAAAATACCCGGTGCAGCAGGGGTTCGCCCATAATCTCCTTCATAATCGTCCTTATCCAGTACCAAAATGGCATAAGCCTTGGAAGGATCTACATATTGAACATCCAGGGCAGGGATGGAAAATCTGGATCCGCTTGGATCTACCAGTCTCAACTCCATTCCAGGCGTAAATTTAGATCCATCCAGCTGCATTGTCACTGTGCCCAGGTTTCCCCCTTGCTGCGGATCATAATGCCGGATCTCAAAATTCAGCTTGCGGGCATACAGTTCGATCTCCTGCTCATTGGCAAGTCCGCTGATTCCGGTAATGGTAAGATAATGTTTGCCGGGGAACACCTCCGGGATTACCAGTTCCTGGTTGCCCCGGAAGAAATTGGCGTGACGGCGATCCCAGTCAATTTTGCTGGGAACCCGGTCACGGGCATAAAACATCTCATTGTTCCCGGTGATGCTGTCGCCTTTGAGCTCAATCAGAATGGTTTCCCCGATCAGACTATCCGGAATATCAATGCGCCAGTGCTTGTATTCCAGATTCTGTATCGTATCCTGAACGTGAACATTGAGGGGAAGAATGGGCAGACTCAGGCTATGTGGGCCGGAAACAAAGAGATTGTTGGTATCATTTGTTTCGAAGATATTATTCTTGATGTCTGCCACACCTATCAGGTAATAGTCTCCGTCGGCCACTGCTGGAACAATGCTGTTGATTTGCTTATCAAGCGTATCACCTGGAAGGATATGAATCGGCATAAGCTGGCTTTCAAAGAGCAGGTCGTGGTTATCCAGGTTATTATCTATAGAAATGTAGAAACCATCTGTACTGCTTCCTTTGGCCTGGTTGGGGCCGATGTTCTGCAATGTCCAGGTGATTGGCATTGACTCTCCCGTAATCAGGGTATCCTGCGTTTCAATCCGGGTGATGATCAAATCGGAAGGGGGGGGGATGCTGGCTGCCGTAAAGACGAAGTCGGTATTGTTGTCTTCGGCATTGTATTCCGGCACCATCTGGGTGTGGTCTGTGCTGGCAATCAAAATGTAGTTCATCGTCTGTGCGAAATTGGTCGACACCTCCAGTGTATCCGTGTAGGAATCACCCGGACCCAGATCCAGGAGGCGTTGACGGTTGCCTACATTCAGGTCGCCCTGATTGATCTCGAAGTCGGTGGATAAATAGAACTTATCCCACCACGGGCCAGAAGCTGCACCCAGTCCCTGGTTGGTTACCGTCCAGATGATCTGATAAGCCTGTCCGGAGAAAATTTGAGGCGGTACCTCAAGATGACTGACAACAAGGTCGGGGGAGGGCAACTCGGTAATGTGAATCGATCTGGGTATGCCCTGGGCGTCTCTTCCCAGCAGCACATTGTTGTTGCGTTGATAATCAGCCGTTATGTGTGTATGATCGACGACAATAAAAATATAGTAGTTTCCACTCATTCCATAGGGGATCATCCCGGAAGTGCTTTTACTGTATGTGGATCCGGGCAAAACCGGTCCGGAGATATTCTCTTGCTTGAGCAGAATGTCTGATGCCGGGTCGAAAAGGGTGTCTGTGGAAAGATATATCCCATCCATCCAGTTTTTGGCGACGGTCTTCACTATGCCCACATTGGCTGCCAGCCATTGGAAATGAACAGACTGTAAAGAGGAAAAGCTGTCTCCTGCCCAGCCCAGGTTCTGTGCTTCCATATCCAGGGGATAGCCCTGCACATAGAATGGTTTTCCCAGAAAGTTGTTGGCCTCTCCCGTAAACTCGTATATCTGATCATTGTCATCGGTCTTACCGATGATGTAATACGTGCCCGGGGACAGGTTTGTGGGTAGCTGTGCCCCTCCGGACCACAGATAGGACGAATCGGGAAGAAGGGGAGTGTTTCGTGCCGAAGTGAGGAGGGAGGTGGGTTTACCCACACCCGGATTGGCGTGTGTGCCAAGCAGAATGCGATCCAGCCAGCTGCTGCCCAGGGCGGCCCCTGAACCGTTATTGCGCACCCTCATTCCGACATCGATAAACGTCCCTGCCCAGGCGGTATCCGGGAGGATAATGGAGTCGGGAACCAGATCGGCATACGGACTGAGTTGGATGAAAATGGGATCGGGACTTCGGGTGATGTTATTCCCATCTCTCCCACCTTCCGGTATCTGATTGTGATAATCCGTGTGGATATAGAGGTAGAAATTGCCCGAGATTCCGTTGGGGAGGGTCACATTTTCAGTGATATGGATGGAGTCGCCACCGGCAATCGGGCTGCTGTATGTAAAGGTGGACAGAAGGGTCCGGTTTGTGGTGGAGTAAACCGGTGATGAACTCAGGTAGACCCTGTCGCTCCAGGTACCGTTGACATTCCCGTTGCCTGTATTCTTGTCGTACCAGCTTATATTGACGGGTTGTCCGCTATTGCCCGTATCCGGGCTTTGGATGCCGCTTACCTGAAGATCGGGGCGTGTAACCGCAATCATTGCGGGAGTGCTGCTCACATTATTGCTTTCCAATCCATTTTCAAAGATGTCGTTGGAGGCATCACTCACCACGTGCAGAAAGAAATTCCCTTCTACCAGATTGTAGGGCAGGCTGATGCTGTCTGAGGCTCCGATGGCATTACCGGCCGGAATGTCAGATGTTTGTTTCTTGCTTTTCAGTTGGGTGGAAAAGCCTGGCTGATAGAGGGGGGTTGGGGAAAGGTAAACCTTTTCGTACCAACTCCTGCCCAGCAGGTCGCCGGGTCCCAGGTTTTCTATTTGCCAGCTCAAAATGAATTTTTCTCCATCGGTGTTCGTTGAGGGTGCACTCAGGGATGCAGGCTGAAGGTCTGGCGAAATAATTTCGGTGAAATTCAGGGCCGCCCTGAAATTGTTGGTGTCTGCAGTGAACTCGAATTCGTCTCCTTTGTAATTGGTATGGACGAAGAAATAATATGGACCATTATAATCTGCTGGGATAGTAACATTCATTTGTTCCGAATAGAAGGCGCCAGGATTCAATGAAGAAACCGTCACCTTTTTCTGCCCCAGATAGAGTAAACCGGGATCTTCAAAAGAGGTGGAAGGAGAAAGGTATACTGCGTCCCACCAGGTTTTTTTAACAGGGCCTGTGGCCCCCAGGTTGGCTACACTCCATTTGATGTTGACTGATTCCCGGTTTGAAGCGGAATCAGGGGCGGTGACAGCGCTGACCACCAGATCGGGAGGTGGGGTGAGAATGACATTGATTGCGGCACTTACATTGGTATTGTTTTCATCAAAGGCGTGTTCATAGAGTGCATTGTTGGCATCTGTATGGACAATTACATAAAAGTCCCCCTGGATGTAATGCGGTATTGCAAAAACTTTCATTGCATTATAGCTGCTATCGGGATTAAGCAGCCCACCCGGGTTGCTCACTGTGGTGGACAGATAACCGAGATAATCATCCGCGGGATCCAGAATACTGTCTGTGGAAAGATATACCTTATCAATCCAGGTAGCCAGTCCGGTGGAGGCATCGCCGTGGTTCTCCACCGTCCAGTTCACCGTAATGTTTTGCCCTGAGAAGGTGCTGATCGGTGCCGCCACACTGTTGACTTGCAAATCTGGCAAGGGGGGGACAGGGAAGGTGATTTCCTTGTAGAAGAAGTTGTCGTACCAGGGCGGATTATCATTGGGCTCTTTGACCAGATTCACCCCTGCCCCGTAGTGGGAAAATGCGGTAAGGTAGGGCGGAGGATTGTATGGGTTGGGAAAGACGGCATTGGGATCAAAGCTGAGAATGGCATCCATTACGTCTGTGAGCGCAAAGATGAAGTAGGTTCCGATATAGTTCTTGGGAAGAGGGATGGTTTTGGTTTGCGTATAACTCTGTCCGGGGGCCAGTGCAGTAGGATTGGTGTAGGTTCCCAGAAGAACATCTTCGGGCTCACCGATCCGCAAATCAATATCAGGACTGATCCAAATCCTGTCATACCAGACAGGGGTGGTGGTGGGCCCGTTACCATCGTTCCGGACGGTCCAGGTAACCTGGATGGCCTGGCCGCTCTTCGATAAGGAATGATCCATACTTACTACGTGCAACTCCGGGAGTGCCAGCACGGTGAAGGTTTGCACTGGTCCGGTGCTGTCGAAGCAATTGTTTCGGGCCCTGACTTTCCAGAAATAACGGGTCTCATAGGAAAGGTTCGCTACGCTGGTACTGATCTGGCTGAGGTCTGCTTTAGTCGGGTTGGCAGGAACCGGATCTCCTTCTTTCCACAGGTACAGATCATACAGACTGGCATTGCCTGCCGGGAACCAGCTGAAATTGACGTTTCGATCCAGGCCTTCGGTGCTGTCGGCAGGAATCATTCCGCTCACCGACTGCACCGGCTGGTCTGTGAAGAAATCCACAAAAATGGAAGCGGTATCGCTTTGTACACCTTCGTGTACCGCTACAAAATATGTAGTCGGCACGCTCGGGTTGATACTTACGCCGGGTGTAGTCGCAGCAAATCCGGGAGGATTGGAGAACCACTCATAGACCGGGCTTCCGAATCCGCCGCTCACCTGTGCATTCAGTGTGGCGGTGCTGCCGGTACAGATGTGCATCACCGGATCTGTCAGGGAAACCTGCAAGGCTGGAACCACCAGACCGTGATCATAATCCACCGGACTGATCACGATGCCCTCGCTGTCGGCTGTCTCGCAGTACTGATTAAAGGTCAGCGTGGTGCTGCCACTTTTATGCTGGAAATACAGATCAAGCAGTTTTACACTGCCTGAAGTCATCCCGGCCGTATCAAACCAGATAATCCCAACAAGACCTCCTGCAGCATTGACAAGGTTATAGCCATTGTCGAAGGAGGGATGCCAATTGCCAGCACCCAGGTAGCTAAGTCCGGAGGTAGCGAAGTTGATAAAGAGGGAAATGGCGCCTACATCATCAAGATTATGCGCATAAACGCCCATTGTTATATTGCTGCCGGGATTGGCTACTACCGTATCCAGGGAGAAACGCAGGTTTTGCGCCTGGATATGGGCAGCTGAAAATGCGATGGCCAGGATTAAAAGGGCAACGCGGGCAGTGACTTTCCTTTTCATATCAAAAAAGCTTGAAATTCTTGTTTTCATTTTCTGTCCCTCCTCATTAGCGTGAAATGATCATCTTAAAGGAAGCCGAATAGGGGGCGTCTCCTTCTATGCTGAGGCGATAGAAGTACACTCCCGGTGCAAGGTGGTTCCCGTTCAGCGTATACAGATGATTTCCAGCTGCCGCCATTCCTTCGAAAAGGGTCTCCAACTGCCGACCGAGCACATCGTGCAGGCTTAACTGTATATACGCCTCCTCAGGCAGATAATAAGGAATATGTGTCCTTTCGGAGAAGGGATCCGGATAGTTCCGGCCCAGGGCAGGTCCCGATCCGTCTGTGGTCACAGCCTGAGTGAAGATTTCAACATTCTTCATCACCATCCCGTCCGGATCTGCAAATTCACTTCCGCTTCCAAGGGTTAGATATTGTGAATTGCCAATATCTGACTTCAGCTTGCAATGCAGGATAAACAATGGCTCGGTTTCAGGGACGAAACGGCCAAGGGGCTGCTGCCAGGCAATGCGTAACTTCTGTCCGTGACTGTGGTAGATCAGATTCTCCAATGTTGAGCTGATTCCGCTCACCTCTGAAATGCCTGCCGGTAAAACAAGCTCCAGGGAGATGGCACCCAGTTCTCCGCCTTCTCTCAGGAATACAGGAATTTCAGCCACATAATCCTTTGCAATGATCGGGGCAGGGGTGTAGGACAAGCGGACATAATCCTGAGCCGCCTTGTTGGGCACATTGGAGGCATCCACATCCCCTGTATTGATCAGGTCAATGTTCAGCACCCTGTCATTGGTGAAGGTTTGCGGAACGAAAGACTGTACCACCCAGTCGCCGGCAGCAAAGCTGTCTACCTTGCCCACAAAACGGCGCATTACCAGGAGTGCATCGGTGGCATTGACGCTGCTGCTCAGGTTCACATCCGCGGCATCCAGTTTGAGCCCTGTCAGGTTGGTATAGAAAGTAGCGTGGCGGGCGATGACGAGTGCATCGGTGGCATTGGCGCCGTACCAGGGAGCATCCGTTGATGCCTGAATTTGGTAGGTGCCTTCCTTCAGCCGAAGCGCATACATCCCTCCCTGTCCTGAGAGGGTGCTGTCGGTGGTGCCGAGCGAAGGAGAATAGGCGGTGACAAGTACATCAGAAACTCCTGTTTGCATATCATTGACATACCTGACCTGTCCGCTGAGTAAATGCACAGGAATCACTTCGATCCATACCTGGTCGCTGGCTATACACCCGTTCTGGCCTGTCGCTTCCAGCGTAAACCAGGTCTTGACCAATGGATAAGCCGCGGTTTGCAGACTATCCGGATCTTCAACCAGGTTTACCGGGCTCCAGGAATAGGTGTATGGAGCTACTCCCCCGCTCACATTTCCAAACAGTTGGGCCGTGTCGAGCCTCAGTATGGTATCATTCAGGCCTGCGTCAACAAGGGGGCTGGGCAGGATACCCAGATTCAGCTGGTCGCTGTCTGTGCAACCCCATCCATTGTCAACGGTAAAGGTGTACACTCCTGCCATACTGCTTTCCAGAGAGGGAAGGATGATAAAAGGATAGGAGGACTGATAGGCATTCGGACCAGTCCAGGAATAACGCGTTTTGTCCGATTGACCAATGATGCGCAGGTTTGCACGGAAACTGGTGCCGCTGCCCCCTGTGAGATCACAGCCGGGGGCACAGTTGTCGCAGTAATTGCTCCAAACTGATCCACTCACCTGGGTATACACCATAGATGAATTGGAAGACCAGCTGTTGTTATTGAAGCACACCTCCACAACCAGGTTGTTTTGACCACTCCAGTAGAATGGCTGTTGCAGTTGGAACATATTCCATCCGCTGACAGGCTGATAAATGTTGGTGTCATAGGCAGATTGCAAGCCTGAGACGAAGCCGCTCAGGCTGCCTGCGGGGCTTTCTCCGATATGGATGGAAAAGCCTTGCATAGCAGGAGATCCCGGACTCATAACCTGGAATCCGATCTGGTATATCGGGCCTGCCTCATAGCCCAGGGCATAGAGCTCATCCCTGGTGTACATAAGCTGTGTTTTCCCGTCCATATAATAGGTCTTGAATGGCACAGCCAGGGTGCTGGCAGTGGACTGTGTACCTGTTCCCACCACAATATCCACGGGGGTAGCCGGAATGAGTCCGCTGGCAGTACCTTCCAGGGTAACGGGATAGAATTCGCAAATGCTGGTGTCGCTACCGGCAATAGCCACAGGATAGTCATAGAAGCTGGCATTGATCTCATCCGTAGAAATGCATCCGAAGGGATCGCTCACTGTAACGCTGTAGGTTCCGGTATTGCTCACGCTTACTATCCTTGTGGTTGCTCCGGTATTCCAGAGGTAGGAGTTGAAGCCCGGGCCTGCATCCAGGTTCAGGCTCAGTCCGATACAACTGCCGGTATCCGGCCCCAGATCCACAAAGTCCAGGACATTAGGTATATGCATAACAATATCGATGATATGCAAAGGATTGAGCGGGTCATTGGTGGTGATGTTGAGTTGGCTGGTATAAGTGCCGGGGGCTATACCTGTTTTGTCAAACCAAAAAACAAGGGCTTCCTGGTTTTGCGGACCGATGATCAAAGGTTGCTGAACAAAGCCACCCCAGCCGACATTGCTGCTGAGGGTATAGCTGAGTGTTAGCGCGACATCGCCCTGGTTCTGAATCAGGATGCTGGCGGTGTCGGTATAGGTACAAGCCGGTGCACCGCTCAGGCTGTCCCCGCTGAAGATGGCTACAGGACGGTTGGTGGCCAGTCCTTGCAGACAAAGGGTGTCTGAGCCCAGATTACTTGTGATATAAAGGCTTTCGTTGTAATTGCCGGTAGTAGCGGGTTGGAAAACGACATCCAGATCGTAGGAGAAACCGGGTTTTATGGTGAAACTGTTTGCCTGCGGAACGAAACTGCCACTGCTGGTTGATACAGTAGTGATCACCAAATCATCACAGCCCGGATTGCTGATCATCAAGGTGCTTGTGCTTTGCGCAAACTGCATTGTGGGTGGGAAGTTGAGACATTGCACGTTAAAGGCGATCTCTGCTTCACCTGTTACGCTCAGGGTGCAGGGTAGGCTGACCATCGGATTCAGGGGGTCATCCGTTTCAATCAGCAGCGTACTATAATGTGTTCCTGTGGAGAGTCCTGCAGAGTAGAATGTTACATTAATTGTAGCAGAATCCAGGGCCGGAACACTGCCTGAAGCAGGGCTGGCAAGAACCCAGTTGAATGGTTTGTCGGATAATGCCCAGGCAGGCCCGTAAATATTGCCATTGTACCCGCTGCTGCTTTGATCATAAACAAGGTTTCCACTGCCTTCATCCAGGGGCCAATAGCCGGCCAGTCCGCTTTCATTCCCTGCAAGTCCGGAGAACATTTTGGAAGTAATTTGCGTGACACTTCTTGCGGTATTCCATACCCTTACCTCGTCTATATATCCGTGGAAATTATTGCCCCAGCAACAATACTCCCCACCGATTCTTACGCCTCCGTTTGTGCCGATATAATAGGGACTGACATTCTGGGTGGCCTCCAGTTGTCCGTTGATGTAGAGCCGGGCCTGAGTGCCATTGTTCACCAGGGCGAGGTGGTACCAATAGCCTGATTCAGCCACCACTCCGGATTTTGCGGTATAGCTGCATAGTGCACTCTGGGGTTTGATCATCATTGCAAATTCTCCGTCCTGGACCGTGATGGCCCAGTCGGCGCAATTATATACCCCTCCGAGGATGGTTCTGCGACCGCTCATCAGGCTGGCCGGATTCACCCAGGCCTCCAGGGTCCAGATGCCGCCGGCATTCCAACTGCCCAGGTTGATGTAATCATCATATCCATCGAAGAACAAGGCGTGGTCGGTGGACTGCTGTGAGGGTACGGTCCAATTCAGGCTTGCATTGCCATTGTTGGTAATGCTTACTGTTTCTGTGATGGAGTTATTACATCCAATGATGGAAGCAGACAAGGAGGCAGGATTGATGCCTAATTCAGGAGCACTTTGTGCTTCAGCCATAATACAGATACTCAGTGTGCCAATATTGGTGGTCAGAATCAGGGTATCTATATGCAGTCCGGTGCTTACCGGCTGAAAGAGGAGGTTAACGCTGCCTTGACTTCCCGGGGACAGGGTGCTGGTGGAAAGGGTAGAAGAGAAGGCGGGATCGCTGTTCTGGATATGGGTAATCTCCAGTATATCACATCCTGCATTCTGTATTCCGAAGGAACCGCTCAGGCTGGAACCTACCATTACTGCCCCGATGTCCACACAGGAATCAGGTAGGATCGCAATGGCATATCCATTCAGATTCAGCGTGCACAATACGGAATCGCCAGGACTGCCCGGGACATTGGTCCTGATGACCAGGTTTGAAGTGTAGTTTCCGCTGATCAGACCGGCCGGATCAAATGTGACCATCACAGTGGAGGTGTCTCCTGTGCTGACTGTATCTGCCATCGGAGCAATACGCAGCCAGGAAGGGATGCCGCCGCGAGTGGCTTCCTCAACAAAACGCGAAAGGATCAGAGCCGCATCCTGCTGGTAGGTGAAGAAATCATAGCCCATATAACAAACCCTGCCATTGCCAATGTTGCGATAGGCAATGACATCGCTGTTTCCGGAACTGCCCAGCCTGACCAGGTCAGGGTTGGTCAGATTATGCAGGAAAACATAGCTCACCATAGGGATTTGTGAAGGCAAAGACTGGGTGTAGGGATCGTTGGTATTGAGAAATACACTGCCGGAAGTATAATAGCTTGAATAGGCTCCACTCAATAATCCGGTGGCATACATATTCTGGCTGTAACTGCCGTCGTAGGTACCTGTGAAGATCACGGTACCGCCTTGACTGACAAAGTCCTGCAGAACAGGGGCAAAGTTGGCAAACACACTTTGTGCATTTGAGGAGAATCGAACAAACAAGAGCACATCTTTTCCCTGCAACTGATTGGACAGCACAGAGGCGGAGGTAGTATTGCTGTATTCTATTTCGTATTCTGTAAAGTACTGGCTGACTGCATTAAGCACATTGCTGGTGAGGTTGGTGCTCGCATAGTTGTAAGCCAGGATCTGGACACTGTCCGTTGCATCCCCGGCGATACTGAAGACGAGGTCTTCCACACCACTGTTCGAAATGTACAACGGCAGAGACAAGGTGTCAAAACAATCGCTCAGGTTGGCCGTCAAAGAAACAGGACTGTATTCCAATACGGGTGGGGCAGCTCCTGTGCCATCCAGACAAATCTGGAAGTTGCCCAGGTTTGTCTGCAGTTCCAGGTTATCGCTGTAGTTTCCAACAGCCAGGGGCTGGAACTGAATGATCACTTCTGCGCTTCCTCCGGGATAGATGAAGGAGGGGATCCCGCTGGCTGTAAAATCGCTGCTCGACATTATGTAATTCAGTATATGCAGCGTATCGCAGCCGGTATTGTAGAGGCTCAGTGTGTCATTCTTTTGATTCCCAACGAGTACAGTATTAAAGTACAGGCAGCTGTCTGAAGTGGCGAATGCGGCAGGTCCTGCCACGCTAAGGGTGCAGGGAACCTCAAGCAGTGGTGTATAGGGATCATTGGAGGTGATTTGTAAAAGACTGAAGTAGTCTTTGGAAACCAAACCCCTTGAGCTGAATTGGACGAAAACCAGGGAGGAATCCCCGCTCACAACGGTGTCGTTGGTTCCCTGAAGGCTGAGCCAGGGGGCAGATAGGATACGCACGTTAACCCTGTGGTAATTGCCAAGGCCACTGAAGGGATCCACGGAACTGGTGTTTTGAATGCCCACTACGATGTTGCCATCGCCGATCCATCCGGCAAAGGTGCTGGCATCAAAGGCATACTCCACCACGATGTCGGTATTGTTGGGTAGATTGTCATCGGGAATAATGCCCATATTCTGACCATCAATATAGAGGCTGGCATATTCTGATGTCTGGTCGAAATCGCCATTGAGGGTGACGGTAATGAACAGAGAATCGGTGTTGGATGGAATGCCTGTGAATGTGTGCTGGGTGAGTGCTGCATTGACATTGAACCCGATCTGGCTCGTTTCGTCGTAGAACACGGTATTCCCGCCTGATACCTCGTATATCAGGTCACCCATTCCCGTATTGTAAATCCATAAAGGAAGGTTTACAGAGTCATCGCAGGAAGGTATGGTAGCAGCGAGAGATATGGGAAGGGTAGAGATGATGGGTGCCGGCACGCCAACACCATCAAGATTTATGGTGTAGAGTCCGAGATTGCTCTGAATATTCAGCTGGGCGTTCACAGGTCCATTGAGCGTTGGAGTGAAGTCCACAAATAGATCCAGGCTATCCCCCGGGGCAATCGCAAACTGATCCAGCGCCGGTTGGAAATCGCTTGCCAGGGTAGTCCAGACGCTATCAGCAATCAGGTCTCCGCAGCCGGTATTCCATATCCGTAAGGGCAGACTGGCAGCAGTGCCCTGCATTGTATTCCCGTAACTGAGACTGCCGGGTGCATAGGCAATGGCTGCAGAGCCATCGATGGTGAGCACCAGGGGTACTTTATAGGTGGGTTCATCCGGATCGTTGGAAGCAAACTCAATGGTGGCGACATAGGTGCCATTGTACAATCCGTCTGAATAAATGTTTGCCGTAATGCTTTGTGTGCCGGATGGACTGAGGGTGCCTGCAAGCGGACTCAGCGACAACCAGGCCGGAGAGGGGTTGATGACGCGGATGAACTCCCTGGCGATTTCCAGAGTGATGGAGTCATTGATATAATGCCCACTCAGGCCGGCATACAGCAAGTAGTATATACGGGTGTTTTCTATCAGGTCAAATACCCTGTGTTGTCCGTCATTGGTGTTGGTGGCAAAGGTCTGGCTATGACCGGTTTTTTTCTCCGTGATGAAAACCTGATTGATGGAAGGATCGCCGGCATTGTAAACCCTCTTAATAAAGATGGTGTAAGTGATGCCGTTGATTGTTGTTTCGAGGATGGACCCATCGGCATTACCACTTCCATCGGCTCCCAGATTTCCGTTTATTTCGATGTAGCTGACCGAATCCAGATCGGCGGCCATTAGCCAAAGTCCGTCCACTTTGCGCGTCGCATAACGCCCATTGCTTCCAAAAGCGACACTATTGACAACCAGATTATCTGAATAGAAAATATTGCTTTGGAAGTTTGTACTGATGTAGTTCCCATTGTCATACATATCCAGGCCTCCATCCGGAATGTAATTTCCGGTGACGCCATCGCTGAATGAATAGCGGTTGGGAATCAGGGTGGTAATTTGAGTAAACGCTGTATTGAAGCGGCTGAGGACTGTATCCAGGCTCACTGTACCTGTGGAACTGCTGATGTCAAAGAAGAGATCGGCCGTCCCGCTGTTGTTCACTAACAGGCTGGCAGTAGCACTGTCGTTGCAATTGGTAATCGTAACAAACAAGGTATCGGGGCTGACCGAAATATCCGGAGCGGGCAGTCCAACCCCCCTTATGAACAAGGCTACAGCCTGGTCGTTATTCTGAATATTCAGCAGGCCGGTCAGCTCACCGGTGCTCACCGGTGCGAAGCTTACTACAGCCGTGGCTGAATCGCCCGGTAGCAGGCTCAAGCTGTCGGGGATTACTGTGAAGTGCTGGGAAGTTGCACTCAGGCTGCTCACCACCAGGGTACTGCATCCGGTGTTTCTGATGAGGAAGGACTTCTCCTGCACGGCACCGATCATCAGGGAGTCAAAAAGCAAACTGTCTGCAGATACTTGAATTTCGGGAGCGCCAATCAACTCCAGGTGAGTGCTGATACTAAATAGGGGATTGACTGGGTCGTTGGAAGCAACCCAGACATTGCCTTCATAGATGCCAGAGGGCAATCCTGATGCCCTGAACCAGACATCAATGTTTACGGATGATCCGGGTGCAATGGATCCGGAATCAGCTGCAAAATCAGTCCCGCTCCTAATAATCAGCGCATAGTCCTCACACTGTCCATAAACAAGATTGTTGCAAGGCTCGGGCTGCGGGCTTCCTGAATAATCTGACATTATGCGTAGCCTGAGAGGTACATTGCTCACTGCGTCGTAGGGGATAGCAATGTTTCCGTTGTGATGGACGTACTGACCTACAGTGGCCATTTGGAGTTCATCATTTTCAAAGACCCCGTTATTGTTGAAATCAACCCATACCCTCACGTGCTCATTGTAGCTGGTGCCTGTGCGAACATAAATCGGATAACTTTCGCCGGCTTCTACTTCAGCACGCTGACTGGCAGAATAGTCCTGGTAACTCTCTGATCCATCCCCAGTGTTGTGGTCAATGCCGGCAAAAGTGACCTGATGAATACCCATTCCACAACAATACTGAGTAGTGATGGGTGTACAAAGCGGGCTGATTGCCTGGCCTCCTCCTCCCAAAACCTGGTACTCCAGGGTGGTATCTCCCAGGTTCTCTATGGTGAAGCTCGTCAACAGAGAGTCTTCACATCCCTGCAAGACGGCAAACAGGGTGTCGGGAGATAAGGAAATCTCCGGAGGCAGATAAGCACTGCCGGTGAGGCAAACCGTTGCATTGGGCATATTTGAGTAGACCGTGAGATCAGTATTGAAGCTGCCATTGCTTTGAGGCGAAAAGGTGATATACAGGGTCAGGGTGTCGCCGGGGAAAAGGCCGAAACTCCCGCTTGGAGTCACGCTGTATTCAGACATACCCGTGCCAAGGCTGTCAATATGCAATGTGTCGCATCCTGTATTGATCAGGTAAATGCTATCTGTGACACTGGTTAAAGCCATTACGTCGCCATAATGGATGCAATTGTCAGAGAATGCAATCTCCGGTAGGCCATTGACTGTCAGAACGCAGTGTGTGATAAGCTTGGGCATACCCGGATTATTAAAATGCATCGGGAATGAGGTGTGGTAGGTTCCATTCACCAATCCATCTGCAAAGAAAGTGACATCGATGGTAGTGCTGCTGCCTATGCCCAGGGATGCATTGACATCTTCTATTTCAAGCCAGGTAGCCGGCCCTTTGATCAAGACATCTACCTGGTGGAATTCTCCGCTATAGCCCCAGCCTACAGAAGAAGTGTTTTGCAAAGTGACGGTAAGATTACCATCTGCAAGCCAGGTGGCCACATCTGTTCCTGTAAAAACCAAGTCGGCAGTGATCAGGGTGTTGTCCGGGAGGTCTCCATCCTGGATCTGTCCGATAAACTGACCTTCGATGTACAGGCTGGTATACTCAAAGGAACTGCTGAAGTCTCCTTTGAAGCGCAAGGTAATCCGGAGCGTGTCTGCATTTAGCGGTAATCCGGTAAATGTATGTGTTGTGGTGGCCCCACTGGTATTCCAGGTTTTCCAACTCGAAGCGGAGAAGCCGGGTTGCTGGGCAGCTGCAGTATTGTAATCGAGGATAGAATCACCGATGTTTTCCAGCGTGAGGGGCAAGGTGATAGAATCTGTGCAGCTTTGGATGGTCGCGAACAGGGTGTCCGGGCTGAGAGAGGGTTCTCCCAATGGCGGTATATTGATTACAAAGGCAGTGGCTACAGACCTTTGGCTGAAACAACCCTCGCCTTCTCCCAGGGAGAGTTGCGGGTTCAGAAGCCCAAAGGATTGCCTGTTTGAACTGATTGGAAGATACCAGTCTGCAGAAGTGTTGTTGTCGCTCGTTGCGCGGCTCAATCCGGCATAGCCACCGGAAAGCGTACCTGACCAGTCGCTGGAACTTACGCCCGTTTGTTGTTCATTAAAAACATAGGAATAAGAAGCAAGCACATCCACGATATCACCCTGAGGGTTGCGAAGAATATAGCCTGTTGCGTTGTATGCACCCATCCAATGCGTATTGGACATCACATACAGATTATTTACAGGATCATCGAGGAAGGGAACAGAGCTGTAGTGGATCAGAATGAGCACTTCCCCCGGGGCGAGCACCACATTGGCAGGGATTTGATAGGTGAGATTGACATAACCCACCATTTCCATCACATAACCGCCCAGATAGGCCGGGGCACTGCCCAGATTGCTGATTTCTATTCCGTCAAAATCATTGCCTGGAAGGTGAGAAGGGTAGGGGCTGGTGGCTCCGGAAAAATTCCACGCAAAAACCACCTCTGTAATCTTTACTTCAGGCCCCGGTGCTTTGGCCGCAACGTAAAAGAGGCTTGTATCATAAAGAACCGGGGTTTCGAATGTGTCGCCACTATACAAAACATTTTCTCCAATAGGTAGAGCAAACCAATGCAGCGGGAAGGAGGACTGGGCGATCAGGCTGGCGCTTTGTCCGAAAGAAACCACATCATCCTGTGTGGTGGGGGCCGGAGGGGTAAAGCGGGAATAAATCCCGGCCTCCAGGCTGTCATTGCTCTGAATGGGATCGCCGCTCAGCTCAATCCAGAAATGGAAATGGAAAACAGTATCTCCCGCTGGAGATGTAAAATCAAAAGGCGAAGGAAAGCTGAAAGTGAAGGTGCTTCCTGCGGGATAATTGCCTGGCACATTAGCGCTGACGGGAGTGCCGCCATTGACAGCGTAATAAGCAGTGAGCCCGCCATTGATAGCCTGGGTGCCACGATTTAGTATCTCTAAGGTGATGGTTTCCAGTCCCAGGCCGCACTCGTCGGTGGGGCTGAGCAAACTTACGAGCTCGGCTTCCTGTGCCGGTGGGTCAAATTCATAGGCACCCGGGTCAGGATGCAGGCTGTCTCTCACTGCTCCTGTAATATCAAACGGGATTTGAGCCAAAGGCGTTCCCATCCCGTCGATATCCGCATTGAGCGTTTGTAAGTCTGTTTCGCTGAAGAATCCGGGTTCAATGGAAACGGAGTTTGAATCGTAACCCGTTGCCAGCCAGCTTGTCAGGTCGTTGTATGATAGGCCGTTGTAGGCAAAAAAGTTGCCGGTGGTGTACAGGACATTATGGTCACTTACCACAGGCCGGTTGGTGCCGGTGAAATAGAGGGCACGGCCACCTCCATCTTGCCGGAGGATATTATTCAGGATAGAACAATTCAGGTTGTTTGAGCTGTATAGATTGTAGGAGGTTGTGCTTGAGCTTAGGATGTTAATGCTATTGTGAGCTACGTGGATCTGATTCGAGCTGACTAAGTATATGCCTCTGACCGATGAATTGCCGGAAGTGCTCAGGCTGATTGCATTGTTGGCGATGACACTGGGGGTTTTGAGCAGGTTGCTGAGGTAGTAGGCGTAAATCCCATAAGCATAACTTGTTACCGCCCCAATGATGGCGTTTGAGATCACCTGGTTGCTTCCACTGAACTCGTTCATCATAATCCCATATATCCCGGCTGCCATCGCGTGTGCAAGCAGCGTATTGTTGTTGATAATGGCTCCACCCTGATTGTAGGCATATATGCCGGAAAAATAAAAGCCCTCAAAGCGGTTGCCATCAATGGTATTGCTTTGGTCGTGTTGGTAATATGAACCGTTCAGATATATTCCCGTTGAACCATTGCGGATGGTATTGTTTTGAAAGGTATTGTAACTGTTGCCTGCGCCAAGGGAGTAAATTACCGCGTAATTGGTGGATGAACTGAAGGGTTCAAGTCCGTTGAATAAGAGACGACTGAAGGTATTATGGCTGGCTCCATTGTAAAGAATAAGGATTCGCCCTCCGGGCATAGCAGTCGCTTTAGCCACAATGATGATCTCGTCCGCCTGCAAAGTCATCCGGTCAAACTGAATAAAGCTTGCTCCATCAAAGCGGACAACCCAGTTCGAATCCAGGTTGGTGATGGCATAGTGCAGAACAACACTGCTGCTGTCTCCGGTAAAGGAAGTGAAGCGGATGGGATGATTGGCCGAAGCGCCTCCTATGTCAGGGATAATGACTTGTTCGTTATAGTGTCCGGGTTTAACCAGGAAAGTCACGCTGTCTTTAACCCCGCGTAGGATCAAATCGTCGACAGCTTCGGTAAAACTGACATAATCACCGGTTCCGGCACTGTCAATAATGTAGTTGCCTGCCATCGCTTCAAGGATTAAGCGGTTCCCTGTGGGATCTCCGACTAAAGGATATCTGATGGTGTCGTCCACTACTACAGAGTCAAGAATAGCATCCAGAATATTGCCGGGTTGTGCGGTGATTTTAACATCATAAGTTAACCAGAAATAGTTGACCCCTTCTGCCAATAATGTGTTAGCGCTAAGAGTGAAGGGGCCGGAAGGAGCAACAGCATTTCCAATCTGCTGGAAGGGGGCAAAGTTGGGGTTTGTCCCGGTAAAGAAGAGGCGTGCACTGTCAATGTCACTGATGGCCTTCATTCCAGCTGCATTGAAGTGAAAGTCGCCCGCCAGGATGGGAGTGGTACTGCCTGTAGTCGTGACCTGAATCCCCAGGATTTCAGCCGCGATAGCGCCCTGTCCGACCCCCTTGGTGTTTTGCTGGGTAGCGCTTATTTCGCTGAATGCCATAAAAGGAGGTTGAAAGACAGAGAAGTCGTCAAAAACAAATCCGTCAGCTCCTGAGTCATAATCGTCAGAGGCGAACACGAGGCGGAACTTCACATAAGGAGCACCCGCCAGGAATGGGAGAGAGTGTATGGCTTGACTCCACTGCCCCCAAAAGCCACTCCAGCCTTCCTGGTTCCCGAAAGACAAGAGGGAGTTCACCCACCAGTTGTTGTACCAGTTATTCGGATCACCGGCAGCGCCAACGTGGTACCAATGTATGCCATCTGTGGTATATTGCAATGCCGCCCCATCGTCCGACCCTTCCGCATCACAATCAAAAATGAAGGAAACCCAGGGATTGACCAGTCCGCTGAAATCAAAGCAGGGGCTTTCCACCCAGGAAGCTTCCATCGTATTGTAACTGCCTGTCAGATTGCTTGTCCAGGCATTGGATCCGGAATAGGCAGAGGTGAAGGTATTGCCGTTTGGACTGCCTAAGGCCCAGGAAGAATTGATCCCTCCACTGTGCCAATGCGCAGCACCACCTTCAAAATCCTGAAAATAGGGATAAGAGGAAATGACAGGACTGTTGTATATCTCCCTGCTGAGGGTATCGTTTTCCGGAAACTGATCGGTATTCAAGTTAACAATGGCCAGACAGGCGTAAAGGCCTAATGCGGTGAAGTTGGCCGGTACGCTGAAAGTATGATACAGCGTGTCGCCCGGATTCAGGGGCGTGTGTACCGAATCCGTTTGATAAGTGCTGCCATTGTCGATGGAGTAAGAAAGCGTGAAGCCGCTTTCCGCGTAAACACCATTATTGATCACAAGGATCTTAACCGAATCGATTCCCAGCGCGCAACCCACGGTAGGATGCAGCCAGTCAGCCAGTTTCAGATCGTGATCCGGGCACACGGCCAGGCCAAGCACTCCCCCTGCAGGGACCTGATTCTGTGTTCCGTCTGAAAAAACAAGGGCGCCTGCAGAGTTATAGATGAAGTATTCGTTCTCTGATGACCAGCTTCCAGCAGTGTATACCGTGCTGATCTGATCACCATTTGCAACGTTAAATGAAAAGACAGCGGGCCCATACCCATCGCTCAGGGTCAGGTTGGTTAGTACGGGAGTGCCGTTCACTAAAATGTTCAGTTGTCCGCCGTTCCATCCATCTCCGAAACTGTCGTATAATTCAACGGTATACAGACAGGCAAATAGGGACGCAGGGGATAAGAGAATCCAGCACAATCCAAGGGTCAGAAGGTGATTCACTCGCTTCATAGCGCAAAGGTTTTTGGTTCCAGGCAGGTGTGAAAGAATGCTTAAGAGGTGTACCCGATGCTTCTACTCATTCTTGAAGGAGAAAGTGTAAGAGAACAACCTCAGATACTCGTTTTCAGTAAATTGATTAGTGTTTTAATCAGTGCTTGCGGCAAGATTCACCAATCAGGCTCAATAGGTCAAATTTACACAAAATCGATTCCTGTTTCAAGTCTTTTGCGTATTTAACAGAACATTAACAGCTGATTCCTTGTATGAACTTCGAAATGATCTGCCTGAAGTCAACTTTATAGTGCATTTCGTGTTATCTGATTTGCGGGTTTATTGTATCTTCCGCCCCTTAAAATGTACCGGAATGAATCGATTCTTTCTTTTTTGCTTAGTCTTGTTGGCAGTTTTTTCATTGTCAGCCCAGTCCTCTCTTACTGCGTATTATGGTAAGCAGGCGGATGCTTATGTGCCTGGCGCAAAGGAGGTCACGCTGTATGATCATATTCCTGCGACAGCCTATATTCATTATGCCCGGCCTGTTGATGTTTCGGTGGATCAGCTGGAAGGACACGTAAAGGAGTTGATGAAGCTGGACAGGCGGTATTCATTGCAATACCTTAAAGAAGGGATGGATAAAAGCGGAAGGGTGCATCGCCGCTATCATCTCTACTACAATAATGTCATTGTGGAAGATGCGATGCTGGTGTTCCATCTCCAGCCTGAAGGGCTTGTTGCCATCAATGGAGTCCTGTACTCAGGAATTGTTCCTGCCAATGAGATAGTTATATCCGCAGAGCACGGGCGAAGTATGGCCATCGAAGAAGTAGGCGCTGAAAAATATCGATGGGAGCTTCCCGAAGAAGAAGCTCACCTCAAGTGGGAAACCGGAAATCCTGAAGCAAGCTATTTCCCGGAAGGCCGGTTGGTATTGATCCCCCTCAGAAATGATGAAGAAGCAACGCACCGCTATGCCTGGGAGTTTGATCTTTATACTGTTTTACCCACCGGAAGGCATCTGGTGTATGTGGATGCCGCGAGCGGGGAAATCCTTCGTAACCTGGATATGCTCTTTGGTATCGACGTGCCGGGAACGGCGGTGACATATTACAGTGGAACACAGGCAATTACAACGGATAGTACAGGGGTTAACTATCGGCTCCGGGAAACAGGCCGGGGCAATGGAATAGAGACTTACAATATGCAGCAGGGCACCAGTTATGCCTCAGCCGTTGATTTTACCGATGACGACAATTACTGGAATAATGTGAACGCCCAGCTCGATCAGGTTGCTACCGATGCCCACTGGGGTGCGGAAATGACTTATGATTACTTCTATCACTATCATAACCGCAACAGCATTGACGACAATGGTTTTGCCCTGCGGAGTTATGTGCATTATGACGTCAGTTATGCCAATGCCTTCTGGGATGGATACCGGATGACTTATGGGGACGGGAGTGGAAGTATGGGGCCACTGGTGGCACTGGATATCGTAGCCCACGAGATTTCTCACGGCCTGACATCCTACACCGCCAACCTCGTATATGCCTACGAGTCCGGTGCACTCAATGAAGCTTTCAGCGATATTTTTGGAACAGCAGTAGAGTTTTATGCCAAACCTTCCAGCGCCAACTGGTTGATTGGCGAGAATATCGGAATCGTGATTCGCTCGATGGCCAACCCAAAATTATACAGCCATCCCGATACTTACCTGGGAACCAACTGGTATACTGGATCCGGAGACAATGGGGGGGTGCATACCAACAGTGGTGTGCTCAATTATTGGTTTTACCGGCTCACTGTCGGAGGAAGCGGAATCAATGACCTGGGTAATGCATACAATGTCACAGGCCTGGGGATCGTAGATGCAGCTAAAGTGGCATACCGGATGCTCAATGTTTACCTTACGCCCAATTCACAATATGCGGATGCCCGCTTCTATGGGATCAAATCTGCTGTGGATCTATTCGGAGCCTGCTCCCCGGAGGTGGAAAGTGTGACCAATGCTTTTTATGCCATAGGGGTTGGACCGCCCTATTACAATGGCGTGCTTGCCGATTTTGCTGCATCTGATACCGTTTTTTGCTCTCTTCCAGCTGAGGTGCGCTTTAACAACACCTCTGTGAATGGTTTGAACTTTGAATGGCATTTCGGCGATGGGAACACTTCCCAGTCGGCAGATCCGGTGCATTTTTATAATTCTCCCGGACTCTACGCCGTAAGCCTCATCGCTGATGGGGGCATTTGCGGAGCGGACACCCTGCAAAAAGTAGCATTCATTAATGTTGACCCTCCGTCTGCACCGCAAGTCAGTCACGCTGAGCATTGCGGACCTGCTATCCTGACATTGACCGCCAGCGGGACAGATTCAATCTACTGGTATGCGCCCGGGAATGTGTTGCTGCACCAGGGAGATACATTTCAGACACCCCTGCTGACACAAAGCGCTGTATACTATGCCTATAATGTACAGGAAAGCCCGGCAGTATTCGGAGGCAAATACGACAATACCGGTTCAGGGGGGTATTTTACCTCCAGCAATAGTCATCATCTTGAGTTTAATGCCAGTGGGCCTGGTGTCATTAAATCGGTGAAGGTATATGCTTCTACTCCGGGGAATCGCACCATTCAACTCCAGAATGGCAGCGGTACGGTACTGGTATCAAAAACAGTGAATATTCCTGTTGGAGAAAGCCGGATTACCCTTGATTTTTCTTTCTCCTCAGGCAATGGATTTAAACTGGTCGGCCCTGGGAGCCCAAACCTCTACCGTAACAGTGGTGGAACAGCCTACCCTTACGTAATTGGCAATCTCGTTACCATCACCGGCAGCAGTGCCTGGACTAATCCTACCGGATACTATTATTACTTCTACGATTGGGAGGTTCAGGGGGAGTCCTGCATAAGCCAGGTAGTACCGGTATACGCAAGTATCAATACGGATGAACCTTTAGCCTCCTTTACCTATTCCCAGCTCTGGGATACCCTGCTGTTTCAGAATACAAGTCAGGATGCCAACAGCTATTTCTGGGATTTTGGAGATGGCAATACATCGCTGGAAGAGAACCCCTCTCACCTTTACGACACAAGCGGTGTGTACGATGTGAAGATGATCGCCTTTAACGGATGCGGGGCAGACAGCCTCATTCAACAGATAGGCGTGATCATTACCAGTGATAAGCAGCAAGAGGCCGAAGAGCTAAAACTCTATCCCAATCCTGCACGTGAATGGGTCTATCTTGAAGGTCTCAGGCTCGAAAAGAATACCCGCGTCCGCCTGCTGAATATGAATGGGATGTTGATGCGTGAGTGGATGCTGGACTCAGGAGATCGCCACCAAATCGAGACTTATGGGCTCCCCAAAGGGGTCTATGTGATTGATATGATCCATCAGAACCGGAATATCAGAAAGAAGCTTATTCTGTACTGATCACTATACTTGTTTCTTTAGTTTAAGTTCAATACCTTGCGGGATTAATCACCTGGTTCCCGCAAGCAGATGACTGCCGAATCCAACACATCCGAAGCACATCATTACTGCCAGATTTTGAACGATGCGGGCTGTTTGGGCTTGATAATGTTCCGCTATGATCTGCTGAAGAAATGTTTTGTCTGGGTGAGCAATAATGTGGAAGATGTTTTGGGCTATGCTCCGGATACTGTGAGCCTTTGGTCAATGCGCGAGCTGAAAGAACTGATCCACCCCTCTGATGAATCTGTTTTCACCCGTTTTCTTGGCCATTTACTGCGTAAAGAAACGGCTCCATTCCGGGCCGTAATTCGCCTTCGTGCCCATAATGGCCGGTATCTTTGCTTTGCCGGTAGTTCGGCAAGCCTCAAGGAATGCTGTGTCGGAAGGCGTCACGAGCTGACCGGGGTTTTGCTGTGCCTGGATGAAATGTACTTCTCTGATAAATCAATGGCACTTTCCAAAGGCGGGAGAAAAAAGGATCCGTCGCCTTCTGCGCTTGATAAATTGACGCGCAGGGAGCTGGAAGTTTTATCCTATTTTTCCAGGGGATACCACTGTCGCGAAATCGCTGAAAAACTTAATCTGAGTTTTCATACTGTTGATACACATCGAAAGGCACTGTTGCGAAAACTGAATATGCCCAGCATTGCTGCGATGGCTGCCTTTGCCGGAGAATGTGGACTGAACCACTGATATCCCCGATATCGGGGATTGATTTCAAATGCGATCCGGCCTAACTTTAGGGTTTTATTATTCTGCCTGATTGTTTTGATTTTCAGAAGTATTTATCCGTGCTGAAATCGAACTGCAATCCCGCGAAAACCCTCCTCCTATGAAAAAAGTATTCTCGCTTCTGACCAGCGCATTTTTCACCGCATTCCTTTTTGCTCAGGTGCCTTGTGTGGCTCCGGATAACGGAAGTGGCACCACCGATTTTCCTCCAATCACTTGTGCCTGGCATACAGAAACTCCATTGCTGATTGTCGACGGACTCCCTCCGGGATCAAGCATTGAAGTTTATGGAGATTTTATCGTGACCCAATGCGGTTCCACCCTATGTCCCACTTTCCCGCCGGGATTATGCGAAATGCCCGGGGGAAGTCTGGGCGGTACTCAGGCTTGTTTTAATGGCGAGTTTGTGGGATACCTTGTCGGTACTGGAAGCCTGGCCGGGTATTTTGAAGAATGGATTTCGGGTTTTGAAATGTTGATCGAACTGAGCGACCGGACACCCGGGGAAACGGATCAACACCTCAATGGACTCATTATTGATTTCAAGCTGATCTCTTCCGGTCCTTCGGCCTTCACCCAGCTTGATATTCTGATGGGTAACTCCGGTCCATTGCCCCATTCTCCCGGCCCGGTGAGACTGTCGGAACTGCCTGGTGGCGACTGGCACGTGGACAGTTTTTTTGATATTACCTATCGCATCGATTTCCACGGTGCTCCGGGTGGCCCGCTAAGTGGAATGTCGGGATCGAATGTCCTGCCAGGAGCCATCAGGATGGGCGTACCGGTAGCTGAAGGGGCTTGCTGCTATCCCGGCCCTCCAGGTTGCCTGCAGCAAACGGAAGTCAAATGCTTGTCAGGTGGCGGCACATACCACGGCGATGGATCCGACTGTGGTGCCATCAGCTGCGGCCCCGATACGGGTTACTTCTCCATCGCTTTTGGACCGGATCCAAGCCTGCCACCCCTTTATGGAGAAGGTTGGAATCAATTCCTGGATACAACAAACCCCAACCATATCAACGGCTGGTATTACTATCCATCAGAGTGGTGGAATATCTGGTACTATAATGATCCCTTCGATTCAACAAGATGGAAGGAGGCTTATATGGAATTTGAACTGGGGACATTCACTCCCGGTTTACCCTCAGAGGTCATCATTGCCCTGAACTATTCCACCCCTGAATGGTCATTGCAGGGAGACACCACAATACACCGCGAACCCCCCTTGCCAGGCTACCCATACCTTGACGAAGCCATTCATATTGTCAGAGATACGGTCTTACACATTCCGGCCGGAACAGTGTTGGACTCAGCACTTACCTATGTTTATTGCCTGGTCTTGCCCGACTACAATCCTGAATGGGTTTCCATTGATGTGCAAGGGCTGAATTACGAGATTTATCAGGGAATGCTCATTCACGAATGTTTTCCTCTTCCCCTTCCCGGACTGGGAAGATGCTGCTACACGGATGCTTCAGGGAATGTGGCTTGTATGGATAATACCTTGTGCGAATGCCAGGCACTCGGGGGCCAATGGGATGCCAGCCTGAGCTGCGCGCAGCACCCTTGTCCTCAACCCCTCGACAGTGGTGCCTGCTGCCTGCCCAACAAGCAATGTCAGCAACTGGATTCGGCTTCCTGTGCCCAGGCCGGGGGAACCTATTATGGCGACAACAGTTTATGCGATACGGTGAACTGCGGCGCGCTGATCGATACCTTCAATATCACAATACCCCCGGGTCATCCCTTCGGGGCGCCACCTCCTGTGGCCGGAGGGAGCGGCCAGTTTGATGATGGCACCGGCACCAATGGCTGGTACTGGTATGAGAATGAGAACTGGTACAACATCTGGTTCTACGATCACCCCCTGGATAGCAACCGCTACAAAATGGTGACCATCCGCTTTAATGTCGCTCCATTAATCCTATTTGGAGATTCTATGGAATTGGATTTTGCCCTCAACTGGGCCACTCCGGACTACAGTCAGGCCGGCTTTACCACCCCGCCTCTGCCACCGCTGAGTCCGGCCATTGAACAGCAATACATCGGTCGCCATATCTTTCCCCTGCCTCCCACGGCTATGGATACTAACGGTTCCTATTTTTATGAACTCTGTTATGTCTTCCCGGATTACAATCCGGAATGGGTTTCCATTGATGTACGAGGGGAGGGCTTCGAGATATTCAATGGTGAAATCATTCACGAATGCATATACGGGAATCCGCCGCCCTTAGGCCGCTGCTGTTACACCGTATCGGGTTCTGATTCTGTGCTTTGTGCAGACAACTATGCGTGTGAATGCGATTACCTGGGTGGAGATTGGGTGGATTCATTGAACTGCACACAGCATCCCTGCCAACAACCCGCCGAAGGTGCCTGCTGCCTGCCCAACAAGCAATGTCAGCAAATGGATTCTGCTTCCTGTGCCCAGGCCGGGGGAACCTATTATGGCGACAACAGTTTATGCGATACGGTGAACTGCGGCGCGATTATCGATACTTTCAATATCACGATACCCCCGGGCCATCCCTTCGGGGCGCCACCTCCTGTGGCCGGAGGGAGCGGCCAGTTTGATGATGGCACCGGCACCAATGGCTGGTACTGGTATGAGAATGAGAACTGGTACAACATCTGGTTCTATGATCACCCCCTGGATAGCAACCGCTACAAAATGGTGACCATCCGATTTAATGTCGCTCCATTAATCCTATTTGGAGATTCTATGGAATTGGATTTTGCCCTCAACTGGGCCACTCCGGACTACAGTCAGGCCGGCTTTACCACCCCGCCTCTGCCACCGCTGAGTCCGGCCATTGAACAGCAATACATCGGTCGCCATATCTTTCCCCTGCCTCCCACGGCTATGGATACTAACGGTTCCTATTTTTATGAACTCTGTTATGTCTTCCCGGATTACAATCCGGAATGGGTTTCCATTGATGTACGAGGGGAGGGCTTCGAGATATTCAATGGTGAAATCATTCACGAATGCATATACGGGAATCCGCCGCCCTTGGGCCGCTGCTGTTACACCGTTTCGGGCTCTGATTCTGTTCTTTGTGCAGACAACTATGAGTGTGAATGCGATTACCTGGGCGGAGATTGGGTTGATTCGTTGAACTGCGCACAGCATCCCTGTCCGCAGCCCGCCGAAGGTGCCTGCTGCCTGCCCAACAAGCAATGTCAGCAACTGGATTCCGCTGCCTGCGCCCAGGCCGGAGGGACGTATTATGGCGACAACAGCCTTTGCGATACGGTCAACTGCGGCCCGATCATCGATTCTTTCCATATTACATTGCCGCTCGGACACCCCCTGGGTGCTCCTCCGACTTCAGCCGGAGGGACCGGCCAGTTTGATGACGGCACGGGCACCAATGGCTGGTACTGGTATGAGAATGAGAACTGGTACAACATCTGGTTCTACGATCACCCCCTGGATAGCAGCCGCTACAAAATGGTGACCATCCGCTTTAGTGTGTCGCCTGTGATCTATGGTGTTCCTATTTATTTGGATTTTGCCCTCAACTGGGCAAGGCCCGCCTTCAGTCAGGCCGGCTTTACCACGCCCCCGCTGCCACCGATGAGTCCCGCCATTGAACAGCAATACATCGGTCGCCATCTCTTCCCCTTGCCGGATATGCCCACAGATACCACCGGTTCGGTGTATACCTATGAATTCTGTTATGTTTTCCCGGATTACAATCCTGAATGGGTTTCCATAGATGTACGCGGAGAGAATTTCGAGATCTACATTGGCGAGATCATCCACGAATGCATTTACGGTAATCCGCCGCCCTTGGGCCGCTGCTGTTACACCGTTTCGGGCTCTGATTCTGTTCTTTGTGCAGACAACTATGAGTGTGAATGCGATTACCTGGGCGGAGATTGGGTTGATTCGTTGAACTGCGCACAGCATCCCTGTCCGCAGCCCATCGACAGCGGAGCCTGTTGTCTGCCCGATGGCTCCTGCCTGGAGAGCGACAGCAACCATTGTGTCAGCATTGGTGGAGACTGGCAGGGGGCCGGCACCGATTGCGATCCCAATCCTTGTCCGCAACCCCAGGGTGCTTGTTGTATGCCCGACGGTAGCTGCTTTGAAACAGATCAAATGCAATGTATGAGCAGTGGCGGCAGCTGGCAGGGTGTAGGTACAACTTGTACCCCTAATCCCTGTCCGCAGCCCATCGACAGCGGAGCCTGTTGTCTGCCCGATGGCTCCTGTCTGGAGAGCGACAGCATCTATTGCGATAGCATTGGTGGAGACTGGCAGGGAGCCGGCACCGATTGCGATCCCAATCCTTGTCCGCAACCCCAGGGTGCTTGTTGTATGCCCGACGGTAGCTGCTTTGAAACAGATCAAATGCAATGTATGAGCAGTGGCGGCAGCTGGCAGGGTGTAGGTACAACTTGTACCCCTAATCCCTGTCCGCAGCCCATCGACAGCGGAGCCTGCTGTCTGCCCGATGGCTCCTGTCTGGAGAGCGACAGCATCTATTGCGATAGCATTGGTGGAGACTGGCAGGGGGCCGGCACCGATTGCGATCCCAATCCTTGTCCGCAACCCCAGGGTGCTTGTTGTATGCCCGACGGTAGCTGCTTTGAAACCGTGGAGATGCAATGTGTGACCAGTGGCGGCATCTGGATGGGGCCAGGCGTGTCCTGTACACCAAATCCCTGTCCGCAAGTTTCGGATAGCGGGGCTTGCTGCCTGCTCGCCGGAGGATGTGTTTACACGACTCTGGAAGATTGTCGGGATATGTGCGGTAAATGGCTGGGCTATGGAGTCTTATGTCACACAACCAATTGTCCTGAGCCGGATACGATACGGGGCGTAATCGTATACATAAATGTCGCACAAACTCCGCTGGCGAATGTTGTGGTCATTCTTACCGATACATCCCGGCCGCACTGCAGCGATACTACTGTTACGGGGGCCGATGGTGTGTTTGAATTTATCAATTGGCCTGGTGATTACCTGCTGAGTGCGGAAACAATGCGTCCCTGGGTCTATGGTGCTTCCAATGCAGTGGATGCACTGAAGGTAGCCCGCCATTTTGTGGGCCTGGATACCCTTCTGGGGCTTCATCTGATAGCCGGAGATGTGAATGCATTGTTTGGGGTCAATAGCGCTGATGCTTTGCAGATTTTGCAGCGTTTCTCAGGCCTCATCACTTCCTTTGCTGCAGGGGATTGGGTATTTGATACCCGTTACTTGAATGCAGCTGTCAAATCTCCATTTGAATTGGAAGGGATCATTGTGGGAGATGTGGACGCCTCTTATGTGCCCATCAAAACAGAAGCAGCTTCTTTAAGTATGGTGCATAAGTCAGAGGTAAGGGTAGAAGGTGGCCGTGTGGATATTCCATTGTATGTCGATCGGGATGTGAACTTGTCCGCACTCAGCCTTGAATTGCTCTATCCTGAGGATGCGCTGAATGTGCGTGAAGTTCGGCTGCATTCTGATAAAGGGGTTTGGGTATGGAATGAAACAGAAGGGAAGATAAGACTGGCCTGGTACTCACTGATCAGTATGCAATGGAAAGCGGGTGAGGCATTGCTGACCTTGTCTCTGGACATTACAGATGATGCATTGTTGAAAGAAGGGGATTGGTTAAGGCTTGGCGCAATATCTGAAGCCAACGATGCAGAAGGCAGGGCTATCAACCTCACACTGATCGCTCCGGAAAAACTTCGGGTAGGCAAAACCTTGTTCCTGGGTAAAAACAGACCGAATCCATTTAGCGGTATGACGGAGATCGGTTTTTCGATCCCGAAAGAGGGAATGGTCAGGCTGGAAGTCTTCGATGCTTTGGGTCAGCCTGTCAAGCTTATGGTAGACGATCGTAGGCAAGAAGGATCTTACCTTGCTGCTTTTGACTGTAGTTTATGCCAGCCCGGATTGTATTTTTACCGTTTGACCTATACAGGAGATGGGGAAGTTAAAGCTATTACCCGACGGATGGTTCTGACAAGATAAGTCGATAAGGTATTGTATGGGCTGGTGGCGTTATCGTCACCAGCCCTTTTCATTTTTATGGTGCTGCACCAGGGCATCAATGGGTGATTTCAGAATAGTGATATCCGAAAACCCTGCCTGATTCAATACAGGTTTCAGTACAACCTGAAAAGCAAAGGCAATGCTGCCATTGAAGCCAACAGCACATATCCCTTCATTTTGCAGTGGGATCAGATGCCTATGGATAAAGGCGGAAAAGCGATTTTGAAGCAATTGAATACAGTATGGGTGGCTCAGGTTTTGACTCAGGAAATGAGCGTAACTTGCCAAATAAGATGCCGGCTCAGGATGGCTGTAAAGGCGGGAAATGATGTCGGTGGGAGAGGAGGGATACCTCTTAAAGAAGCGTGATCTCAATTCCTCCTCAACCTCCCTGTGCATTATTTCCCGAAGAAGATGTTTGCCAATGTCAGAGCCACTTCCTTCATCTCCAATCAGATATCCCAGGCTAAGAGAAACCCTACTGAGGTTTTTTCCATCCCAGAAAGCTGCGCTGCTGCCGGTACCCAGGATGGCTGCAATGCCGGGACGATTCCCCAATGTGCTGATGGCAGCGCCTTCCAGATCACTGTACACAAAAACATCATTCCTGAACTGTTCACACAGAAAGCGGCGAACGATATCGGCACCCTTTGGTTTGAGGCATCCTGATCCGTAAAAAAACACCTGCGCAACGGACTCCATTCGCTCTCCCTCAGGCCAGCTTTCTTTTAATTCCCTGCTCACTCCCTGCCGATCGCAAAAGTAGGGGTGCATTCCTCCGGTCTGCCAACTGAAGTCAGTATCAGGACCGCAAAGGTGCCAGTCTGTTTTGGAGGAACCGCTGTCTGCAATGAGCATCATCAGTAATCGTATTTCCAGCGAATTTACACAATGATCAGGATTTGCCCTGCATTGAGGTATTGTGTTCTTTGATAGATAAACGAATTGATATTATCTCTATATAAACTTTTTATTACTAAGCGCTTAGGCCTTTTGAAAGAATAGTATATTTGCACATCTAACCAATTATATGCGTATGAAAAAGTTATTTCTTTTCCTGCTTCCCCTGGCTTTTTTGGTAGCCTGCAACGATTCAGATCCGGATGACGGAATCAAGATCGAGGGATGCACTAATCCTGATGCAGTCAACTATAATCCTTATGCCAATTTTGACGATGGCAGTTGTGTGACTGTGCAGCAAAAGGCGGGTGCTTTTGCAGTCAACTACACGGCCACCTGGTGTGGACCCTGTGGCAGTTGGGGTGCTCCCCTGATTCACGAGATTGCGGGCGCCGGTGATAATGTAGTGGCCATTACGGCTCACGCCAGCAATGATCCTATGCACGTACCGGCATTATATTCCAGCTTTGCTTCTTCACGTCCTACCGGAGGAGGTATCCCTTCTTTCTGGGTTGGAGATGTGAAAGACGGTGGGGTTGCAGGTGCTGAAGCCCTGTTGGCGCAAACGCCTCCGGTAGGGATGGAGTTTAAAGCCACCCGCAATGGAAACACAATGGATGTTGATGTGGATGTGATTTTCTTTGAAGAAGTAAGCGGGGACTATTACCTGAGTGTGTATATTCTGGAAGATGGGATAGATGGGAGTTCTTCCTCAGGAGCATACGCTCAGAGTGGGGTTGCCAATCCTGCTACCTATGAGCACGACTATGTCCTGCGTACGGCTGCTACCCCAAATGACGCTTATGGAGAAAAGATTGCCAGCGGTAGTATTGCTTCCGGCACTTCTTTTGAGAAGACCTACGAAATCCCTCTGGAAGCAGAATGGGATGAGGTTTATGTGGCACTTTGTGTGTGGAAGTACGACTCAGGCACCAACTTCTACAAATTTGTGAATGCGCTGAAGAAAAAGTAAGTCAAACAGAACTTGCTTGTGAGGGATGGTCAGGAATGGCAATCCCTTTTTTTTTTGCAGTGGAAGATCAAAGGTCTTTGAGAAGAAAGCGTACGCTTATGGCCCAGTGAGGAGTGTAAGCATCGTACCCAACCAGATTAATGCGCTTCCACCACAGGCTGATCCCCGGATCCAGGCTGATGTTCTCATTGAATATGAGTTGCACCCCGGCTGTAAAGAAGGCGCCAAAGCCAATCCCTCCCTGTTTCAACTCAAAGGTCTGAAGGCTGGTGTTGGGCACATAATTCTGACTGCCATAAACATTTACCAGATCATAGGTTTGTCCCTCGATCTGAATCTCGTGGCTCCTGACCTCTGAATCATTGATATTGAGACCGCCTTCCAGGAAGAGATTGGTTTTGGGCCCCAGGGCAATATAGCGGGAAAGCCCCATTTCCACATTCACTCTTTCCTCTACGCCTACAATGCCATATAAGCGGATATCCGGTTCGGTGAGAAACTGCATCGGATCGACTTCCGCGGTGAAAAAGTCGGTGCTTTTCAGCTTTACATAGTTGAACTGAAAGAAGAACCCCAGCTGGTTGGTGAAGTTGTATTTGGCGATAAAGCCGACCAGGACGGCCGGGTCGTAGGTCATACGGGAAGGATATTCCCGGAGGAAGAAGGTGTCGGAGAAGTTAATCAGCCTGCGGAGTTCATCATAGCGGTATTTGTTACGGATGATATAATTGATGGTATTTTCATTTTCCGGCCGGCCGCTGTAAAAGCCTGCAGAATGCGGATTGGCGAAGTAAGACCCGATATTCAGTCCGTAGCGCCAACCGGTAATGTCCACGGTATCGGCGGGTTTTCTCCGAGGCTTTCTGCGTTTGGAGAAGTCATCCAGTGGAAAGCTTTCGCTTTCAATGTGCAGGGGGCTTTGTTCCTGCAGGACCGGCAGGGGAGGAGCTTCTCCACGCACAGCTGTTGGTGCTTGCAACAAGCACAGGCCACATATTAGAGAGATAAGATAGAGGCTTCTTTTCATAAGATACAAAGGTAGCTTTTTCGGGCTTTAGGATAGATGTCGCCTTGTTCCCGCCTATTGCTTAATTTAACTCAGCAACTTGCGTAAATTGTAGAAGCAGGTTTCAAAGGGAGTCCTTGCAGACAACAAACAATTTCGATGGTGATGAAACAGCGGCCGAAGAAGCTCCAAAATCATTACTTTTATCCATCATCAATGTTAATGCAGCCTTGAAGCCCAGAATCTGAGACGGAACTCTTAATCAAATCCACATCCAATGAGAAAGGTCTTGCTTTTTATATTCCTTTGCCTAGCCTTTACTCCAACAGAAGCCCAGGAGGCTTTCGATTTCGACAGGGGGTACTACCCTTACGGGAAAAGAAATTCACAGTTCTGCAACCTCTTTCGCCACGATTCATACTATTATCTGGAAGGATACGTGGATTATGGATGGTATGGAACATATCCAAGTCAGTTTAAGTTCTTTATGAAAACTGACCTTGAGGGTAATGTCGAGAGAAAGGTGGCCTTCGATGATTCTTTGATCGCCTTTGGAGGCCAGCACAGCAATAGTATAATCCAGACGCGCACCGGTTTTGTGAATGCGGCCTCAGTTCAGGACTCCTTCTTTACACACGGAGTGCTGATGCATCTTGATTTCAATCTGGACACGATCTGGTTGAAGCGATACCATCGCCAGATTTTTGACAGCAATGCAATGCGCTCCTACTTCCTTGATGTCAAACAAATGCCGGATTTGGGTTTTGTACTCACAGGATACATTTCAAAAGATTACGGCAACGCTGAGCGCTATCCATATTTGATGCGTGTAGATAAGGATGGTAAGGTAATGTGGATAAAGCGCTTTTTTTCTGAGGAATATAGAGGGGTGCGGATACTGAAGCTGGAGTTTACCCCTGATAATGGAATGCTTCTTCTCTCTGATTTAAATATGGCTTCCATCATCAAAACAGATCAATATGGAGAAATCCAGTGGGTGACAGAAATCCCCAAGGATAGTTTGTATGCATTTAATGCAGATATGACTTATCTGGGGTCAACTGAATACATCATCGCCGCACCCTATATTTATTTAAGTATTACAGGTTCAACGCATTATACACATTACTTTTTTGGAATATCGCTCACCAGTATTAATGGAATTAGCGGGGAAGTAAACTGGCAAAAAGTGTCTCATCCCTACCGCTCATTTTCTTACTATTCTGGTTTCAGGCTTCATCGCTTCTCTCCCTACGGATTTGGTGTGAGCGCATCGCTTGAATTCTATAATGCGCAAGACTCATCCTATGTTTATCAGGGCAAACATCACGGGGTTTTTCTGGTGTTTGACAATCAGGGGGATAGCATTGCCTCTTTCATTTTCCACAGGGATAATCCGACGGATTGCCATATCAATGATATGCTCGTGGAGGCATCAGGACATCTCGTAGGAGCGGGTAGTTCATTCGGGTATAATAACAAGGAGCAGATAGCCTGGTTCTTCCGAAGTGATTCCACCCTGGTTTCCGGTTTATTTGAGGAGAAGGAGGTCTGGAATGCAGTTTCTTCCATTCGGGTTTATCCTGTGCCTGCCAGGAATATGGTTTTCTTTGAATTTCAAGCACCCCTGACGTCGGATTCCCACCTTCATATCTATTCTGTCGAAGGAAAGCTGGTCTTTTCGACAGAATTAGCAGCGGGGGTCAGTCTGCACCCTATTCCAGTAAATTCTTTAACCCGCGGTTTGTATGTGTATCATATTCAAGGTACAGAATCGGATGGGAATCGGGGAAAGTTTGTCGTGCTTTAGCTCTTCCCCTTGAATTGGATCAAACCCTGGCCACTCACTGCGTTCGTGGTTGGGATTACTCCCTTCGCTCGTGATCCCTTCTTTACCGTGCAGGGAATCAAATCCCTGCCACTCACTGCGTTCGTGGCCGGGATTACTCCCTTCGCTCGTGATCCTTTCTTTTCCGTGCAGGGAATCAAATCCCTGCCACTCACTGCGTTCGTGGCCGGGATTACTCCCTTCGCTCGTGATCCTTTCTTTTCCGTGCAGGGAATCAAATCCCTGCCACTCACTGCGTTCGTGGCTGTGATTTTTCATTTTCCGGCTTACACGAACAAGTTCGTGACGCCGGAAAATGAAAAATCCCGGCAGCTCTGCTGCCGGGATTTGATCATCAAGTGAACCCGAAGGGATTCGAACCCCTAACCTCCTGATCCGTAGTCAGGTGCACTATCCAATTATGCTACGGGTCCAACACTTTCTTAATATATTCTTTTCCACAACCAGACTTCAGATACTTTTCACGCTCTCTGGCTGTCTGCCTGTCTGGTACAATTTCCTTGTAAACAATCCTCCAAGGTATAAATCCTTTGGTAGATTTTGTTTTTCCTGCATTGTGCTCAAGAAGACGCTTGTCGGGATTATTGCTTATTCCCACATAATAACGCCTTAATCGTTCGCTTCGTAAAACATAAACCCAATACATCAAATAACGCTTTCAGGTGCACCCTGCCTGCCGGCAGGCAGGTATCCAATTATGCTACGGATCCAACTTTGGGATGGCAAAAATAATAAAAAGCCAGGAATTTCAAAGCCTTTCTTTCTGCCTATTCTTTGCAATGTTTAAAAAGTCAATACAAGTATCCGGGCTCAACCTTCCCTGTCAGATCCACGCCTTTGCACCACAAACCACGGATTCAGGAGGCTGGGTTTATTATAGCGCAGGGGCTTTTTGCTTTGATAATCCAGCATTTCCATCCCGGCGGCTTCGGCTACGGCCTGTCCTGCTGCGGTATCCCACTCCATCGTGGGTGCAAAACGAGGGTAGATGTCTGCGGCTCCTTCAGCCACCATACATATCTTGAGCGAACTGCCCCGGGAAGTGAGCCTTACCTCCGGATAGATTTCCTCCAGCTTCCGGATGAATTCCCCGGTCTCCGCATTCATATGCGAACGGGAAGCAACCACCCGAAAGGCGGTGTCCCGGCTGGCCTCGGGGAGTTTTATTGCCCCGGCTAAATGCTGCGGATCAAAGCTTTCATTTGCACCGAACGAGGAGGGAACTTCCAGGCGCCAGGCCTCCCCCGGACCCAGGCCCAGGTACAATACCCGGCTCACCGGAACATAAACCAAACCGCATACCGGTATGCCCTTCGAGATCAGGGCGATATTCACAGTGAATTCTCCATTGCGCTTGATGAATTCCTTGGTGCCATCCAAAGGATCTACCATCCAGAAAGCTTCCCACTGCTGCCTTTCTTCATAAGGGATGTCCCGCCCTTCTTCGCTCAGAATAGGGTAGGGGGTCTTTTCCAGTGCCTCCTGTATGCAGCGATGGGCGCGCAGGTCGGCTTCGGTCAATGGACTTTTATCCGCCTTTTCCCTTTGGCCGAAATCTTCGGAATAATACACCTCCAGGATGGCTTCTCCTGCTTTCAGGGCCGCCGGAATGGCCACCTTCCACATATCCTCTTTCAAGGATTCAAATGTTTTCATCTTCACAAAAAAAAGAGGGAGGCATTGCCTCCCCCGGGTTTAGTCCAGTTCGTGTATAACCAGTCCGGAGCGCAGTTTTGGCTCGAACCAGGTAGTTTTCGGGGGCATAATGTTGCCCGTATCTGCAATGTCGATCAATTGCTTCATCGAGACAGGGTAGAGGGCAAAGGCTGCTTTCATCTCCCCGCTGTCCACCCTTTTCTGCAATTCTCCCAGACCGCGGATTCCTCCCACAAAGTCGATGCGCTTGGAGGTGCGCAGGTCCTGGATATCGAGCAGCTTGCCCAGGATCTGATCGCTCAAAATGGTCACATCCAGCACCCCGATCGGGTCACTATCGTTATAGGTGCCTTCCTTCGCAGTCAGGCTGTACCATTTCCCGCCCAGGTAAAGAGAGAAATTATGCAGGCGGTCGGGTTTGTATATCGCGCTGCCTTTCTCTTCTACCACAAAGGATGCATTGAGTGCTGCGAGGAAATCTGCATCGCTAAGTCCGTTCAGGTCGGTGACCACACGGTTATAGTCGATGATACTTAGTTGATTGTCAGGAAAGTGGACGGCAAGAAAGAAGTTGAATTCTTCTTCCCCTGTATATCCGGGGTTTTCTTCTCTTTTTTCTTTGCCTACCAGGGCTGCCGCGGCTGTACGGTGGTGCCCGTCGGCCACATAGGTGGCAGGAAGGGTATTGAAAAGGGCAATGATTCTCTGTGTCAGGGCATCATCCTCAATCACCCAGAAATGATGGCCTACGCCATCTTCTGCCGCAAAATCATAGGTGGCTACATTGTTCCCGGCATAGTCGAGGATAAGCTGGTCCAGCTCAGGCAGGGAGGGGTAGCTGAAGAAGACGGGTTCGATATTGGCATTGTTGATCCTGACGTGGATCATCCTGTCTTCTTCTTTGTCGGGACGGGTCAGTTCGTGCTTCTTGATGATGCCATTCAGGTAATCATCCACGGATGCGCACCCCACAATGCCATACTGGGTTTTTCCGAACATTGTCTGTGCATAGATGTAGAGGTGTTCTTTCTCATCCTGCACCAGCCATCCTTCTGCTTTGAATTTGCTGTAATTCTCCACCGCCTTGTCATAGACTTCCTGAGCGTGCACATCGATGTGTTCCGGAAGATCGATTTCCGATTTAATAATATGCAGAAGAGAGTAAGGATTACCTTCCGCCTCTTGGCGTGCTTCTTCTGAGTTGAGCACATCATAAGGCCGGGAAGCCATTTTTTGTGCCAGTTCGGGCAGGGGACGCCAGCCCTTAAAAGCTTTAATTCTTGCCATAATGTATTTGCTAATTAAGCGTCGTAGCGGTTTCTGTGGACAGGGTGTGGCTCCATATCTTCCTCTTCCCCTTCATAATTGCTGCTCCGGATCAGGGATCCGATCAGGGCACCGATCATTTTTGTGAGCTCCATCAGTTCATTGCGTGAATCTTCTTCCTGGATATTACTGAATAGCCGCATCTTATGTGCCAGTGTACTAAAGACCAGGCATTCCCTGACAGAGCTTTTGGCCATTTTCAGGTAATACACAAACTGATTCTTGTTTCTGGCAGAACCTTCAGCAATCTGGATGGCAATATTGGTGGCCGCATTGATATAATTGTCCCTGAAGGAATCAATGCCGGCGGGCACACTCATCATTGCTTCCATTACCCATTGAGAATAATCCAGTGCCTTCTGGTACACCCGGAGGTCTTCAAAGCGAAAAAAAGTCAGGCCCCTGTCGTCATTTTCCATACGAATACCAACTGCTGTATCTGTACAAGGGGCATTCCCCGGAAGAAATGCCCCTGTGTCAGACAATCCTTATTTATTTACCTGGAAAGTGGTCTCTCCTTTTTCAAAGAAATCCCTGATTTGCCGTGCAGCGGCCAGGCCGGCGTTGATATTGGCCTCTGCAGTTTGTGCGCCCATCTTTTTCGGTGTAAAATAAACCTGATCGGGATGGGAACTCATCAGTTCTTCTGCATTATTCGGGGCAATGTCTGAAACGTATCCGAAGTCGGGACGATTTGCCAGCACCTTGCAGAGCGAATCTTCACAGATCACTTCCTTGCGTGCGGTGTTGACGAGGGTAGCTCCCTTAGGCATCGACATCAGCAGTGTTTCATCGATGGAGCCTTTGGTTTCAGCGGTGGCGGGGATGTGGAGAGATACGTACTGCGATTTGCTGTACAATTCTTCACGGGTAGCGACAGCTTCTACGCCATCGTCACTCATTTTGGCAGCGGGGATATAGGGGTCATAGGCCAGAACCTGCATCCCAAATCCCTTGGCAATCTTGCCTACCAGGCGACCCACATAGCCATAAGCGTGGATGCCTAAGGTTTTTCCTGCGAGTTCTGTGCCTGCTTTTCCGTTGAATTTCTTGCGGGCAAAATAGACCATCATTCCCAGTGCCAGTTCGGCTACGGCATTGGAATTCTGTCCGGGGGTGTTCATCACAACGACTTCATTTGCAGAAGCAGCCGCGAGGTCAACATTGTCGTAACCGGCACCGGCGCGCACTACGATTTTGAGTTCTTTGCCGGCTTCAATCACTTCTGCATCCACAATGTCGGAGCGAATGATGACTGCGTGGGCATCTTTGATAGCTTCCAGAAGGGCTGTCTTTTCCGTGTATTTCTCAAGCAAGGCAAACTGAAACCCTGCTTCTTCCGTAATCTTTTGAATGCCTTCCACCGCCACAGGGGCGAAAGGCTTTTCTGTGGCAACCAGTATTTTTTTCATCTCAATGCGTTTTTGATATCAGAGATTGGCTTCTTCGTAATCCTTCATTGCCTGCACCAGGGCGGCAACACTTGATTTTTCCAGTGCATTGTAGCAGGATGCCCGGAATCCGCCTACACTACGGTGGCCTTTGATCCCCACGATGCCGCGTCCTTTGGCGAACTCGATGAAATCGGATTCTTTTTCCTTATAGGCCTCTGTCATTACGAAAGTGATATTCATCAGAGAGCGGTCTCCGGGTTCGGCCACGGTGGGCACAAACATCTTACTCTCTTCAATGGCAGTATAGAGCATTTCTGCTTTCTCGATCGCACGGCGTTCCATTTCTTTCACGCCACCCTGGGCTTTCACCCACTTCAGTACTTCCTTTAGCGCGAAGATATTGATACAGGGAGGGGTGTTGAACATTGAGCCACCATCGATGTGCGTCTGGTAGTTCATCATCGTGGGGATGTGGCGTTCCATCTTGCCCAGGATATCATTCCGGATAATGACGAAGGTAACGCCTGCCGGGCCGAGGTTTTTCTGGGCACCGCCGTAAATCATTGCATACTTGCTTACATCCACCGGGCGGCTCATAATATCGGACGACATATCGGATATCAGAAGTACAGGGGAATCGTAGTCTTCCCTGATCTCTGTCCCGTAAATGGTGTTGTTTGAGGTAAAATGGAAATAATCCGCATCAGCAGGAATTTTCCATCCCTTTGGGATGTAGTTGAAGTTTTTGTCATCGGAAGAAGCGACTACTTCCACTTCTCCAAATGCTTTGGCTTCTTTGATGGCTTTTTTCGACCAGGCACCGGTATTAAGGTAGGCTGCCTTTTTCTTGAGTAGATTGTATGGTACCATCAGGAACTGTGTACTGGCGCCACCACCCAGGAAAAGGACGGAATAGCCTTCGGGGATGGCCAGCAGCTCCTTCATCAGGGCTTCGGCTTCATCAACCACGGCCTGAAACTCCTTGCTCCGGTGGGAGACTTCCATTACAGACTGGCCGATACCATTGAAATCGAGTACGGCTTTGGCAGTGTTTTCCAATGCTTCCTGCGGTAAAACACAGGGGCCTGCATTAAAGATGTGTTTTCTCATTTTGGATGGGATTAGTGCTTTTATCATTTCGGAATCACCCTGACTCCGTGTGCTTCTTTGCAACAAAGGTAGTCAAATTGGGATTTATGGGAAACCTCGTTTTATCCTGGCCGGATAAAAAAAGCGCCTGCCCGTATTCACGGACAGGCGCTGGGCTATGAGGGGAATTCCCTTTTAATGAATAATGATCTTCTTGGTTCTAAGCTGTGTGCCATCTGTGAAGCGCAGGAAGTAGATGCCCTGGGGCTGATCAGACAGGTCGAATTCACGGCTGAACTCTTGTACCCCGGAGGTGGGGAGTTGTTCCATCCTGATTGTTTGACCGAGGCCATTCAGCATTTGCATTTCAACATCCTTATCGAATCCCTGGATAGTCACGGTGAATCTTCCGTCTGTCGGATTAGGGAAGACGTTGATGTCGATCAGGTCGGCAACATATTCATCCAGACCCGGGCAGGGAACAAACTCCAGAACCACGTTATCTGTAGCAGCACAGCCGTTGATGGTCACGGTGACCGAGTACACGATCGTTCCGATTCCCACTCCGCTGCTATCCACGGTAATGCTTTGTGTTTCTGATCCATTTGACCAGAGGTAGTTGTCGTAACCTGCCCCGGCATCCAGGGTGACACTGTAGTTTTCACACAGTGTCTGGTCAGGCCCTACGTTCACCACTGGTTTGGGGTTCACGTTCACCGCGGTCATATCTACATCTGTACAACCATTCAGGTCAGTGACGGTAACATAATAGACGGTAGAGTCGGCAGGCATAACGATGTGGTTGGCTCCGGTGGCGTTGAATCCTGCGGGTACAGAGCTCCATTCATAAGTTCCGCCCGGTCCTGCTCCGGTAGCACTGATGGCAGCCAGCTCAAACTCACAGATCGTCTGATCAGCACTGGCTACTGCATTAGGCAGGCCGAAGGAAGCGATGGTAACGCTGTCCACAGCTTCACAACCAAAGCTATTGGTTACGGTAACGAAGTAGGTGGTGGTGTCACCTGCAACCACCACGATGTTCTGGGTAGTTTCACCTGTGGACCAGTAGTAGGACATTCCTGCAGGAGTAGCCGTGAGGGTCGTGGTGGTACCAAAACATAAGGTGTCATCCTGGCCTGCATCTGCATTGGGAAGCGGATTAACGGTAACCAGGATATCGTCAGAAGCACTGCATCCATTACCGCTGGTCACGGTTACAGCATACAGGGTGGTTACGGTCGGGCTGGCCATAGGACTTTTGACTGTCGGGTCATTCAGTCCGATTGGTGGAGCCCACTGGTATCCATAAACCGGACCTGCGCCTGTGGCACTGACATCCAACTGAATGCTTTCACCCAGACAGATATCCACGTCACCACCTGCATTGACCAGGGGAACAGGGTTCACAAAGACCGTTACCGTTGCATAGTCTTCACAGCCAAATGCATTGGTGACGGTGACGTCGTAATCGGTGGTGATGAGAGGGCTGACAAAGATGGCCGAGTTGGTTGAGCCATTGCTCCAGAGATAATTGGCGCCACCACTGGCAAAGACGACAGCCGTTCCACCCTGGCAAATGGTAGTGTCATTGCTGACGGTAGCGACCGGGGAAGGATTCACTGTAACAGCCATTGTCTCGCTGTTTTCACAACCAAAGCTGTTTTCGTATGTGTAGGTAATGTCCCACACCCCCTGGCCGGCAATAGCAGGATAGAATGTACTTCCGCTGATTCCCTGGCCACTGAAGGTGCCCCCTGCCGGGGTACCACTGAGTGCTACGGGATTGTCGTTGGTACAATAAGAGGCTACAAGGCCACTGAAGCTGACCACTGGCAAAGGATTCACTACAACCACGGTGCTCGCACTGGCAGTGCAACCATTGGCATCTGTGACGGTCACAGTATAGGTTCCTGCGTTGGCCGAAGTAGCGGGGCTGATGACAGGATATTGATCTGCGGATGTGAAGCCTGCAGGACCTGACCAGTTATACTGGCAGCTGGGTGCCGCACTGCTTTTCACTTCGATCATATAATCTTCTGTTTCCCCGTAGGTAAATGTGCCACAAGCAGAAGGTGCTGAGCCCCACTGGTTCACTACACGCATCTGGGTGAGGCCAACGTCTGCTGTCGCCGGAACAGTGAAAGAATAAGTGAAGGTATGGGTGCCCACAAAGTTTCCAAGCTGCATAACTTCACCTGCATCATCAAAGTCTCCATCACGGTTCCAGTCGATGAATACAGCCACATATTGATCAAAGCTGCCATCCACAAAGTTGGTGACATTGATGGTGTAGCTGCTTCCGCTGAAAAGGCTGGTGAAGAGGTTGGCCGTATAGTCGGTGTAATTGCTGCCACCGCTGGACTGCACAGCCCCGTTCAGGCTGACATTGGTAATGTATTCCTGGAACCAGGATGTGGAGGTGGAAGGACAAACACCTGGAGCCAGGTCACAGCCTGCTCCACCACCGATCAATTCAATCATTCCGTCTTCACAGACCGGACTGTTGGAAGTTGCTGTTGCGACAGGAGTATTGTATTGACCTACTGTAGTGTTACCACTCATTAGCGCATCGCAGCCGGTGGCAGTATCTGTGGCAATCACGGTGTAAAGGCCTGCCACATTCTGTAGTCCGAAACTCAATGCTGAGCCGGTACCATAAAGCATCGTGGTCGTTGGGAAGCCATCTCTGAAGAGATGATAAGAAATCCCGATCTCTGAACCAGCAAGGCCGACATCAATACCTCCGGCTGACTGGCAGTAGTAACCTCCGCCGGTAATGGCAAAGATAGTGGGAAGATTGTTCTGGGTTATGCTTACCGAGCCAGCCATTATGTCGCTGCATCCTGTTGTAGTATTGTTTGCCATTACAGTATAAACACCGGTATTTGGCTGGGCTCCGAAGTTCAGGGCTGCACCTGTACCACCGAGAAGGTTTCCAGTAGCAAGTCCATTGTAGTAGAGCTCGTAGAGTACGCCAGTTTCAGAACCACTAAGGCCAACGGTGGGGATAATGCTGCCAAAGCAGTAGTCGCCGCCACCTGTCACATTGAATGCCTGGGGAAGCGGATTAACAACAATGTTCACACTTCCATTCATATCATTGGTACAGCCAGTGATAGGATTGTTTGCCACTACGGTATACGTTCCGGGAGCGACCTGGAGCCCAAAGCTCAGGTTAGCACCGGTTCCGCCTATTACCGCACCTACATCCACACCGTCAAGTTGCAGCTGGTATAGAATACCGGGTACAGATCCATCCAGTCCGACGTCAGCACCGCTGCTTCCATCGCAGATCACACCACCACCCGTAACATTGAATGCCATAGGCAGGGGATCGATATTGATGACGGCTGAACCTGTCATTAGATTGAAGCAGCCTGTAGCCGCGGTTGTGGCAGAAACAGTATATGTTCCAGCTGCAATCTGGTTGCCGAAGGTGATTGGAGAGCCAGTACCGCCTACTAACTGACCGGTGGCTACACCATTCAGCCAGAGTTCATAGGTGACGCCTGCCTGGCTCCCGTCTATTCCAACTGCCAGTCCGATGCCGCCATCGCAGTAATTGCCGCCGCCTGTCACATTGAAGGCAGTCGGCAGCGGATCAATGCTGATATCGGCGGTTCCGTTCATATCCTCAATGCAACCGGTAGCAACACCTGTTGCCCAGACAGAATACGAACCGGCTGCCTGCTGAGCAGGGAAGCTGATGGCGGTTCCTGTACCGCTAACCACAATACCTGTAGCACCACCGCCCAGTCGTAATTCATAATCTACTCCCAGTTCCGAGCCATCCAGTCCAATCACTACGCCGGCACCTCCATCACAATAACTTCCTCCTCCGGTAACATTAAAGATCATCGGAGCAGGGTAGAGGGTGACCGTAACACTGCCAAGCATATTGTTTGTGCAGCCTGTCGCTACAATAGTTCCTACCACAGTATATGTTCCTACCGTTGACTGGAATCCAAAGTTGATCGGTGATCCGTTGCCGGCGACAATCTGTCCACTGCTGATGCCATCGATAAACAGTTCATAATCAACACCAGGCTGGCTGTTGTCCAGCTCAACTGTAACTCCATTGTTTCCATCACAATAGGCACCGCCTCCGGTAACATTGAAAGGTAAGGGGAGGGGATTGATGCTGATATCCACGCTGCCGTTCATAATAGCATTGCATCCGGTGGTAGTATTGCTTGCAAAAACGGTATAGGTGCCTGCTGCTGTCTGCAAACCAAAGCTTAGTGCTGTTCCTGTTCCACTCAGGATGATGCCGGTATTGGCTCCGTTGCGGATCAATTCATAATCCACACCTGCTTCAGAATAATCTAGTCCAACATCGAGGCCAGGACCGCCAGTGCAGTAGTTCCCTCCTCCTGTCACATTAAATACCACAGGATTCGGGTTAACAACGATAGTGACACTTCCATTCATCATTGCATCACAGGAGGTTGAAGTGTTTGTTGCGTGGATAGTGTAGTTTCCTGCCAGAGTCTGGGCTCCAAAGCTGATGGCAGAGCCTGTTCCGGAAACAATCTGTCCGGTGCTCACACCATACAGATAGAGTTCGTAGTCCACTCCGGGCTCAGAACCATCCAGTCCGACATCCAGTCCGCCACCACCGCTGCAGTAGGCTCCACCTCCTATTACATTGAAAGCAAGAGGTAAGGGGTGGACAGTTACATCGACACTTCCATTCATCATTGTCGTGCAGCTGTTGCCCGGGTTAGTTGCCAATACGGTGTATGTACCGCCAATTGTCTGATATCCAAAGGTAATTTGTGCACCTGTGCCTCCTACCAGCGGACCGCTTGGCACACCATTATTCAACAATTGGTAAAGGATACCAATCTCTGAACCATCCAGATCTATGATCACACCAATACCCCCGGCACAGAAGGCTCCTCCTCCTGTCACGTTGAATGGCAGCGGATTCGGATTTACGGTGATGGTAAATGTACAGGTATGGATACAACAGAAGTCCTCGGTGTAAGCATAAGTAATGGTATGCACCCCAAGTCCGGCAGCAGCAGGATCAAAGGTATTGCTGCTGACCCCGGAACCAGTATACGTGCCTCCTGAAGGCATTCCTCCACTGAGTGCAAAAGCAGCATCATCGAAGCAAACAACCAGATCAGAAGGACAGCTGATAACTAATGTGTCGATGACAATCACATTCTGGACAGCAGTGCTCATATTTCCACAGTCATCGGTAGCCGTGAAAGTACGGGTAAAGCTGTAGTCTCCGGGACAGGTGTATGCAGTTACCACATCTGCATAGGTGATGATCACACTGCCTGTGCAATTGTCAGTAACGATAGGATAGCCAAGGCTTGCAGTAGAGGTATCTGCATTGACACAGTTGATCGTCACATCGGGCGGAGAGAAGCTGAAAGATGGAGGTGTATTGTCCTGTACGGTGATGATCTGCACCTGATCGGCGGCGGCGTTGCCGCAGTCGTCCACCAGGCTCCAGGTACGGGTGATGATCACATTGCAGGGATCGGTATTGTCAACCACATCTACGAAAGTAGCTTCCCCCACGCCGCAGTTGTCGGCTTCGTCGGTGACATCGCCGGTGGCGGTCACGCTGGCATCATAAGCGCAGCTGGCGTCACGGTAAATGGTGATGTCTGCCGGGGCGGTGAAGGTGGGCGGGGTATTGTCCAGTACGGTGATGATCTGCACCTGATCGGCGGCGGCATTGCCGCAGTCGTCCACCAGGCTCCAGGTACGGGTGATGATCACATTGCAGGGATCGGTATTGTCAACCACATCTACGAAAGTAGCTTCCCCCACGCCGCAGTTGTCGGCCTCGTCGGTGACATCACCGGTGGCGGTCACACTGGCATCATAAGCGCAGCTGGCGTCACGGTAAATGGTGATGTCGGCCGGGGCGGTGAAGGTGGGCGGGGTATTGTCCAGTACGGTGATGATCTGCACCTGATCGGTGGCGGCATTGCCGCAGTCGTCCACCAGGCTCCAGGTACGGGTGATAATCACATTGCAGGGATCGGTATTGTCAACCACATCCACAAAAGTGGCTTCCCCCACGCCGCAGTTGTCGGCCTCATCGGTGACATCGCCGGTGGCGCTCACACTGGCATCATAAGCGCAGCTGGCGTCACGGTAGATGGTGATGTCGGCCGGGGCGGTAAAGGTGGGCGGGGTATTGTCCATTACGGTAATGACCTGCACCTGATCGGCGGCGGCATTGCCGCAGTCGTCCACCAGGCTCCAGGTACGGGTGATGATCACATTGCAGGGATCGGTATTGTCAACCACATCCACGAAGGTGGCTTCCCCCACGCCGCAGTTGTCGGCCTCATCGGTGACATCGCCGGTAAAGGTCACGCTGGCATCATAAGCGCAGCTGGCGTCACGGTAGATGGTGATGTCTGCCGGGGCGGTGAAGGTGGGCGGGGTATTGTCCATTACGGTAATGACCTGCACCTGATCGGCGGCGGCATTGCCGCAGTCGT
>Ga0334882_1000482_pt1 | contig 61757 bp, 48 predicted proteins | sample GraSluR1_MG_5_FD_207226 | JGI IMG/M metagenome (GOLD analysis project Ga0334882, IMG submission 207226) | Sludge microbial communities from methane-producing bioreactor in Wageningen University, Netherlands - Granular Sludge_15_04-R1 | ecosystem: Engineered > Bioreactor > Anaerobic >... | reverse complement strand
ACTACAGGGGCCGGCGAGACGGCCGAACCGGATCAAGTGTGGTGATCGAGCGGGGACACGGTCCCGCCCAGAATCTAATAATCGTTTTTTTTCGGACAGCCAAGGGATGCAATCGCTAAATAATGTGGCTCAAAGAATAGCCGGCCGGCTGAGGCGATACATTCTTGTCGTGCTGGCAGCGGCGGCTTTGATCGTTGGCTATCTGATCGGTGCGGCAGGCAAAGAGCCTTCGCACGAGGGACATGCGGCGGCGCCGGCGGCTGAAGAAGGTGAAACCGTCTGGACGTGCTCGATGCACCCGCAGATTCAAAGGTCGGAGCCGGGGCTTTGCCCGATCTGCAACATGGATCTGATCCCCATGGCGGCGGGGCATTCAGGGGGGTTGCGGGAGCTGTCGGTCAGCGAGGAGGCGGCGAAACTGATGAGCATCGAGGTTTCGCCCGTTGAAAGACGGTTCGTGACGGCTGAGGTTCGCATGGTCGGAAAGATCGATTACGACGAGACCAATCTTGCGTATATTTCGGCGTGGGTGGCGGGGAGACTCGATCGCCTCTTTGTGGACTACACGGGAGTGACGGTGCGCAAAGGGGACCGCATGGTGTACTTGTACAGCCCGGAGCTGATCAGTTCGCAAGAGGAGCTGCTGGGGGCGCTGGCGTCGGTGAGGAACATCAGTGAATCGGACCTGGATGTGATGCGGCGGCTGACCGAGGAGACTGTCAAGGCGGCACGTGAAAAGCTGCGTTTGCTCGGTCTGGCGGAGGAACAGATAGCCGAGATAGAAGCGACGGGTGAGGTTCAGGACCACATAACCATAAACGCGCCTGTGGGCGGCATTGTGATCCAGAAGAATGCCGTGGAAGGCATGTACGTGCAAACGGGAACGCGTATTTACACGATTGCCAACCTGGAAAGGGTGTGGGTGAAGCTGGATGCGTACGAGTCGGATCTGGGCTGGCTGCGATATGGGCAGGAGGTTCAATTCACAACGGTTTCTTACCCCGGATCAGTTTTCAGGGGCGTGATCAGCTTCATCGATCCCGTACTGGACGAGACGACCCGCACGGTCAAAGTGCGCGTTAACGTGGCGAACCCTGAGGGCCGACTTAAGCCGGGCATGTTTGTCAGGGCTGTGGTGGATTCCCGGGTGGGTGCGGGCAATCGCATCATGGATACGGATATGATCGGCAAGTGGATTTGCCCGATGCACCCTGAGATTGTCAAGGACGAGCCCGGTCGATGCGACGTTTGTGAAATGGCGCTGGTTAGCACCGAAAGCGTGGGATACGCGGGAGAGGCTGTCGATCCGGCGGCGAGGCCCCTGGTGATTCCAGCTTCGGCGCCACTGATTACCGGGACTCGGGCGATAGTGTACGTGAAGCAGCCGGACACAGAAGCGCCGACCTTCGAAGGACGCGAGGTACTGCTTGGAGCACGGGCGGGGGATTATTATATCGTGCGAAGCGGTCTTGAGGAAGGCGAACTTGTTGTAACCAAAGGAAACTTCAAGATCGACAGTGCGCTGCAGCTCAGTGCAAGGCCGAGCATGATGACGCGCGAGGCGGGAGGGTCCGCGGCCGCTGGTCATGCGCATGGGCATGAGGCCGAGGCAGAGGAAATCGGGGTCGCGGGGACGGAGGCGGTCGACCTGCCGGTGCTGTCGAGGCATCAGATGAAGAAGGTTGTGCGGGCAGGCGAGGAGATCGCACATCTGGTCGAAGACCGGGACCCTGCGAAGAGCCGCAACGCGTTCGGTCGGCTGGCCGAGGCGGTTGACGAAGTGGATATGTCGCTGCTGACAGGCGACGCCCATCATTTCTGGATGGAATACAGAATGAGGCTTCGCAACGACGCGGTGGAGGGCAACGAGGCGGAGACAGCGAGAGATCTTCGGAGGGCGGCGGGATCGCTGCGGCGCAATATCACGGCGATGAAGCGGACGTTCGGCCTGTTCGAGCATGCCAAAGAGCCTCATGTGGCGATACCCGGGGCATTCGCAACGCAATTGAAAAGTCTTTATGACGCTTATTTCGCGATGCAGATGGCGCTGGCGGACGACGGCGTTGAGAAGGCCCGAGCCGCGGCTGAAGACATCGGCAGTTTTGTGAGCAAAGTTGACGCGACCATGCTGCCGGCGGTGCTGCAGGACAACTGGAATAACGCAGCCAACGCTATCGCCATGAGTCTGGACAAGATTGACGGGGCCGACATCGCCAGGATTCGCGAGGAGTTCTACCCGCTGAGCCAGGCGATGATCGAGATTGCGCGGCGTTTCGGCGCGGCCGGGGAGCAGCCGGTGTATGTGGCTTTCTGTCCGATGGCTTTCGAGGACCGGGGGGCGAGCTGGCTGCAGGCGGGTACCGAGATACGCAATCCGTATTTCGGCGAGATGATGCTGAAATGCGGCGAGATCAGGGAGGTAATCGAGCCGAGGGCCAGACTGCGCGAGGAACACGGCAGCCATGAGTGAACACGGACCTGAGTTGACACCTGAGCAGCGGTCGCCCATCGGGCGATATATCGGCGCGTGCATGAACAACAGGCTGGTGGTATTCCTGCTGCTAATCTTCATCGTCCTGACGGGTATTTACGTTGCGCCGTTTGACTGGGACCTGGGCGGCTTGCCGCGAAACCCGGTGGGTACAGACGCTATTCCGGACATCGGTGAGAATCAGCAGATCGTGTTCACGGAGTGGATGGGCAGGTCTCCGCAGGACGTGGAGGACCAGGTAACGTATCCGCTGACGGTATCACTTTTGGGCATTCCGGGCATCAAGACGATCCGCAGCAATTCGATGTTCGGCTTTTCGAGCATTTTTGTGATCTTCGATGACGATATCGAATTTTACTGGTCTCGCAGCCGGATTCTCGAGAAGCTCAATTCGCTTCCTTTGGGGACTCTGCCGGAGGGGGTACAGCCGACGCTTGGGCCGGACGCGACGGCATTGGGGCAGATATTCTGGTATACATTGGAGGGGCGGGATCCGGACGGGGCGCCGACGGGAGGATGGGACCTGGAGGAACTGCGGACCGTGCAGGACTGGTACGTGCGGTATTCGCTTCTTTCGGCAGGCGGAGTGAGCGAAGTGGCTTCAATCGGGGGCTTTGTTAAGGAGTACCAGATCGACGTAAATCCGGACGCCATGCGTGCTTACAGAGTGACGCTGCCCGAGGTATTCGCGGCGGTACGCGGCAGCAATATCGACGTCGGCGCAAAGACGATCGAGATCAACCGGGCCGAGTATTTTATTCGCGGCATAGGTTTCATCAAGAGTGTTGCAGACGTGGAGGACAGCGTCATAAAAGTCAACGACAACGTCCCGGTGCTTGTCACGCATGTGGCCAATGTTACGCTCGGTCCGGAGCTGCGGCGCGGGGCTCTTGACAAAAGCGGCGCCGAGACGGTTGGCGGCGTGGTGGTTGCGCGGTTTCGCGAGAATCCGCTGGCGGTCATCAAGAACGTCAGACAGAAGATAGACGAGATTGGGCCGGGCCTTCCGTCGAAGGTGGTCGTGGATTATTCCAGAGTCTCGCCGGGGCAGATAAGGGCTTATGCAGAGGAGGCGGGATTTGCGGCTTACACGGGGAGCGAACTGGACCAGCAGGCGTGGCTGGATCATCTTCGGTCCACAGGGAGAGAGAGGTGGCCGGAATGGGCAAACGTCAGCCAGGTTACGGTCGTTCCTTTTTATGATCGGACGGGTCTTATCTATGAGACGCTGGGTACGCTGAACGACGCCATTGTTCACGAAATCCTCATTACGGTCGTTGTCATCATCATCATGATAATGCACCTGCGGAGTTCGGCGTTCATCGGCATCGAAATACCCGTTGTCATTTTCATGACGTTCGTGGCGATGAAGATATTCGGTGTGGACGCGAACATTCTGGCGCTGTCGGGCATTGCGGTTGCCATTGGGACGGTGGTGGACATGGATATCGTGATGTGCGAGACGATACTGCGGCGGCTGGAGGAAGCGCCTCGGGGCGTGTCGAGACTGCACGTGGTTCACAGTGCCGCAAGCGAAGTCGGGGCGGCGGTTCTTACGGCGGTGGGCACCACTATTGCGGCTTTCCTGCCGGTTTTCACAATGATCGGGCCGGAGGGGAAGCTCTTTAAGCCGCTGGCTTTCACGAATGTTTTTACGCTGCTGTCGTCGGTCACTATCACGCTGACAATACTACCGTCGGCGGCGCTGGTGGTCTTCTCGTACCGGTTCTCCAGTGCGACGCTGAGGCGAGCCTTTTATGGGCTGCTGGCGGCGGCGGGGGCGGTTTTGCTGCTTTACGGGCTTAGCCTGCGGTCGAGCGTCGTCGTGTTTGCGGGACTGGTCGTGATCGCCTTCGGAATTTACAACTTCGTTCAGCACAGGCTTCCGGCGATAATCAATCGAAGCGTACCCTGGCTGAGCAATGTGATAGTCCTGCTGCTTGTGGGCTTTCTGCTGACTCGGCTGTGGGAGCCTTTGGGGCCACAGGTCGGCATGATTCGCAATCTGATCTTTGTGGGACTGATTGTGGGCGTGCTGCTCGGGTTCTTCCGGTTGTTCAGGAGGTTCTACGCGCAAATCCTGGGGTGGTGTCTCGATCACAAGGGGATGTTTCTGTCGTTCGTAGGCCTGATCGTTCTGGCTGGTCCGGTGATCTGGCTGGGGTTCGGGCGGACGTTCGCGTGGATACCGGCGGGGGTCGACAAGGTGGGAATCGGCGGCGACAGCGTTCGAACGACATCATTCTGGGTCCGCGCGGAGGAGACGTTCCCCGGCCTGGGGCGCGAGTTTATGCCGAATCTTGACGAGGGATCATTTTTGTTTATGCCGACGACCATGCCGCATGCATCGATAGGCGAGGCGCTGGATGTGCTGCAGGTTCAGGATATGGCTTTCAACGCCATACCCGAGGTTGAAAGCGCGGTGGGCAAGATCGGGCGGGCGGAGAGCCCGCTGGACCCTGCGCCCGTGTCCATGATCGAGACGGTCATCAACTACAAGTCCGAGTATATAACCGATGCGGGCGGGCGCCGGCTGACTTTCAAGTTTGACAGGTCCGCGAACAGCTTTGTCCGCGATGAGAACGGCGAGTTGATACCCGATGCGAGGGGTCTGCCGTACAGGCAGTGGCGCGACCACATCAGGACTCCTGACGACATTTGGAATGAGATTATCAAGGCGGCGGATATTCCGGGTACGACTTCGGCGCCCAAGCTGCAGCCGATCGCGGCGAGGATCGTTATGCTGCAGAGCGGCATGAGGGCGCCTATGGGCGTCAAGATCAAAGGACCGTCGCTGGAGATCATTGAGCAGGTGGGACTCGATATCGAGCGACTCCTCAAGGATGTTCCCGGCGTGCTGCGCGAGGCGGTATTCGCCGATCGAATCGTGGGGAAACCGTATCTTGAGATCATTCCCGACCGGCAGGCGCTGGCTCGCTATGGAATAGCCGTCCGCGATTTTCAGGACGTCGTGGAAGTCGCAATAGGCGGAAGAAGGATCACCAGCACCGTCGAAGGCAGGGAGCGATTTGGGGTGCGCATCCGTTATGCGCGAGAGTTGAGGGACCGGATCGACACGATCGGGCGGATACTGGTCAGCGGGGCGGGCAATGTACAAATCCCGCTGGAGGAACTGGCGCGTATTGAATACGTGGCGGGTCCGCAGGAGATTAAGAGCGAGGACACTTTCCTTGTGGGTTACGTGCTTTTTGACAAGCAGGACGGCTTTGCCGAGGTGGACGTTGTCGAGAACGCGCGGGCGTTCCTGCGCGAGAAGATGGATTCGGGCGAACTGGTAATCCCGGCGGGGGTTAATTTCAGCTTTGCGGGCAACTACGAGAACCAGGTACGGGCACAGAAGACACTGGCGGTGGTGCTGCCGATGTCGCTCTTCATAATATTCATAATTATGTATCTTAAGTTCAAATCAGCCACGACGTCGTTTCTGGTTTTCACGGGTATCATCGTCGCATGGTCGGGCGGCTTCATCCTGATATGGCTATACGGGCAAGGCTGGTTTTTGGACTTCCACGTCTTTGGCGTGAATATGCGGGACCTCTTCCAGGTGCACACAATTAATCTGAGCGTTGCCATCTGGGTGGGTTTTCTGGTGCTGTTTGGAATCGCGGCCGATGACGGGGTGGTGATGGCGACTTTTCTGGAGCAGTCGTTTAGGGGGAAGAACCATGCGACTGCTGAGGATATTAGAGAGGCTACAATCGCCGCGGGCAGTCGGCGGGTTCGGCCGTGCCTCATGACCACGGCAACGACGCTGTTGGCACTGCTGCCCATCCTGACAAGCACCGGACGGGGGTCCGACGTGATGGTTCCGATGGCGATTCCTTCATTCGGCGGCATGGCCATCGAGATACTGACAATGCTTGTCGTGCCCGTTTTGTATTGCGCTGTTCAGGAGAGGCGGCTGAAGGGGCGTCTGAGAAGCGCGTCTTCGGTTGAGGCGAACGCGGCCGGTGAGCCGGGCGTATAAGGCAACACGCGGCAACCACTGCATCAGGAAACCGCACGGAGTTTGACGGAACCAATGAGCCATCGAGAACGTTTGGATAAGTGAGAAAGACAGCGGCTGCAAAGCTCCTGACCAGTGAGTTCGAAAACGTTGCGTTGCAACATCTGGACGCCGTGTATCGGGCGGCTTACGCGCTTGCGGGCCGGCGAGAGACCGCCGAGGATCTGGCGCAGACGACGTTTGTAAAGGCGATGGAGCATTTCGGGTCGTTCGACATGAATAGCAACTGCAAAGCGTGGCTCTTGCGCATCCTGCGCAATACGTGGATCGATCAACTCCGGCGAATGAGAATCGCGGGGCCTGCGGCTCCTTTGTGCGAATCCATTGCGGCGGCGGGTACGGAGCAGGACAGCGTGTGGTCGAATCCGCAAGACCTTTTGGAGAATTTCGCCGATGAGCAGGTGATAGGCGCACTTTCGCGACTTGCGGACGAGCAGCGGCTGACCCTTTTCCTCGTTGACGTGGAAGGCTTAAGCCATGAGGAGGTCGCTGAAATTACGGGTGTAGCAGTCGGTACGGTGAAAAGCCGAACCAGTCGAGCCAGGGCTGCCCTCAAGAACTGTCTGGCTGCTCGTGCAAGAGAAATGGGTTGGGCGGGAGAGCGAAGATGGACCATCTGAGCGAGATAGAACTTGAAGAGCTGATTGCGGACGGCAGCGGCGATGCGGGTCACATTCACCTGACAGGCTGCGCTCTGTGCCGCGAACGCCTTGCCGAGAAGCGTGCGATTGCCCGTCGATTGCGTGATGCATTTGAGGGCATCCATGCTCCGGCTTCTCTTGGGGCGCGGATTGGCCTTGCAGGCCGGGCGTCAGATCGCCTTGAGGACGGGGCTGTGCGGCAAGCGACTCAGCAGCGCGGCGCCGGCAGGCGGAGTCTGGCGGCCGCCATCTCCGCGGCAGCGGCACTTATCGTGGCAATACCGCTTTTGTTCTACCTGACGACACCATCGACGGCGATTGCCGACCTGGCGAACATCCATAGTCATAACCTTTCGGAAAGCGGCGGTTTTATCAGCGAGACAGATCCGGAAATGCTCGCGGCGTACTTCAAGGAGCATCTGGGCTTTAACCCGCGGCTTCCGGAACCAAACCACGGCCTGGCTCTGAGGGGCTGCTGCGTGCGGCACTTCCAAGGCGATATTGCCGGCAGCTACGTGGTGGCGACGCCAGACGGGATAATGAGCATCATCGTTGTGCGCCGTGCGCCGCAGTCAATGGGGATGACGGAGCGCATCGATCGCGGCGGTCATGCCTATTGGAGAAGTGCTTTCGCGACGTCGAACATGGTATCGGTGAAGATCGGCGATTATTCCTACTGTGCGGTTGGCGAGATATCTCACGGCTACCTCGAAGATTTGCTGAGCAGTCTGCTGGAGCAATAACCGGGCACTTGCGGCTTGCTTTTCCGCCGCACGGCGGGTTTACGACGGCCGGCGGAGAAACAAGACGGCGAAAAGCACGCCAATCACCAGCCCGCCGCTGAGGAAGCAGTTAATCCAGCTCATGCCGAACACGCCGGGTATGTATCCGCACATCAATGCAATGCCCGCCACGGTGAGACTGTAAGGAAGCTGCGTGCGGACGTGCTGCATGAGGTCGCACTTGCAGCTTACAGAACTGATGATCGTGGTATCGGAAATGGGGGAGCAGTGGTCGCCGAAGATCGCTCCGTCCAGGACAGCTCCGAGGCTGATCATGGTGGTTAATCCGTAGACCTCACCGTCGAGCGCAAAGGCTATCGGGATTGCGGTTGGAATGAGTATTGCCATAGTTCCCCAGCTTGTGCCCGTTGCAAAGGAGGTCAGTGAGGCCACGCCGAAGAGAATTGCCGGAAAGGCAAGGGGCGATATGCGGTCGGCGAGAATGCCGGTGAGGAACTGGCCTGTCTGGAGGGTGTCGCAAGTGCGCTTAAGCGACCATGCCAGGACGAGCACGCAAGCGGGCATCATTGCTCTTTTGACGCCGCTGCTGAAGGAGCGTATGACGGCGGCGGGAGTCAGGGATCGCGTGAGCAGACCGCAGGCCAGGGCGACTGCCAGGCCGAACACGGCTGATTTTGCGAGTATGACCGTGCTGTTTTCGGCGTGGCCGATCACGTCCTGCCAGTAGACCCAGGAGGCGGGCGAGGCGCCGGCGGCGAGTTTGGCGGGTCCGTCGCCGTCGAGCCAGAGCCCCCGGACATGAAAGCCAAGAAAGGCGGCCAGCGGAATGACCGCGTTGAGGGCCCTGGCCTTGACCTTGAGCGCAGGTGTTTCAGTACTCATGCTTGCATCGGCAGGCCAATCGTCGACGGCGGCCTTCGTCATAGGTCCGAAGTCCCGGTTGGCGAGGATGTTGACGAAAACGAAGAGGATCATGAACATGCAGTAGAATCGGTAAGCGAGGGCATCGAAGAACATGGAGTATCCGGTGCGGCCGAACCCCAGTTGGGCGGAGACGGCGGCGAAGAGGCCGACCTCGTATGCGATCCACGTGCTGACGATGGCAAGTCCGGAAATGGGGGCGCTGGTTGCATCGACGATAAAGGCAAGCTTTTCGCGGCTGATGCGGAAGCGATCTGTTACCGGCTGCATCATCGAGCCTACAATGATGGCGTTGGCGTAGTCATCGATGAAGCACAATACACCCAGGACGGCGGTCTGCACCTGGGCGGAGCGCCTGCCGCGGATCCACTTCATGAGCCAAAGGACGAGGCCGCTGAAGCCGCCGGAGGCGATGATCAGCTCAATCATTACGAATACGGGTGGAATGAAGGCGAGTATTTTAAGGTTGCCGGCATCGGTCAGGGTTTCCTGAAGGACGGCGCCGACGCCGAGATAACCTTCCGACCACGAGGCGGCGGCAACCGGGGCATCGGGCACATGACACAGAAGACCGCCGACAATCAGTGCAAAGCCGAGGCTAAAGATCACATGTCGCGTAAGAAAAGCCAGGAAGATGGCGATCAGCGGAGGCACGATACTATACCAGTGTCCGTGCGAGGCTGCGCCGGCGAGCTTGAAAGTCGCAAGACAAATTGCAGCAAAAAGCACGGCGGAGAAGCCGGTCTTTAGCACGACGTTACCACGTTGGTGGGCGTTAGCATTCGGCGCCATCCTTTGGCCTGTTGTTTCCTTTCACCCCCCTGCTGGGTTATCGTCTTGCGGCCTCGTTCAGTACGATAGCCGCAATCTCGCCGCAGTACTCGGTCAGATACCGAGCGGCGGCGGCAGGATCTTTGTCGTGAAGGTCCATAGCAGTCCTGTCCACTACGGACTGCCGGCCAAGGAAGCCGGTCTCGAATGTGTCCCAGAAGAGGCGGTTTTTGGCGGCGGTCGACTCGGAGGCGTGATTGAAGCGGTCCTGGAGCTTCTTGAAGACCCACCAGGCCAATGCGTTATCAGGCTGGAATTTGCCGGGGGTGTCGCCGAAATGAAAGGCCAGGGTCAACTGAGTTTCCACATCGATGGCCTTGTGATACTGCGGCGGCACGTCGGTGATGCCAGCATACCAGGGCGTCAGGACACTGATGCACGGCTCAGCGGAGGTCCGCCAGTACACGCAGCCGACGGCCGGGGGCAAACCGCTCCTAAGCTGAAAGACGGAACCTTCCTGCGTATCCGCACTGCAGATCGCCACGTCGTCGTGATTGCGCAATATGGCGGCGACGTCGGCGACTGCCATCCTGCCGGCGGGCGTAACCGCAAAAGGCAAGCGGCGGTCTGGGTGACGAAGGATCGTTTGGCCCGTGACGAGAGACTGGCCTTTCCACTGGCGGGGGTCCATGAGCGTGTCCCGCGGCCGGCCGTATGCTTCGGAGAATATGAACGGCTTTTTGTTGGCGGGCCACCAGCCCTTTTCGACGGCATAGTCGATTAGCCGATCTGAAGCGAGGAAACTGTTCGCGTCGCTCAAGTCGACTTCGTTAATGATGTAGACGTTCGGCAAAAGCACTACCTTGTCGTCCGGCACTCGTTGGGCGACCCACTGTTTGCCGCGTGTCATCGACAGGAGCCACGCCTCGGCTGGATCGGCAATGACCAACGTTCGGCTGCTGTTGTAGCCGACTTCGTCGATTATCGCGCCGGCGATTTGGACGCCCTGCCGCGCCGTTGTGGCTCGCTGGACGACCAAACGGCGCAACATATAGCCAATGCCGCCGTCGCGGAGTTGTCCTTCGGCCTCCAACTGCGCCAGGTCGCCGCCGCGGTCGGGGCAGCCGTTACTGACTACGGCGACGCCGTACTCGTTCATATATGAATCGCTGAAGGACAGGCCGAGATTCTGGGACCACAGAAACGCGTGGGTTTCGGGGACCTGCGGCAAGCAACCACCAGCGGCCAGTTCCACAACATCGGCGGCCTGATACCGCATTCGCGGGATCCTGCGGAAACTGATGAAGCGGCTGCCGGAGTTCTGCTCGTTGTGGCCGACGAGCACCGCACCATCGGTCGATGCATCTCGGCCTACAACGACGGTATAACAGGCCCATGCTCGTGCTCCGACAAAGGTGCAGGCGAGCAGGAGGATTGTCGGTATATTCAGACGTTTCATCATTTTGCCTTGCCTGAAATGCATGTGAGTTGGGAGAAGGTCCGGAGTAACATTCGGCCGTCGGCGACGGCGGGAGTGGCATGGCTCATCTCGCCGAGGTCGTTTACGGCCAACAATTCGTATTTGCGCGCGGCGCGGAGCACGACGACTTGGCCTTCGCGGTTGATGCAATACACTCTGTCAGCAACGAGGACCGGAGACCCGTAGAACTTGCCGGCGGGTTTCTCACACCACAGCGTCTGGCCCGTGGCGGCGTCGATGCAGCTTACGTCGCCATTGTCGCCGAACGTGAAGAGCATTCCGTCGGCCGCCAGGGACGTCGATACGTAAGGCGCCGAACGGCCTGTGACCCTGTAGGCAACCGCGGCTTCGACCGAACTTTCTGTCGGCGGGCGGATTGCAATAAGATGGTGAGCAGCGCCGCCCTGCCCGCAACTGCCCAGGATCAGGTCGCCGGCAATGACCGGCGAACTGACCACCCGTTTGGGAAAGGCAGAGGGCATCTCCCACAGGATGCGGCCGGTCGCCGGGTCAACGGCGCTGACCCCATTGGTGAAACTGTTGAAGATCAGCGCCTGGTGCGCCCCGCTGCCGTACATGCACGGCGTTGAGTAGGACACGTTGATGCTGTTTTCGCGGTCGATGGTCCATCGCGTTTGGCCGGTGCGGCGATCCACAGCGATCCACTGCCCGGCAACGGCTTTGTCCGTGCTCCGCTGTTCGTGCGCAAACACGACGAGGTCGGCCTCGACGATCGTCGAATTGCCCGGTCCGTGCTGCGTCTGCACGCCGGCAAATTCACACTGCCATAGCAGTCGGCCTGCGTGAGAGACGGCTGCAAGCAGCGTCTCTTCTTCAGCGGGCCAAAGAACGTACACGGCGTCGGCATCCACGGAGGGTGTGCCCGTGGCGAAGCTATTGAGGCTGTTGGTGTAGTACGGCGAGAAGGCAAAATCTCTGCGCCAGATCTCTGTTCCGTCTGCGGCATTGATTGCCAGAAGATAGCGTTTGCCCGTCTTGCGGTCGCCGCTGGTGACGAAGACCTTGTCTTGCCAAACCACAGGCGACGAATGCCCGCCGCCCGGCAGCGTGATCTTCCAGTCGTAATCCTCGGGCTGCCATGCGACCGGCATGGCCGCGACGGAGTCCGAAATGGCAATGCCCTGCCCATCAGGGCCGCGAAAGCGCGTCCACTGCTGGGCCTGGGTCCCGGCGGACACAAGAAGAAGGCATAGAGATGAAGTTAAGAACCTTTTTGGCCACAACACCATTGCCGCGTCCCTTCGCATAACATTTTGCCTTCAGCCATACTACTTTAAATCGCCAAACAGCACAAGTCTTCGCATCAAAGCAGTCGCCGGCTTGACACGCTCATGTACAACTGTAATATACTACCATGAAATGCCTGCAATGTCTGCGGATTGGAGACCTTTTGATGGACAGGGGACTGAAAGATCATTTCAGCAAGATTTGGAAAGAGTACTTCACCGGGGCCGATTTGCCAATTGTGTTCTACTATACGGGCGAACCGGCGGGGGTTGGGCCGCTTGAGGCGCCTGGCGGGTGGCGGTGCGTCATTGCCGATCTGGCGAAGGTCCGGAAGGGGAAGACTTTGTGCCTGAACGCCGAGTCGTTTGGCTGCCCGGGCGGCAGGCGATATACGGGGTTTTCGCAGGAACTCATGCCGGGTTTCGAATACTTCCTGTCGTGCGGCATACCGGGAAAGATTGAAGGCGAGCGGTACAAGAAATCGCCGGAACTTGTGAGGGATTACCTCGCGGATCGCCCTTCGTTTGAGGCGCCCGGCCGGTATCTGGTGTTCAAGCGATGGGATAAGCTTGATGCGGCCGATGAGCCGGCTGTGGTTATCTTCTTCGCGACGCCCGATGTTCTGTCGGGGCTGTTTACGTTGGCCAATTTTGACACGCCGCACCAGCAGGCAGTGATTGCGCCATTCTGCAGCGGCTGCGGGTCTATCGTCGATGCCCCATATCAGGAGCTGCAGTCGCCGGATCCCAAAGCCGTACTGGGCATGTTTGATGTTTCCGCGCGTCCGTTCGTGGGGGCATGTACACTTACGTTTTCCGTGCCGATGAACAAGTTCGCGGGCATGATAGAGAATGCCGAAGAAAGCTTTCTTATTACCGCGTCGTGGAAGAAGGTCAAGAAGCGCATAGGTAAACAGCCGCATGGCAACTCTTGAAGGACAGATCGCCGTTATCACCGGGGCCAGTCGCGGGATCGGACGCTGCATAGCCGTGCGGCTTGCCGGCCTTAAAGCGATGGTCGTACTGTGCGCCCGCAGCGAGGACCTGCTGAACGGGGTCGCCAGACAGATTGAACATAGCGGCGGGCGGAGCCTGGTCATCCCGGTTGAGCTTGAAGAAGAACGATCCATTAAGGCACTTGCCGCCACGGTCCGCGATCGTTTCGGGCGTCTTGACATCCTGGTCAATAACGCCGGCATCACCCACTCGGCAGTGCTCGAGGCGACCGCCACCGAGGACTATGACCGGCTGATGCACGTCAATGCGCGTGCGCCTTTTATTCTCTGCCGCGAGACACTGGATATGCTGAAGAACTCCCCTGCCGGTCGGATTGTCAATATCTGCTCTGTTGTCGGGATTAAGGGCTATCCGAAGCAGATCGCTTACACCGCGTCGAAGCACGCGCTGCGGGGCATGTCGATTGCGCTGGCTGAGGAACTGCGCGGCACGCGGGTTCGTGTTCACGTGATTTGCCCTGGCGGAGTCGATACCGATATGGTTGGCCAGGTGCGACCGGATATCAACAAAGGGGAGCTTATAGGGCCTGACGAAGTTGCTGAGTTGGTGGAATACATGGTGACGCACCAAGGCAATGCGGTTGTGGACGAATTGCGGATCCGCCGGGCGACTGCGGGGCCCTGGTTTTGAGCTAAACCAGGGCCGAGAACATCGCTGAGCGTTTGCGGGGCAATGTTGGTATGGACGGCGCAGCGTTTTTCCTTGACCTGCCGTAATTATGCTGATTAAATAGACCGGATATGCATTTGTGGATGTACACAGGTGCAATATGCGCTCATAGTGTGTCAAGAGAAAGGAACACGCAGGATGAAGGTCAGCAAGAGGGCACAGGCGGTGCCGCCGTCGGCAACGATGGCCGTGACTGCGCGCGCCAAGGAAATGAAGGCCCAAGGCATTGATGTTGTCGGATTCGGCGCGGGTGAACCGGATTTCGATACGCCGGACTTTATCAAGCAGGCAGCTATCGACGCTATGATGGCGGGCCAGACGAAGTACACAGCTACCTCCGGGACAATCGAGCTGCGAAAGGCTATAGCGGACAAGCTGAAGCGGGAGAACAATTTGACGTATACTCCCGAGCAGATAATCGTCAATATCGGCGCAAAGCATTCGGTCTATGAGTCGATGCAGGCTGTTTTGGACCCGGGCGATGAGGTGATTCTGCCAACGCCGTACTGGGTGACGTACCCTGAAACCGTCAAACTGGCGTGTGCGGTACCGGTTGTGGTTCGGACGAGCAGCCAAAATGGGTATAAGATTACGGTCAAGGAGTTGAAAGACGCTATCACCGACAGGACCGCCCTGCTGGTGCTCAACTCGCCAAACAATCCCGGAGGGTTTTCGTATACACCGGACGAACTTGCGGCGCTGGCCAAAGCACTTGAAGGCACCAACGTGATGGTGCTTTCGGATGAGATATACGAAAAACTCATATACGGAGATACCCGGTTCGTGAGTTTTGCGTCACTGAGCGAGGATGCATATCGACGGACATTGACTGTCAACGGTTTGAGCAAGGCATTTGCGATGACGGGATGGCGGCTTGGCTATACGGCCGGACCGGTCGATACGATTAAGGCAATGGGACGGCTTCAGGACCACATGACGCAGAACCCGGTCACGTTCGCCCAGGCGGCGGCGGTTGCGGCGCTGAAGGACACTGGCGACGCAGTGGAAAAGATGCGGATCGAGTTCGAAAAACGGGGCGCGTATATCCATGAAAGGCTCAACGGCATTGAAGGTGTAACGTGCGACAAGCCGACGGGCGCATTTTATGCATTCCCGGATGTGTCCGCTCATTACGGGCGGACGATCGGCGGCGTTCAGATCAACGGAAGCATGGATTTTGCGTCGGCACTGCTTGAGCAGGCCCAAGTGGCGCTGGTTCCGGGCGAGCCGTTCGGCTGTCCTGAAAACGTACGACTTAGTTTCGCCTGCTCCAAGGCACAGATAGAAAAGGGTCTCGACAGGATCGAGAAATGGCTGAGTTGACGGAGAACGGCAACAGACAATCGATTCTGAGGTTCTGGACGGCGGCGGCGGTTTGGGCGGTCATCGCTGTGTTCGCAGGTCATGCGTGCACCCACATGGTGGCGGCGGGCGACACATGGGTGGCGATGGCGTGCGGGCGGCATTTCGTCGAACACGGGGTGGACACGGTCGAGCCGTTCAGTTTCAATTCGCACAAGGCCGGGCCGACCGAGGCGCAGTTGGAGCGATTCGGCGGGTGGACGCGGGCGATCATTCGCAAGATACACCCTACCGGCTGGATCAACCAGAACTGGCTGACGCACGTGATCTTCTATCGCATGGCGCAAGCGTTCGGATCAGAAGGTGAGTACAACTATAACGCATTGGTCTACTGGAAGTTCGGCGTAACGCTGCTGGGCGCGGTGTGCGTTTACTACGTCGGACGGGTCATGGGCGCCGGTGCTCCGTGGGCGGCGGCGGGCGCTTCCTTTGCCGTTTTGGTCGGACGCACGTTCATTGACATACGGCCGGCGGTGTTCTCGAATCTGCTCGTGGCGGCGTATCTGCTGATACTGGTTTTGGCGACCTACCGGAATATCCGTTACATCTGGCTTATCGTGCCGCTTGTGGTTTTCTGGTGCAACGTTCACGGCGGATACATATACGCATTCATGATGCTGGCGGTCTTCTGGGGGATTCACCTGATCACGATCCCCGCGAAGAGATTCTTTGTCAACATCGGGTTTCGCGGAGTGCTGCACACGGCCGCGGCGGGCGCGTGCGCATTTTTCGCAATGCTGGTGTTCAACCCGTTCCATTTGACCAATGTTACCCACACGTTCGAGATAAGCATCAGCAAACACGCCGAGTCGTGGCGGACGGTAAACGAGTGGCATCCGGCGTTTGCATGGAACAACCCCGTGGGCAGTGCAACATCCTTTCTCGTGATGTTCATACTGATGTGGCTGGTGCTTTTGGTCTGGATCGCGGCAAGACTGCTCAGGCCGCGTGTTGAAACCCGCAGGCGAGCCAGGGCGGGCGTCGATCCAATACCGGGCAGTTTCCAGTGGCCGAAGATCGATCTTGCGTATATAGCAATTGCAGCCTTCCTTGTGTATATGGCTGTTACGATGCGGCGTTTTATTCCGGTTGCGGGCGTGGCGATGTGCCCGCTGATGGCCGTTTTTCTCGACCAGACGATGAAGATGATCGGGGCAAGGGTACAGTTCAACCGGACAGGCAGGCTGGATCTTCCGGCGTTGCCCGGGTGGCTTGGCTGGGCGGTTGCGGCGGGCTTCACATTGACGGCAGTTTTCCTGGGGAGCGTTTGGGGTTTGCGTTATAAGCAGGTTTATCTCGATCCGTGGGCGGCCGACGACGTGCGGGATTCGGTTTTCATGCGGATGACGGCATCGAATCTCAAGCCGTTCGACGTTTGCCAGTTCATTCGTGAGAACGAACTGAGCGGGCGAATTTTCAATCACTGGACAGAGGGAGGAGCAATCGCGTTCGGGCAGCATCCCGACGATGAGACAGGCCATATTCCTCTGAAGCTTTTTATGGACGGTCGCGCCCAGGCAGCCTACAACCATGACAAGTTCAAATTGTGGCAGTACATCAAGAGCGGCGGTCCGCCGGCGCGCAACGCGAAGCTGGCGCGTCGCAAGCTGGCTTATGCCGATTTCGAAAAGATTGGCCAATGGGTGGACGCACAATTGAAGGAACATGATGTGTGGGTGATACTCATGCCGGTCAACGAGATCAACTCGGATTTCATGATGGGCATGCAGACACAGCCTAACTGGCGGACGGCGTATATGGACAATTATCAGTTCCTGCTAATCAACAAGGACACGCCGCGCGGGCAGGAACTCCTCGACGCGGTGCTGAATCAAAAAGCCGCTTTTCCAGACGAGTTCTCAAGGGAACTGACACTGGCCAAGAACATGCTTGGGTTCAGAGATGAGGCACTTTCGCAGCGTGGACTGGGGCACGCCATCAAGGCGTTTGAACTCGACAATTCGCAGGCACCGATGCAATTGCTGGTGCATGATGCGTCGATGCGGCATGCGCATCTGCGTGCGGCGGCTACGGCATACATAGCAGCCTGGCTGGACAGTTTCATTGAGAACAAGGATATGCTGGCCGCCAAGGGCGGCTACACGAAACGACTTGTAGCGGCAATGATAGCCGCAAACTACCTGGCGCAGAGTCCGGATCCCGAATATAAGAAGAAATACAGCGGTCTGGACGATATATACAAGCAGGAACAGCAGCGTATCTCACAGAAATCGAGATGGTAGAAGTGATGGATGATTCGGGCCATCCTGGGTCTTGCGAAGACGTCGGCGTCGACCGGCCGTCGATAAGTGCGTTCTTTCCCTGTCACAACGAAGCGGCTACGGTCGAGCCGCTGGTTCGGCAGACTATCGCGGTGCTTGGCGAGATTGCCTCGGACTTCGAGGTTATCATCGTCGACGACGGCAGCACAGACGCAACCCCGACAATAGCTGATCGGCTCGTGGCGGAACTGGAGGTCGTCAAGGTGGTTCACCACCCGACGAACCTCGGGTACGGGGCGGCGCTTCAGTCGGGTTTTCGCACGGCAAGCAAGGAATGGGTATTCTACACAGACGGCGACGCCCAGTTTGATGTGAAGGAACTCAAAGGCATCGTACCACTGATCGCACAATACGATATTGTGAGCTGCTATCGCCTGCAACGCCGGGAGGGCTTCAGACGGCGCCTGAACGGCCTGTGCTGGAGTCGGCTTGTTGGGTTCGTGTTCGGCATGCACCTAAAGGACGTGGACTGTGCGTTTAAGCTGTACCGGCGGGAGATATTCGACCGCATCGAGATGCGAAGCCGGGGCGCCCTTATCGACGCCGAGATACTTGCGCGTGCAATCCGCAAGGGCTATACCGTCGGGCAGGCGGGCGTGCACCATTATCCGCGACAGGCCGGGCGGTCAACGGGCGGTAATCCGCGCGTGATCCTAAGGGCGTTCAGGGAACTGCTGCAGTTACGCGGCGAGATATTGCGTGATTCATGACCATGAAGCTTTACCGCAGTCAAGCGCTGATCCGGCCGGACCTCGAGGCGCACATATACTCACAGGCACTACTGAGCAATGCCGCCAGCCTGAAGGCTCTTTGCCCGCGCGGGACGAAGTTCTGCGCGGTGGTGAAAGCCAACGCATACGGGCACGGAATCGCGGAGGTGGTTAACATACTGGCGGGGGCGGCGGTCGATTTCTTCGCGGTGGCAAGTTTCTACGAAGCCGTTCATATCGCCGAAATGGTGCGCGGCCGGCCTATCCTGATCCTGGAGCCGCTGATGGAGCGTACTTCACCGGACCAGGTTCGGGCATGCGCTCACTACGGTTTCCATTGCGTGGCGGCTTCGCCGGAGACAATTGGGCACCTTGCAGGGCTGCTGACGGGCGGTGACAAGATACTCGATCTGCATGTCAACGTCGAATCGGGCATGGGGCGCTGCGGGGTAGAGGAGCAGTGTGCGGCAGAGATGATTGGCCAAATCGACGCGTGTCCCAATATGCGCCTGTCGGGAGTCTACACGCACTTCGCCACCGCCGATGAAGACGACCTTGTGTATGCGCACGAACAGTTGGAACGGTTCGGCGCATTTGTTGAGCGGATGCACCTTCGGGCTCGTCCCAACGTGCTCATACACGCGGCGAACAGCGCCGCCACGATAAAGATGTCCGGTGCACACTTCGACATGGTGCGGTGCGGCATCAGCCTGTACGGGTACTATTCGCGTGCGACTGCCAACCCGCCGGTACGGCTGCAGCCGGCCATGAAGCTGCAGGCACCCATAGTCCAACTGAAGCGCATCGCTTCGGGCCAGTCGGTCAGTTACGGGCGGTCGTTCGTGACGCGGCGCGAAACGCTTGCAGCAGTTATTCCACTGGGTTACGCCGACGGTTACAGGCGTTGCTTTTCAAACCGGGCGGTCATGAAACTGGGCGACTGTATCGTTCCCGTTATAGGGCGCGTGTGCATGGACCAGATCATCATCGACGTGACCGATGCTGCATCGCCGGCAATCGGCCAGATGGTTACAGTAATTGATTCAGATCACGAATCACCGTGCGGCGTTTACCGCCTTGCCGAACTTGCGGACACTATCTGCTACGAGATATTGACGTGCGTACATTCGCACGTAAGTCGAATAGTGCATTAGGAATTGCTAAAGCTGCATGGAAGAAAGAAGAAGATTCAATCTGTTCGTGTACGGCTCTCTGCGGGATTCGGCGGTTTTTCAGTCGGTGTGCGGTCTGCAATTCACGCTTCGACCTTCGCAAGTCGAACCCGACGTTCTCCTTGCCGAGCTTGCTCTGCTGGCACATCATCGGCGCGTGAGCCCGGACAACGTTTATTTCTACGCAGTGCCCGACGCGTCGGCCAAGATTGAAGGTTTCGTGATTTACGACGTGCCGACTCCGGCCATGGCCGAAATCGACCGGTATGAAGGCGGCCTTTATGATCGCGAAACAGTCCACGTCAACACCGCAGCGGGTCTGGTCGAGGCTCAGGCCTATCTGGCAAGCCCCAAGACCATGAAAAAACGCTTCGGAGACCGTTTTCATGTGAACCTGATTCATGAGCTGTGGCTGCGCAAGCGCATTGAGCGTTTCTTTCAGACGCATACGCGTCCTGGAGAGATGTCGCCGGATGCCGACATCGAGCGTCGCGCGCGGCGCCAGCTCCTGGGCACCACCGAGCGCGATCTCGTGGTTAGCCACCTTCACAGCCACGTGGTCAGCGATTACTACCTCGAACACGAACTGGACAGACCTTGCCCGAGCATCCGGCATTTGTATGGCGACAACGAGGCGGCACCGTTCATCGAGAATTACCTGACTCTGGTGGTCAAGCACGCGGTGCTCAATCAGTTCGAGCACATCCTGCAGTCGCGGTACCGTTACGAACTGGATCGACTCTATCCGTCAAAAAGGTGCTACACGCGATCAGCGAGCGTCCTGGCGGCGCTGCGAATGATCAATACGAATACGGATGCAGTCGATCTGATGCTTCGCCGCTGCCTCGAGACAATTCCGCCGAGCGAGCGTTATGACCTGATCGATTACGTCAAATATGGCGTTGCCGCGGCTGAGAGCATCTTCGATTCGCGTGTTGCGAGAAGTGAGATCGAGCGCATTCGCGCCAATTCGCAGTCAGGTCTGATTCCGATGGGCGCCGAGCTTGAATTCAGCAACCTGGGCTTCAAGGCTGTCGATTCGACGAGTTGGGGCAGCGAGACGATTTTCGACGGCTTCAAATACTTCAGCGATTTCGGGCTGGACGTCCTGTCCTGGAAGCTGGGCGGCTATATCGACGACCACACGGGTCGCTCCAGTCCGCATCGGCGCGGGTTTCTTGAGATGGCGCCGGGACGGCTGAACATCGCCGGGGAGATATCCAAACCAGCCACCTCGGACCCGTGGCTCATGAATCAGTTAATACATGAGATTGCGGTTTTCTATCCTGTGCGCCCGCACTCGCTTCACCTGTCGTTTCAGATTATGCGGCATCGCGCGCTGAACCGCAAAGTTCTTCCGCTGAGCTTCGTGAAGTGTCTGCTGGTGCTGGGTGGCGGCACTCAGGAAAACGCCATGGGGCGTCTGTGGATATCGCGCATGCAGCACGACGAAATCAAACAGAACATATACGGGGAAGAGCTTGTCTTTTCGCGAATCAGCAAGCGATCCTTCCAGTTGAGCCGGGATGAGATCGGCGAGAAGTCGGCTATGCACGCGGCCAATTACGTGCAGCAGTACAAGTTTATTCGCCTCGATCCACGGGCCAATTACGAGCCGCTGATCATGGCGCTTAAGGGCCTGCAGTTTGCTTATAACCCGGCCGACTACCTCACCGCCCAGCAGCTTACCTCGAGCCGAAGACTGCAGCGGCAATACGAAGAACTGAAGGAATGGTCGGCCAACCCGATGGCCATCAGCCGGGGTTCGCGCACCCGCTTTCTTGAGGCGATTCGGGAAGGGCTTATGCAGGAGTCCCACAGGCGGCCGTACCATCGCCTGCACTATATTGACTGGGCGGTTGGAGCTGTGGACATCCAACTGCGGCTGTTCAACAAACGGCTCGAGAATACGTCTGCAGAACTACCGCCGCACGCGCCAATGCTGCCGGATACAAACCAGTCCTGATCTTCAAGTCGCCGACAGCATCAAAGCATCCGGTCGATTTTTGCGACAAGGCTTTTGACATGGGCGGCCGACTCGGCGAACGCCTTCTTCTCACTGTCGTTGAGATCCAGCTCGACAACTCTTTCGACACCGGTGGCACCCAGTACAACGGGGACTCCGACGAACGCACCGCCTACGCCGTACTCCGTCTCGCACCATGCGCAGCAGCTCATGACGCACCTGGCGTCGGTAAGGATCGCTTCGGCCATTTTGACTGCGCCCGCCGCCGGTGCGTAGTAGGCGCTATAGCCGAGAAGATTTACGATTTCGATGCCGCCGTTTCTGGCACGGTCGATAAGCGCCGCAATGCGCTCATCGCTCATCAATTCGGTCAGCGGTATACCCGCCACTGCCGTGTATCGCGGCAGTGGAACCATGTCGTCTCCGTGGCCGCCCATGAGTACGCCAGCAACGTCGCCGCAGCTTACGCCGAGCTCCCGCGAAATGAAACAGGCAAACCTTGCGCTGTCCAGCGCACCGGCCATTCCCATTACGCGGTTTTTGGCGAATCCCGTCGTGCGGGCGGCGGTGTAAACCATTGCGTCCAGGGGGTTGCAGACGACGATGACAAATGCATCCGGACATTGCCGGACAATGTGGCCGCAGACCGATTGCACGATTTTCGCGTTTTTGGCAAGAAGGTCATCACGGCTCATGCCCGGCTTTCGCGCCAGACCGCTGGTGATTATGACGATATCGGATCCGGCAGCCTGCCGCCACTCGACGTCGCCGCTGACCGAGCCGCTGAACGGATAGACGCCGGCTGATTCGGACATGTCCAAAGCCTTGCCGGCAGCAAGTCCCTCTATGATATCGAGCAGGACGATGTCGCCCAGGCCGCGCCCGGCCGCAATGTGCGCCGTGGTGGCGCCGACGTTGCCGGCGCCTACAATCGTAATCTTTTTTCTTGCCACTTCAGCCTCCAGAAACTTCTTGCACTATTCAAGTCCGTTCGGTACGACGTCAGGCGACATCGCAGAAGCTCGCCTTAACGCGTGCCTGCCGCCAGTTCGATAACCAGGTGCTCTATCGCCAGCTTGCATTCGGCGCCGCCGGTCTTGGTCAGATAGTCGATTCGAGCGATTCGGCAAATAATATCTCCGATATCTTCGAGCGTCATCCGGGACAATTGCCGGAAGAAACGGTCCGTGTCCCCGAATATGCGTAACTGCTGGGCCACCTGCCGCGGGTTGACGCCTCGCCCGAGCAGCACCTTGGCGGCAAACATCTTCCTGAGGTGATACGCAAAAGCGCCCACAACGGTATACTCGGCGCTTTTGTCGGCAGCGAACATATTACGCAAGCGTTTCAGAGCCGTGGCGAAATCGCCGGCCGTCATGGAATCTATCACGGCAAAAGCGTTGAACATCCGGTTATTTCCGATGAGCTTGTGAACGTCGTCGGCAGCGATTGTCTGACGATCACCCACATAGGCGGCCAGTTTGTCGATCTCGCTGGCGATCCGTCCGGGATCGTCTCCGGTAAGTTCGACGAGCAGGTGTGCCGTCGCCGAGGCGAGCTTCTTGCCGTATTTTGATTCGGCCCATCGGCAGGCAAACTGCGGCAACTGCCTCGCACCGATATCGCCTACATCGACAAGCTGTCCGATATCCGGCAGTTTCTTCGCGAGGCGCGTAGTCTTTGTCCACGTGTTAACGGTCAGGATCATCACGCCTCTTGGAGCGGGTTTTTCGAAGTAGTTCTCCAAGTGCTGGCGGTTGGCGGAGACGAATGCGTCGGCATCCTTGATAAGCACGACTCTGCGTTCCGCGAGAAAGGGCACCGTCCGGAGTTCGTCAAGGACGTCAGCGATCTCGGCCTGTTCGGCGGGCGGCTGATAGAGCGCCATGGGACGCTGCTCTGCGGGCAGCAACCGATCCAGCAGCGCTTCGCACTCCTGCGCGACGAGGAATGCATCCTTGCCGCAGATGACGTACACGCTTGCGGCACCCTTTCCTGCTTTGGCGGCTTTGACGGCCATGATTCTCCCCGCGACTACTGTTCGTCACCGGACTCCGGGGCGGCATCGGCAGCACCCGCATCGCCCGCGGAGTTGTCTGCCTGCTGCTCCTCGTCGGCGGCAAGACGCTCCACGGCAACGAGCTTGTCGCCGGTGTTGAGCCTGATAAGCCGGACTCCGGCGGTATTTCGCCCGATTTCGCGAACTTCCTCAAGGCCGGTCCGCATGATCAGCCCGTGGGCACTGATCAGCATTAATTCGTCTTCGTCATGCACCGGCTTCATGGCGACAACCTTGCCGTTGCGTGTGGTGGTCTTGATGTTGATAAGCCCCATGCCGCCGCGTCCCTGGATGCGGTAGTCTTCAATGCTCGTACGCTTGCCGTATCCGTTTTCGCAGACGGTCAAGAGGCTGCCCTCGGGTTCGACTATGACCATGTCCACCACACGATCGCCCGGTCGGAGCTTTATGCCAATGACGCCGCGGCTGACCCGTCCCATGGACCGGACGTCGCTTTCATTGAAGCGAATAGCCATACCGTCCCGCGTGCCGAGGATAATCTCATCATTGCCGCTGGTTATCTCGACTCCGATCAGGTCGTCATTGGGGTCGAGTTTGATTGCAATCACCCCGGTTGCCCGCGGATTTCCATAGGCCGACAGGACTGTCTTCTTGATCAGTCCGTTGGCGGTGGCCATTACGAGCTGGCGCTCGTCGAACTCACGGACGTTTATAATCGAAGTGATCTTTTCGTCATTCAACTGCAGCAGATTGACAATGTTGCGGCCCATGCTCTGCCGCGAGAGGCTGGGGATGTTGTAAACGCGCAGCCAGTGGCAAATGCCCTTGTTCGTGAACACGAGCAGGTAGTCGTGAGTTGAGGCGGTAAACAGGTGCTCGATGAAATCGCCCTCTTTGGTGCTGGAGCCTATTATGCCCTTGCCTCCGCGTCCCTGTCGGCGATACGTGTCGATCGGCATGCGCTTGATATAGCCGCTGTGGCTGATTGTTACGAGCACTTCCTCCTCGGCGACGAGGTCTTCGATGTTGAATTCCACGGCCTCTTCGGCGATAAGCGTCCGGCGCGGATCGGAGTACTTCTCCTTGATCTCATGAACGTCCTCCCGGATGACGTCCAACTGCAGATCGCGGCTGGCCAGGAGCGCTTCGTAACCCTCGATCTTCTCGACCAGTTCGGCGTACTCTCTTGCGAGCTTCTCGATCTCCAGGCCCGTCAAACGCTGCAACTGCATGGTCAGAATGGCGTCGGCCTGGGGTCCCGTCAGGAACTGATCGGACGAACTCCGCTCATCCACGAAACGCTCGGGCAGAATCTTCTTCAGCGTGGCAGCCTCAGTCAGCCGAAGCGGTTTGGCCATAAGGTTCAGCTTGGCAGTCGGCGCATCGGGTGAGGCCTTGATGATGGCGATGATCTCGTCGATATCACTGACTGCCAGGATCAGGCCTTCGAGTATGTGTGCGCGATTTCGGCACTTTCGCAGGAGAAAACGTGTACGCCGTCGGATGACACTGAGGCGATGATTGATATACAGCTTGAGCTGCTGCTTGATGTTGAGCGTCTCGGGTCGATTGTTGACCAGTGCTACGTTGTTGATGGCGAACGTGCTCTGAAGGGGCGTGTAGCGCCAAAGCTTGTTCAGCGCGACGTTGCTGTCGGCGTCCTTCTTGAGTTCAATGACAATCCGCATACCCTTGCGGTCGGACTCGTCGCGAACGTCGGCGATTTCGGGAATCTGACCGTTCCGCACACAATCGGCGATCTTGGAGACGATCGTAGTCTTGACAACCATGTAGGGTATCTCAGTGAAGACGATCTTCTCCTTGTCCTTCTTTCCCTCCTCGATGTGGTATTTGGAACGCACTCGCAGATGCCCTCGGCCGGTAACATACGCGTCACGAATGCCCTGGCGCCCGCAGATTATGCCGCCTGTAGGAAAGTCCGGACCTGGCAGGCGCTGCAGTATGTCCTTGAAGCCGCACTCCGGATCGTCGATCATTAAAAGCAAGGCGTCGCAAACCTCAGCAACGTTATGAGGCGGCAGGTTCGTCGCCATGCCCACCGCGATACCGCTTGAGCCGTTTACCAGGAGATTGGGGAACTTGCTGGGCAGGACGACGGGTTCCTGCCGCGTCTCGTCGTAGTTGGGCACGAAGTCAACCGTATCGAGTTCCAGATCGTCGAGCATTTCCACCGCGGCAGCGGTCATGCGCGCCTCGGTGTATCGCATCGCCGCGGGCGGATCGGCATCGATACTCCCGAAGTTGCCCTGCGGATCGATCAGCGTCCTGCGCATATTCCAATCCTGCCCCAGACGCACGAGGGTCCCGTAGGTGGCCTGATCGCCATGCGGATGATAGTTTCCGCTGGTATCGCCGACGATCTTGGCGCATTTTCTATGCTTGGACCGCGGGCCAAGATTGAGATCGTTCATGGCGACGAGAATTCGTCGCTGGGAAGGTTTCAGGCCGTCGCGGACGTCCGGCAGCGCGCGCGAAACGATGACACTCATCGCGTAATTAAGATACGAATTCTTCATTTCCTCGAGAATTCGCATGTCTTCGAAATGTTCGACCGGTTGTTCTTCGGATTTTGCCATAGTGCCTGCGATTCCATTACCCTGTGAGCTATCCATAGGTGCGGCTTTTAATGCGAAAAACCGCAATTTTTTGCAGCGTGTAATTTACACTGGGCCCCGGACGAAGTCCAATATAAAGCACGGTTTTCGGTTATAATTTGTATGGGCGAAAAGCTGTCGTAAAGCTTCGACATGCGTGTCGGCGACTACACGAAATTCTCCGTGTGCTCGGCTCTCGGGATCAGGAACGATGTCGCTCGGTCGGCCTTGGCAGATGGGCGCCGAGAATATGGATAAGAAGGCCGGGCAGTGAACCCAGCAGAAACATGGCCCTCTGACAGCCGGCCAAGACGAGAGCGTCGGCATTTGTAATGCCCGGAACTCGCGTGAAGAGATACACAATCGCACCCTCCAGAATGCCGGCTCCGGCGGGGCTGATCGGAAGCGCACCGATGACCCAGCTTATCGGAAAGAAAACGAAATAGTACTTGAGGGGTATCGCCAGTTCCATTGATTCGCCGATAAACCAGAAACCGACGATCGGCAGCGATTGTGCAATGAATGTAAGCCCGACTGACAACAAGAGGCTAAGGGGCTTTGCCGCGTAGAGGCGAACTGCAATCCACAAACGTTTGGCATGTGCACAAAGCGATGCCCAGGCAAGGTGTATCTTCTGGCGTACGGCCGGCTGCATGAGAAGGCCCACAGCAACGCAGACACCGACAAGAAGAGCAAGGCCGATATACAGGCGGTAGCGATACATGCGGGCGATCAGCGGGCCGGCTATCGAAAGCTTTAAATCCGGGGCGCCTTCGGGAACAGGAAACAGCATATAGAATGCCATCGCCATCAGGATGAGCGAAGCCAGACCTATCATACGGTCGATTACGACGCTGAATGCCGCCTCCAGGCGCTTGTGGGTATGTTTGGTGATATACCAGGCTCGCAGCAAGTCGCCACCAACGGAGCTGATCAGGACATTGTTATAAAACATGCCCAGATAATGTACTTTGACACATGCATGCAGAGAAATCCGGATTTGCTGTGCGCTGAGCAGCAGCCACCATCGCAGCGCCATCACGAGATTGGCCAACATGAACAAAAGAATTGCCGCGACCACAACCAGAAGATCAAGCCGCGCAAAGGCATCCTTGAGTGCCTCGACGTCCCAGTCTCCCAGATAAAGGAGCAGGCCTATAGCTGAAATCGCCACGGCGGTTCGAATGATGATCGATAAGCGGGGTGTGCGTGCCTGGCGGGCCTCTGTCAACTGTGTTTCCTCAAAAATGACCTTGGCATCGGGGCCGGTAATCTGTTAGACTTAAAACTTCAATGTTACCAGAAGTTCGGAGATTGTGGAAGTGTCGGCAGGCAAAAAAATTGAGGAAGGTCTGGATTTCGAACCCAGATTCGGTTTCGATGGTTTGATCACAGCCATAGCGCAGGATGCACGGACGCACGAGGTGCTCATGGTCGCATACATGAATCGCGAGGCTTTGGAGGTGACGCTGCAAACGGGTCAGGCCGTCTATTTCAGCCGATCACGCCAGAAACTCTGGCGCAAAGGCGAAGAATCCGGGCATGTCCAGCAGGTAGAGCGAGTGCTCGTCGACTGCGATCAGGACTGTCTTATCCTGAAGGTGAGAGTCGACCAGGGCCAGTGTCACGTGGGCTATCAGTCATGCTTCTATCGTGCGGTGAAACCGGGCGCAAACGGTGCGCTCGAATTCGTCGCCGAGAAGGTCTATGACCCGGCACAGGCCTACAAGAAGACGTAGATGCGGAGTGTGGCGCGCCGCGACGACAAACAAATTGCAGGCGGGATGAAAGGGCAAACACATGAAGAGCATCGTCTTTACAATGGCAGTGCTGGCGACGGGCACATGGGCGTATCTGGCGAGCCAGACAACAGCCGCTGAGAACGAATCGACGGCGGCGAACTGTGCATCTCCGGCTTTCGTGCCGCTGTTCAACGGCAAGGACCTGTCTGGTTGGGTGAACGTGAACACCGCCGAGGACACGTGGAGCGTCCGGGACGGCATGATTATCTGTACCGGCCATCCGATCGGGGTCATGCGCAGCGACCGACAGTACGAAAACTTCATCATGGAAATCGAGTGGCGGCATATGGAGGCGGGCGGCAACTCCGGAATGTTCCTGTGGAGCGAACCTGTGCCGCCCAAGGGTCAGCGACTCACGCGAGGCGTGGAGGTGCAAATGCTCGAACTCGACTGGGCAGTACAGCACAACCAGACCGACGATTACGTGCACGGCGAGCTGTTCGGCACAATGGGGCTGAAGGTCGTGCCCGACAACCCTCGCGGCGTGCGCAGCAAATCCATCGAAAAACGGTGCAATGGCAAGGGCCAGTGGAACAAGTACACCGTCGTAGCCGTGGACGGCGTGATTAAGCTGGCCGTCAACGGTAAGTTTGTCAACGGAATAAGCAAGTCCGAGTGCAAGAAAGGTTACATCTGCCTCGAATCGGAAGGCGCGGAAATTCATTTTCGCAATATTCGCATACTGGAACTGCCGCCTGGCGTGACGCCGCCGGAAATGACAGCGACGCTTGCCCAATAGACGTTGCCTGCCCGATTATCTGAAGAGCTGAAATGCCCGATAGAGCAGCAATGAAGCAAATCCGAATTGCCACGCGCGGCAGCCGCCTGGCGATGGCGCAGTCTAATTACATCAAAACGAGACTGGAGCAGATTGCGCCGGGCGTGGAGATCGTGCTTGTGACGATCAGTACCAAAGGCGACCGCGACACGTCCGATTTCCTCTACAAATCCGAGTCAGTGGGTTTCTTCACCTCGGAGGTGGAGGCGGCCCTGTTTGACGGTCGGGCCGACGTGGCGGTCCACAGTTTCAAGGACCTGCCTACCGCCCATACCGACGGTCTTGTAATCGCGGCGGTTCCGGAGCGCGAGTCGACCGCCGACGTGCTTGTGGCCAGAGAGAATATCCGCGCGATCGAGGACCTGCCCGCCGGCGCCACTGTCGGAACTTCAAGCCTGCGGCGAATCGGCCAGTTGAAGCACCTGCGTCCCGACTTGAGATGTGTGCCCTTGCGCGGCAACGTCGAGACTCGCGTCGGCAAGGTTGAATCGGGTCAGATCGATGCGGCCGTTCTCGCCCAGGCGGGGCTTAATCGGTTAGGCTTGTCGCACATAATATCAGCGGTACTCGACAGCCGCGCGTTTCCCACTGCCCCCGCCCAAGGCGCGCTGGCGGTGGAAGTTCGCGCCGACGACACGGTCTCACGCGAACTGGTCGGGCGTCTTGACGATCCGCCCACACGAATTGCCGCCGAGACCGAACGGCGGGTGCTCGCCGCGATGCACGGCGGCTGCAGCATACCCCTTGGCATCTGGAGCCGGATCGAGGACGATACCATCACGCTGGAGGCGATTATTTCCGACATCGACGGCAGCCAGCGCATCCAGCGCGGCGGCTCGGTCGCCCTGCAAGACGCCGCAGGCCTGGCGCAGGACCTGGCCGAGCAACTGCTCAGCGCGGGCGGCGACCGGATCCTGGAGCGAATGAGGAACGAAAAAAAATGAAGAAGCAGGCAGCGGACGACCGCAGATGCGGCGCGTAAACCGCGGCCGCGGGGTCGTTTTATGCGAAGCCCTTGACCGCACCGCCGCCTTTTGGTTTAATTGAGATGTGGTTTTTCAGGCGTCTGAGCCCTCCGGACGCCGGTCGATGGAGGCAGGCGAGAGGGAAGTACTTTTTGGTCCAGTGGACCAGGGAGGAGGCTGTGTGGCCCAAGGCAAAGTTAAGTGGTTTGATGTCAAGAAAGGGTATGGGTTTATCACTCCAGAGGATGGCGGCAAGGATGTGTTTGTGCACTACTCCGAAGTCGAAGGCGGCGGCCGAAAAATGCGTGAGGCCGTACGTGTGGAGTTCGTGCTAAGTGATGGGAAAAAGGGACCTTGCGCAAGAGAAGTGCGGGCGCTCTGATTACTCTTTTTCACTGCCCAGGATGAAAAGGCCCTGTTCAACGGCAGGGCCTTTTGCATTTGGACGATATAGTTTAAAGGCCACGAGCAATTCGCTGCTGCCGGCGCAGTTAAACGCGTCGGCAAGAAGGACAGCGGCAGGCGGCAACAAGCATTGGAGGCTTCAAAATGAAACGCACGAAGAATAAGGTCATATGCGTATCTAACAGACTGCCGGTTACGCTGGGCAAGGAGATCAAGAAATCTTCCGGCGGCCTCGTATCGGCAATGGAGGGCATGGAGCGTCGACTCGACATGTCATGGATCGGCTGGCCGGGAAACGTCACCGCCGAAGCAAAACGGCGCGCCCGCATCCAGGAGCAATTGCGCAAGTCCTACGGTTTTCAGCCCGTCTTTCTCAACAAGAAAGAAGTCGGCGGCTATTACTACGGATTCTCTAATTCCAGCCTCTGGCCCCTGCTACACTATCGAATGAACTTCATACGCTATGAATCGGACTGGTGGGAATGCTACCTTAAGGTAAACGAACATTTCGCAGAAGCAGTACTGGCCGACGCCCGCCAGGGCGATATGGTGTGGATTCACGACTATCACCTGATGCTCCTGCCGCAGATGCTGCACAAGGCGGGTCGAGGCCTGCGCATCGGCTTCTTCCTCCACACGCCGTTTCCGTCTTATGAAGTCTTCCGCTGTCATCCGAATCGCACTGAGTTGCTTGACGGTCTCCTGGGCGCCGACCTTGTAGGGTTCCACACCTTCGGTTACGTCAGGCATTTCCGAAGTTCGGTCATTCGCCTCATGAACGCCGAGGCGCAGCCGGACCACATCATTTACGACGAGCATCGCTGCGACGTGGGCGTCTACCCCATCGGGTGCAACGCCCAGGCCTTCAGGAATGAAATGGCGACACCGGGTTTTGCGCGGCGCCGCAGTTATTTCGAGCGAATCTACGGCGGCAAGAAACTCATACTTAATGTCGAACGTCTGGACTACTCGAAGGGCATCCCGGAGAAGCTCGATGCAATTGAACAGTTTCTTGAAACGTGGGAAAACCCCGGCGAACTGGTGTTCGTCTTCATCAGCATACCCAGTCGAGGCGAAGTTACAGAGTACAGGGAACTCCGGCAGGAGGTTGAAACCCGGATCGGACACATCAATGGACGATTCGGAACCGTGGATAACGTTCCCATACATTTCGTCTTCAAAACGATTTCATTTACCGACCTCTGCGCGCTCTACTCCCTTGCCGACGCGGCCATGGTCACGCCATTCGTGGATGGCATGAACCTCGTAGCCAAGGAATACGCCGCCTGCAAGCCCGACGGCACCGGCGCCCTGATCCTGAGCGAATTCGCCGGCGCCACCGACGAATTGTTCAAGGCCATTATAGTGAACCCTTATGACCGCCAGAACATGATCTCGGGCCTTAGCGACGCCCTGACCATATCGGCCGACGACAAGTTTCGCCGCATGTCCGGCATGCACGAGCATGTCGTCAAATTTGACAATCGCTACTGGGCAGACTCGTTTATCACGGCTCTTTCCAAGGTGGTCCCGCAGGCTACTCGCCGACGGCGACCCAGCCATACCGACAAAGAAGTGCTCGAAAGGGTGGCCAGGGCGTCTCGCATGGCGTGCTTCCTCGACTATGACGGAACCCTGAAGGAGATTCAGGAGGACGCCGAGACCGCATGGCCAACGCCGCCTATACGGAACCTGCTGGACCGCCTCACAAAAAAAGAGCATATCGATACATTTATCATCAGCGGGCGAAAACCACAGGATTTGGAGGAGTGGCTGGGTGATTATCCCTTCACGCTTATCGCCGAACATGGCTTTTCCTATCGCCTCAAGGGCCACAAGCACTGGCAGCCCCTTGACTCTCACGCCGACCTTACTTGGAAGCCGCAGGTCGTCGATGTCCTCAACAAGTTTGTCGGCGCCACGCCGGGCAGCTATGTCGAAGAGAAGGCTTCCTCCGTAGTTTGGCACTATCGCCGCTCGGATCCCGAATTCGGCCAGGTAAGAGCCCAAGAGCTTATCGGCCTCTTGCAGGACATGCTCTCGAACGTGCCCGTGAAGGTCAACCACGGCAAAAAGATCGTAGAAGTCAGCTCGCTGCAGGTGAGCAAAGGCGTGGCATTGTCGTACTTTACGCAGAACCGGCGCTATGACATTGTCGTATGTGCCGGCGACGATCAGACGGATGAGAGTATGTTCCGCATGGAGGACAGCCGCCTCGTCAAGATTAAGGTGGGCAAAGGGGAGACGCTGGCCGATATACGCATCGGCGGCCCGGAGGAGTTCCGGAAGTTCATGTCGCGCATCGTCAATATATTAGGTACGCGCTGACGGTGTAAGCGGCACATTTTTTAACGCGGCCGGTCGCCGGCCTGCCGCCCAGTGAGTTAGAAAAGAGTTATGAACAACCTGAATTATGGCGTCATTGGCAACTGCCGTTCCGCAGCACTCGTGTCCGAGGAGGGATCGCTGGACTGGTTCTGTCTGCCGACCTTCGACTCGCAATCGGTCTTCGCCCGTCTTCTCGATCAGAGCCGCGGCGGCGAGTTCTCCATTCAGCCGGTTGGCGACTATAAGGTTCGCCAGCGTTATGTGCCGAAGACCAACATCCTTGTTACGCACTTCAGCAATGGCATGGATGCATTCGAAGTCTACGACTTCATGCCGCGATACCGGCTCGGCGCCGACGAGGTCCATTGCCCGCCCGACGTGATACGCTACTTCAAGCACGTATGGGGTCGACCCGAAGTAATCCTGAATTTCAATCCGAAACTCAATTACGGAGACGGCGCAACCTTCACCCGGCAGATGCCGGGCGGCCTGAAGAGCGTCGTGAGAAACAGCGAATATGAGTCGCTCTACCTCTACACCGATCTCGACGCCCGACGAATTCTGCACCGGGAGCCGATGGTCATTGAGCAGAACGCATTCGTGATTATCAGCTACAACCAGAAGATAACGACGCCGACCATCGACAAGGTCGATCTCGAGTTTGAAAAGACCAAGGTGTACTGGATGGACTGGCTGGCCAGGACTACCGCACCGACGGCCGCCCGCCCGCACCTGGAACGAAGCGCACTTGTCCTCAAACTCCTTTGCTACCAGAAGACCGGCGCAGTACTTGCCGCTGTGACAACCAGTTTGCCCGAAGAGCTGGGCGGCGTCCGAAACTGGGATTATCGATTCTGCTGGATACGCGACGCCTCAATGACCGTCAGCATTCTGGTCCGCCTCAACCACAGGGACATGGCTCGACGCTTTCTCGAGTTCGTCCTCGATGTAATCCCCTACAAAAAAGAAAAAATCCAGATAATGTACAGTATCGACGGGCACAAGACTCTTGCCGAGCGGACCCTGACCTGGCTTAGCGGTTATGAAGACTCGCGCCCCGTGCGAATCGGCAACGCCGCCTATAAGCAGAAGCAAAACGACATTTACGGCGTCCTAATGGACGTAATACACCAGGATCTTCTCAATTACAGCAATATCATCGATACTTACGAGGACCTTTGGACCGTCGCTCGGACGCTGGTGCGGCACGTTCGCAACAACTGGACTCGCCCGGACCGCGGCATATGGGAGTTCCGCAGTGATAAGAAGCACTTCGTGTTCTCCAAGGTGCTATGCTGGGTAGCCGTCGATCGCGGGGTCAAGATAGCCGAACTGCTCAACAAGAAAGCCGACGCCCAGGACTGGGCAAAGCTCCGCGACAAGATCAGCAACGAAGTTATGACGCGCGGATGGAACAATAGAATGGGCTGTTTCACGCAGCACTACGGCAGCGACTCGCTCGACGCTTCCAACCTGCTTATGGAGCACTACGGTTTCATTTCGGCCAACGATCCCCGGTACGTTCAAACCGTCCGCAAGACCTACGAACACCTCTGCGTAGACGGTCTGATGTATCGCTACAGGGATCACGATGACTTTGGCAAGCCAACATCTTCGTTCACTGTATGCACCTTATGGATGATAAAGAGCCTTAATCGTATTGGTGACAAACAGCAGGCTCGCGAGATGTTCGAGAGACTCATGACGCACGCTAATCACGTTGGCCTGTTCAGTGAAGACATCCATTTTGAAACGAAGCGTCTATTGGGCAACTTCCCGCAGGGCTACAGCCATCTGGCGATCATTGACACGGCGATGGAACTCTATAACGGGCATCCCGAACCCGCACTGGGTGGATAATCCGCAGAAATTGCTGGCCGTGCAGCCTTCACACGGTACAATGACGTCACAATAACCCCTTGGCTTTTTCTAAAGGACATGGTATGAACTTCAAGGTGCATTTGTCGCGTCCGGATATAACCGACGCCGAAATACAAGCCGTGTGCGACGTCCTTCGCAGCCCCAACCTTTCACTCGGACCAAAGCTCGACGAATTCGAAGAAGCCTTCTGCCGCTACACGGGTCGCAAGCGCGCCGTTGCCGTCAACAGCGGCACAAGCGCCCTCTACCTTTGCATGAAGGCCCTGGGCATAGGCCCCGGCGACGAAGTCATCACCACTCCCTTCACCTTCATCGCCTCGGCAACGACCATAATGATGACCGGCGCCCGTCCGGTGTTTGTGGACATAGACCCCGTCAGCCTCAACATGGACGCGAGCCGCATCGCCGGCGCAGTGACGGCGCAAACCAAAGCCGTCCTGCCGGTCGAGGTATTCGGCAGTCCCGCCGGCATGGACGCCATATGCGCAGCCGCCGCCGAGCATAACCTTGCGGTGGTCGAGGACAGTTGCGAAGGCCTTGGCTCCGAGTTGGGCCGCCGAAAGGTCGGAACTTTCGGCGCCGTGAGCACGTTCGCATTCTATCCAAACAAGCAGATCACCACCGGCGAAGGCGGCATGATCCTCACCGACAACGATGCCATCGCTGATATGTGCGTTTCGCTTCGCAACCAGGGACGAGGCAAAGGCGGCGGCTGGCTCGCCCATGAAAGGCTGGGATACAATTACCGGCTCAGCGACATCAATTGCGCCCTTGGCATAGTCCAGCTTTCCCGTATCGACGAGTTCGTCGCCAAACGCCGCCGCGTTGCCGATATGTATCTGCGGCGACTCGCCGGCGACAACCGCCTGATCGTCCCGCGTGAGCCTGCCGACAGCGTAATGAGCTGGTTTGTCTACGTTATACGTCTGGCCGACCGATACACGCTCGAACAGCGGAACGCCATTCTGAGAAAGATGCTCGATCGCGGCGTCCAGGTCAGTAACTACTTCCCGCCCGTGTACCTCCAGCCATTCATGGCCGATGAACTCAACCACAAAGAAGGCGATTTCCCTATCACCGACGCCGTCTGTCGAAGCACAATTGCGCTGCCCTTCCACAATAATCTGACCGAAGGCGAGGTCGACTTCGTCTGCGGGCAGCTCGTTGAATGCCTCGCTGAGATCGACTGACCTTCAACCATTTCCCTTCGGATCCGGACCTCGACCGCGTTATTATGGGACCGCCGATAAAAGCTCCGGCGATTGCCCCATGCGCCTGTGATTTTCAAAATCTTTCCCAGAAAATCCCGCTTACCCGTTTTGACTTCGCGCACAACCATTCTTACGTTTTAGGTGTAAAGGGAGCCTGTCAGCGAGTAGCGGGCCTCCGAAAGCGAGCGGATGTTTTTCTGAGGGGGGACGGACAATGCATAAGTGGCGAAGTAAGCTGCTAATGACGTTGATTATATACTTCGCGGGCTTTGCCACGGCGATCTACTACCTGGCGCCTGCGAGCGAAAGAACAACAGCGAGCGACAGGAGTGCAAAGCGGTTTGACATCAGGGATCGAGTCAGCGAATTCAGGACAAGCGAATTCGGAGAGACCGCCGAGACAAGTGTCAAAAATTTTGTTAGTTTCGCCGAGGAAAAAGCTGTTCAGTTGGGCGAGTTCATCAGAGCGAAGCTCGCCGAAGCAAACAACAAGTAACAGCGCAGGCGATGCTCGAAAACTGTTGCTGATCATAATGCGGGCATCTGTTTTCGGTATCGATTGATTTGTGTCCTTGCGAGAGCAAGACGCAAGGTTTCGCTCGCTGTGCCTGTCAGGGCTGCAACGGCTCTGACAGGCATTTTTTTGCGCTTCGCCTCTTTGCATTTCATGTTGCAATACCATCCGCCTCCCGTAAAATGCACGTTCCAAATGCGTCTCCATTAGAGGACTGTTATGGTGGACAATATGGCCACATTGTACGGGTTGATATTCGACGTCGACGGCGTTATTGCCGACACCGAGGCCGTCAACGCGCGAGCTTCGATCGCCATGTTCGCAGAGATGTTCGGCCTTCCCGGCGTTGTGCGCGCCGACTTCGAAAAAGGGCTCGGCCGAGGCGCCGCCGAATATGTGCGAGCCGCCGCGACCATCCACGGGCTGGAATTGACCGATGAAGAGGTGGCCGCCGCGACTGAAATGCGACAGCAGAAGTTCCTCGAAATGCTCCGCCAAGACCCCCTCCCGCCTTTCGACGGCGTGCTCGATCTCATGGGCCAGGCCCTGGCACATCCGAATTTTCGTGTCGCCATTGCCACCTCCGGCACGCGCGAAAAGAGCCAGGCGGTCCTCGATTCGGCAGGAATCCCCTGGCAGCAAATGACATATATCACCGGCAGCGACGTGAGAAACAAGAAGCCCCATCCTGAGCTATTCCTTACCGCGGCACGACACGCAGGCCTCCCGCCGGGCCGCTGTGTTGTAATCGAGGACGCCCCCGACGGCGTAGCCGCCGCAAAAGCCGCCGGAGCCAGGTGCATTGCGGTTACAAATTCGACCACGCCCGAGAAACTCGCCGCCTCCGACAGGATCATCTCCACGCTTACTGAAATCGACATCAACTCGGTGATCCAATTGATTGAGAATGCTGACCACCAGGAATAAGGAAGTACACGAATGGCTGTTGACATACTAATACTCAACACTGCGGTAGCCGACTTCCGCAGCCGTCTCTTTGCATTCGCCGATGAACTGGTCGGCCCCGGCGGCCTGGCCAAATGCCCCACAAAGGACATGCCCCCCTACACGCAGGACCAGTATCGCCAATGGATACAGGAAGGCCTGGCGACCACCGGCGGGCCCGGCAATTCCGCCCCGCTCATGGCCCGTGCCGGTTTGCGGGTCGCCGTCGGCGTCAACCTCGGCAAGGGCGACTTCGACGGTCTCGACGCCCAAGGTCGCTTCTTCCAGGACGGCCTGAAAGCGAACGGCGTCGACATGTCCGCCACCTGTGTCCACCCGGACCTGCCAACCGGTACGACATACATATACGAAAAGACCGGCGACGAACGCGGCGGCATCGCTTACTTCCCCAACGCCAACAACGACTTCGACTTCGACTATTTCAAGAAAGCCGTCAAGCGCCTCGCCCCGAAGATCGTCTACTACATGTATTCCGGCCTGTCCGACCGGGGCGACGCAAACGGCGGTCGCGACCTTGCCGACTTCATCAAATGGTGCCGCGCACAAGGCGCCGTCACCATCGTCGACAGCCACACCCTCACCGGCGATCCCCAGGCCCTCATCGACTCCCGCAAACCGGTGCCCGAGTACGCCCTTCTCGAACCACTCTTGCCCGAAGTCGACATCTTTTTCACCTCCTCGGACGAAGCGATGATGATCGGCAACACAATCGGTATGGGTCGTGAATGGAGGGCATTCCTCGAAGCGGACAACTGCGTCTTTTTTCTGAACGCACTGGCTCATCGCTTCTGGAAGCCTGAACGCCGAACCCGCCTGTTCGGCGTAACCGTCAGCAACGGCGCCTATGAGAAACACATCACGCCCGACGGACAGGCCACTGAACCGCACAAAACCGAATCGCGTTATATGGCCGGTGAAGTCATAGACCTCGTTGGCGCGGGCGACTCCTTCCGGGCGGGCCTCATCACATACATCGCCTGCAACCTCGACGCATTCGCAGACGGCTCGATGGACTTCTCGCAAGCCGTGCAGATGGGCAATCTTTTCGCCGCCCTCTTCATCAAGGCGCCCCTCCACGACCGCTACAGCAACATCAGACCCTATGCCGGAATGCTCCACGCTGTCCAGAGCGGCAAACAATACGCCACCCTCGACGAATTGATGCAAGAACTCAACACTTGAAACAGGTTTTACATCTATATGAGCGGACGAGTCTTTGTTGGTTTTGGTTTCGGGCCCATACAAGCCGGCCTCTTCGTCAGCGAGGCGTTCGCAGGCGGTAACTTCTCGCGCCTCGTCGTTGCCGAGATCGACCCCGCCCTCGTCGACGCAGTCCGGGCAAACGACGGCTGCTACTGCGTAAACGTCGCGGGCCCAGAAGGCATCCACGTCCAGCACATCTCCGGCCTGGAGATATACAACCCCAATGTCGAACACGACCGAACCGCCCTGCTCGACGCCCTCGCCCAAGCCGCCGAAATATCCACCTCTCTCCCCGCCGTCAACTTCTATGACAGCGGCGAGCACAGCGTTGCCTCGCTCATCGCCAAAGCCGTCCGCCGCGACAAAGCCCGGGCACGCATTATCTACGCCGCCGAAAACAACAACCACGCCGCGGCAATATTGCAGGATAAGGTGCAGAAAATGCTTGCCGCCCCCCTGCCGCCCGACGTGCAGTTCCTCAATACTGTCATCGGCAAGATGAGCCAGGTCGTCGTCGGGGCAGAAGCCGTGGCCGCGATGGACCTCACACCCATTACGCCCGGGCTGGACCGTGCCTTCCTTGTCGAGGCCTTCAATCGCATCCTCATCAGCCGAGTCCGCATCCCCAACTTCACCCGAGGCATCGAACCCTTCATCGAAAAAGACGACCTCCTGCCCTTCGAAGAGGCCAAGTTGTACGGCCACAACGCCATCCATGCACTCCTCGCCTATATGGGCGCCGCCAAGGGCTGCACCAGCATGACTGAACTCAGGCACGATGCCGCCGTTATGAGAATCGCCCGCGACGCCTTCTTGAGCGAATCCGGCGCCGCCCTCATTAAGAAATACGCCCGCCTCAACGACCGCCTCTTCACCGAAGCCGGCTATCGCGCCTACGCCGAAGACCTGCTCGAACGCATGACCAATCCCTGGCTCGCCGACACCGTCGCCCGTGCCGGCCGAGACCCCCGCCGAAAGCTCGGCTATCACGACCGGATCTTCGGCACTATGGACCTCGCCCTAAGCCAGGGCATCCGACCTAAGAACATGGCCCTGGGCGCCCTCGCAGGCATCGCTGCCCTTATCCGGCAGGAAACCATCCCTGACATCCCCAAAGACCGCTGCCCGGCAACCCTTACCGATGCCGACATCGAAAGAATCCTCACGTGGCTCTGGGCGCATGAAGTCGCCACTCAGCGCACGGACATTCTCACGTGCGTGCGCGAAGCGCAACAAGTCTTCAGGGATTTGCAGTGATGGCGACATCCGCCCGAATTCATATTCTCCTCGCGCGAGAAAGAAACTACGCCGTGATCATTCGGCGAGGACCTTCAAAACGCGTGTGTACCATAGGCTGGGATCGGACAAACAATTCCTTTACCGCCGGGCAATGGCTCAAAGGGAAAATTTATGAACGGAGAAGCGATCTGTCTCCGGACGGCAAACACATGATATATTTCGCGATGAATGGAAAGTGGCATTCCGAGACCGACGGCTCATGGACCGCCATCTCGCGAGCGCCTTATCTGAAAACTGTCGGGTTGTGGGCCAAGGGCGATTGTTGGCATGGCGGGGGGTTGTTCCTGACGAATAAAACTTATTGGATAAATCACGGCTATGGACACCGTACATTGACGGCTCCGCATGCACTGAGGGAGATTAAGGATCCGCCCTTTGAGGCCTGTTATGGCGGCGAATGCCCTGGTGTCTACTTTCTCCGATTGCAGCGCGATGGCTGGCAACTCTGCCAGAGCGAGAAGGCGGGTAAATCTCGTTCAGTAGCTACCTTTGAAAAGAAGGTGTATTCTGAATGGACATTAAGAAAACTCGCCATCGCAACCACCGACCCTCCTGAAGGCAAAGGCTGTTACTATGATGAACACCAGTTGCAAAACCTGCATTCCGGAGTGGTATGGAACTTCCCTGATTGGGAGTGGGCTGAGGCAGACCAAAAAGGCATATATTGGGCGAACAAGGGCAAACTCTTCATGGCAGCGCCAGGTATTGCAGGTTTGGGTGAGATCACGGAGCTCCATGATTTCAATAATATGCAGTTCACGCCGGCGGAAGCACCATATTAACCGTATCAGGGCACGTGCTCGGAGTTGTTCGCGTGCGATGCTGACAGGTCAACCAAATTGACCGCGACGGTCCCAGCCTCCATCTCACTCCTGATCACACGCGCGGTCATGTTCACCCACTGTCCGCACTCGTCAAGAATGTTGCTGTCGGATGTGGCGACGGGCTTGTCGCTGGCGATAAGCAGTTTGTCGGGATTGACGTCCAGTTCAACTTCGAAGGGCCAGCCGTGCTTTGCGATGAGTTCGCCGACAAGCGTCTTTAGCCGCCCGGAATTCGAAACGGGACTGTCGAAAAGCCAGCGGACATGCGTAACACCCAGCGACAAGACATAACGGGCTATCAGTTCTATCGCCGGGATCGTCTCTGTAACCTTCCGATACGACCCGTGAATCCCCGACAGGTCCCGCATGCACCCGTCCCGCCCGACAAAAATGGGCGCTCCGCTTAACGCCGACTCAGTCGTTATGAGCAGATTGTACCCGTCGATCTCCAGTGCCCGTCCCGCAAGCTGCCCCACCTCAAGCTCCTTCGCCCGCCGCCGTGCAAGCTGCTCGTCCGAGCACGCCGACCGCATTACGGCCAAGCGCTGCCGCTCCGTCAGCGCGAAATGGTCCCCGACCAGCTTCAGCGAACTTTTCTCGGCATACCCCCGCGACAACAGCAGCGAATAATCCACGACAGCACGACGCAGGTCCTCCCGCTTTGCTCCTGAGAAGATTCTCAAATCGTCCGGATGCGGACCCCTGTGTTTTCGAGTATCGGGCATGTCGACATAGTAGGGTCACCTCGCCCGTCACGCAACAAAAATGCCGGACACCTTGTCTGAGCACCCCCGTTCTGCTATTCTGAACACCATAAGAACACAGCTATTCCGGAGTCCTTATGCACTGCACAATAAGCGCGACGCTCTCGGCAATCTGGCTCTTGGTCGCCATCGACGCTAACGCCTCGGCTGCGGACTGGCCGCACTGGCGAGGCCCGCACTACGACGGCCTCAGCCGCGAGACCGACTGGCAAAGCCACAACCTCAAGCCCCTCTGGCGTCAAGGCGTCCAGACAGGCTTTTCGTCTGTCGGCATCTCCGCGGGCCGCGTATACACAATGGGCAACAGCGGCAGCAAGACCAATACCGACCCCAACAATCAGGCCGACACCGTGTTCTGCCTCGAGGCTGACTCCGGCCGAATCCTCTGGCGCCATACTTATCCATGCCCCCTGCTGCCGAAGCAATACGAAGGCGGCCCTGGCGCAACTCCAGCCGTCGTTGATGGCCGGGTGTACACCCTCAGCAAAGTCGGCGACGTCTTCTGCCTCGACGCATTGACCGGCGATGTTGTCTGGTCCCGCAACGTAACCCGCGACTTCGGCGCAGAAGCCCCCGGCTGGGGGTTCGCCGGCTCGCCCGTTGTATGGAATGAATGCCTGATCCTGAGCGCCGGAGAAAGCGGCATCGCCCTGAATAAAAACACCGGAGACCTCATCTGGCAAAACGGCACCGCCCCAGCCGGCTACTCCACTGTGGTCCCCTTCAAAATCGGCGGCACAAACGTATTGGCACTTCTCAACGCAACCGCCCTTGTCGCCCTGACGCCCGATACCGGCGAAATCTGCTGGCGCATACCCTGGCCAACAAAGGACGGCTTCAATATGGCCGATCCGATCATAGCAGGCGCATCGGACAAGAGCATCTTCGTTTCCTCAGGCTATCGCCAGGGCGCCGCCAGAATCGCCGCCGACCGCGAAAGCGCCGAGATCGTCTGGAAAAGCAGAGCCATGCACAATCACCTGGCCACCTGCGTCCTGATCGACGGCTTCATTTACGGCATGGACTACTACACGCTCGCCTGCGTCGACTACAAGACCGGCGAGACAAAATGGACCCACCGAGGGCTCGGCCAGGGCTCGCTCACGGCAAGCATAGACGGTCGCCTCATCATCCTCGGCGAAAAGGGCCAGCTCGTCATCGCCCGAGCCAATCCCGAGGCATGGGATCCCATCGACGAATTGCAGCCCCTCACCGGTCGCTGCTGGACAGTACCGGTCCTCGCCGACGGGCGAATCTACGTCCGAAATGCCGTCGGAGAACTCGTCTGCCTCGATGCCCGCAAGCATTGACCGAGCAGCCGCTAAAGTCGTTGACACCGCCGGGCGAAAGCCCTATTATGCGGCATGACTCGCTTTCACGACGCGTTTATTTTTTTGGAACCGACCCATGCCCAGTCACCGCCTGGCCAGTATAACAATTGAAGACCTCGACATCACCGGCTACTCCGTGGCAGGCGAAGAAACCGTCGTCGCCGTCCCCCAACTCGATGTCTGCTTTGACATCGGCAAGGCGCCCGACCAGCTCATTTCCGTCAATAACGTCCTGCTCACCCACGGTCACATGGACCACGCCGCCGGCCTCGCATACTACCTCTCGCATCGCAAATTCTGCGGCCAATCACCAGGCTCTATCCTCGCGCCCGCCAACCTCATTGCCCCTATGCGCCAGATAATCGACGCATGGGGCAAGCTCGACGGCAACACCATCCCGGCCAATCTTGTTCCCGTCAAACCCGGCGACGAGTACGCAGTCAAGCCCAACCTCATTGCCCGCGTTTTTCCCACGAAACACAGCCGCGGCTCCGTGGGTTTTACAGTCCTGGAAAAACGCAAAAAGCTCAAGCCGGAATACGCCGGACTGACCGGTCCCCAGATCGTCGAACTCAAAAAGCAGGGCATCGTAATCGACCATCCCCTGGAAATCCCCATCGTCTCCTATCTCGGCGATACCCAGTACGTCGATTTTGCCCAATTGCCATACGTCGCCCAGAGCAAGATCCTCATTGCCGAATGCACGTTCTACATCGACGAGCACGCCGGACGAGCCGACGCCGGACGCCACATGCACATCGATGAATTCGCCCGCCTCGTCGAACGCATGGAAAACGAGTACATAGTCGTAACACACCTCACGCAGCGCACCAGCATGGCGGAGTCAAAACGAATCCTCAAAGAGAAACTGAATCCTGAAATCTTCAAGAAAGTCATTCTCCTGATGGCCCACATGCGCCGCCCCGGAAAACGCCCGGCAGCCGCCCTGCAGTAGCAATCCCGCCTCTGGCCATAGCCGATCCGTTCCAGTATAATATGGACATGGTCGTTCGCAGTGAACGATCTGTGCAGCGAATGGCCTCTAACGGGAGTCGGGTATGTACGGAACCAGATTGAGCATCATTGCAGCCGCCATCGTTACAGCGCTTGCCGCCGGCGTTATCGGCGCCGAACAAAAGGACGTCTCACAGGACCTTAGCGCCAAAGTCCCCGCTGACTTTACGCGGTTTTCTTTCGCCGACCACGACGAGCAGGCCCGCCTCCTCAACCACTACCTCTGGTATCACTTCCATCACCGCCTCGGCAACGGCACAACGCTCTTCAACCAGGAATACCTCCTCACTTCCGACATCTGGCTGGCCAACGCATACCCTCGCGGCGTCAAACAAACAATCCAGGAAGTCCACCGCCGCCATCTCCTCGCAATGCAGTTGGATGACGAAGGCCATGTCCTCACCAACCAGCACTTCTCTCACGCGCACGATCACGGGTGGCCTTTTCCGATGTGGACCCAGTCTGACTTCGGCCCTGCACAAATCCGCGGCAAGACCGCCGGCTGGCATTTTCAGGCCTCCGCCGAAGCAGTCCCCGGCTGGGTGGGCCAGAACTTTCTCCGCCACTGGAAACAGGACATGTACGTCGGCCGGACCGCCGCCGAAAGCTGGCAGCTCGTAAACGCCAAGTCACACGGCATCGTAAACAACCGCTGGCGCGTTGAAGCAACAGGCAAGTCCCCCACCATAATCACACCCGAAGGCGCCCACATCGAGGCCTTCCAGGCGCCGTTCCTCCAACTCCGATGGAAGCGAACCGACACCCGGCAAGGCCACGACCTCCCCTGGCTCGAATGGCTTCGCGACACCGATGACGAATTCGCACCCGACCGCCGCGTCTACTTCCGCCCGGAACGGACCACTCTCTCCCGTGAATTCGACCACTCCATCATTACCATGCACCGCCACCCGAAGTGGCAGGGAAAAATCAAGCGTATCCGCATCTGTCTGGCCCCCAATGAGTCCGCCGGCACGTTTGATATCGACTCCTTCTTCACCGTCTACGACACCCGCCACACTATCAACAACCCCATCTTCATCCTCGCAAGCGCCCGCTACTTTGCATGGACCCAGGACCTGGACTTTCTCCACCGGCAGATCAACCGCATGCGCCTCGCCCTTCGCCACCAGCAGACCGCAATGGGCGGCCTCGAACACAAACACATCCGCAACACCTGGCCAGGCCACGAAGGCCTCCCCGGCTTCACCAGGGATGAAAAAGGCAAAAAAACCATCCTCGGCGGCAGAGGCATCGGCAACAACTACTGGGACCTCATGCCCTTCGGCTGGGACGACCTCTACGCCACAAACCAGTACTACGCCGCCACAATCGCCCTTGCCGAACTCGAAGAGGCAATTGGCAAAAATCCCGGCTGGGACATGCCCCTCGGCGCACTCAAGTTCGATCCCGCCTTCCTTCGCAGACATGCCGCCGAAGTCAAACGCACCGCCAACGACCTCTTCTGGAACGACCGCACAGGCCGCTTCATCGCCTCCATCGACAAGGAAGGCCGCCGCTACGATTACGGGTACACCTTCCTCAACCTCGATGCGATCTGGTACGGCCTTGCCGACGAACCACATAGCCGCTCTATCCTCGACTGGATCGCAGGCGACCGAATCGTGGAAGGGGACACCTCAACCGGACCTGACATCTATCACTGGCAGTTCGGCCCAAGAGCCACCACACTCCGCAATCTCGAATGGTACGGCCAGGGCTGGCATGCACCGGAATCCATCCCGTGGGGAGGCCAGATCCAGGATGGCGGCGCCGTCCTGGGCTTTTCGTTTTACGACCTCTGGGCGCGCCTCAACGTCCGCGGCCCCGATGATGCATGGAGCCGCCTCAGCGATATTCTCAAATGGGAAAAGGAAGTCCACACAGAAGGCGGCTACCGCAAATACTACGAAGGCGGCAATCGAGGCACAACCCTCCAGGGCGGCGGCACCGCCGGCGGCCTCGGCATCGACTTCGAATTCTACGAAAGCTCCCTCATACCCTCCATCGTCGTCTACGGCTTCATGGGCATCGATGCCCGACCCGGCGACGTACTCCGGATCAACCCCGCTATGCCCAAAGCCTGTCCCCGGATGGAAGCGCGGTCGATTCTCTACAAGAATACCCGCATGAACATAACCGCCGCCGCAAACTCCGTAACCGTCGAACTGCTCGACGAACCGCCAACTGCAATACGAATAGAAACCCCCTGGGGCAAGAGGCAAATGGAAAACCAGGGCGTCTTCACATTCAAGAGGTGAGCCCCCGTGTCAAGACGACTCGCCCAGACTTACCACAATCTCTCGCAGTTGCTCGATGCCGGCGTCCCCGTCCTCCGTGCCTTTGACACAGCCTCCGTCCAGCCCGGCCGCCTCGGAGCCGTGCTCAAGCAAATGCGGCAGGCCGTCCGCTCAGGCGACACAATCGCCGACGCAATGCGACCCCACCGGCGAGTCTTCGCTGACTTCGATATAGCCGTCGTCGCCGTCGGCGAAGAGTCCGGCGCCCTCCCCGAGCGTCTCGAACAGTTGGGCGCCTGGTACGATTTCATCGCACGCATGAAGGGCATCCTCATCTCGGGCCTTGTATACCCCCTCTTCGTCCTTCACGTCGGCGCACTGCTGGCGCCCGTGCCCAGCTTCATCCTCGGTAGCAGCGGCGCCTCCGGATACATCCGCGCCGTGCTGACAATCCTCGCCCTCGTCTATATCCCCCTGCTTGCCGCAATCGCCTTCGTCAAACTCCAGCCCCGCCGGGGCTCCGTCCGCCTCGTCATCGACAGATGCCTTCTCGCCGTACCGGTGCTCGGCGGCGCACTCGAGAAGCTCGCCTTCAGCCGATTCACACACGCCTTCCACATCGCCTGCAAGGCCGGCATACCGCCCATCCGATGCATGGAAATGGCCCTGAACTGCACTCAAAATGAAGCTCTCGCCGCACGTCTTGCGCCGGGCCTGCAAAGTGCAAGAGAAGGACAGGACATAAGCACCGGCTTCTCAGACCAAATCCCTCTCGACTACCGCCAGATTTGGCAGGTTGGCGAAGAAACAGGCGACCTCGACGATGTCACCGCAAGACTCGCGAGACAAACCGCCGAATCCGCCGAACTACGACTCACCGAACTGGCACGATGGCTCCCAAGAATCGTATACTTCTTCATCATGGCGGTAATGGCATACCACATTTTCAGAGGATATGCACAAATAGCCGCCACATACAGATAGGAATACCGACACGACTTAGTACAATCATGTTCGGCGGCGAAATGATTCGAATAGACGCTCCGCGGCACCAAATGCGCACTGTGCGCGATCAGACCTCCGGCCCCACATTCAGCGGCTCCGAAACCCGATCCGCCTTGCGAAACGAAGCCAGATCCTGCGGCTCAGCCACCTTGCGATAGCCGAGGGCCTTCACCACCTCCAGCACCTCCGTCCACGTTGGAAAAGGCCGCTGGTTCTCCTTCTTGTACCGATCGATCGCCATGAGGAAATCAAACTGCTCGTCCGTCATCTCCCCTTCTTCGGCCGCCCGGCGTTCTTCGCTCCTGCGATGCCCCGGGCCCCTCCGGCGATTCAGTCCAAGACGCCTGTCAACAACGCTCTTGCGCCGTTCAACAAATGATCCTTCTCCCAGTACGGGATCCTTCGCTTCGCTTGTCATTTCCATCATCCGTTCGGTCAAGTTGCCCCCGTGCGATATATGTGCGAGGCCTGGCCCAGTCAATACTGATCGTCTTCGAACTCGTCGTCGCCGGCATCGTCCTGGTCTTCGAAGACCATGTCGTAGAAATCGCTATACGCCCCTTGAGACTCGATCAGCACATGAGCCTCGTCGAGGTAGTCCTCAGGAACCATTACCGCAATACCCGGAAAACCGCCTGCCGTGTCGGGCTGCGTCCTGATCGCCGCCGGAATATCTCCTTCGTTCAGCAGCTTTTTGTATTCCTGCGCCAGTTCCATGTCCTCGGCAAAAGCCACCGTGACAAACTCCTTCAGGGTCGCCTGGCGCCCGGGTTTCTTTTTCCGACGATTCGGCATTTCACTACTCCGTATTTCTCGTGGGGCAAAACAACGTCAGCCTGAAAACCAAGCCACGTATCGTCCATAGCAACCGACCGGTTTATTTAATATTCTCCAAAAACTTCACCGCTCCGGCCCCCAGGCGCGTGTCCACGTGTTGCAGGCGCCCATATTTTGCCGTTATAAGCCCTGAGAGTGGAAAATTTTTGCGTACTGAGCCATTTTTATGTTGCAACACCGCTACGCGCGACGGAGAATACCGCCGTTTCAGCAGTTATTTGGCCTCCAGGCCGGATATTATGGGAACTCTTATTTTTCACAAGGAGGTTTCACTATGGCCAAGAAGAAGAAGGCGGCTAAGACAGCCAGGAAGGCCGCGGCAAAGGAGCCGCTGGTCGTAGCAAGCAAGGTCAAGGCCTACATCAAGAGCAAGGGCATGATGACGTCTTCCGAGTCTCTCGGAGCGCTTAACGACGCCGTCTACGCCATGCTTGATCAGGCCGTTACTCGTACCGAGGCAAACCGCAGAAGTACCGTCAAGCCCCAGGACCTCTGACATTGCCCGATTATTCAACCTGCAAAGCCGTCGCCTGCTCGGGCCGACGGCTTTGTTAGTTGAATCATAAATGTCTCTCCATGACCTGTTATCAAAGCTGTCATGACTGATTCGGTGCACTTGCGCAATTCTTGTTAAGCATCTCCGGACCACGGACGATATACCAAATGACAGAAGTCCGTTTGCGTATTAAAGAAAAATTTTTGTAAATTTATTGGACGCACGACCGACTGGAGGCTTATAATTGCGGTGCACGGAAGTTGTTGTAATGACGGCAGTTTGCATTCAGGCGTAACACAATGGAATTGAGCATGTCTGAGGGAATGGGCCAGGTCGGAAGTGGGGGTGCTGAATGAAAGTATTCATGCTTGGCTGGGAGTTCCCGCCCTTCATTAGCGGCGGCCTGGGCACCGCCTGCTACGGTCTCACAAAGGCGATGAGCAACATTGGGATAGATGTGTTGTTCGTACTGCCCCGAGCCGTAGACACTGAGCACGCCACTCACGTCAAGATGCTCACCCCAAAACCCACTCCGAGTGGAACCGAACTCCAGTATGCCTATGATGAACTGCGAAATGTGCGGTTTCTGGCTATTGAGTCCATGCTTTCCCCCTACACCGACCCGGAGCAGTTCCAGCAGCGGATGGAGGAAGTCATTCAGGTCAAGCGTACGCACCACGCCGAACCCGGCCAGGTCGAACAGCAGGCCTTCGGCGCCCAGCATTATGCCGGCGATATGTTCACCGAAGTCCATCGCTACGCAAACGCAGCCGTGAAGCTCGCAATGGAAGAAGATTTCGACGTCGTGCACGCACACGACTGGATGACCTATCCCGCCGGAATAGCGGTCGCCGCGGTAACCGGACGCCCGCTGGTCGTACACGTCCATTCCACCGAGTTCGACCGAAGCGGCGAACACGTCAACCAGATGATCTACGATATCGAACGTCGCGGAATGCACGCCGCGGCAAAAGTCATCGCCGTCAGCCACCTCACCCGGAACATCATCCTCAGCCGCTACGGCGTTACCGGCGACAAGGTCGAAGTCGTCTACAACGGGGTCGAACGAAACGGCGATGCGCGTTTCATGCCGCGATCCGGCATTGCCAGCGACGAAAAGATAGTGCTTTTCCTGGGCCGCATCACGATGCAGAAAGGCCCTGAGTACTTCCTCATGGCTGCGAAGAAGGTCCTCGAAGAAATGGAAAACGTCAAGTTCGTCATGGCCGGAAGCGGCGACATGATGCACAGGACAATCGAGATGGCCGCCGAAATGGGCATTGGCCACAAAGTCCTGTTCACCGGTTTCCTCAGAGGCGAAGATGTCGAACGCGTCTACCAGATGGCCGACCTCTACGTCATGCCCTCTGTATCCGAGCCGTTCGGAATTGCACCGCTCGAAGCCCTGAACCATGATGTGCCCGTACTTATCAGCAAGCAGAGCGGCGTTGCCGAGGTCCTGACTCATGTTCTGAAAGTCGACTTCTGGGACATTAACGAAATGGCCAACAAGATCGTTGCGGTGCTTAAGTATCCGCCTCTGCAGTTGACCCTGCGAGAGCACGGCAATTTTGAAGTCCGAAGACTGCGATGGCAGGATGCCGCCGAAAAATGCGCCCGCGTATACAGCGACACGATGGTGCATGTGTAACTAATTATTTCAGGATGGAGTCGTCATGTCCTCGGTGTGCTTCTACTTTCAGGTGCATCAGCCCTTCAGGCTGAGACACTACACGGTATTCGACAAGACCCCCCAGTATTTCGACGAGTTCAAGAACGCCTCGATCTGCCGCAAGGTCGCCAACAAGTGCTATCTGCCGACCAATCGGCTTCTCCTCAAACTGATCCGCAAATTCGGCGGCCAGTTCCGCGTCTCGTTCAGCGTCACCGGCGTTCTCCTGGAACAGTTCCACAAGTACTGTCCCGAGGTCATCAGCACCTTCGACGCCCTCGCCCAGACCGGCTGCGTGGAGTTTCTCGCCGAGACTTACTATCACAGCCTCAGCTACCTCTACTCGCGATCTGAATTCGCCGACCAGATACTCAAGCACATAGCAATGATCGAGCAGTTGTTCGGCCAGACGCCCCGTGTCTTCCGCAACACCGAGCTTATCTATAACAACGACCTCGCCCGAACTATTGAATCCATGGACCGCTTCGACGGCATACTTGCCGAAGGCGCAGACCACGTCCTCGGCGACCGAAGCCCCAACTTCGTCTACAGCCCGCCGGACTGCCAGAAGACTCGACTTCTCCTCAAGAACTACCGCCTCAGCGACGACATCGCCTTCAGATTCTCCAACCGCCACTGGAAGGAATTTCCCCTGATGGCCGACAAGTTCGCCCGATGGATCAACCACGTAAACGGCAATGGAAATGTCGTCAATCTCTTTATGGACTACGAAACCTTTGGCGAGCACCAGTGGGAGGACACGGGAATCTTCGATTTCCTCTCACACCTGCCCTACGAAGTCCTCAAACACCCCGACAACAACTTCCTCACACCCACCGAAGTCATCGAACGCTACAAGCCCGTCGGTGTTATCGACGTCCCGCACATCGTCAGTTGGGCCGACACCGAACGGGATCTGTCTGCGTGGCTTGGCAACGCCATGCAGTCCAACGCCCTTCACGAAGTCTATCGTCTCGAAGGCCTCGTCAAACAGGCCAAGAACGAGCATCTCATGGCCGACTGGCGCCGCCTGCAGACCTCCGACCACTTCTACTACATGTGCACAAAGTACTTCGCCGACGGGGACGTCCACAAGTACTTCAACCCGTATGACTCACCATATGACTCGTACATAAACTATATGAATGTCTTGAGCAATCTGAGAAAGCGATGTCTGCAAACCGGCGCCGAAACGGCAGCTCAGTGTACCGCCTGAAATAAAGGGGGCAATGAGAATCTTCTGAGCCTGCCCCCGTTAGAAACTATTCATGCAGCAATGGGGTGGCGACCACCGGGCAAGAATGATAAACCGCGGCGCGGCGGACAAAGTAGACAGGCCGTTTCAAAGCCCGGCCGCACGACAAAGCAAACAGAATACACGGAAGGATTATAAATGTTGGCTTCGAAGGACCGCCTGCACGGACAGGACCTGTCCATACACTTTCAAAAAGCACGCTCCGACGCGCTGCTCGAACGCGAGTGGCTGCTTACAAACAGCCGCGGTGGCTTCGCCGCCTCCACTATCGCCGCCTGTAACACGCGTCGATATCACGGCCTCCTCGTAGGCGCCCTCAACCCCCCCGCCAATCGAGTTGTCGCCCTTTCATGCTGTAAGGAGATCGTTCGCATTCAGGGTGTCGAAGTCGACCTCGGTAATTTCGAATTCTCAGGTCGCCTGGCGCTTAGCGGCCTCCGCTACGCCGCTTCCTTCCGCAGGGATACCGGCGTCCATTTTGATTATGACCTGGGTCTCCTTCAAATCACCAAATCCCTCTACCTCCTCCCCGACACCGATATTGTCGCCCTCGTCTACCGCTTTGCAAATGTCTGCGAGAAATGCGAATTCGAAGTCCGCCCCTTCGCCGCTATGCGTGATTTCCACGCCCTCCAGAAATCCCACGCTCCCCTTGCCTCGGAATGGCGGGACGATGGCCTGGCTATACACGCCGGCAGTTCCGACGCCGGCGAACTCTTCCTCCTCAGCGACCAAATGTGGTTCGAGAGTGATCCCCAGTGGTGGTACAACTTCTTCTACCGCAAGGAAAAACAGCGAGGCCAAGACTCCACTGAGGACCTCTGGTCTCCCGGAGTCTACAAGTGCCGCATCGAGTCCATGTCCTCGGTCGTCCTCTGGGGCGCCCTCGCACGGCGCGGCGAATCCCACCTCCACCTCAATGTTGACCTTGACATCGCAGTCGAAAGCCTTTCCATCCGGGACCGCGAAATTGCCGACGAAGAAAGAGTCCGTGATCCCATGCTCCGCCAGCTACACCGCTCAGCCGCCCAGTTCGTCGTCGAACGACGCATCAACGGCAAAGACTCATGGACCATCCTCGCCGGCTACCCCTGGTTCCTCGACTGGGGCCGCGATACATTCATCGCCCTGCCCGGCCTGCTCCTGTCCACTAACCGGCTGCGCGAAGCCGCCGCCGTGCTTACAACTTTCGCCGCAGCCGAAAACCAGGGCATGATCCCAAACCGTTTCGACGACTACGGCGGCGAACCCCACTACAACAGCATCGACGCCTCACTCTGGTTTATTCACGCCGCCTTCGAATACCTCTACAAATTAAAGGGGTCAGACACTATTTCCGCCGCTGACGACGACACCCCCCCGCCTCCCGACATCTTCGCCTCCAAATTGCTCCCTGCAATACGCCGCATCGTCGCCGCCTACAACAGGGGCACACGCTTTGGCATCCGCGCAGACAATGACAGCCTTATCATGGGCGGAGACGCCGACACCCAGCTCACATGGATGGACGCGAAGTGTGACGGCATCGCATTCACGCCCCGATACGGCAAGGCCGTCGAAGTAAACGCCCTCTGGTACGAGGCACTCGCCAATCTCGCCGAATACTACCGCGACAAGGACCAGGCGGAAGCTGACGCCTTCCGGCACTGGGCCGACCGCGTCGGCGGCCGCTTCGCCGAACTCTTCTGGAACGAAAAAGCCGCCTGCCTCTACGACTGCATCCTGCCAGATGGCACGCGCGATGCCGCGATGCGCCCGAACCAGATCTACGCAGTCTCCCTCCGCCACACCGCCCTCTCCCCCCAGCAGCAGAAACACGTCCTCGCCGCGGTGAAGCGCGATCTGTGGACCCCCTATGGCCTCCGCTCGCTGGCCCGCACTGACCCGCGATACGTCGGACGCTACCTCGGCGACCGAATGCAGCGAGACCGCGCCTACCACAACGGAACAGTCTGGTCCCACTTGATGGGCCCGTTCATCGACGCCTACATCCGGGTGAACGGCTCCGACCGCGTAACGAAGGCCGAGTCGCTCGAAATGCTTGAACCCCTCCTCGACCACTTCACCGACAGCGGCTGCATACACAGTATCTCTGAAATATTCGACGCCGACGAACCGCACAACCCAAGAGGGTGCTTCGCACAGGCATGGAGCGTAGCCGAACTCCTCAGAACATACGCTATGGTGGCAAGCTAATATCCGCACACCAGGCACTAAAGGAGCATTATGGCATCGGCGTTGTCCGTCGGGCCAACTGGATTGGGACGTCCCATGGATCCCGCAGCGTAATCACCGTCGATCCGTCCGGCGTAGTCTCCTCTATGACCAGCGTCGCCCCCGCGGCGACGAGCCTGTTCTGTTCGCTTGCCGGGTCTTTGCAGGCAAAGGCAACGTGAAATCGCAGGTGGTGCTGCTGGCCATAGACCGGGATCGCATCGGCAGGATTGGAGTATATCTCCATGATTGTCCGACCCGTCGAGTCCGCCAGAAAATGCGTAAACGGGGCCGTATCCTGCCTGCGGACGATCAGCGCTCCAAGATGGTCCACGTACCAGTGCGCCATTGCCGCCGCATCCGGCACGTTGATTGCGAAATGCTCGAACTTCAAGGTAGCCTCCTTACTTGCTCAGTTGCCCCCCTGCCGCTTTACTACGGGCGCCGTAACTCGTTTCACCAAAAGGTCTTCGAAAGCGGCCATGTCCTTCCAGGCGGTCGCGACCTTCATTTTCTTGCCATTTTCGTCGATTCGTGTAAACCCGTCGTCAGTGACGCGGATCGGCAGTTCCTCCATCTTCACGAGGTCCTGTGAGAATGCCAGGTAGATGGCGACGGTGTCGAAAAGCGTGCTGGATGCGGTTTCGTCGGTCTTGATTTCGCCTGGTTTATTGTCGAGGCGCCATATTCTGTAGTTTTCAATTAGTGCCCTTGTGAGGGGGTCGTCGCAGTCGCGGACCTTTGCGTACTTTTCGCCTCGGAGGTGTATGAGGCCGCAGGTGTCGAGGGGGGTTATGGTGATGTCCCACGGCGCGGAAAGTGTTGCCTGACATGCCTTTGCGTCGGCTCGGACGTTGTATTCGGCGTGGATGGTCTTGCTGCCGCCGTAGCCGAGGCGGACACTGCCGTGCATTCCGACGAAGCGGGCTTTTTGCGCGATTTGGGGTTGTCGCCTGAGTGCTTCGGCTATGTTGGTGAGGGGGCCGACGGCTATGACGGTGATGGGCTGCTCGGATTTCATAATGGTGTCGATAATGGCTTGGACGCCGTCTTCGTAAATCTTTCCCTCGTAGGAACTTAGGTCATAGTCTTTGACCCATCGGGATTGTCGGCCGCCGCCGTCTTTGCCGCCGAAGGCCATTCCGATGGGGATGTCGGTGCGATTGGCGATGGTGAGGAGTTTGGCGAAAAGTTTTGTTCTGTAGATGGCTTTGCGGAAGTCGCCGACGACGAGTTTTACGTCAAATTCGGGGCTTTTGAGGAGCATGACGAGGGCCCATGTGTCGTCGATGTCATCGCCGATGTCGCTATCGTATATGACGGGAATCGGGGCAGGGTATTTGGGGGCGCCCGCGGAGGCTGAGGGGGAGAACAGCAGGATCGTCAGAATGACCGTCAGAATAACGACAGGAACGAGGGTTTGTGCCATTAACCTACTCATAAAATGCTCCTTTTGGTCTTGTAATGGTGTTTGTTTGCCTTACTTGACAGGGCATAAGATACCTGTTCACGGATCAAAAGGCAATATGAGAGAAAAGGGTTTTTGCGGGATATCGGGGTTTTGCCGGGGCTGGGTTTGTTTGACGCCTCCCTCAAAAGTCGCGAGGTGGCACATTTGTTATGTAAGGTCTTGTTTTTTAAGTATTTATGCGATTTTCTTGTTGCTTATTCTTTTGGGGCATGGGATACATGAGTTTGACGTAATTCATTGTATACACGGAGGTTAGCAACGGAATGCGATACGCTGTAGAGATTCTTGCCGGCAGCCGATGTCGCCCTTATAATCCACCCGCGGCTATACATACTTGGTGTCTCTGGCAAGGCGATAGAGCATGACCTGCAGAAGGATTCTGATCACCGGTGCGCACGGCTTTCTTGGGCGACACCTCGTCCAACTTTTGGCCGAAGATCTCGGACGCCCCTATATGAAGCTGATGGACCTCAGTTGCGGCGATGTTCCGCCCTGTGCGGGCCACTTTGAGAATGTCATCGGTCACGATATTCGCGACTATGATGCCATCTCGAGCGATTTTGAGGGCATGGATTGCGTGGTGCATCTGGCGGGAATAGTGTCTTTCTCGGTCAAGGACAAGGCACTGCTTCAAAGCGTCAATGTCGACGGCACCCGCAATGTCCTGCGAGCCGCCGCCAAGCACAGGGTTCGGCGCGTCCTGCACGTCAGTTCCGTCGCCGCTCTGGGCTATAGCGATGATCCCGATAAGGCCGTGGACGAAGACTTCCAGTTCGACTGGCGTATCGCGACCGCCCGCCGCAAGTACTATATGCTGACCAAGCACCTGGCCGATGAGGAAGTCTCCAGAAGCCGCGCACAGGGTATGGATGTTGCAACCGTCTATCCCGGCCTGATGTTCGGCCCGGGTGACGTCACGAATTCCGCGCGACTTATAAATGCGGTCAGGAACGGGAGAATCCCATTCAACATGCCCGGGGGCACCAACATCGTCGATGTTCGCGACGTTGCCAGAGGCATCGCAGGTATCCTGCAGAATCGGCCGCCTGGCAGCCATTATCTTCTGAGCGGCTACAATCTGACCTTTCGGGATATCAATGCAACCATTGCTCGACTGTCGGGCGTCAGGCACCCGCGTATAACCATGCCCCGCTTTCTCAATCCCATATTGTTCAACCTGCTGCTCGTTATCGAACGCTGTAAGAAAGACAAGCTTGCCCTGACCGCTGACAATCTTGACTCTGCCTTTAAGTTCAGGTATTTTGACAATTCGCGGGCACTTAAGCATTTGGGCTGGCGCCCGCAGATACCCTTCGAGCAAACCATCGCCGACACGATTGAATGGATGAAACAAGATGGTCGACTTGAGTAAAAAGGTTGTGGTCATTACAGGCGCCAGCAGCGGCATCGGCAGAGCCGCCGCCGTCGAGTTCGCCCGCCGGGGCAGCACGGTGGTTATGGCCGCTCGACGTATGGAGAGGCTGGCGGAGGTGCGCGATTCGATCGTGGCCTTCAATGACAAGTGTCTCTGCGTTCAGACTGACGTGACCGACGAGGGTCAGGTAGCCGCGCTGTTCCGTCAGGTGGAGGACCGCTTCGGCCGGGTCGACATACTGGTCAACAACGCCGGTCGAGGACTGAAATCGGAGGTTGCCGACATCGATGCCGAAGATTGGCGATCGGTCATGGAAACCAATCTCACCAGCGTTTTTCTTTGCACGCGCCAAGCCGTTCGACTCATGAAGGCCAAAGCTATTCGCGGCCATGTGATCACCGTTTGCTCCATTGCGGGACTGTTCGGCGCCGCTTCCTATAGCGCCTACTGCGCCTCCAAACACGGCGTAACGGGTTTCTGCCGCTCGGTCCGCTGGGAACTGCGCAAATACGGCATTCGCGTATCCACCATTTTCCCCGCCCGCGTCGACACCGAATTCTTCGACAACTACAAGCAGCGCCCGCACAAGAGGCAGATGCTCTCCCCCGCCGACGTTGCCAGGCACCTGGTGGCCGTTGCCTCGCAGTCACCCATCGCCATTGTACGGACCCGTCTTGTCAACTTATGCAAACGCATACTGATTCTTGCCGGATTAATGTAGTTGCATAATCCCGCTGGATGTCGTACACTATAACTGCGCTGTTTACTCGCAGGTGTTTTCAATTAAGGGCGTGTTTCGCATCAGAGGAGGCATAGTGCGATGACGTCGTCAAAGACAGGCGTGGGGGGATATTGGTGCGCGCATACCGCACGCAAATTGAGTGCGCGCAGCGGCAACATGGCGCCTTCTCCATCCTCCACAACGTGTGCCCTATCCATCCGGTCGTGCAAGGCCGCATCGTGGCCACATGTCCAGGAGGCACGCAGCGTATGACCCGCCGACCCGCAAGACGCAGAAGCACCGGATCACCACACCGCGAATCAGCCTTCCACACTCGAAAGACCACGTCAGCTCCGACTTCGCAACCCAAAGATGCCCCCCCGGGGCGTTCCGCCATACCTCGGAACCGACTCTGGGCCTTTCGCATAACCGCTGCTTTCTTGAGCTGTCTGCTTCTGCTCGGACTGCTCGAACTATCGCTTCGCCTCATTAGCTACGGCCATCCGACCCGTGCAATTGTACGATATCGCCGCGACGCTTTCGATCGGCATGTCGACAACGCAAAATTCAGTTGGCGCTTTTTTCACCGCAATCTCGCACGCGAATTTGAACCTTTTACCATCCCCTCCAAAGGCAGCAACACCTATCGCATCTTTGTCTGCGGCGCCTCGGCGGCACAGGGCATTCCTGACGGCTCGTACTCGTTCGCCCGCATCCTCGAGACAATGCTGAGACATTGCTGCCCCGACGTGTCCGTCGAAGTGATCAACACCGGCATGACCGCAATCAACTCCCACGTCGTGCTGCCGATTGTCAGGGACTGCGCCCGTCATGACCCGGATCTTTTCGTCGTCTATCTCGGCAACAACGAAGTTGTCGGACCGTACGGGCCCGGCACGGTGTTCGCCGGCATGGCCGCGAACCTCGCGCTCATCCGCGCACCCATAGCTTTGAAGGCCGCGCGAACGGGGCAGTTGATAAACCATATCGGTGCGGCGATCCGCTCGCAGGAAGACGAGATGCTGACATGGGGCGGAATGCAAATGTTTCTGGACAAGCAGGTCCGCCTCGCCGACGCGGCCATGCCCACCGTGTACTCGCACTTTCAGAAGAACCTTCAGGATATTCGCGATACCGCCCTGGGCGCCCGCGCATCAATAATCCTCTGCACTGTCGCAAGCAATCTAAGAGACTGTCCGCCCTTTGCCTCGCTGCACCGGGAAAACCTGACTGCCGCCCAACAGAAGCAATGGCGCCGGGTTTACGATGAGGGAGTCGCCCTTGAGGAGGCAGGCGAATTCGCAGCCGCCGTCGAACGTTACTCCGCCGCGGCGGCAATCGACAATACTTTCGCCGACCTCAACTTTCGCCTTGCGCAGTGTTATTGGACACTGGGTCTGTTCGAGAAAGCAAGGGAACAGTATATCCTTGCTCGGGAGCACGACACCCTGCGCTTCCGCGCCGACGACAGAATCAACAATATCATCAGGTCGACCGCGTCAACCGGTCGCAACCGTGTGATGCTCGTCGACTTCGAGCAGATCCTCGAAGGTATTGCCCCCAAAACCGTGACTGGAGGCGAACATTTTTATGAGCATGTCCACTTGAATTTCACGGGCAATTACCTGCTGGCGCTGTCGCTCTTCGAGCAAATCACGCCGTGCATTGCAAAAAAGTTCAGCACCACCACACCCGAAGTTGCCCCGCCCACGGAATCCGAATGTGCCCGCTATCTGGCATACACGCAATGGGATCAGTACCGCCTCGCGGAAAAAGTGCTCACCGATTTCCTCAGTAATCCTCCTTTTACAAATCAACTGTACCATGAGGCAAAAATAGCCGCCCACCAGGCAGTCGTCGACACGCTCAAGTCATCCGTCGAGTTGAAATCGCTGCACGAATCCCGCGAAGAATACCTGCTGGCTATCAGCAATAACCCCGACGATTGGAATCTCCGCTATAAGCTCGGGCGTCTGCTCACCGAGGAACTCAAGGATTACGCCGCGGCCGCCCGGCAATTCGCAGCCGTCCAGAGAATCGTGCCGCACTTCCACCGCGGCTACACGGCAATGGGAAAGGTCCTCGCCGCCCAGGAAAAAACAAGCGCCGCAATTGATCAGTACATGGAGGCACTCCGCCGCTATCCCGCTTCGCACGATGCCTGTTATCACCTCGCTGCCGCCTATGCCGGACTAAAAGAGTTTGCCCAGGCCGAGCGGTGGTTCAGCAAAACGATAGAACTGCAGCCGACCTATGGAGTCGCTTATAATAAGCTCGCCGAGATGCTCAATCGACAGGGCAAAATCGACGAGGCGATCGCCGTCTGCCGTCGCGGGCTCGCCGTTTCTCCGAACGACGCAATGCTTCACGGCAATCTCGGCATAATGCTGAACAAAAAGGGTCTCAAACAAGAGGCGATAAGGGAACTGCAAACAGCGTTGAACCTGGAGCCTGATTCGGCTAATATTCGCAGAGTACTGCAGCTAATCGAGAAAAGTCCTGACTGACCAGCCGGCGATTATGGCGTCCAGACATAAACGCAAAAAGCGAAATGCCCAGCCTGTGCAACCCTCCGACACGGCAAAACAGGCTGCGCGTGCACCGCATTCACGCAAACAGACTGCCGGTTTGCGTCTTTGGCTGTTTCGCCTGCTGGCGCTTATCATCGTCCCCGCGGCCGTATTCGCATCCTTTGAAATCATCCTGCGCCTCTGCCGCTTTGGCCACCCTTCAAGCCCCATGCTAAGAGACAATATCCAGGGGCAGAAGGTCTATCGCGACAACCCCTTGTTCGGCCGACTCTTTTTCCCGTGGCAAATCGCCCGCGAGCCGACGCCGTATCGCTTCCCGGCCGAAAAATCCGATAACACGTTTCGCATCTTCGTACTCGGCGAGTCGGCCGCCCAGGGCACCCCGGATCCAGCCTTCGCATTCAGCCGAATACTCCACGTGATGCTTGCCGATCATTATCCCGACATCAACTTCGAAGTAGTCAACACCGCCATGGTCGCCACCAACTCGCACGCCGTTCGGCGAATTGCGCAGGCCTGCTCAAAACACAAGCCCGACCTCTTCATCGTCTACCTCGGCAACAACGAGGTGGTCGGCCCCTTCGGTGCGGGCACCGTCTTTTCGCCGCTGGTTCGCAACACTGCAATAATACGCATGGCAATAGCGTCAAAAGCCACGCGGTTCGGCCAGCTTCTCTCGACGCTGGCTCAGCGAATGGGTGGAAGTTCGCGCGCCCCCGCTGTCTGGACCGGCATGGATATGTTCCTCGAAAAACAGGTCCGCCACGATGACGACGATTTGACGACCGTCTATTCCCATTTCGAGAAGAATCTTCTGGACATCAAAGCCGTCGCTTTGAAAGCCAACGCCAAAGTAATGTTGTCGACCATAGCAACCAATCTCCGCGATAATCCGCCCTTTGCCTCGCTGCACCGCGTGGGAATAGCCCAGGACGATCTGGCCCGGTGGCGGCGCCTTTATGACGAAGGCGCCGCACTGCAAGACGAGGCCCGCTTTCAGGATGCGATCCAGCGGTACCTCGCCGCAGCCGATATAGATGACTCATACGCCGACCTGCACTTCAGACTGGCGGCATGTTTCGATCAGATCAACGACACTCAGAAAGCCCATGCCCGCTATGTCCTCGCTCGCGATCTCGACACGCTGCGCTTCCGCGCCGATACACGCATCAATGAAATTATCCGCCGTGTCGCCCAGGAAAGCTCCAACGACGCTGTCGAACTCGTCGATGCCGCCGCCGCTTTGGCCGCCGGGAGCCCAAACGGTATCACCGGCAAGGAACTCTTTCACGAGCACGTCCACCTTAACTTCACCGGCAATTATCTTATTGCCCGCCGGCTCTTCGACCGCGTCAGCGACATTCTGCCAGCGGCATCCGCCAGGCGGCGGATCGCGGACCACCCTGTCATAACTGAAGAGCAATGCCGCGATGCCCTGATATACACAGCCTGGGACGAACATGCAAATGCCGAAGAGGTGCTCAATGACTTCATCAAGAAGCCGCCCTTCACCGGACAACTCTTTCATGCTCGCCGCGTGGTCCAGTTGGAGAAGCACGAAAACCAGCTCCGCTCGCGCCTGACAGCCGACCTCCTTCGCGCAATCGATATACAGTATCAGCAGGCCATAGCCGCCGGCAAAGCTGACTGGTGGATTCGATGGAAGTATGCAGAGTTTCTTTCCGAACGAATGCGAAACGAACGGGGCGCGTCAATCCAGTACCGGTTCGTCAGGGACTACCTGCCCCACTTCTCGCAGGCATGGGCCAAACTCGGCACGTCGATGGGCAAGCAGGGCGACCTCGACACCGCCATAGCCATGAATCTTCACGCAATCGAGCTGAGCCCCGCTCACGTCTTCGCCCGTTACAATCTCGCCTTCGCTTATCAGATGAAAGGTCTAAAAGAAAAGGCCCTTGAACATTACCGCGTCGTTCTCAGGTACAAGCCGGATTACCCCGAGGCACACAACAACATCGGCGCAATCCTATATCAGCAGGGCAAAGTGGATCAGGCCGTGGCAACCTTCCGCAAGGCCCAGCAAATCATCCATGATTACGCCGACCTGTACTATAACCTGGGTGTCATTCTTGAAGACCAGGGCCAGATCGAGCAGGCAATTGAGCAATACCTCGCCGCTCTGAAGATCGAGCCCGAGTCACCAAAGCTTCAAAAAGCCCTCGAAATCGCCAGAGCCAAACAGAAATGAACGGCAAGTGCATATCGCACCTTCGCCTCCGAATCGCCCGCAGCCGTCTCATCGCCGGCAATCTCAGAAAAGCGTGTAAATAAACGGCGCTATCGGCGTCCCTCCCAGTAGAACAAGAGCCCCAAGCAGAACAATCACAACGATAATCGGCAGCAGCCACCATTTCTTGTTATGCAGCAGAAAAAACCAGAACTCCGCTGCTATGGACGACCGCCTTTCCTTCGCCAGTTTGTTGAATTCGACCGCACCATGATCCTTCTTTTCCTCTGTCATCGCACACTCCGACGGCCTCAAAACTGATTAAAATACCTTTTG